>Ga0181520_10000943_pt1 | contig 61865 bp, 52 predicted proteins | sample PEATcosm2014_Bin_29_FD_132451 | JGI IMG/M metagenome (GOLD analysis project Ga0181520, IMG submission 132451) | Peatland microbial communities from MTU Mesocosm Facility, Houghton, MI, USA - PEATcosm2014_Bin02_30_metaG | ecosystem: Environmental > Terrestrial > Soil > Wetlands > Peat | place...
CTGCGCTGTGTCCACAGCGGCAACCGCCTCGAAGAGTTCTGGAAGCACCACCTTAACACTCTTGCCGCACTCAATGATCCCTTGGCGCTAGCTGCCTAGTGGAAGAATTTTGTCTCACACCCCAGATGACTTATCTTGTCATTGTTTCCTCGACGGGGCAACTTCTATCCTGTATTTTATTATCTACTATGTTCTCCTGAAAGCGCTTGACAACCAATAGCCTTTCGTGGCTTTCTCAATTTAATGAGTTAGCCCTTTCGCATAGGCCAATCAAGCCGGCGAACCTTGCTTCTCAATCACGCATCCATGCACACCATGAAAGCTGCCTTTCCGCAGATCAAACCCATCGCCTACGAAGGTCCACAGTCGAAAAACCCGCTGGCGTTCAAGCATTACAACCCCGGCGAAATCGTCGAGGGCAAAACCATGCGCCAGCATCTGCGGTTTGCGGTGGTCTATTGGCACACGTTTCGAGGCACGGGCAGCGACCCGTTCGGCGTGGGCACCCTGCAGCGGCCCTGGGACGACGGCAGCAACTCCGTCCGCAACGCGCAGAACCGCGCCCGGGTGGCGTTTGAGTTCATCGAAAAACTTGGCGCGCCGTATTATTGCTGGCATGACCGCGACGTGGCGCCGGAAGGCAGGTCGCTGGCCGGAACGAACCGGAACCTGGACGCGGTGGCGAAAGTTTTGAAAGCGGAGCAGCAGCGCAGCGGCGTGAAGCTGCTCTGGGGCACGGCAAATTTGTTTTCCCATCCCCGCTTTGTGCATGGCGCCAGCACCAGTTGCAACGCCGATGCCTTTGCCTACGCGGCGGCACAGGTAAAGAAGGCGATGGAATTGACGCACGAACTGGGCGGGGAAGGCTACACTTTCTGGGGCGGGCGCGAAGGTTACATGACGCTGCTGAACACCGATCTGAAGCGCGAGCAGGAACATCTGGCGAAGCTGTTGCATCTGGCGGTGGACTATAAAAAGGAGATTGGCTTCAAGGGGCAGTTTTACATTGAGCCCAAGCCGAAGGAGCCGACGAAGCATCAATACGATTCGGACGCGGCGGCGTGCCTGAATTTTCTTCGGGAGCATGATTTGCTGTCCGACTTCAAGCTGAATATTGAGGCCAACCACGCGATGCTGGCAGGCCACACGATGCAGCACGAACTGGAAGTGGCCGGCTCGGCGGGCGCGCTGGGCTCGATTGACGCGAACACCGGCGACGAATTGCTGGGCTGGGACACGGACCAGTTTCCGACGAACATTTATCTGACGACCCATACGATGCTGGCGATTTTGAAATATGGCGGTTTCCAGACCGGCGGGGTGAATTTTGACGCGAAGGTGCGGCGGGAGAGTTTTGAGCCGGTGGATTTATTTTACGCACATATCGGGGCGATGGACGCGTTTGCGCGCGGGTTGAAGATCGCGGCGGCGATTCGTAAAGACGGGCGGCTGGCCGGGTTTGTCAAACAGCGCTACGCGTCCTGGGATACGGGCATTGGGGCCAAGATTGAAGCGGGCCAGGCGGGCTTCAAGGAATTGGAAGCCTACATGCTCAAACAGGGCGACGTGTCGCCGAACGCCAGTGGCCGACAGGAATTCCTTGAAAATCTCATCAACGAGTTTATTTGACTTTTAAGCGGGTTAAAGGAGTGTCACATCTACTTTGACCATTGCGGAAATCCCGGCTAACATGTGGCCATCAAATTCTCCGACATGAAGACGTGGCAGGACATTTCGTCGGCGCTGACCTTTCAGCAAGGCAAAGGCGTGCGGCCCGGAACCGTTTTGTCAGTCCCGGAAATCGTTGTTGTACCAATCCAAAACTACTGAAAGAAACAAACTACCGTATGAACCATCAACTCAAACAATCAATGGCCGCTGGACTGCTGGCGGTTTCTCTGGTAGGCTGCGCGACCATGGCCCCCTCCAATAAATCATCCACCATCACGAAGGCTGACTTTGGCAAAACTCCTGATGGCCAGGCGGTTGAAATTTACACCCTGCGCAATTCCAAGGGGGCCGAAGCCGACATCATGACCTACGGCGGCATCGTGCAAAAACTGATCATGCCCGACAAGGACGGCAAGTTTGCCGATGTGGTGCTCGGTTTTGACACATTGGACGGCTACACGAGCGACAGCTATTTGAAAGGCTGTCCCTATTTCGGCGCACTCGTTGGCCGCTACGGCAATCGCATTGGTGGCGCCACGTTCACGCTGGAAGGCCAGACCTACACCCTGGCCAAAAACAACCATGGCAATTCCCTGCATGGCGGCCTGAAGGGTTTTGACAAGGTGGTCTGGACCGCCAAGCCCTCCGTGGGCGTCCATGGACCGCAATTGGTGCTGGCCTATGTGAGCAAGGACGGGGAAGAAGGTTTTCCGGGCAATCTCGAAGTCACGGCCATTTACACATTGACCGAAAACAACGAGTTGAAGCTGGAATACACCGCCAAGACCGACAAGCCGACCGTGGTGAACCTCACACAGCATTCCTATTTTAACCTGGCCGGGCAGGGGAATGGCGACATTCTCAATCACCTGGTCTATATCAATGCCGACAAAACCACGCCCACGGACAGCAACTTGATCACCACCGGCGCATTTGCCGACGTGACGGGAACGCCGTTCGACTTCCGCACGCCCACGGCCATCGGCGCGCGCATCAACGATCCCGACACAATTCTGCAATATGGTCCCGGCTATGACCACAACTGGGTCATCAACAAGCCGCTCGGAAAATTCGGACTGCAAGCCCGCGTTACCGAACCGAACAGCGGCCGCGTGATGGAGGTCTGGAGCGACGAACCGGGGCTGCAGTTCTACGCCGGCAATTTTCTCGATGGCTCACTCACCGGCAAGGAAGGCAAGGTTTACCAACGGCGCAGCGCATTTGCCATGGAACCCCAGCATTATCCCGACTCGCCGAACAAGCCGAACTTCCCCTCGACGGAACTCAAGCCCGGCCAGATCTACCACAACACCATCGTTTATAAATTCAGCGTTGACTGAATCATTCTGTTGAAGCGCCAAAACCCTGGGAAGGGGATGGATTGACACGGTGATCGCGGTCTGAACCAGGCTGCGATCATCGTTTTGCATCCAGCCTGGCCGCCCGCCACCAGCCTGGGCAAAAAATGGTCGCAGCAATTAAATTCACTTTACTGGCGGGCAACCTCTGATAGATTTATCCGCCTTGTTTGCGGAACAAACGAAAACAATTTTAATTTATGGCCAAACTCACTGTTCGCGATTTGAACGTCAAAGGCAAACGCGTTTTTATGCGCGTGGATTACAATGTGCCGCTCGAGGAAAAAGACGGCAAGATGGTCATTACCGATTCGACCCGCATTGTCGAAACGCTGCCCACCTTGAAACTGTTGATCGGGCAGGGCGGCAAACTGATTTTGACCGCACACCTCGGCCGCCCCAAGGGCAAACGCGAGGCCTCCATGTCTTTGCGGCCCGTAGCGGACAAACTTCATGAATTGCTCGGCCAACCCGTCGCTTTTGCGGATGATTGCATTGGGGAACATGTTGAAAAGATTGTCGCCGGGATGAAAGACGGAGAGGTGGTGCTCCTCGAAAATGTCCGCTATTACAACGAAGAAGAGGCCAACGACCCGGCGTTCGCGGAAAAGCTGGCCAAGGTGGCGGACGTGTATGTGAACGACGCTTTTGGCGCGGCGCATCGCGCGCACGCTTCCACGGAAGGCGTCGCCCGCGTGATCGCCAAGCGCGGCGGCAAATGCGCGGCGGGCCTGTTAATGGAGCGCGAATTGAAATTTCTCGGCGACGAGCTGGACAAGCCGGCGCATCCGTTCGTTGTCATTCTCGGCGGCGCGAAAGTTTCCGACAAGATCAAGGTCATTGACCGGTTGCTGGAGAAGGCGGACACCATCTTGATTGGCGGGGCGATGGCTTACACGTTCCGATTGGCGCACGGCAAGGGAGTCGGCAAATCGCTCGTGGAACCGGATCACAAACAAACCGCGCTCGACGCGGAGGCCAAGGCGAAGAAGCTGCATGTAAGATTTGAACTGCCCTCGGACGTGGTCGTCGCCAAACCGGTGGCCACGGGCAAGCTGAACAAAAAGGGCAAGCCGGTCATGGATTTCGTCAACATTCATACCGTCACCGACACGATTCCTGACGATTCGGAAGGTTTCAGCATCGGTGAAAAGACTGCCGCGCATTACGCCCAAATCATTTCCAGCGCCAAGACCATTCTCTGGAACGGCCCGATGGGCATGTTCGAAGACCCGCGTTTTGCCGCCGGCACAAACGCCGTGGCGCAAGCCGTGGCGGACGCCACGCAGAAAAACGGCGCCAAGAGCATTATCGGCGGCGGTGACAGTGTTAAGGCGCTGAACAAGGCCAAACTCGGTGACAAGGTGACCTTTATGAGCACGGGAGGCGGCGCCAGCCTGGAATTCCTTGAAGGCGCAGTGTTGCCCGGGGTAGCGGCGTTGAGCGACAAATAAATTTAACGCAAAGGCGCAAAGAAGCAAAGACGCCAAGATGAACGAGGACGAGAACGATTTTTAAAAATGAAAAAAGAACGTAAATTGATCATTGCGGGCAACTGGAAGATGAACAAGACCGTGGCTGAGGCGCTGACGCTTGTCGGCGACCTGAAACGCGATCTGGCCAATGTCAAGGAGGTGGACGTCGTGGTGGCTCCGCCATTTACGGCGCTGGAATCCGTCTCCAAGGCGATTATTGACTCCAATATCCGGCTCGGCGCGCAGAACATGAGCGAGCATAATTTCGGCGCATTCACCGGCGAAATTTGCGCCGGTATGTTGAAGGAATTCTCGGTGCGCTACGTTATTTTGGGCCACAGCGAGCGCCGGCAGTTCCAAAAGGAATCCGACGCGCTCATCGCCAAAAAGGCGGCGGCGGTTCACGCAGCGGCGCTCAAGCCGATTGTCTGCGTGGGCGAGACGCTGGCCGAACGGGAGGGCAACCTGACCGAAAAAGTTCTGGAAACGCAGGTGCGGGGCAGCCTGGCCGGTTTGACGAAGGAACAGATGATCGAAACGGTGGTCGCCTACGAGCCGGTCTGGGCCATTGGCACCGGCAAGACCGCGACCACGCAGCAGGCACAGGACGCCCACGCGTTCATCCGCAAGGTGCTGGCGGCGATATTTGACGCCGAGGTGGCGCGCAAGGTGCGCATTCAATACGGCGGCAGCGTCAAGCCGAACAACGCCAAGGAACTGATGAGCCAGCCCGACGTGGACGGCGCACTGGTCGGCGGCGCATCCCTGGAGGCAAGAAGTTTTGCTGACATCATCAAGAATTCCATTTAACATCCATCCCCTATGAATTTTGTCGTTGGTATTTTAACATTTGTGCTGGTGGTCAACTGCCTGTTTTTGATCCTGCTCGTGCTGGTTCAACTGCCGAAAAAGGATGCCGGCGCGGGCATGGCCTTCGGCGGCGGCACGGCGGATGCCTTGTTTGGTTCAGGCTCGGGCAACGCGCTGACCAAAATCACCAAATATGCCGCCATTGCCTTTCTGGGGTTGTCGCTGGTGCTTGGCCTCCTGCAAAACAAATCGCAATCGAACAGCAACGCAGCGGATTTTGCCAAAATGGTGGAAACCAAACAGCAGCAAATACCCGCACCGCAACCGCCCAAACCGGCCACCACGCCGCCGGCCGCCAACAACCTGCTTTCGACCGTGATTCCGACCGTGGCCACGAATACTGCGGCGCCGGCGACCACCAACTCGCCAAAATAACCGATGATTTTCACGAAGCGCGTCCGCCGGTTGATCCGACGGACGCGTTTTCCTTTTTGCTTCCTGCTCATGGCCTGCTTCCTGGGCTGCTCGCGTCACGAGCCGCCGGCGGATTTGACCATCATCAACTTTGTCGAGCCCGAATCGCTCGATCCGGCCATTATCACCGCCCAGGCGGACATGCGGATCGTGTCGGGACTGTTTGAAGGTCTGACGCGGCTTGAGCCGGTGGCTGCCCGGGCCGTGCCCGGCCTCGCGGAACGGTGGGAGATTTCGCCGGATGGGAAGACTTACACATTTCATCTCCGCACGAATTTGCAATGGTCCACCGGCGGGCCCATTACGGCTGACGACGTGGTTTATTCCTGGCTTCGCGAATTGGACCCGGCCACGGCCTCGGATTACGCCGGCCAGCTCTATTACCTGAAAAACGGCGAGGATTTTAACACGGGCAAAATCACGAACGCCTCCCTGGTGGGGGTTCACGCGCTGGACAAGTTTACCGTGCGGGCGGAGTTGATCCATCCTACTTTATTTTTTCTCGACATCTGCGCCATGCCGCTGACCTGTGTGGTGCCGCGCCAGACGATTGAAAAATATGGCGACCAATGGCTGAACGCGCGGCCGCTCCCCGTGAGCGGCGCTTATGAACTCGCCGCCTGGCGGCTTAACGACAAGGTGCGCCTCAAAAAAAATCCGCGCTATTGGGACGCGGCGAACACGCAGTCGGAGATCATTGACATTCTGCCGGTGGGCACGCCGAACACGGCGCTGAGCCTTTACGAGCGCGGCCAGGTGGACATTGTGTGGGACAAGGAGCTGATTCCGACGGAATTGACGGACGTGCTGCTCAAGCGCCCTGATTTTCATACTTTCACCTACCTCGGCACCTACTTCTTTCGTTTCAATGTCACGCGCAAACCGTTTGACGATCCGCGCGTGCGCCGGGCGCTTGCCCTCGCCGTGGACAAGGAACGCATCGTAAAAAAAATCACCCGGTCGGGCGAGCTGACCACCTCGCATTTGGTTCCACCCGGCACGGCCAATTACGCTGCCCCGGACGGTCTGGGCTACAACCCCGAACTGGCGCGCCAGCTTCTCGCCCAGGCCGGTTTTCCCGGTGGCAAAGGTTTTCCCAGATTTGAATATCTGTTCAATGCGGGGGCCGGCGGGGCGAATCTGAACGAAAACATAGCCATTGAATTGCAGCAGATGTGGCGTGACGAACTGGGGATCGAAATGGAAATCCGCCAGGTCGAGACGCAGGTTTTCTGGGGCATGCAGCAGCGGCTTGAGTACGCGCTTTCGAAATCCTCCTGGATAGGCGATTACAATGACGCGAACACGTTTCTGGGCATGTTCCTCAGCGGCGATGGCAACAACCAGACTGGCTGGAGCAATTCGCGCTATGACGAACTCGTCCACGACGCGAACGAGACGACCGACCCGGCCGCGCGTGAGAAAATGTTCCAGCAGGCGGAAACCATACTGATCCGCGATGAACTGCCCGTCGTCCCGCTTTACATTTACGTGGGCATCAATTATTTCAACACCAACAGAATTTCGGGCATCTGGCAAAACATGCTGGACGACCATCCTTTGCGCTGCATCCGAAAAATCAAGCCAAGGCCATAATGTATTTTCTCCGGCGCATAGCCTTTGCGATTCCGCTGTTGCTGGTCATCAGCGCGCTGGCGTTTGCCCTGGTGCATCTCGCGCCGGGCGGTCCGTTTGACCGGGAGCGCAAACCCGCCTCGCCGGAAATCGAGCGCAACCTCAGGGCCAAATATCACCTCGATGAACCCGTGTGGAAACAGTACGGACGCTATCTGGGCGATTTATTGCACGGCGACTTTGGCGCTTCGATGAAATATCGCAACCATTCCGTGAGCGACATCATCGCGCAAGGTTTGCCGGTTTCAGTGCTGCTCGGTGGGTTGGCGTTCTGTTTTGCCACGGCGGTGGGCCTGCCGTTGGGATTTTTCACCGCTGCCCGGCGCGGACGCTGGCCGGACTATGCCGGAAGTTTGCTCGCGGTGCTGGCCGTTTGCATTCCCAGTTTCGTGTTGGCGCCGGCGTTGATCTTGGTGTTTGCGATCAAATTGGGCTGGCTGCCGGTCGGACTTTGGTCAAGCCCGTGGCACATGATTTTGCCGCCCATCGCCCTGGGCTCGTTTTTTATCGGGCAAGTCGCGCGCATTTTGCGGGAAGGCATGCTGGGAGCCGCCCAATCCGAGTTTGTCATGGCTGCGCGCGCCAAGGGACTGGGCGAAACGACCTTGTTGTTCAAACATGTGTTCCGAATAGCCCTGTTGCCGGTGGTATCCTACACCGGCCCGATGCTGGCCGATTTGCTGACGGGGTCGTTCATAGTGGAAAGCATTTTTCAAATTCCTGGCATTGGCGTGTTTCTCGTGAACAGCACGCTCAACCTTGATTACCCCATGATCGTTGGATTGTCGCTGCTCTATGCGCTGCTGCTGATCGGCCTGAACCTGGCCGTTGATTTCGCCTACACCTGGCTCGACCCCCGCGTGAAGTATGAATGATCAATCACTCCACGCCAGTCCGGGGCGGCGCGCCTGGCTGCGTTTTCGCAGGAATCGCACGGTCGTCTTGAGTTCCTGGTATCTGATGCTGTTGCTGGCCGTGATCCTGGCCTGGCCGATTTTGCTGAAAGTCGCCGGCGGCGATTTTGCCCGGCTCCACGATCCGGACCGGATTTCGGACGCGCAGTTTTCAGGTCCCAGTGCGCAGCATTGGTTTGGCACGGATCTGCATGGCCGCGACCTCTTTTCGCGGATTTTATTTGGCGCGCAAATCTCATTGCTCATCGGCGTCTTTGGGGCCGGTGTCAGTCTGGTGATCGGCGTTTTGTGGGGCGCCATTGCCGGCTACGTGGGCGGGCGGGTGGATGGCTTTTTGATGCGGGTGGTGGACATCCTCTATTCACTGCCCTCGATTATTTTCGTGATCGTGCTGGTGACGACCCTGGGCGAGCTGCTCAAACATTCGCATCTGGTCGAGGCGTCGCCTACCGCTGAGGGGGCAGTGCGCATCGTCATGCTCTTCGTTGGGCTGGGGGCGATTTCATGGCTGACGATGGCGCGGATCATCCGGGGGCAGGTGCTCGCGTTGCGGTCGCGGGCGTTCGTGGAAGCGAGCCGCACGCTGGGAGCGGGCACGGGGCGGATTTTATTCCGCCACATCATTCCAAACATTTTTGGAGTGGCCATTACCTACACGGCGCTTACGCTGCCGGCGATCATCCTCTACGAATCTTTTTTGAGCTATCTCGGTCTGGGCGTCCAGCCGCCGATGGCCAGTTGGGGGACGCTGATGGCCGAGGGCGTTGAGCAGATTAATCCCATCCGCATTTATTGGTGGCTGATCGTCTTTCCCGGTGGCGTGCTGGTGGCAACCTTGCTCGCTCTCAATTTTTTGGGTGACGGCCTGCGCGATGCCTGGGACGTGAAAAGCAAGTAATCCTCGATTCGCCATTGCAAAAACGGGGAACAATATTTCGTGGTCGCCTTGTTTCGCAGCGGCCAAAACGCTTTGAAATCGGTCTCCAACCGCCGCAATTCACGGACGCCCTGACGCGCCATGGCCTTTGCCTCGGAAGTTTTCCCGGCGGCGACCGCCTGCTGCCACAACATGAATTTGCACGATTGTTCTGCCATGCGCGCCGCCAAATCCAGTTCCACCGCCAGAATAATTCCTGAATCCGAATCACATTTTCCCCGGCGGAGGTTTGTCCGCTGGTTTTGAATTTCCTGCAACGCCGCGAGAATTTTTTCTTCTGGAATTTTGGCGAACCATTTCAGTCCGTTCCGGCAGAACAATTCGCGGTCTGCCGGCCTGGGGGCGGCGATGACCGTGCCGAGCGGCGTTTCGTTCACGGCCTTCACCCCCAGCTTGCAATGCGAAAAGCCCAGTTTCAATGCCGCCGCTCCGGCCCGGCCCGTCGGGTCTTCAAAAATGTCGCGGTTCAAGACCGCAACCAGGCTGCGTTCGTCCAGGGTTTTTGAATTCCACGCCAGCGCCGCGCCGGCCAGCAACATCGGCCAGCTCACGGCCAGTGGTTGCGGATGGCCACCGTCGCCCCAGTCAGTATTGAGAAAACCGGCCGCGCCAAATTTTTTCCCCACCCGCGCAGCCGCGCGAAGATTGGCGAGGGCGTTGTCATGTCTGCCGACCAGTGTCTGCCACGTCGAAGTGCCAGGGCAGACATAAAATGGGATTTTGGCGCGGGCAAACTGCGCCGCCTCCGTCTCAAACGGATGATTCGCCTCGTATCCCCAATTTAACGCCACGAGGTTCGGAACGCCGGTTTCCGGCCCGGCGCGTTTTAGTTGGAGTTCACGCTTCAGCGGGCCGCCAAATGCAGTCAGTTCCCGGATCAATTTCGGATATTTTAAAATGATGTCGCCCCAGAACATCATGGTTTTCCCGCGCGCTGAAACTTCGCGGTGGATTTTCTTTAGAAAATCAAAATAGACGGCGCCTTTGCCTCTCGTTGCACAGAGTTTTTTGCTCTGCCCCCGGCCCAAATCCCAGGTCTCATCACAGCCGACATTAAAAAACCGGCTGGAAAAATTCGGGAGCACTTCATCATAAAGTCCGCGCAAAAAGGGCAGGGCACCCGGATGATTCGGGGCCAGCGTGGTCGGGCGGCGGAGAAAATCCTTCGTCTCAGCTTCGTAGGGTTTGGAAAGTTCGCCGAGTTTTTTCAGCCGCGGGTCTTCGAGAAAATAGCGCAGGTGCCCAAACGAATTCTGGTTTGGCACCAGGTCAATGCCCAGTTCGCGGCAGCGCGCGTCGAGGGTTCGGATTTCCTTCGCGGTAAGCGCGCCCCAGCTTTGCCAGACGGATTTGTATTGGCGGCTGGCGAACGTATGCTCGGTGTAAAGCTGCAGCTCGTTGATTTTGAATTCGGCCAGCTTTTCAACGAGGTCGAGCAGCGTTTCCAGCTTGGGCACACGCCCGCGGGAGATGTCGAGCATCACGCCGCGCCGCGCAAAATCCGGCCAGTCACGAATTTTCAAACAGGGCAGACGGCGGCCATGTTCACGCAACAATTGTCGCAAGGTTGCGGTTGCCGCCCGCAGGCCGGGCGGCTCGCGAAATTCAATGGTCACACCGCGCTGGTCAATCGTGAGCGCGTAGCCCTCGTCATGATCCGGCGCAGAATCTGTGCGGATGACCTTGATTGCGGACGGCCCCTGTTTTGGCATGGCAAAAACGCCCGGAAGCCGCTTCAGCGAGCGGGGCGCAGGCAGCAAATTCATTGCGGGACGTTTTGGCATCCGCTTCAGTTAGCCACAGATTTGCAGGGTATTACCAGCCTGAAGAAGCGATTCAGGTAAAGTGCAAATTTTTACCTGGCAAATCTGCGGTCCTAAAAGCATGGCCATCTGGCCATGAGAAAGCCGGGGACAAAAGCCGGAGCAAAAAAAGAGAAAGTTTTCGCATTGCAGCCGTTGCCAATGCCCGGTAGCTTCCCGCGCATAGCACGCCCATGAATGTCGCCATCGAAACCTCCAACTTGACGCGGGACTTCGGGAAGTTTCGCGCGGTCAACGAATTGAGCCTGCGCGTCGAGGCTGGCCGATTCTACGGTTTTCTGGGCCCGAACGGCGCGGGCAAATCCACAACCATCAAGATGCTCACAGGATTGCTGGCCCCCAGCGGCGGAAGCATCCGCATTCTTGGCGAAGACACCAGCGATTCCAAGAATGCCCTGGCCGTGAAACGCCGCATCGGGGTGGTGCCGGAAAATCTCGCCCTGTTCGACAACCTGACCGCCCGCGAGTATCTCACTTTTGTCGGGCGCATGTATCTGTTGCCGCGCGATACGGTGCGCGCCCGCTCGGAAGAGTTGCTGGCGATGATGGAACTGGCGCAGGAGGAGAAAAAGCTGACGGTGGAATTCTCGCACGGCATGAAAAAGAAACTCGCACTCGCCGCCGCGCTGATCCCGAATCCGGATTTGCTGTTTCTCGATGAACCGTTTGAAGGCGTGGATGCGGTCGCTTCGCGAGTATTGCGCGACACGCTCAAACAGTGCGTCGGACGGGGCGCGACGGTGTTCCTCACGTCGCACATACTGGAAATCGTGGAAAAACTCTGCACGGACGTGGGCATCATCGCGCAGGGAAAACTGGTGCATCAAGGCACGATGGAGGAATTGCACCGGGACGGTTCGCTGGAGGACAAGTTTCTGGCGGTGGTCGGCACCGGCGAGAGCGGGTCGCAAAAATTAAGCTGGCTGGAATGAACCGCGAGCAACTCAAAACGATTCTCTGGCTGCGCTGGCGGCTCATGCGCAATCAATGGGCGCGTCAGGGCGGCCTGGGCGCGGTGATCGCCGTGCTGGTCGGTTTTGGGGCGTTCGTGATGGCGGCGGCGTGCTTCATGGCGGCTCTGCTGGGAGCGGCGTTCGGTCTGGGCAATGCAACGCCGGCGGTCATCATGGGAGTTTGGTTTGGCGCCACGGCCGTGTTTCTATTTTTCTGGATGATTGGGTTGCTCACGAAACTGTCGCGCTCGGAGACGATTGATTTGCAAAAACTCATGCACCTGCCGGTCGCGCTCGGTCAGTTGTTCGTGGTCAATTACCTGGTGTCCCATTTGACCTTGAGCATCATCATCATGGTTCCGGTTATGCTGGGGCTTGCCATCGGCCTGGTGATTGCGCGCGGGCCGGAGATGGCCCTGCTGATTCCGCTGGCGTTGAGCATGGTGGTAATGATTACGGCGTGGACGTATTGCTTGCGCGGCTGGCTGGCGTCCATGATGAGCAATCCGCGTCGCCGCCGGACGGTCATCATGTGTATTTCGCTTTCGTTCATTCTGCTCGCGCAAGGCCCGAATCTTTATTTCAACGTTTTGGGGCGCCATTCAGTTTCCACCCAGAAAACTGGCAACGATACCCGCAATGCCGCCTCCGAGGAAATGTTCAACCATCTGGTGGCGATCCAGGGTTTCATCCCGCCGCTGTGGGTTTCTGTCGGCGCCCAGGGATTGGCCGAAAACCGGGTGTTGCCCGCGTTATATGGCACGCTCGGCTGCCTCGGTCTTGCGCTGCTGGGACTGCGCCGCGCGTATCGCAGCACGGTGAAGCATTATCTGGGCGAGACCGGGGGCATGGTTGCTGCGCTCAGCAAACCGGCGGAGGCTCCAGCGAAAACTCCCCGTGCAACCGGCAAATCCGGCAGCCGCTTTCTGGAATGGCACCTGCCCGCCGTTCCGGAACAATCGGCAGCGCTGGCGCTGGCCACCTTCCGTTCACTGCTCCGCGCGCCGGAAGTGAAGATGGCGATGGGAAGCTCGGTGATTTCGATGCTCATCATCGGCGCCATGATATTTCTGCGGGCGCCGCCCACGCTGTCCGACACGACCAAGCCGTTCGTCGCCACCGGCGTGGCGGCGTTTTCGGTTTTCATCCTCATTCAGTTCTTTGTAAACCAGTTTGGTTTTGACCGCGACGGTTTTCGTTCGTTGATCCTTTCACCAGCCGACCGCCGGCTGATTCTGCTCGGAAAAAACCTTGCCATGCTGCCCGTCTGTCTGGGCGTTGGCGCAATCCTGCTGCTGCTGGTTTCGGTGTGGCTGCGTTTGCCGCCGCTGGTGCTGGTTGCCGCCCTGTTCCAACTGCTGACCCTGCTGTTGATTGCCTGCCTTGGCGGCAACCTGCTTTCCATCCTGATGCCGTTCCGCATTCAGCCGGGCACCATGAAGCCGACCAAAATGCCCGGGCTGGCAATGTTGGTGATGATGTTGTGCCAGATGTTGCTCCCCATCGTGATGGCTCCCGTGTTCATCGCACCGCTGCTGGCAATGCTCTGGCTGAGAGCCGGGCTGCCTGAGTTTGTGCCCGTCAACCTCCTCGCCTCCTGCCTGCTTTGCGGGGCGATGGCTTTAATTTACGGGCAGGCACTCACACCGCTTGGCCGCCTGCTGCAACGTCGCGAAATCAAAATTCTGGGCGTGGTGACCGTGGAGGTGGAATAGCCGCCCATGGTTTCCGTTTCAAAAAGTCGGTTCCAAAATGACATTTGACCGGCTTAACCCGAAAATGAATTTTACTCCTTTGGCTTTCGCTGGTCCCGGCAAATTCATACCATTGCGACGCGTTAAATTATGAAAACGATTGCCTTTTTTGCGCTTAACTTTTTCCTGGTCGTCACCGCCGGTTTCATTGCCCGGTCGGCTGATGCCGTCGCCACCAATCTGCCGCCCCGCGTGCCGGCGTTTTCAGTCAACTACATGGACCGCTCGGCAGGCCCCGGCACGGATTTTTACCATTTTGCCGACGGCCAATGGCTGAAAGACAATCCGGTGCCGGCGGACAAATCGCGCTGGGCCTCCTTTTCCGAGCTGGCGGAGCGCAACTGGTTTTTGATCCACGGAATTCTCGAAGAGGCCGCGCAGCAAAGCGATACCTTGCCAGCGCATTCGCCCCGGCGCGAAGTGGGTGATTTCTATGCGTCGGTCATGGACACCAACCGGATCGAAGCGCTGGGCCTCAAGCCCATTGCGGCTGATCTGAAGAAAATTGACCGGGTCAAATCCACGAAAGACCTGTTCGCGCTGCTGGCTGATTTTCATCAACGCGGCATTGGCGGGATGTTTGACGCCGGCTTTGGACCGGATGAAAAAAACAGTTCCGTTTATGCCGTCGAACTGGGGCAGGGCGGCCTGGCGCTGCCGGACCGCGATTATTATCTAAAAGAGAGTTTTGCCGGCAAACTCAAACAATATCACGAACATGTAGTGAAAATGTTCACCCTGCTGGGTGAACCGCCGGCCGATGCCGCGTCGGATGCCGACACGGTGGTCGCCCTGGAAACCGAGCTGGCCAAGGCCAGCCGCACGCGGGTGGAATTGCGCGACCCGGACAAGAACTACAATAAATTCTCCGGCGGGGAACTGGCCGACAAGACCCCGGCGCTGTTGTGGAACATCTATTTTGCCGACCGCAACCTGGCCGCACCCGCCTATGAAATTGTCGGGCAACCGGAATTTTTCACCGTCGTGAATCGTCTCGTTCAGGAGCGTCCGCTGGCAGACTGGAAAATATATCTGCGCTGGCACCTGTTGCATGGCAGTGCGCCGTATCTGACGGCGGCGTTGGAGCAGGAGAATTTTAATTTCTACGGCAAGGTGTTGAGCGGCCAGCCGGAGCAGGAACCGCGCTGGAAACGCGCGGCCCATGTTCTGGATGGCACCATCGGCGAAGCGCTGGGCCAGCTCTATGTGGAGAAATATTTCCCGCCGGAGGCCCGCGCGCGCATGAACGACCTGGTGGAGAACGAGAAGAGCGTGTTCCATGACCGGCTCGAAAAAGTTTCGTGGATGACCGAAACCACCCGCGCAAAGGCGCTGGCCAAGTTTGCGCGCTTTACGCAGAAGATCGGCTATCCGGCCAAATTCCGCGACTATTCAGCCGTGGTGATCCGGCGCGATGATCTGTTGGGCAATGTGCGGCGCGCGGCGGCTTTTGAATCGCACCGCGAAATTGTCCGCGTGGGCAAGCCGGTGGACCGGACCGAATGGGGAATGACCCCGGAAACCGTCAACGCCTACTTCAATCCGGAACAAAACGAGATCGTCTTCCCGGCCGGCATTTTACAGCCGCCGTTTTTCGACGTGACCATGGACGACGCGGTGAATTACGGCGCCATCGGCGTGGTGATCGGCCATGAAATGACGCATGGCTATGACGATCAAGGCCGCAAATACGATGCCGACGGCAACCTGAACGACTGGTGGACTGAAGCCGACGCCAAAGCGTTTGATGCCCGCGCCCAGCTCGTTGTGGATGAATACAACGGTTTTGAGGCCTTGCCCGGCCTGCATGTGAACGGCAAGCTGACGCTGGGAGAAAACCTGGCCGACCTCGGCGGGGTTCACATTGCCTACGAGGCCCTGGAACGCGCGCTGGCCAGGGACCCGTCAAAACGCCAGACCATTGACGGCTTCACGCCGGAGCAGCGGTTCTTCATTTCGTTTGCGCAAATCTGGCGCACCAACATCCGCGACGCAGAAGCCCAGCGCCTCATCACGGTTGATCCGCATTCGCCCGGGCGATTCCGCGCTTACGGCCCGCTGCTGAACGTGCAGGAATTCTACGAAGCCTTTAACATCCAGCCAGGCAGTCCCATGTGGTTGCCGCCGGAGCAGCGCGCGGTGATCTGGTGAGTCTGGTTACTTCCCAATCATCCCGCTCTGGCGCGCGAAATTGAAAATCCCCCCGGCGTCCACGACCGGCCGCACGTCGCCCAGCGGCTTGAAGTGATACACCTTGCCGGTGGCCTTCACACTGACGGTGCATTTGTCCAGGTCCACCGTCACCACGTCGCCGGTCTTGAGCACGTCACAAAGGCGTTCGGTGATTTCACACGGATACAGTTCGCCGGTGGCGACGCAGTTGCGGAAGAAAATGCGCGCGAAACTTTCCGCCAGCACCAGCTGGCAGTTGGCTGACCCCAGCGCGATGGGCGCGTGCTCGCGCGAACTGCCACAGCCAAAATTCTTCCCGGCGACGACGATTGGATATTCACTGTCGAACTGGCCGTCCTTGACATAGCGGGTTGAATACAGCGATTCCGGCAGGCCGGCGAGCGCATAACTGCCGAGCTTTTCGTACTCCTCAGGGATCGTCGGCACCAGGTTCAGATATTGCGCGGAAATAATCTGGTCAGTGTCAATGTTGTCGCGGACGACGTAAACCGGGCCGGTAAATACAGATTGCATAACGAGCCTAATTTGCCGTGTGCGAAGGACATTTTCAATCAGATTTAAGGCCCGGTACCGGCGGGGGAGGAGCGTCGCTGGCTCTTCATACGGCTTGGTCCGCCTCCGACGCCGTCGCATCCTTGGACATTCCTTTCAATAATGTCGCTTATTTGGGACATTCATCGCCATCTTGCGGGTTAATTTAATCCGCCTTAAATCACGCGTAAATGACACAGAATAAACAGCTTGCAAATCATTTTGGCTTTTTCGCTCTAAATTGGAGTTAAAATTGCTCAACCCAATCAAGTTATTTGCCGATATTTAAAGTTTGTTTTTTGAGGAAACAAAATTGACGCAAAAACAAATTCAGAAAGTGAAGTTTTGGAATGACAACTTGGGGTCTGGGAAAGACCCAGCCGGAACCCATTGGCATTCGCCAGCTTGTTTAGCTGACGAATCCTTGCTGGTTGCCAGCGTTGGTCCCGTTGCGAAACTGTTGTTTTGTCTCGCAGCGGGACTGGCGTTGTTCGCATCGTCCGCTTCCGCGCAACTGTCGTATGCAGTGGAGTTCAATCAGACGGAAAACTACTTTGGCACCATCAATCTGCTGAACGGCGCCTTCACGCCACTGGGCAGCGAAGGCGGGACTCTCTTCAACGACATCGCTGCCGCATCGGACGGGACAGTGTATGGCATTGTCAGTTCCTCTTCGCTGGTGACTTTGAACCCTGCCAACGGCGGGATTTTGAGCAGCGTTTCATTCAGCGTCAGCGGCATTGAATCACTGGCCATTGCCCCGAATGGGACGCTTTACGGCGCCTCGCAAAACGCGCTCTATACCATTGATCCCGTCAGCGGTCAGGCGACGCTCGTGGGCGACTTCGACAACAGCCAGTTGAACAATGCCGGACAGAACATCCGTTTTGCCGCCGACGGCAACCTGTATGACACGGACGGCGGGGTGGATGCAATGAATACCGATTTGTTTCAAATCAGCCTGGCCAATGGTTATGCCACCACCGAGGGTGTCATCACCAATTTTCCAGGCCTGTGCCTCGAAAATGCCGGCCAAATTATGTATGGCGCCGGGATTCAACTCGGCTCGGCATCCACATTGGTGCAGGACCTGATGGGGATTGATCTGACTTCGCTCGTGCCGGGCGGCATCAACCCCAATGGCTCCATTGCTGATATCAATTATGTTCTGGTGACGACTAATTTCCCGAACAATTATAATTTTTCTTCGCCCTTCAATTACATCGTTCCCGGAACCCCGATTTATCCGGCGCCAGAACCGGGGGTCAGCCTTTCTTTTGTGGTTGGTGCAATTATGCTGGTGGTATTCAACCAGCGTCGTCAAATTCAAGGCCGATGAGTTTAAGGCTGGCGGGGCGAAATCCCCCCGTCCTTCCTCAAATATCTATGACCGTTTTGTCCGGCGGAGCGGCTGGCGGCGTCTTCTTTTGTTCCCGCTTGCGCAAGACGATGACTGCCGCCGTGCAAGCTGTCCAGGTGGGCAAATCTTCCACCAACGGGATGAGCTCCACGACAAAAGTGGGCAGAAATAAAACGTGAAAACCGATCAGCCAGCTGATCAGAACCATCGCCACACAGTCAATGGCCTGATCCAGGCCAAGCCAGCCGAGTCCGGCAAGCAGCAATTGCAATCCATCTGCCGCCACTGCGACGGCCAGCGCGAGGCCCATCCGAAGCCAGGTCAGCGACGGCGCGCGAAAAAGTGAATTAATTCCTTCCGGCAAATTCATCCAGTGGAATTTAAACCCATTGGCGCTTGGTGACAAAGCCTCTTTCACAAATTAACCCGAGACCACCGCCGGGCAGGAATTTTGCAGTGCGACGGCACAGCGGCGCCTGGAAACTGGGAGAAAAGTCTCCCGGTTCCCGCCCGTCCATTTTCAAACACGGGCTTCCGCCTTGCGATGGACGTTCGCATTTCTTAAATTTCCATGTGCTCGACATCAAATTGATCCGTGAGAAAACCGATTTTGTCCGCCAGCGCCTCGCCACGCGCGGGGCGGGCGACGAGGCAAAAATTGACGAACTGCTCAAGCTCGACGAACAGCGCCGCAAATCGCTTGCCGAAGTGGAAACGCTCAAATCCCTGCGCAACCGCGTGAGCAAGGAAATTGGCGCGCTCATGGGCCAGAAGAAAATTGCCGAAGCCGGGGCGAAAAAAGCGGAAACCAAGGATTTGGGCGACAAGATTGCCGCCCTGGACAAATCGGCGGCCGGGGCCGAAGCCGCGCGCGATACCCTGATGTTGCAATTGCCCAACCTGCCGCACGAAACCATTCCGCCGGGCAAAAGCGCTGAGGACAACCCCGTCATCCGCACCGTTGGCGAAAAAATCAATTACGCCGCCCCGCCCAAAACGCACGTCGAATTGTGCGAGTCGCTCAAGCTGGTGGATTTCGCCCGGGCCGCCAAGCTTTCCGGCAGCGGCTTTTTGCTCTACACCAACTGGGGCGCGCGGCTGGAGCGGGCGCTGATTCAGTTTCTGCTCGATCTGCACATCACCCAGCACGGCTACACGGAAGTGTCGCCCCCGTTCATGGTCGGCGAGCACTGTCTGGTCGGGGTCGGCCAGTTCCCGAAGTTCAAGGACCAGTACTACGGCGTGGCCGAGGGCGATGACGCAAAAAATCTGGGCAAACTTTACCTCGTCCCCACCGCCGAGACGCCCGTGGCGAACATTCATCGCGAGGAAATTTTGCCGGAGAAGCAACTGCCGGTTTATTACTGCGCCTACACGCCATGTTTTCGCGGCGAGGCCGGGGCGGCGGGCGTGGGCACCCGCGGCATGATCCGCGTGCATCAGTTCGACAAGGTGGAACTGATCAAAATCGTGAAGCCGGAGAACGGCTATGACGAGCTGGAAAAAATGGTCGCCAACGCCGAAAAGGTGTTGCAACTGCTCGATCTGCATTACCGCGTGATTTTGCTTTGCACCGGCGACATGGGTTTCGGCAGCGCGAAGACTTACGACATCGAAGTCTGGGCGCCAGGGCAGGGGAGCTATCTCGAAGTTTCGAGCTGTTCCAACTGTGAGGATTTCCAGTCGCGCCGGATGAACCTGCGCTTCAAAACCGAAAGCGGTGAAAACAAATTCCCGCATGTCCTCAATGGCAGCGGCACGGCGCTGGCGCGCCTGTTCGTGGCGCTGATCGAAACGCACCAGCAGCCCGACGGCAGCGTGCTGATTCCCCAGGCGCTGCAGCCGTATTTGAAAACCGACCGCATCGTTGCATGATTCGTAAAAATCTCCGATATACGATTGACGCGGGTACAAGCTCGCAGCGCGTAAATTGTAAATTGTAAATTCATGAGAGTTTTACTTGCCAGCAGCGAAGTATACCCGTTCTCGAAAACGGGCGGACTGGCGGACATGGTGGGTGCGCTGGGCCGGGCGCTGGTCAACGCCGGGCACGAGGCGGCAATTGTCACGCCGCTGTATCGCGGCATCCGCGAGAAATTTCCCGCATTGCGTCCGGTGGACTGGCAATTTGATCTGCCGCTTGGCCAGCGTCGCGTGCAGGCTGGATTATGGGAATTGGCGCAGCCGGGCGAGGCGAAAATCTATTTTGTCGAGCAGCCCGGCTATTTTGACCGGGCGGGAATTTACCTCGAAGACAACCTCAGCTACGCCGACAACGCCGAGCGCTTCATTTTTTTCTCCAAATGTGTCGTCCATCTCGCGCGGTATCTGCCGTGGCGCGCTGAAATCGTTCACGTCCACGACTGGCAGGTATCGTTGGTGCCCGCCCTGATTTTGCATCAGCAAAATGAAGGGTGGGTGAACCCGCCGCCGACCTGCCTGACCATCCACAACCTTGCCTACCAGGGCGTTTTTCCCGCCGAGGCCTTTGCCCTGGCCAATCAGCCGCCGTAATTTTTTGCGCCAGACGGTGTGGGGGCGGAGTTTTATGGCCTGCTCAACTGCCTGAAGTGCGGCATCATATTCGCCGACCGGATCACCACCGTCAGCCCGCGTTACGCGCGCGAAATCACCACCGAGGAGCTCGGCTGCGGCCTGGACGGGGTGTTGCGCAAGTATTCCACCAAATTGACCGGCATCTTGAACGGCGTGGATTACAATGAATGGAACACCACCAAAAATCCGCATCTGCTCAGGTCCTACACCGTTGCGCGCATGGCGGGTAAGACCTTCAACAAGCGCGAGTTGCAACGCCAGATCGCCCTGCCAGTTGACGAAAAAATTCCGCTCTTCGGCACCATTTCGCGGCTGGCGGAACAAAAAGGCGTGGACATCCAGTTGGGCGCCTTGGAGGAAATGCTCAACTCCAACATCCAGTTCGTTCAGCTCGGCAGCGGCTCGCCCGAATATGAACGCGGCTACCGCGACCTCGCCCGGCGGTTTCACGGCAAGGTTTCTGTGCAGTTTGGCTACAACGAAAACCTGTCGCACCGGATCGAGGCTGGCTGCGATTTTTTTCTCATGCCGTCGCGGTTTGAGCCCTGCGGGCTGAACCAGATGTACAGCCTGCGCTACGGCACCATCCCCATTGTTCGCGCCACCGGCGGCCTGGACGACAGCGTGATTGATTACGGTCAGAACGCGGCCACCGCCAACGGCGTAAAATTCTACGAATACACCTCCCGCGCCCTGGCCAAAGCCATCCGCAAGGCGCTCGCCATCTACGACCGGCCCGATTTGCTGCGCGAATTCCGCCGCAACGCCATGAAAGCCGATTTTTCGTGGGCCAAAACCGTTGATGAATACATCAAGGTTTACCGCCAGATGCGGAAATAAAGCGGGTCAGGCCCGGTGACGGTTGGGAGTGTCGAGCCGCGTTTTTCCCGCCGCAGGTCTTTTTTTTCGCATTTGATCTGCGACGACAAAACCGCCATTGTATTACCGTGCAACGAATAATCCCTGGCCGCATGCTGGCGGCGCTTTTGTTTTTGTCGGCAGCGTTGAATCTTTCGGCGCAGGGCACCGCCATTTCCTATCAAGGCCGGTTGAGCGATTCCGGCGAGCTGGCAAATACCAACTATGATTTCCGTTTTGCCGTTTTCAGTGCTCCAACCAACGGCACCATGATCAGCCTCTGGCTGACCAATTCAGCGGTGCCGGTGTCCAACGGTCTTTTCAACGTGATCCTGAATTTTGGTCCGGGCGTTTTCAACGGCCCGGCCAATGGCTCCAATGACTGGCTGGACATCAGCGTCCGCGCCATTGGTGCGACCAGCTTTACTGAACTCACGCCGCGCCAGCCGATTTTACCGGTGCCGTATGCCATATTTGCCACCAGCGCGAGCAACTTGCTCGGCACTTTGCAGGCCACCCAGCTCGTGGGCACCATTGCGTCTTCGGTCATTTCCGGAACGTATTCCAATGGCGTCAATTTTGTCAACGGCACCAACAGTTTTGCCGGCAATGGCGCCAGCCTCACCAACTTGAATGCCTCGAACCTCGCCTCCGGCACGGTGGCTGACGCGCGGCTGGCTGCGGATGTCGCCTTGCTGGACCAAAACCAGACGTATACCGGTACGAACACGTTCAACAGCCCGGTTACCTTCAACAAAGGGGACACATTTAATGCCTCAAACACTTTCACCGGCCCAAACTCCTTCAGTGGCGCAAATTCTTTTAGCGGCGTCAACACCTTCACCAACAACGGCAATTCTTTCTTTGGCAACTTTTTTGGCAACGGCCTCGTTGGCTGGATTCCCGTTTATGGAAATGCCACCAACGCCATGCGCGATGCCGGCTATTTGCTGCTGAATTCCGGGTTTACCACCGTCCTGCTGCCGGCGACGGCCTCGCTCTCCAATGGCGACATTATACGCGTGTCAGGCGGTGGCGCGGGCGGTTGGCGCGTGGTGGCCAACAGCGGCCAGTCCATCATCGGCAACTTCACGAGCTACAGCAACTGCCTCCCCGCATTGAAGACGGGTGGCAGTTATTCGGACGTTGCCGCGTCGGCGGACGGCGTTCATATGTTTTATGTGGGGGTGACTTTTACTGGCGTTTATGCCTCCTCCGATTCCGGTGAAAATTGGAGCCAGCTCACCGGCATCAATCCCAGCGGTTATTACTATTCCATCGCCTGTTCCGCCAATGGCAGGACGGTATATGCAGCACCCACCAGCGGCAAAATCATGGTATCTACCGACGGTGGCGCCACCTGGTCTGCCACGGCCGCTGCCGAAGCCGGATCTGCGATTTCCTGTTCGGCCAACGGAAGCCAGCTGTTCACCAACAACTATGCCTGTTCGGGCAATGGAACCTATCTCGCGAAAGTGGCCGCCGGCAGCCTTTCCTTTTCCACCAATTCTGGCACTTCTTGGATTCCCATAAACAATGCCCCCGCAAGCGCGAGTTGCGTGGCGGCTTCCAGCGATTGCACCCGGCTGGTCATGGGTGCTTCGGATGGCTTGCTCTATGCCTCCGCCAACCAAGGGTTGACCTGGACAGCCCTGACCACCACCAATTCGTATTGGACCGGGGCATGGATGTCACCGGACGGCAGTAAACTGGCCGCGAGCGCGACGGCCAACGGTCTCATTGACGGTGGCATCTTTTACTCCAGCGTGAGCACGCAGCCAAACCTCATTTCAACCAACGTCATTGGCAGCCAGGGTTCGGCGGTGGAACTCCAGTACATTGGCGGGGGCCAGTTTGTGCCAGCCGGCTCCACCGGTCTGCTGTGGTCGAACTGATTGGCCCAAGAATCGTGGCTGACCGTTAGGCGGCTATTTGCCACCGGAACTCTTGACCAGCCGGTCGAACTTCCAGGTCTTTTGTAAAATTATTGAAAATTTCGCTGGCAAAGTTGTCAAACCTGCGCTTTATTAAAGACAAGGCATGCTGATACCAGACACACTGCCGCGGACATTAACCTTCCAACAAGAGGAATTCCCATGGACTTGCATCATCCCTTCGTAATTGAATTCCCCGCACATCGGCAAACGATCCGCTCGCTGAAGCTGGCGGATGTGAAATTCCGCCAGATGTTCGAGGAATATCACCACCTCGATGACGAGATCTGCCGCATCGAGGAGGACGTTGAATTTGCCACTGATCAGCAGATTGATGAATTGAAATTCAAACGCGCGAAACTCAAGGACGCGTTATATACCGCCGTGCAAAGGCACGAGTCGGCCGTGTTGCGTTAAGCCGCACCGCAGCCAGTCAGAAGTCGGGCGGCCCGCCCGCAAATTGATCGTCCAGCTTGCGTGGACGAGCCTTTCTTCTTCATTTTCCAAAAAAGAACACCGGAACGAATTTTCTTCCGGTGTCTTCGTTTGCGCTGGCAGAAAGCTTTGCCTACGGCCCGCCGTTATGACAATCAATGCAGGACGGATTGTCGTCCAGATCGCCGCCAGGATGGACGAATTTCTGGCCGCCCGGCGCCAGCTTGTTGAGTTCGGCGCCGGCGCCCTGGGCCAGGATCGTGTGGCAGGTGTTGCAATCGTTGGCCTTGATGGTCCTTTTCCGGTCCTCGGTTTTATGCAATCCGTCATGGCAGCGGAAACAGCCGGGCCAGATCATGTGGCCCACGTTGTCCGGGTAGCTGGACCAGTTTGCATTCATTTCCGGGAAGAAATTATCCGCGTAAATCTGCTGCAGGGTGGCGGTGACATCCTTGATGCGCGTGTCGTTGGGATACTTCGCCGCCAGCGCCGCCGCGATGCCGTCCCGGGCCTCGTCGTCGGTCTTGTAGGGCCGCGTCAGGATATACATGGCGTTGGTCTTGATCCACGGAATGTCCGGGTCAATTTTGTCCAGCGCCATGGCCTGGTTGATGGCCCGCTCTGGCGACAGATAGCGGTGCGACGGTCGCGTATGGCAGTCCATGCAGTCCATCGTGCGAATTTCCATCCTGGCCACATCGTTGGTAAAGTTTTTGGTCTTGAACACCGTTACCTTGCCTTGGGCGTCGGTTACGCGCACCCAGGGAATTTTCTGGCGTTCGTTGTCGGTGGCGACGTATTCGACCTTGTTGCCGGGCAGATTGTGCCAGTGAATGCCGCCGACCGGGCCCTGGCGCGGGTCGCTGCCGCCAATTTTCAGGAGCAGGCGGATCGAGTAAGGCGAGTTGGACGCGTCGCTCTGGAAATAGTTGAAGGTCCGGTCCAGGTTGCCCACAAAGGATTGCGGCCAGTGACACTCCTCACACGTGTCGCGTGCCGGACGCAGGTTTTTGATTGGCGTGGGAATCGGGCGCGGATATTTGTTGAACGCCACGGCGTAGAGCTGGTAGGAGCCGGAAATTTTTGACTTCACAAACCATGACACCCCCTTGCCAACATGGCATTCCACGCAGGCAACCCGCGCATGGGGACCGTGATCGTGGGTGACTTTTTCGGGCTTCATCACCTTGTGGCAGGTCTCGCCGCAAAAGGTCACCGACTCCGTGAAATTAAACGCGTTATAGGAACCAATGGCGCTCAGCAGCAGAAACACCACGCTGCCCGTGATAAACGTCACCAGCACGCGCCGGTCATGCGGGCTGTTCAAATCAATCTTCAACGAAGCCGGCCCGGTGCCATGCGCCCGGCGGCGGCGTTCCAGCCACGCCCCGATAAAGACCAGCGCAATGCCGCCGATCAAAAACCCCGGCACGCCCATGTAGGTCAATATGCTGATGTAAGGGTTGGCGAACTTGGAAAGCGCGTCGAGTGTGAACAGCAGCAGAAAGGAGAACAGCGCGCCAATGCCCACCACCGTTCCGACAAAACTGATCCAGTTGCGGAACAACGACGGCGACTTCGGGGGGGCAGATTCAGGCTTCATGAGAACAGGGGACCTTAAATGGTTCGACGTGATTTAACTGCGGAAAAACTGGCTGCCGGATGAAACCATGAAAACCATCCGGCAGCCAGAAACAGACCCAAAACAAACTTACTTCTTCAAACCGCGAACGTAGGTGACCAACGCCTTCACTTCATCATCGGACAAGGTATCAAACGGCTTCATCAAAGTTTTGTCTTCCGGGGATTTCAAACCTTCCTTGATGGCCTTGGCAGCGGCGTCATCCTTCATGTCGGCCTGCACGGCGGCGTCCGTGAAATCCTTGCAGCCGAGCTTCTGGCCCATCTTGGTGTCACCCTTGCCTTCGGCGCCATGGCACTTCGCGCAAAGATTGTCCCAGTTTTCCTTGGCATCGGCCGCCCTGGCAGAAAGCGCGGCAGCGAGGCCAAACAGCGTGACTAGCAGAATAACTTTTTTCATCGTCGTATTTTCAGTTGTGGTTCATGTTGGCCGATGCAAAGCACCGGGTTCACGGCCATTATCCTCCAATTCCGGAATTAAACTAACCATTTCTTGCCCAAAGATTGACATTATTTGATAAGCTAAAACGTAATCCGCCATTGTAGCGTAGATAATTCCATCTGCTGAATACCTCGCGCCCAATTGAGTGCCACGGCGGACTTTCCCAAGGAGCGAATCATTTCATGCACGGATGGACACGCATGAACACAAAACTGCAAGCGCCAACGGCGGGCTCCGGCGAACAGGTGTCAGTCTCGACGTTGCTCATCAGCCTCTTCTGGCGGCTCGTTGCTTGTCAGCTTGAGGTGTAAGGCGTAGCCCCAGCCAACGGCACACCAACCACCAAACACGATGGACAAAATACCAACGGCATAATTTGCTCCGATGGACAACATCCAAACGCCGCCAGCCACTAATAAAAGGGAACCAATCGAACCGAGTGCCAGCCCAGTCTCACTGTGCCGCTGTGCCATCTGACCGTAAAACGAACGTAGCCGTAATCGGGTTGGTGCGCGCTGTAAGCCATTCAAATCACGAGAGAATACAGCTTTGCCTGCGACCCAGAAAACAGCCGTCACAATGATGAGGTAAATGAGAAACCAGTATGGCTCGTCGAACACCTCCGGGCGTAACCTGTCCAGGAATGGCTGACCGACAATCAATCCGCCAAGCAAAACCCGGAGCATCCAGACGTGCTTCCTGTAAAGTCTCTGCTCGGTGGCAACATCTGGAATAATATATGGCCGTGACCATGGCCCGCCACGATAGAATAAGCGCTCGCCGCTTGCAGAAGTTTTAAACGCCTGCTCCGCGAGGTATGTGAAGTAGCGCATTTAGGAGCCCAACTCTTGGTTATATTGATTTTTCGGCCTGCCATCACCGCCATCTAGGATGATGCTAGGCTTGCAAGTGCCATTTGTCCAGCTTATTAACTGTTTTTGGACCCGATGCCTATCTTACCCCAAGGCTGAATTCGCCGCTGGAGCGGTTTAACGACAATTCCAAGCCAAGGAAGAGCGCAAAGTTGATTTGGGCGGGCAGCCTGTTTCAATATCTATTGAAATTGTGTTAGCGGCTACGTGGTCTTTTGGAGGAAAGGATGTAACATTGGTGGTGAGTGCGACAACCTGTAACGCAAACGAATTGGCCGGTGAACGCGCACCAAGGTCAGGAACCACGATGGCGCCAAAAGTCGGGCAGGCTACCCGCCTGCCCAGCTTTGGTGTGGGGTGCCCCCCCCGCCCCAAACGGCGCAGCCCCAAATCAAGGCCAGACAGGGTAAATCAAGGTGAATCAAGCCTGCTCAAGGCAAAAATCAATGACAAAACACTGATTGTGACCGGCGGCAAGTGCGTAGTGATAGATGGCCTGCTGGTCCGCCAGAGCCGGCACTCCGGCAGTTTATCCGGGTAAATCCCACCAAATCCGGCTAAAAAAAAATCAAAATGACCCAGAATACCAAAATAGACAGTTCGTAAAACCTGTCGGGCCGACGTCAGGCTCCAAATTGTTCCAAAATTGATTTTTGTTGCCGCCGGGTTCTTGTTATATCGGCAGGGAGAGTTTTTGGCGCAATGAGTGAAGACAAACAACCTTTTACGGAACAGGTGACCCGTGCGAACCGGGCCGCTGGCAATTCTGGCACGGCCCGGTGGGGCTGGATTTGTGCCTGCAGTTTGGCCGCGTTGCTGATTGCGGCATTATTGCTTTGGGCTACCGCTGTGGGCAAGCTGCGCGGCCTGCAAATGGTCCAGTCCAAGCTGGACGATGCCAACGCCAGCCTTGCCAGCGCCCTCGCCGAGAATGACAAGGACAAGGACCAGATTGCCGCCCTGCAAACCCAGGTGAACGATCTGCAAAAGGAAAAAGACACGGCCGCCCAGATGTCAAAGTCATTGGAAGACGAGATGCGCGCCGATTTGGAGTCCAAAGACGTCACCATTTCCAAGCTGCAAGGCAAGCTTACCGTAAACATTCTCGACCGCGTGATGTTTGATTCCGGTGAGGCGGTTTTGAAACCGGCCGGCCAGTCCGTGATGCTTAAAATCGCCGCCTTGCTCGCGGCGCATCCGACCCTGAAAATTCACGTTATCGGTCACACCGACAACGTGCCCATCCGCGGGAAGTTTGCCAGCAATTGGGAGCTTTCCACCGCCCGCGCGCTGGCCGCCGTGCATTTCCTCACGGAAAAAGCGGGGGTTGACCCGCGCCGCGTGGGGGCTGTCGGCTATGGCGAATATCGCCCCATCGCCGATAATTCAACGGTCGAGGGACGCGCCAGGAACCGTCGCATTGCGATTACCATTCTGCCTGACGAATTGGCGGGAGCCGACACGGTTACTGCCTCGAAGTCGGATGTCATCCCGGCGCCCGAACCCCTGCCAAAGCCTGACGCTGAACCGGCACTGCCGGAACCGCCAATGAGCCAGCCGCCGATGTCAAATTGAACCCGGAACGGAACATCGGGCCGGGGTTGGTCAAATCCGGCTTGAATCAGGAGGGCGCAAGCGGCAAAGTCTGCGCAAGGAACGGTTCATGCGACCAAAAAAAACCGCCACCATTGGCGAATATCTTATCCAGCGCCTTCATGCGCATGGCGTGCGTCACGTCTTTGGCATTCCGGGCGATTATGTATTGGGCTTTTATGAGCAACTGCGGCGCAGTCCCCTCCAGACCATCAACACCTGCGACGAGCAGGGCGCCGGGTTTGCCGCCGATGCCTACGCGCGCGTGCGGGGACTGGGCGCGGTATGCATCACCTATTGCGTGGGTGGATTGAAGGTGGCCAACACGACCGCCGGGGCCTTCGCGGAAAAGTCGCCGGTGATCGTCATCAGCGGCGCGCCGGGGGTGAAGGAGCGGGAAAAAAATCCGCTGTTGCACCACAAGGTCCGCGATTTCGACACGCAGAAGAAAGTGTTTGAACAACTCACCGTGGCCTCGACCGTGCTCGACGACCCGCAGACCGCTTTTCAGGAAATTGACCGGGTGATCAATGCCGCGCTGCGCTACAAGCGGCCCGCTTATATTGAACTCCCGCGCGACCTCGTGGGGGCGCCCGGTCATCCGCACTATCAGCCGCGCGCCGTGGCCGAAACCAGCAACGTGCGCACGCTGAAAGCCGCGCTGGCCGATGCGGCGGAAATGATCAATGCCGCGCGCCAGCCGGTCATCATCGCGGACGTGGAATTGCACCGTTTCGGCCTGCAAAAGCAGTTGTTGCAACTCGCGCGGCGGACGAATATTCCGGTCGCCTCGACGCTGCTGGGCAAATCGGTCATTGGCGAGCAGCACCCGTTTTATTTGGGCGTGTATGAAGGCGCGATGGGGCGCGAGGAAGTGCGCCGCTACGTCGAGTCCAGCGATTGCGTGATTTTGCTCGGCGCGTTTCTCACGGACATCAATCTCGGCGTGTTTACGGCGCGGCTGGACCCGGGCCGCTCGATTTACGCCACCAGCGAAAAACTTTCCATTCGGTACCGCAATTACGAGGACACCCGCTTCCAGGATTTTCTGCAAGGACTGCTGCGGGCCAAGCTGCGGCGGCGGCGCTCCGGCCAATGGTCGCATCCTTCAAAATTAGCGCCCCAACTGCCGTCCGGCGCGGGCGCGAATGCCGGGGCGCCGATCACTGTCCGCCGGTTGTTCGAGCGCCTCAATGCGTTTCTCAAAGATGATACCGTGGTGGTGTGCGATGTGGGCGAGGCGCTGTTTGGCGCGGCGGACCTTTTTATTCGCCGGGGCACGGAATTTCTTGGCCCGGCCTATTACGCCTCCATGGGCTTTGCGGTGCCGGCGGGCATTGGCGTGCAACTGGCAAACCCGCGCGCGCGTCCGCTGGTGCTGGTGGGCGATGGCGCGTTTCAAATGACGGGCATGGAAATCAGCACCGCGCTGCGGTACGGCCTTAATCCGATCGTAATCGTACTGAACAACCATGGCTACGGCACGGAACGGCCCATGCAGGATGGCCCTTATAACGACGTGCAGCCGTGGCAATACCATCGCCTGCCGGAGGTGTTGGGCGGTGGACGCGGCTTTCTGGTTCACACGGAATTGGAATTAAACGGCGCGCTCGCCGCCGCCGCGAAACACACGGGAAGTTTTTGTCTGCTGGAAGTGATGCTGGATCAGAATGATCATTCACCGGCATTGCAGCGGCTGACGCAGCGGCTGGCGAAAAGGATTTGAGGCGCGGCGATTTTCGGCAGCAAGCCGCCGGCCTGAAAATTTTTACGCCAGCGGGAAATAGTCCGCGCTCTGGTAATTTCCCTCCACGGTTTTGACGATTTGCATGAGCAGGTCGTTGACCAGGGTGCTCGCGCCAAAGCGGAACAGGTCGGGCGTGAGCCAGTCGTCGCCGAGTGTCTCCTTGACCATGACGAGATAGGCGAGCGACTCCCTGGCAGTGCGGATGCCGCCCGCGGGTTTCATGCCGATGCGGATGCCGGTGGCGAAGAAATAATCGCGGATGGCCTCCAGCATCACGAGCGTGACGGGCAGGGTGGCGGCGGGCGAAATTTTGCCGGTGCTGGTCTTGATGAAATCCGCCCCGGCGTGCATGGCAATTTCGCTGGCCAGCCGCACATTGTCATAGGTCACCAGTTCGCCGGTTTCGAGGATGACCTTCAAGTGTGCCGGGCCGCAGGCTGCCTTAATCGCGGCGATTTCGTCGAAAACTTTCGCGTGATCGCCCGCCAGAAAGGCGCCGCGGTCAATCACCATGTCAATTTCATCCGCGCCATCGGCCACGGCGCGGCGGACTTCGCCGAGCCTGGTTGGCAGCGGAAATTGCCCGCTCGGAAACCCCGTGGCCACGGACGCGATGCGCACCGGAGAATTTGCGCCGAGAAATTTCCGCGCTGGTTTCACCAGATTCGGATACACGCACACGGCAGCGCAGGGCGGCACGGCGTATTTGGGATCGGCAGGCGTGAGGGCCTTGCGGCAGAGATAGGCCACCTTGCCGGGCGTGTCCTTGCCTTCGAGGGTGGTGAGGTCGCACATGCTGACAGCCATTTTCAATCCGGCGAGCTTGGCGGAGGTCTTGAGGCTGCGTTTGGTGAAGGCGGCGGCGCGTTCCCCGACCATCACCGCGTCCACTTTGGAAACGGGTGCGTCAGGCGTGCCGCGTGAGGCGTGAGCCGCTAAAAACGGTGGCCGGTTTCCCGTTGACGCACGGACTTTCATAATTATAGAAATGATATTGATGGCGGACGCCAGCGGCGTCAATGCACATACGGCGCGCCCCGAAATGGATTCCCAATGTGCCCGGAACCGCCCGAATCTACTGCTGTCGCCTTCGCCGCAACAGCCGTAGCGCGTTGCCGATGACAATCAAATCGGAACAGCCCATGGCCGCCGCGCAGAAAATGGGGCTGATGAAACCGAGCGCAGCCAACGGCACGCCGAGCGCGTTGTAAAAAAACGCCCAGAACAGGTTTTGTTTGATGATGCGCAGCGTGGCCCGCGCCAGGCCCAGCGCCTCCGGCACGGCCTCGATTTCTGATTTCAGTAAAATGATGTCCGCCGCTTCGCGCGCGATGTCGCTGGCCCGGCTCACGGCGATGCCGAGATCGGCCTGCATCAGCGCCGGGGCGTCGTTGATGCCGTCGCCCACAAACGCCACGCGCTCGTCCTGGGCCTGGAGTTTCTTTATGAACTCCGCCTTCTGCTCCGGCCGGACTTCGGCAAAAACATTTTCGGAGGCGATGCCGGCTTGTTTGGCGATGGCGGCGGCGGTGGGTGAGTTGTCGCCGGTCAGCAGATAGATTTTGAGGTTTTGGCGCTGGAGTTGGGCAACGACATTTGCCGAGCCTGGCTTGACGGCATCGCGCACGGCAAAAAGTGCGAGCAACGTATTTTCCGCCGCCAGCCCAATGATGGTGGCGCTTTGCGCCGACCATTCGGCAATAAATTTTCCGCCGGCTGCCAGGTCCACGCCGGATTCGCGCAGCCAGCGCAGTGAGCCTAGCCGAATGATTGCCGGCCCAGGCGGCGTTGGAAACTTCGCCGAAGCGAGTTGCTGATTGCCGGTTGCCAACTTCGCTTCAATTCCACTCCCGCGAATTTCCCGCCACTGGTCCGTGGGTACGTTTACCGGCGGCTGATTGGCCGCCGCGCTTTCACCATACACGACCACGGCGCGGCTGATGGGATGCGTGGAGTTGCGCGCCAGTGCCATGGCCAGGGGCAGTATAAGCGGAGCGTCCGCGCTGCTTTGCCAGATTTCTGCCACGGCGGGCTTGCCAACGGTCAACGTGCCGGTTTTATCGAAAATGACCGCCGTAATGCTTCCGGCTTTTTCCAAAGCCACGCCATCGCGGATCAGGATGCCGCTCCGGGCGGCGGCATTGGCCGCCGCCATGATTGCCGCCGGGGTCGCCAGCCCCATGGCGCACGGGCACGCAACAATTAAAACCGCCGCTGCAATGATGAATGCCGTGGCAAATCTGGTGTCAGGCAGATGGGAATGCCAAAAAAATTGCGCGAGGAATTCATGGACGCTTTTGGCCGAAGCCGGCGCCAGCCCCCACCATAATCCGGCGGCAAGCGCGATAACGACGATGACCGGCACAAACACGTTGCTGATGCGGTCGCCCAGGCGCTGTATGTCGGCGCGGCTGGTTTGCGCGCGTTGCACGGCGGCGACGATGTGTGCGAGGGCCGTTGTTTCACCGGTGGCGGTAACGCGCATGACGAGCCGTCCGTTTAAATTCACCGTGCCGGCAAAAAGTTCGCTGCCGGATTTTTTGTCCGCCGGCACCGATTCGCCGGTCAGCATCGCTTCGTCCACGGCCGATTCGCCTTCGAGGACCACGCCATCCACCGGCACCCGGTCGCCGGGGCGCAGGGCCACGCGGTCGTTGATTTTTAGTTCGGAAACGGCCACTTCAACTTCGCTGGCAGCCGCCGGCGCGGGGAGGTTCTGACTGGCTTCAAATTTCAGATTCCGCAGACTAAAAGGCTGGGCTTGAGTCTCCTGACGTCGTAGGCCGCCTGGAGTTGCGATTTTTCGCGCGGTTTGCGGGGCGAGATTCAACAATGATTTCAGTGCGCCGCCGGCCCGGTCGCTGACGCGGGCTTCCACCCAGTGGCCGAAGCTGATGAGTGAAATAATGGCGGCGGCTTCCATGAAATAGACGTGTCCATGCACGCCTGTGAACAATGCCCACGTGCTGTAGCCGAAAGCAGTGGTGGAGCCGAGCGCCACCAGTGCGTCCATGTTGGACTGGCCAACTTTGAGCTGCCGCCAGGCGCCGGTGTAAAATTGCGCGCCGCAGAAGATTTGCACCACCCCGGCCAGCGCGAACGCCAGCCACTGAAACCACGGCGTCGTGGCCAGACCCAAAATCCATTCGCCGGCCATCAATGTGCCAGTGACGCCAAGACTCACGATCAAATTCCATTGCCAGCGGCTTGGGCGTGATTGGCCGGCGGTGGGGGAGAGTTCGTTCGCATCATAGCCAGCCTGGGAAATGGCGGAGAGAATGGCGCCCACGTTTTTGTCGGCCTCCGCATTCCAGTGTACGCTGGCGCTCGCCGTCTGCACGTTTACGGAGACGCTGCTGACGCCGGAGACTTTCTGCGCCGCCTCGGTCACTTTGCGGGCGCAATTGTTGCACGTCATGCCGGAGACGTGGAGTTCAGTTGTCGCTGGCGCTGGCATGTTTCAAGGGAACAGCATGCCATGACAGAGGCGATCCGTCGAATTTCAATTGGGTGTGGGGCTGCGGGCGGGTGCTTCTTGACACTGTCCTTGCCTGCGGCCACAAGGACCAGTTGGCAGGATTCAGAAAGGCGCTGGGAGCGTGTCTCCCTCTCCGCGTTTTGCGATAGCAAAATGGGGAGAGGGCCGGGGTGAGGTGTTCGTTTTCATACTTCGCCTTTAAATACAAGGATCTGCTGAAATGTTACAAACCAAGGGCAGGAGCAAGTTGCGTCCGGCTTCGCACTTCAGCCGCTTTTTCTCAAACGCGGCCACCCATCTTAACGGCGGACGGTTTTCATCCGCCGGTGCCACTGGCGCAGATGCGGCTGCGATTCCGGCAAGGAGTAATGTCCGGAGTACAGAAAATTTTCCAACATGCCGAACAGGTCGAAGTCCACAAACAGCGGACGTCCGCCGAGCAGAAACTCCGAATGGGCTGCCATTTGCTCGAACGGAACGAGGCCGGTCTCCAGTTTTTTCAACCAGTCATTTTTCTGGGCGTGCCACTGGTCAATGCAGCCGCGGCCGAATTTGCGTTCCTTGAACCGCAGGTATTGCAGGTGTTGGGCGGCGGGCAGGTTCTCACGGTAATAAGTGTCGTTGAGCCGGAACGCCGCGCCTTCAATTTCATTTTCGATGAACCGCCAGAGGACGGATTGCACGCCTTCATGCGCGGCGGGGAACAGGTTGAGCTGCAACTTTTGATCCAGATACCGGGCGACGATCTGCTGGTCGTCGGTGTCGTCAAAGATGACTTTTGTGCCGTCGCGGATGACGGGCACGCCGTAATATTGGTGTTTTGTCAGCTTCCAGACGAGCGTGCGTTCCTGGGGCGGGACGTTGACGATTTTGAATTTTACGCCCGAAAATTCCAAAATGCGCCGCATGGGAATGCAGAACGGGCTGAACTGAAATTGAACCAATTCGATCATCCCTCATATCTCCGGCATGGGCGGCGATTTGGCAAGGCCAAACCCGCTTTACAAGCCGCTTTACAGTTTCGCGGTGTGGGTCTAAAGTCGTTTTATGGCTGGCCCACACGACTCGTCCGAATTTGTAGACACGGATTTTACGGCGCACAAATCACCGTTTGCCGCGCCCACGCGCGACGACACGGACCGCCGGGTGGTCGAGGCGCAGCAAAAACTGGTGGAACTCAAGCGGGCGCAGGAGGAACTGGAACGCGAACGTTCGGGACTGGAGGAACTCCGCCGCCGCCAAACCGAGTTTCACACGGGCCGCGGCGAAATCATCCAAAATCTCACCCGCGGCCTTGGGCTGCTGGAAGAAGCCGAGTTCGCGGCCCGCCGCGATGCCGAGCAGATGGTGAAGACCATTGCCGATTTCCGCGCCGCGCTCGACAAGGTGCAGGCCATCCACGATGAAACCTGGACCAAGGACAATTTCCAGATGGAACTCACCCGCGCGCTGACCACGATTGAAAACGCCCGCATGGAATGGAATTCGGCGCGGCTGAAAATTTCGGCGCTGGCCGGCGAAACCAAAAACGCCGCCGCGCTGCTGGATAAAAACTCCGCCCCTGCGCCAGCGCCTTCGCTGGCGGAATTGGGTTTTGGCCAGTTGTGCAAAATTGGTTTTGCGTTCACCTGGCCTCTGTTGCTGGCCGCGCTGGGTGCCTTGGGCGTTTTTCTCGCCATTCTCGCGCGAAAGTAAGTCTGCATGGCCCAGAACAAGTCAGACCCAATTTCCGACAAGGCCCGCGCGCTCAACAACGAGATCGCCGCGCTCGAGGCGGAGATTAAGAAGCTGGACTCGCAACTGGCCCGCACGCCGGGGCCGAAATTCCGGTCCACCGCCATGCCGCAAGGCGCGACGATTCCACGCGCCGCCGAAAAGCCTGCGCCGCCGCCGAAGGCCGGACCTGTTTTTGAAGACCTTAAGCGCGGTCCGCTGGCGTCGGGAGCCGACAGCGACACACCCGAAGTTTTCAACGAGCTGGGCGTGCGCCGCTATGACCTGCCCGCGCTGTGGAACCGCATCCGCAATCATTTTCGCGGGCCGACCACCAGCAATCCGCGCCTGGTGAATTACCTGGCCGCTGGCGGGGTGCAGGGCCTGCGGCCGCTGCGCTATGAGAAGCGCGTGGCCCGTAATCGCGTCCTGACGCTCGCCAGTATTTTCTTCGCCATTCTCCTGGGCATTTTGCTGCTCTATTTGAAACACCGCTGATATGAAAACCGGGCTGGTCGAACTGCCAATTGCCACCGACGACGGCGTTTTTCTCGCCCACTATTCTGAAATCGGACTGGCCGAACTTGACTTTCCGAACGCGGACGGGCTGGTCACGCCCAAACGCAGCGCCCGGACAGTGAATTCAAAGCCGGTTCCATTGCCAATTCTCCGCTGGCATCGCCTCACCACCGCCGCGCTGAAAAAGGTTCTGGCCGGTCGCGCCGCCCAAAAACTGCCGCCGCTGGATTGGACGGGCAAAACTGAGTTTCAACAATCGGTCTGGCGCGCCATGCTGAAGCTTGCCCCCGGTAAAACAAGAAGCTACGGGGAAATTGCGGAGGTGGTTGGCAATCCTCGGGCGGTTCGCGCCGTGGGTGGCGCGTGTGGTGCAAACCCGATTCCAGTTCTCGTTCCGTGCCACCGCGTGCTGGCCGCCAATAAAAAGATCGGCGGCTTTTCAAGCGGATTGGATTGGAAGCGCAGTCTGCTGGCCAGGGAAGGCGTTAAATTTTAATCAAAACCCCGCCTTGAAATGGGGTGACTGCGACAGGAATTTCTTTGGGCTCTGGAAAATGACCTTCTCAACTGCGGTCGCGAGGTGGCCGCGCCGTTTCATTTCCAGCGCTGCTTTGGGCACGGCCAGCGGGTCGCTTACGCCCCAGTCGCAGGCGCTGTTCAGCCAGAGGCGCTCGTGGCCGTAGGTTTCCAGCATGTCCACCGCCCGCGCCGGCGTGCATTTCGTTTCCGGATAAAGCGTCATGCCGGCCCACATCCCGGCGTCCAATACCATTTCCACCGTGTGCTCCTCGACATGGTCAATGATGACGCGCTCCGGCCGGATGCGGCGGTCGCTCTGCAAGGCGTCGAGGATCAGTCGCGTGCCCTTAAACTTGTCTTCGAGGTGCGGCGTGTGGACCAGAATGAGCTGGTGGTGTTTGGCCGCCAGTTCAACCTGCATTTCAAAAACGCGCAGTTCGTTGCGCGAATTTTTGTTCAGGCCGATTTCACCGATGCCGAGGACGTTCGGGCGGTCCAGAAAGCCGGGGACCAGCGCGATGACCTCCGCCGCGAGTTTCACATCCTCGGCTTCCTTGGAATTGATGCAGAGCCAGCAGAAATGTTTAAGGCCGAACTTCGCCGCGCGTTTTGGCTCGTGTTGGGTAAGCTGGGAAAAATAATCAAAAAAACCCGCGGGCGAACTGCGGTCAAAGCCCGCCCAGAACGCCGGTTCGCACACGGCTTCACAACCGGCGAGCGCCATCTGTTCGTAATCGTCCGTGACGCGGCTGACCATGTGGGCATGGGGTTCGATATATTTCATGGTGAGTGAAAGTCCCGAACCTCAACCCGCACAATGTCCGGATTTGGTGATGGTGGGTTCATTGACTTGAATTCCAGGCACCGCAAGCGCCCTTGGTTTCGGCCCGGGCAACCGGACGGGTGGTCGGGTCGCTGAAGGCGAGCAGGACTCTCTTTGCCTTGTGTTTTTTCCCGCCGGACAATTCGCCGAGCGCGGCGCGAAAGGCCTGTAGCCGGAAATCATCCTTGCCGGCGGCCCGCTCAACGCGGTCAAGAAATGCGGCAAGGTCAACGAGCTTGTGTCGCGCGTCGAGAAAGTATTGGTCGAGGATTTGTGGCCGGGTCATATATTGCTTGCGGAATATAAGACGAAATTGCGCCACGGCAACCGCAAATAAAAGGGGGCAACCGGTTTTGAGAGGCGGCGTTGAGGCCGATTCAACGCCCCAACGCAATGGGCAGGAAAACGCCCGCCGGAAGGCCAAACGGTGGCTCCCGGCGGGCGGTCAACCCAACCCAAACCAACTAACCAAAATCTCACTCGTATTCAGCGAGCGTGGGCAGACCATTCGGATCGGTGACGCCGTTGCCCTTCAGAAAGACAATGTGCTGGTAGCCGAGACCGCGCAGGCCGATGAACCAGCCCATGGTGCGGTCGCGGAATTCATGGCCGAGTTGCGGCTCGGAATAGTTTTCGAGGATGACCACGGCTGTCTGGTGCTGGGAAAAAGTCCTGGCCTGATCCAGGAGGCGTGAATTGTCCTCGCGGGTTATCGCCGTGGGGGCCACGACCTGGCAGGAGCCGACATCAAGTGATTTGACGATGAGCGCCGAGTTATCGGTGTTGTGATAGGCCTGGGGCGGCCGGGACGTGGCGCAGGAGGACAGAATAACGGGCAGGGCGGCGGTTAAGAGCCAAAAAGTTTTTTTCATGTTACAAATTGTTTACAACTGAGCGGCTTGGTTGTTGTTTAATGTTCCCGCTCACAGCACTTTGGTTCGCAATTCCAGTGCCAAAAAAGCATCTCGTAAAAGCGATTTTGCGCCAGGCCAGACAGAAGCATGAGATTCTTCCGCCGGGAATTTTTTTCCATTGAAGATCCCGGGTCATTTGCATTTCGAAGTGACCCGGAAAAATTGTCCTATGTATTCAGGGAAAACGGCAAGCTTTGCCATCCTTTGGCGCAGGGCAGACAAAAAATGTGATGCTGCAAAAAAAGACAGCGTGGATGTTTTTGGGGCATCAAACCAATTTCGGGAAAAACTTCCGCGCGGTCTGGCAGGTGGCGAGGCTCAGCTCGTCCAGTGAGCAGCCTTTGACCTGCGCGATGGTCAGGGAAATCTCTTTAACGTACGCGGGTTCACAGCGTTTGCCGCGGAAGGGCACAGGCGCAAGATACGGCGAGTCGGTTTCGAGCATGAATTTGTCCAGCGGCGTGGCGGCCACGGCGTCGCGGATGTTCTGGCCGTTTTTGAAGGTGACGATGCCGGTGTAACTGACCAGCCAGCCGAGGCTCAATATCTTCTCGAGCCGTTCGACGCTTTCGCCGAAGCAGTGAAAGACGCCTTGGGTCAGTTGCGCAAACGGCTGGATTTGCGCGAAGGTGTCGTCAAAGGAACTGCGCTGGTGGATGACGCAATTCAGACCCGTTTCGGCTGCAACTTCAAGCTGCTGTTGAAAAATTTCGGCCTGTTTGCGCTTGTAACTGGCGTCGTCGGCTGCGCTGCCGCCCTGCGAGCCGGGCAGCCGGTAATAATCCAGTCCGCATTCCCCGATGGCGACGGTCCTGGGATGGCGCGCGAGTTCGCGCAGTTCGGGGCGGATGTCGGCTGGCGCCTCGTGGGCGTTGCCGGGATGCCAGCCGACGGCGGCGTAAACCATTTCGTTCTTTTCCGCGAGCGCGCGCGCGCGCCGGCTGCTGGAAAGGTCCGTGGCGATGGAAATGATCTTGGTAATGCCGGCGTTTTGTGCGCGGGCGAGGACGTCGGCAAAATCCGCCTTATAATCGTCGTAATCGAGATGCGCGTGGGTGTCGTAAAAATCGGGCATGGTTGGTGGCAACGCAAATGGCGCAAATTACGGGGAAGAATGCCGGAATACACCCGTTCGTGGATGCGCGCGTTTCGCGGTTCAGTTCAATTATTTTTTGGTCTCAGGGGAATCATTTTGTTCAAGGGTTCTCAAGGCCTCCTCAATTTGGGGCCTGCCCGGATAATCCGGCGCCTCGGCGAGCAATTTTTTATAATCGTCAATGGCGTCCGCCTTGCGCCCCGCTGCCAGCAATTTCTCCTCAAGCAGGCGGCGGATGCGGATGCGCTGTTGCGGCGATGGATCTAACTTGAGGGCGTTCTGCCAGGCGTCAATGGCGGAACTGGGCTTGCCAAGGGCGTCACAAATATCCGCCAGTTTTTCGGTCAGGACGGCGCTTTTGGCGGTGGCGGGGAGATTTTCAAGAAATTGTTCCAACTCCAGTTCGGGTACGCCGCGGGCGAGGTCGAGGTTCACCAGCCGTTCAAACGACCATTCGATGAGCGGATTTTGCGTGTGGGCCAGTTGGGCGTGGAGTTCGGCCGGCGGTGTGCCAAAAGGCCGATATAACGGGTCGCCGATGACGGTGGTCTGCCAGGACAACGCCACTTGCGATGCCCACGCGGCTTCGCCGAACGTATAGCCGCTGCCGAATGCTTCCAGAAAAAAAGCGATGTTCGGCGTGAATTGCAGGTACGGTTCATAGACGCAGCCCATGGTGCAGGTTGCGCCTTTGGCCAGCAGCGGGCCGCACCAGTGCGTGGTGGTGGTGCGCAGCGTCTCGGCGCTGAAGGAATGCAGGTGATACGCAAAGGCGCCGGGCATGAACTCGACCTGTGGCAGCTTAAACGGGCCGCTGACATCGCCATCATACCACCCGGCGTAAATCGCGATCTGGCTCATCGGATAAGATTCGGGGAAGGTTCCGGCATTCGTGTCCACTTCGACATCGAATCCAAGCTGGCGGCAGATTTGCGCGCCGGTCCGCAGCCACTCATCGCCCAGATAATAAGGATCGTTGGTCTGTTCGTTGCGCAAGTCGAAATAAGCCCGGCCCCACAGTCCGTCATGCTCGGCAGCGAGCGCCTTGTCCACGAGGCCGGCAGCGATTTCGGGCGTCGGGCCGTCGAGCCGCGAGACCAGCAGGAGGCCGTTGACCGGCGAAAGGAGGGTGTGGTTGGTGCAGGTGTAAAACAGATTTTGCAGGGGACCCACCAACGACACCTTCATCTTGATCAGTGGCAGCCACGCCAGTTCCGAGTCTACGGCGGCCTCGTCGCGTCGAAATTCAGGCTGAATGTTGCTGTCAGGCGGCAAATCCAGGTTGGCGCTGGGCGCAATTTTCAATGGCATGCCATAACACAACACAGCATAACGGATTTTTGAAGTCACGACGCGTTCTTCGGCATGAGCCGGCATGTTGCCTCTGGTGGGAATTTCGACCTGGCCGAATTTCCACAGTCCCGCCGCCACAAGCTGGTCGGCCAGCGGTTTTTGGAGAAAATCCGTGAAATCCGCGCGGGTGATGATTTCGTTGGTGGTGAGCGTAAAACCGAAAATCTGTTTCGCCGGCACGTGGCGCACCGCCGCGTAATGGTCTGCAACGGATCGGTAGGCCGGCACCCGGGTGTTGTACAGCACCACCACTTCATCGCCGCCGGCGCGCGCCGCCGCCGGCGCGAGCAACAGTAAAAAAATAATCCAGGTCAAATTCATAAGCAGGTCATTTGACCTTTGAGGATGCAGTGGGTTCACTCGATTTTGCCAAAAAGAGCGTCATGCATTCCCGGCATGGCGCGGTGGTTGGTTTTGTCCCAGTAACGAAAGCCCGCGCTCCAGTCCCAGATGCACCAGCCAAGGTGGTTCTGTTCCGCCGCGCGCCTGAAGGCGGAGTAGAAATTCACGCGCGACTGTTCGTCGGCCTTGGTGTAGGCGCCGAATTCGCCGAGGTGGATGGGACGGCCGTAATAGTCCGACCACGCCCGGAGGTATTTTAATTTTCCTGTAAACGCCAGCGGGCTGCTTGGATTTTGCTCCGTGGGGAGCGTGTTGTATTGTTTGATCCAGTCGAGCTGGTAATCCTTCAGTTGCAATTTTGGATCCGGCAGCAGTGGCTGTGCCGGGGGGCCGGGGAAAACGATGCCGGTGACGGGCGTGGCGCCGCCGGTCCAAGTTGCGCCCTGGTGCGTGAAATAGAAGGGGTCGTAACAATGGACTGACACAATGACGTTGTCGTCCGGCGGCAACACGAGGTGATTCAATTCACTGATGCCACCCCAGCCGCCTGGTTCCACAAAAAGCGTCCGCCGCGGGTCGGTTTTGCGGATTTCTGCGATGGTTTGCGCGTAAATCGGGTTCATCAGCGCCGTCGTGGCGTTTTCATGCGGCTCATTATCCAGTTCAAAGGCGAGCTGCTTGGGAAACTTTTGGTAGTGGGCGGCAATTTGCCGCCAGATGGCGAGGAATTCCGGGGCCGCATTCGTGGGGTCCTGGTCCAACGCGTCGAAATGGTGAATATTGATCATTACCGCCAGCTTGTTTTGGAGGGCGTTGGTCGCCACAAAATCAACAAGGGAAAAAATCTCCGGCTCCAGCTTGAATTCCGGCCCCGGTCCGGCGTATTGATGCCAGCCGACCGGCACGCGCACATGGTCAAAGCCCTCCTTTTTCATCTGCGCAAACTCATCAGCGGATACTGTAATCTGCCGCCAATGACGATTGGCTTCAAGATAATCGCCGAGGTTTGCGCCGTGCCGGAACCGTTTTGCCGCGCGATCCGCCGGTGTGTGATGCCTGGTGATGGGCTGCATCTCCGGTGGATTTGCCGGCGTGAAAATTCCCCCGTCCGCGCCAGGCTCTGCCAATGACCGGGACCAGGGCAGCAGCGCCGCGAGCAAGCAGAGGCATAGCGCGTGACACCGTTTGCGGGTAAAAGCTGTCCTGGTCAGGCCGTGGGGAATTGTTTTAAAACAACTGGTCATGCGTCACTGGTCACTTTTAGCCCGTCCCATGCCAGCGTGATGCCCGCCGGCAGTTCGGCTTGCGCCTTGTCATGGTCGTAATCGTGCGTCAGGTGCGTGAAAAAAGTCCGTGGGGCATTGATGCGGCGCGCCGCCGTCAGCGCCTCGTCGAGGCACATGTGGGTGGGATGCGGCTTGGGGCGCAAGGCGTCCAGCACGGCGATTTCCACGCCGCGCACCGCTTCCAGCGCCGCCTCGGGAATTTCCTTGCAGTCGCTCATGTACGCCAGGCGTTTTTTTCCGTCCTGCTCAAATAAAAATCCGGTGGTGGTCATCCGTCCGTGGGGCAAATCCAGCGGGGTGATTTTCAAATCGCCAAGCTCAAACGGCCCGGTGATGAGATGCTCTTCCGGCCTGAAATAGCCCTTTGGCCACGGTCCCTGGTGAAAGGCATAGATGAACACGCGCCGCAGGTGGACCATCGTTGCTTCGCTGGCGTAAATCGGCAGGGTGGCGTCGCCGCGGAGATCGCAGAAACGCCGGCAATCGTCCATGCCCAGAATATGGTCGGCGTGCGGGTGGGTGACGAGCACCGCGTCGAGCCACCTGATGTTTTCGCGCAGGCATTGCAGCCTGAAATCCGGCGGCGTGTCCACCGCGAGCTTCACCTGGCCGGTGGCGACGTAAATGGCCGGGCGCGTGCGCCAGTTTTTGGGGTTGGCCAGGTATTCCGGAGGATAGTCCACGCCAATCAGCGGCACGCCCTGGGAGGTGCCGCTGCCGAGAAAGGTGAATTCAAACGCCATGTCCAAGCCAAGTTAACAGAACTCTGAAAATCGGCGACTGAAAATGATTCTCGCATTCAGGTTGGGGCGCATCTCAATTTATGGCAATGCGCTGGTGCGGCAAAAGCAGCCCGGCATTTCAATGACCGATCCGAGGCATAACGATATTGCTTCCCACTGGGACGGTTGAAAACCACGTCGCTTTGGGCCGTCCTTGCGAGATTTGATCTATTCCAACCGGCTCCCGGTGTTGAGAGGGAGCAAGGCATTCAATGAGGTGCTTCCTGACGGAGGCCACGACAGGTTTTACGAGCTGTCGGTTTTGACATTATGGGTCATTTTTGATTTTTTTAGTGGGATTTAGTGGGATTTAGTGGGATAAATTGTCTAGTTCAACTCGGTAGCAGGGTTGATCGCGGGCGTCCTGGCAAGAGCGGCGGAGGGCCGCCGCACTCCACGACGCTTCGCGCTCATGGGACTGCCGTCATTCGCGCCAGCGTCTTGGTATACGCCAGCCCTCCCGACAGTGAGTAAGGCATGGCGGTTGACCTGTTCTTTTTTTGACCTTGATTGGGTTTGATTCACCTTGATTTACCATGACTGGGCTTGATTGGTGGGGCGGCGCAGTTCTGTCCGCCAGGTTGCGGCGTCCCATTTGTTGACATCATACGTTGTCGCATTCACCCACTATGCTACACCCATTCTTCAAAAAGGCCACGTAGCCGCTAACACTATTTTTGCCTAAAAACTGAGCCGCGCCTTTCAGGTTGGGATGGTTTTTTCAATGGTTTACCAATCTCCCCAAAAGCACCAATACGTTAGCCAGCCGACAGCCTGAGAAGCAGTAAGAGATAGTTTCAAATTGACGCTGTGGAATGACTTCTAAACCCTGATTGGAGGGTTCTATTTTCATTTTAAGCCTCACGCCGGCTGCCACCTCGGAAGTGCTTATTAACGGGCGATCCAAGGTTTCTTTGAGGAAGCGAAAATTTTCAAAGGATCACTCGTTCCCGCACGTCTTATTAGTTAAAATGCACCGCGTGGGCGACACGGATGAGGAAAAAATCTGGCTGGCGCAGAGCCGAAACGGCGATCATGCGGCGTTTGCGGCGTTGATTCGCGTGCATCAGCAAATGATTCACTCGCTCACATTTCGCATGACCGGTTCAGTGGCCGATTGCAAGGATTTGGCGCAGGAGACTTTCATCCGCGCCTACCAGCAACTGGATTCCTACCAGGGCACGGCCAAATTCTCGTCGTGGCTTTATCGCATCGCTGTAAACGCGTGTCTGGACTGGCGCCGGCGCGAAATCCGGCATTCGCAACTGCTCGCCGATTGGAGCCAGGCCGATGCCACGGAACCGGCTGGCGCGGATGCTGGGGCGGATAATGACGAATTGAGCCAGCAAGTCCAGGCGGCGCTGATGAAGCTGCCGGACAAACAACGTGCGGCCATCGTGCTGACGGTCTATGGCGGCCACAATCACGCGGAGGCGGGGGAAATTTTAGGCTGCTCCGAAACCACGGTTTCCTGGCGCATTTTCGCGGCGCGACGGAAGCTTAAAAAACTTTTGAGCAGGCAAGGAGGCGGACATGAATAATTCCGAACTGGACAAAAAATTGAAAGCGGCGCGCGGGCCGGCTTTGGATGCGGAATACACGGATGATTTTCCGCGGCTGGTTTTGGCCGGGCTGCGGTCGGCGCCCCGGCAAATGATGCAGCCAAAGCATTCATGGCGGCCGCGGCTGGCCTGGGGATTGGCGACGGGCGTTTGTATTCTGATTGCCTTTGCGGCCGGTCACTGGCACGGGCGAATGGCCGCCAATCAGGACGTTTTAGCCAGTTCAAAGCTGGTTGAGGAAACGCTGGCCATGTTCCCCAACCGCGTCCGCGCCATTGTGCGGGACGAGCAGGGCATGAACCTGGTTTTGTCGGATCAGGCGGACGTGCCGGCTTCGACGCCGATTTATGTCCGCATTTGCGACGGCAAACATTGTTCGTCGCTGGTGACCTTCAGCGGCCAGGAAATCCAGGTTGCGGGACAAAAGATCACCGTGCTCTCGGATGCCAGGGGCGGGATTATTTTGGAGGGGAATAACTTTGTGTGGTCCAGCCTGGCTGAAAACGAGACGACCAGAGGGTTAAACATTCAGGCCAAATTGCTTTAGAATTCTTATGAAAGTCATCGCCGCATTATCATTTCTGGCCTGTTGCCTATTTCAAGCTTCGGCCGCTGCCACGAATGATCCGCCGGTAAAATTGGCGATTATTTCGGGATCACCGGACGTGGCGACGGTACTGGATGTGCTCACGGCAGAATTGACAAAAAACAACAAAGTACAACTGCTGGAGCGCGCGGACATTGAAAAAGTCTATCGCGAGCAGGGGATGTCCACGGCAAACGGGGACGATTTGAAGCTTGGCCGGATGCTCGGCGCCGACGGCCTGTTGTTGCTGAACGTCGTGAGAACACCGCAAGCGACGAATCTGACCGCGCGATTGGCGGCGGTAAAACCGGGAGTTGTCTTAGTGGCCGAAGAATTTTCCTGGCCTATGAACGACACGACGGACTGGTCGTCGGCGTTTGCCAAACATCTGGCTTTATTTTTGCCGAAACTGGCGGTGCTTGTGAAGGATGCCATTCCAATTTCGGTGGTGAATTTGCGTTCTGCGATTCAATCCGATGCCGCGAAGGAGGCGGAACAAGCGTTGAAATTGTTGACGATTCAGCGATTGAGCCAGGAATCGCAGTTCTTTGTTTTGGAACGGCAGCGGATGCAATTGTTGAGCGAGGAAAAGGACTTAAAGTCTGATGAATCGCCATTTTGGAATGGCAGTTATCTACTGGAAGGGGTCGTGGATCAAAATGGATATTCAAAGGATGTCGTGACCATTAACGCACGGCTGACACCGCCCAAGGGAGGCCAGCCGCTGTTGTTTGAAGTCAGCGGCGACCACACAAATCTGGCAGAGGTTGTCAATTTAGTGGCGGCCAAAGTCGCCGAATTGCTCAAGGTTAATTCCACCCTGGCCAAATCATGGAATGCTGCCGATGAAGCGGCGCAGTATTTTGACGAAGCCACTTGGGCTTTGCGATGGGGGAATTTTACAGAAGCCCAGGCGGCGGCAGACTCGGCCTGGGCTTTGGGGAAACAGGACATGGACTGTGCGGTTGCGCGCGTAAAGGCTTATGAAGCGCCGCTCAATGCCCGCAGATATCAAAAGGGCGTATCCACCAACCCAGGAACCACCAATGAAGTCATTGAAGAAGCGGTACAGTGGGCCGCACCAAACAACACTTGGGGTTTGAGGTTGCACGTGCAAGATTTTAATGGAACCAAATCTGTGGAATATGTTTATGCCTATAAATTTCCGGATCCCGCAGACATTGATCTCGCCATACGCGCCCTGGAAGTTTACCACCAATTCAGCCGCAATACGCCGGAAGGTCTGTTAAAGGTGGCATCAGAGCAATCGAACCGGAAGAATTCAGAATGGTATGATTTGGGGATTGAAGACCTTGTTGCTGCCTCAACCGTCCTGCAACATTACAATTTTGTTCCCGAAGCTCAGAAACCTGTCGGTGACAAGCTGGCAGAATTGCGCCGGTCGGCGCGAATGGTTGCGGACTGGATTTCACAGTCGCCGTCGGTCCATGACAGTTATTTTGTTGGTGACCATCTGACCACGGATGACGAACTGGAAAGTGACTTCACAGAGAACCTGAATATTTTCCGCTGCAAAGTTTCGTGGAGCTGTTATTGGCAGGAAAAGCCGGATGATGCCATCGCCTTATATCGTGAGCTAATTGGCAGCCCGGTTTTTTGTTATATTCATACCGACTTCTGGCTTCGAGAACTGCAAAATCCACGGCTGGTCGCGTGGAATCAAACGGATCAGGGACGCATTCCGATTCTGTGGGATAATTTTTTGGGTGAATTGAAGAATTCCACCAATTTGCTTTGGCAGTTGGAAGCCGAGGCGCTGGCGTTGGCGGACGCGGATAATGACAAGGATGTGGCAACATCTTTTACCAATCTGTTCCAAACTTATTTTGAGAACCGCGATGTGCTCGTAAATAATCCTGTTGATGTGGTTTATATAGGGTGGCGGCTTGGCGACCTGGTCAGTGCCAAGACAGGCAATGGGGTCGTTACCGATCAGCGGGAATCTTTGAACCAGCTTTTTTATCAGCAGCACTATCGAAGAATGGAGGCGATGCAGACGGAATACTGGAACAAGACAGTTCCGGCCCTCCGGGTTTCCTCGGCATTTCAACAGCAAAAACAATACCTGAAGGAGAACAAGGTCTTTGACTTTTTCAAATTTACAACCACGTTTGAGTTGCGAGATTACTCCCAAAGCCAGGCAACGGAGATTCAGCCTCTGGTTGTTGCCTACAAATCCAACCTCCTGGCCCAATCCCAATCTGCTTCAGGTCTTCAAAAAAACAAGTTGATGGTCGCAATAAGCCAGGTGGGGTTTCTCGAAAACGATGTCAACCGCATGCTCAACCCGCCGGCTCCGAAACCGCTTCCGCAAGCGAATGTCCAAGTCCCCGCGCCGGCCACGGTGCCAAAGATTACCACCGCCGCTCCAGCGGCCGAGCAAACACCTGCGCCGGAATTGATTACCAATGTGATTACCGTAAACCAGGCGTTTACGATTCCCGTGGAGCAACTGATGGCTCCGGATGGCTCGCAGCGTCTTAACGATGAGACCATGGTCACCGTTACTGCGCATCACTGGTGTGAAGGCAAATTGTTGTTGGATATTGAATACAACCTGTATTTTGCAGAGGGCAATATGGAGTTTGCAGGTCAGGAAACCGGCCTGGCCATCGCCGTCTTTGATCCCGCAACAAAGCATTGGGAAGTCATTGCCACTCCAAAGGCGGATGGCCCGACGTTCTGCAGGTATTATAACCGCACCATTCTTTTTAACGGCAGCCTGTATTTTTGCGACGGGGGGCAAACCAGAAAATATGACTTTGGCACCCGACAGTGGCAAACGTTAAAGATTTCCGATGGGAATGACTACGAATTATTTTCGGTTGGCGGACATCTTTATGCGGCGAATTGGAACGCCATTGTTGAAATTATTGACGGTGGCAATGGGACACGCGTGCTGGCCAGCAGCCGAAGGCGGCCGCCGGTATCGGTGTTGGACACCCAGGACATTGGCAGCACGCCCGTCTTATTTGAAGGCCCAAATCATTCGCTCCGGGTATGCGCCGGGTCGAAAATTTTCACATTTACCGGAAATGACTGGGGCGAAGATGTTGCTATTCCGCCGGCTTCGATTCCGCCGGAAGATTGTCCCGCCGGGATGTTGTTTCGCTTTGGGAGCGCCAGCCCATACGAGCCCGCAAGCCTTTCATTTTTGCCGAAGGAAGCCACTGTGGCAGAGCTTTATTTATGGCAAAAAAAACCGCGCTGGACAAATCCTGGCTTGCCGCCGCCACAAACCCAGGCGCCGCCGCCCAAATCTTTGTGGGAAATGCCCCCGAGTTTATCTCTGATAAATTTACCCGCAGCGGTGCATCAGTCGGGCTTGTATCTGCTGGCCGATCATTCGCAAGCGCAAATCGTTTCCGGCAAAGAACCGTGGGCAGGGAACATCGGCACAAAATATCTTCCTAAGAACGGGTACGAGGCCACCCTGCTGTGTTATTCCAAAGATTTCCCCCTGCCGCAAAAGGTTTATTTGAACTTTGAAGCGCCGGATAGCTGTCAGCCTTTAACTGGCAGCGCTCCTCCTCAAATAACGCCGGACAGGCCTCCGGTTTGGATGCTGTTTTCCGATAACTATCTTGTGTTTGGACTGGAGAAGCGCCGCGAGTGGATTGGAATGCCGAACCGCATTGACGTAGGCGGCAAAGCCAGCATCTGGCTGATGCCTATTTCTCAAATCGAGGCTGCCTGTGCCCCGCAGAGACAAATCCTGCTGGACCAGAAAGCACAGGTCGTGGCCGCAGTGGAACAGGTTCGGAAGAATTTATTGCTAAAATACGATCTGAACCACGATGGGATTATTGACTCAAACGAAAGAGAAGCCGCGCTGGCGGATACGAACTTCACCGAATCGGAACTGGACGCCATAGACGCCAACCACAATGGCTGGCTGGATGCGTCTGAACTTGCCTATTTTGATGCCAATCATAACAAGACGCTTGAACCCAAGGAACAGGTGGGGATTGATATTGCACAGCATTTGTTCGCCATCCGGCTTATGAATAAATTTGATGCGGACGGCGACGGACGGCTCAACCAGCCGGAGTTTACCAACCTGTTATCAACGGCTGGATTGGGTGTCCAAACTTCCGCCATGCCGATGAATTTGCGTGCTCTGCGGCCCATTTTTCCAGATGACAATCATGACGGCTATATTGATCTCCCAGAGCTGGAAGCATTTTTGAAGCAACAGACACGCAAAGGCCTCCGTGCCCACGGAATGCCCATTGTTTTAAACCAAATGGGAATGAATGCGGACCAACCCCTTGACCCACAACGACTGTTTAAGGCAGCGGTGGAAGCTTATTGGCAGAACGACAGTAATATCAACCAGCGGACGCAGACGGACAAGGGGCAATGAATACACATGGCATAATGTTTTCCAAAGGACATGGCCATGTTGCGTCGTCCTATAAATTGGAAATGAAACCGACCGGGACATGGATTCTGGCAGCAACGCTTGGTTGTGCGTCGAGGCTGGCCTGCGCCCAGTTGCAAGTCCTGCCGGATCAGCCGGTGCCATGTTTGTTTGGCAGTGAGGCGCGGAAAATCACTGTGCTTTGGCATAATGCCGGTGACCACGCGCAGGCGGCGGGGATTCGCCTGCGGCTTTATCAAACCAGCTCCGCGACGGCGGCGCCGCTGGCGGAAAAACGCTGGAAGGAGATTGAGGTTTTGCCCGGCCAAACCGTTTTGGAAAGCGCAGCCGTGGATTTTCCCGCGGTGAACGCCGAAACCAAGTTTCTGGTGCAATGGCTGGCGGACACGAACCGGGTCGTCGGCAAGACAGAGGTGCTGGTGTATCCAACGAACCTGCTGGATGAATTTAAACCTATGCTGGGCGGGGAGAAAATGGGCGTGCTGGATCCCAATGGCATGGTGAAACCGTCGCTTAAGAAAAGTGGCGTGGGGTTTCTGGACTTGGGAGGAATGGTGCTGGACGATTTTTCCGGGAAACTGGCTGTGGTGGGACCGTTTCAATCCCGGGCGCAAATGCGCGAAGGTCTGGCACAGACGATTCAAAGGATTGCGAAAATGGGTGTGGCGGTGGTCTGGATTCAACCGCCGCCGGAACCAAAGGACGAAATTAAACCGTCATTTTTTATCGTGCCGGAAGGGAAAGGGGCGGTGATAATCGTTCAGCCGGAACTGGTCGCGGACTTTTCCGAAAATCCGAAGTCACAATTGAATTTGATCTATTTTTGCAAACTGGCGCTGAAGCCGGAGCCGCCGGTATTGCCTGATTTCGCCCCCCAACCATAAACAAAACATTATGAAAACATCCTTGAAATTCAGCCTGGTGGCCGCGTTGTTGATGGCCGCCGGCAAAATCGTGGCGGCCGATGACGTGCTCACGGTGGCCGTCTTTGACTTTGACTCCAGGGACGAAGCGGTGCATGACCTGGGCCCAAAGGTGGCCACCTTGCTCAACGCCAATTTGTCCGCGCAACCGGACCTGATTACCGTGGAGCGCGCGGAACTGGAAAAAGTTCTGGGTGAACAGGAACTGGGCCTGTCCGGCACCGTCAGCCCGGACAGCGCGGCCAAAGTCGGGCAATTGACGGGTGCGAAAGTGCTCGTGACCGGCCGCGTGTTCAAGGTGGAGAATCAGACGCTGATTGTGGCCAAGGTTATTGGCACGGAGACGAGCCGGGTTTATGGCGAGATGGTGCAAGGGCCGCCGACGGTATCCATCGTTGATCTGTCGTCCAACCTGGCCGCAAAGATCGCCGTCGTGATTTCAGAGAAAAGCGCCACGCTGGTGGCCAAGGTGCCAACGCGCGAGGAACGGGTGGCCAAAATCAAGCAGGCATTGGATGGCAAGAAGCTGCCGGTGGTGTCGGTGAAGATCAACGAACAGCATTATGGTCCCCACATTATTGACCCGGCGGCGGAGACGGAACTGTCGCTGATTTTGCAGCAATGCGGCTTCAAGCTGGCGGACGCCGGTTCCACGCTGAAGGCCGAGGTGGAGATTTCCGGCGATGCCTTCAGCGCGTATGGGATGCAGAAGGGCAGTCTTATTTCCTGCAAATCGCGCGTGGAACTCAAGGTGCGTGACGCGGCCACCGGAAATATCCTGGTGGAGGACCGGCAGACGAGCGTGGGCGTGGATGTGGCCGAGCAAACAGCCGCCAAGACGGCCCTGCAAAATGCGGCGGCTGAACTGGCGGAAAGGATTGTGCCAAAGCTGGCACAGTAAAATCAGCGCCACAAAATCCATGAGCCGGCGACTTATCATTGGCGCAATCGTCATTTTCCTGGCGGGTACCGGGCTGGCCATGTTTTTGTTGTGGGCCCATCGGCCCATCGTTTTGGCGGCGCCTTCGGATGATGAGCTGGCCCACGAATACGCAAAGCTCGCTCCCGGACTGGGATTGCCGCCGAGACTCACCAAGGTGCAGACGCAGGCGATTTTGCTGCCGATTGACCTTTCCCACCCCGTTCGGCTGGCGGTTGGGGGGCTTGGCCTGGAAGATAACGACCAGAACCGGCAGTTAGGCGACCTGGTTACAGTCAAACTGACTGGCGCGCCCGGCTTTGAACTGGTGGAACGACAGTCCCTGGCAGCCGTCCTGCAGGAATTGAACTTGAACTGGTCCGGGTTTGTGCGGGCCAAAGATGTGGTCCGCGCCGGCAAGTTATTAAAGGCCGACTGGTTTTTGCTCGGAACGGAGGCCAAAATCAGTGAGACCAACTGCCTGGTGGTCCGGGTGGTGGATGCGCGGACGGGAGTCATGCGCGATGCCGGAGTTTTTCCAATGGATCAACCAGCTTTGCAACTGGCGGCTGACCTGAGCCAGTTTATGAGCCAAAGCCGGGAAAACGCCGCAGAGGCAAAGACCCGCGTGTATCTTGCGGTTGGCGCATTTGAAGATTTAGGCGTCAACAACCGGCGCGCGGATTTTACCACCCAACTACGCGGGTACTTGACCGGCGCCTATCGCGGGAGCAGCGTGACCCTGCTCGAACGCGAATATGTGGAGACTTTGCTTCGGGAAGTACAACTGGATCTGGCGGGACTGACCGAAGAAAACGGCCCCAACCCGCCGCCGCCAATGCAATCGGCATTCTGGGTGGTTAACGGGCAGTATCAATCCTATGAGACGACGAATCTTCAGGTGGAGGTGAATCTGGAGGTCCACCGGGTTTTCGGGAAATTCTGGCACAAGAGTTTGCGGGGCCTGCCCGGTGAACCGGTGGACCGGCAAATCAAGCAGGCGGTGGATGAAACGATGAGTCAGAATTCGGAGGTCATCAATCCAACCCGCACGAGCGAGGCTCATATCCAGATGGAGATAGGAAAAGAAATGTGCAGTTTTGAAGGATTTGAGACCTTTGGCCTGGCCTTGGCAGTGGAAATGTGGAATGCGGACCCGCAACTGGCCGTCCGGCAGAAACGCCAAATCGAAGAGGCCGCGCACGCCTTTGAGACGGTTTTGCTGTTGGAACCGACCAACCATCTCGCCAAAATGTATTTGGCGGCATGTCTGAGAACGCATTTGATTTATCGGCTGGATGAGGCCTGCAATTACTATGAGGAGATTATTGATGATCCGGCAAAGGACCGGTGGTCCGATACGGCTCACGAGGCTTTGGTTCAGACGCTCAATAACTTGGGTCCGGAGGACAGATTGCATTGGCTGCAAGCGGCGGCGGCCAAAACGACCAACGTCCTCGCCGCCAGCTTTTATGGCAAACAGGCCGAACAGGCCGAAGGGGACATAATAGTTGGCAATGGCAATAGCACAAAGGCAGCGGAGATTGCAGAACAACGTCTGTTTCAATCCTTTCAATCGTTCAAGAATTTCATTGAGAACAAGCCAGGAACTTATGACGATGATATGGGCATGGGCGTTTATGTGAAGGCGTTTGGCTGGGACCGTCCGACTACCGGGCAAAAGCTGGCGGAATTGCTGCCCCGAATGGAAGAGAAGGCCCCTGGTTTGGAACCGTATCTTCTGGCCACGGTTTTGACGTATCAAGTGGATACGAACACCCCCTTGGCGGCGGAATTTCAGCAGGTGCTCACCCAGGTCATTGAACGCCCCACGGAATGTTTAGCACCCTTTCGTTTCTGGAACAAAATTTCATGCTCGCTTTACGACTGGTGCATCGAAAAAACCAACGATTCACTCGCCATCCAAATCCTTGAGGGCGAACAGCGGGTTGCCGCCGGCGGGCAGGTGCCCGGGCTGGATTTTGATGACATGGAAAAAATCAAGCTTGGCTATGCTTATATTGCCGTCCAGCGCTGGCAGGATGCACTCGGCATTTTCGAGAGCTTCAACAACAGGCCCGTACAGGCAATCGGCGACGGTCCGTGGGGAGAATCTTTCAAGCTCATTCTGACCGACAAAATGACGGACATTTGCCGTGAACACCTTGGCCTGAAGATCGCCCGTGATCCGCGCCGGTTTGACATGGGCAAGCCGGTTTTATGCCTTTGTTCCCCGTCCACATTTGTTGTGGACGACAGCGGCCTTTGGGTGGGCATTGAAGGCCGGTTGTTGCATCTGGATTTCGATTTGAGGACCAATTTGGTCGTGCAGTTGCCAATGGATGAGGGGGTGCCAATCACGACGCTTTGCCTTACGCCATCGAAAATCTGGATTGGAACCCAAGGCGCCGGGCTCATAGAATTTGACAAGGCTGGCCGTCAATGCCGCCGGCTGACGGAAGCTGACGGTTTAATGATGGATGATGTGGCCAGCCTTGAGGTGGCCGGCGATTCCCTTTGGATTGGTTATGGCAGTGATACCAGGGGCGGACTTGGCCGGCTTGATTTGGGTTCGCAAAAGTTGACGTCCTTTATGCCCAGCCTTAATGGCGCCGCTTCATCCTTGCACTCCGACGAAGCGCCGCCGCGAGAGCGTATCGGCAAGATTGTGGCTGGCATGGACGGTGATGTGTGGGTGTCGGTTGCCAGTGTCATTCGGCGGTTTTATGTAGCTCATGGTACCTGGGAAACGCTGCCGAACCGGGCGGGGGACTGGACCACTTGTTTGTCAGCCGATTCCGAGCATGTGGCCGAAGGTGGCGGCGTTCAACTGAGTGAGGTTGAGATTTCAAGCAAACCCATCCCCGCGTCTCCTACAAACCAGATCAAAAAAAACATGGTGACGATTCGGTCGCACGAGGAACGCCAGTTGAGGGAGAGTTTTAAGACCAATGCCAATTGCCTATGGATCAGCTTGGATTCCACGGGCAAACTCAAACCGAGGGGCGCGGTGGCGTTCCAAAATCTACGTGACCACCGCTGGCAGTATTTGGAAGACCCCGATGGACTCCCGAATCCGCCTACAACCATAACACTGGCGGGGAATGACCTGTGGGTTGGCGGTGAAGGCGCGATAGCACGGGTGGATGTGACTGAAGGCAAGGTTGCAAAATTTTGCCATATCCAGGCTGCCAGCGTTGATCATATTGCAATTGGCGGCGGCTATGTCTGGGCACAATTCGACTGGCATTTGTACCGGGTTCCCTTGAGCGATATGCGGTAACAGTTTGCCTCAAGCTAACGGAGTTGGCGGGTAAAGGGATCGCCCCGCGCTGGGTGCTGATTTTCCAATGCAAATTGCAGGCGCAGGAGATTCCTCATTTCGCTTTTTTCGACCTGCAATTTCCAGCATACTCGGCGCATGGAGCAGGCGCTATCGGCCATCTTGTTGTTCGCGGGCGCGAGTTTCTTCTTCGCGCTGGCGGAAACGGCCCTGTTTTCATTGAGCCAGTGGCAACTGGCGCAAATTGCGCAGCGGCATCCGCGCCGGGGTAAAATCGTGGCGCAATTGCTGGAGCGGCCGGAGGATTTGCTGGCCACGCTGGTGCTGGGCAATACGTTTGCCAACGCGGCCATGCTGGCAGTGGCGTTGCGCATGGTTTTTAACGCGCATTGGGCGCTGGCGCTGACGATGATTTCGCTGACGGCGCTGGTGCTGCTCGGCTGCGAAGTGTTTCCCAAAACGCTGGCTGTGCGCCAGCCGGAACGCTGGGCGGTGCGCGTGGCGTGGCTGATGTTCACTTTTGAAAAAATCTCCAAACCGCTCCACCGCGCCGCGCAATGGCTGAACGCGGCCATTCTTCGGAAAGCGGCCCAGTCCTCCGCGGCGCCGGCCAAGCTGACGGACGCGGAATATCAGGAGTTGCTGGACATGGCGTTGCAGCAGGGCACGCTCGCGGAAACGGAAAAGGAAATCATCCTGCAAATCATCAGCCTGGACCAGCGCGTGGCGCGCGATGTGATGCGTCCGCGCGCCGGCATGGCGGCCATAAGCGACGATGCGAGCGTGGAGGAGATGATTGCCGCCGCGAAAATTTTCCGACATCGCCGCCTGCCCATTTACGATGAAACGCCGGATACCATTGTCGGTATTTTGAATACGCGGGCGCTCCTGTTGGACCCAAAGATTGAACTGGCGGACGCAATCGAATTTCCGTCGTTTGTGCCGGAAACCATGAACCTGCTCCACCTCTTTCGCGCCTTGCAGAAGCAGCAGCGCGGCATGGCGATTGTGCTGGATGAATTTGGCGGCACGGCGGGCATTGTGACCATGGAGGATATTCTCGCCGAACTCGTGGGCAAGCACCGCGCGCCAACGCAACCGGAGGGTTTTGTGATGGCCAAACTGGCGCCCGGCCGCTGGCGCGTGAGCGGCACGATGCGGCTGGAGGACTTTCGCCGCGAATTCCCCGCGCTTCAGGAGGTTCCAGCGGTCGAAACCATGGGGGGTTTGCTGTCGCACCTGCTGGGCGTGGTGCCGGACGCGGCGGAATCCGCCGTTTTTTCCGGGTTGAAACTCACGGCGCACGTTACCGATGGCCGCCGCGTGAACGAATTGCTGGTGCAACGGGTAAAGTAACCATGACCAATGACCAGCCTATGACGAGGAAATATCAAATGACGAAGGACGAAGGCGCGCGCGGTGCGGCGGGAGTTGGTGTGTCATGCGTGTTTCGTTATTTATCAGGCATTGTGGTTTCGTCAGTGGTTATTCAACGAAAGGCGCCGTATGGATAACGGCGCGTTGAACTATATTTTACTGGCGCTGTGTTTTGGCGCGTCATTTCTGCTTTCAGGAATGGAGGCCGGAGTCTTTGCGTTGAACCGGCTGCGCATCCGCCGGCTGGCGCGCAATGGCCAGCCGTCGGCGCAAATCCTGAACCGGTTTTTGGAAAAGCCGGAACGGTTTCTGTGGACGATTCTCGTCGGCAACACGCTGGCCAACTTTATCATTCTGGGCTGGATTCTGGCGGCGTTGCATGAATGGTTCCTGGGCCAGACGGTCGTGATCGTGACGCTGTTTGGCGTCATTGTATTTTTGTTTTACGCTTTTTTTGACCTCCTCCCCAAAATGCTGTTCCGGGCGCATCCCAATTCGTTGTGCCTGTCGGCGGCGCGCGTTTTTCGCATCATCAACTTTCTGATCAGCCCGCTGGTGCTGCTCGTCGAGGACGTATCGCGGGCCATCCTGCACTGGAGCGGCGGGCAGGTGTTCAAGGGCCAGTTGTTTGGCAACCGCGAGGAAATGCGCGCCGTGATGCGCGAGTCCGGGCAGGCGCTGACGGACGACGAACACGCCATGGTCAACCGCATCCTTGACCTGCAAAATTATTCTGTGGGGCCAATCGCAAAACCGCTGGCGAAAATGGTCGCCGTGGAGGCGCAGACGCCTTTGCGCCAGGCCATCGCGCTGGCGCGGGAAAATGACTTTTCACGTCTGCCCGTGTGGGAGGTGCGCGATGGCCACCGGCGGGTGGCCGGGATGCTCGATATCGGGCCGCTGTTGTATCGCGAAACTTTGGACGTGGAGAAACCCGCGTCGGCTTACATGATTCCGGCGATTTTTGTGAATGAGGGCATCCGGCTGGAGGTGGCCTTGCGGCTGATGCAGCGCGCGGGCCAGCGCGTGGCGATTGTGTTGTCGCGTGACCACACGGAAATCGGCATCGTGGCCGTGAAGGACATTTTGAAGGTGATGTTCGGAGAAATGAAATTGTGACGGACGAACTGCCCAGGCCGGATTAAAGCATGAACGGATTAGACATCATTCTGACGGTGCTGAAAATCATCGCCGTGCTGGCGCTGGTGTTGATGAACGCCCTGTTTGTCGCGGCGGAGCTGGCGATGGTCCGCATCCGCGATTCGCAACTTGCTTCGCTGGCCGCGAAAGGCAACCGGCGGGCGAAGACCGCGCGCCATATTCTCGAACACATTGACGCATACATTGGCGCGACGCAGTTTGGCATTACGCTCGCCAGCCTCAGCCTGGGCATGGCGGTGGAACCGGTTTTTCATGGTTTGCTGGAGCCGATCTTTAAATTAACCGGCGTTACCTCCGAACCGATGCGGCATGACATCGCCCTGGGCGTGGGCTTTTTCACCAACTGTTACCTGCTCATTGTGGCCGGCGAACTCGTGCCAAAAGCCGTTGCCATCCGCCGCACGCTGCCGGCGGCGCTGCTGACGGTCGGTCCGCTGGTCTGGTTTTACCGCATATCGTTTCCGTTCATCTGGCTGTTGAACCGGTCGTCGCAACTCGTTTTGAAATGGCTGGGCATTGCGGCGGACGAGTTGCACGGCGCGCAATCCGAAGAGGAATTGCGCGTGATTTTGGGGGCGGCGCAAGGTTCGCCCGACCGGCGCAATTTGATCTTGAACGCGCTGGACCTGCGCCATCGCACCGCGCGCGAAGTAATGCGTCCGCGCAACGAAGTCACGGTGTTCGATTCCAGCGCGACGATGGCGGAATGTATTGCGATTGCGGAAAAGACCCGCTATTCGCGGTTTCCCATCTGCGACGGCGGCGACCCCGACAAGGCGCGCGGGGTCATTCACATCAAAGACCTTTACGCCTTTCGCGAGCGGGCCAAAATCGCGGCGGATTTGCTGCCGCTGGCGCGCAAGTTGATTTGCGTGCCGGAAACGGCGCGGCTGGAAAAGTTGTTGCAGCGGTTTCTGGAAAAGAAATCGCACTTTGCCTTTGTGGTGGACGAATTCGGCGGCACGCTGGGCATCGTCACGCTGGAAAATGTAATTGAAGCGATTGTGGGGCAGATTCAAGATGAGTTTGACGCGGAAGCGACGCAGTTCATCCGCCGGAGTGAAAATGTCTGGGAAGTGTCGGGCACGCTGCCGCTGCACGATTTGGAAGGCATCATCGGCCCGGTGCAGCATGACGAGAGCGTGGCCACCGCGAGCGGCTGGATGACGGAACGGCTCGGGGGATTCCCGAAGACGGGTGATGCGTTCGTGGCGGGCGACTACGAACTGCACGTCGAGGAGATGGACGGCCTGCGCGTGGCGCGGTTGAAAATCACGCAACTGAAATTTCCCGAAGAGACAACTACCATTTCGCGCCACGAACCGCAAAAAACGTCGTAACGGCGGCGATGGCGGCGTCCACTCCGGCCGGCCACCAGAGGCCGGCGCCAGCCGAGCCGGTGGCGAACAGGCTCAGCGCCCCCAGCCAGAGGGCGAGCGGATGAAAGTCCGGCGAACTGGGGCTGCCCGGCTGTTTGCGAATGAGCGAGGGTGTGGCAAACATCATGATCAACAGCGATACGAAGGCCCAGCCGACGAAGTTCAACAGCGCGGCGCCTTCCCAGGTGAGGGCAATTTTTGTCCGCTGCCAGAACCAGAAATGTTTCACATACCAGGCGTATGGCTCCAGGGCGAGGTCAAACGCCGTGGCTAAAATCGCGGTGAGGCCGATCAGCCAGTAGCCGTAGTTTTTGACCTTGCGCCACGGCCGCAAAATCAACCGCCCCACGCCGCGCGCATTAAAGATGGCGATGACCCAGAGCAGGGGAATTGTCCACGGCACAAAGTTGAAAATTTTTCCGCCGGCGGCAGGACTGAAGGCAATCGGGCCGAAGGGAATCGAATAATTGGAATTTGAGCTTAACCCGTGCGCGAGGCCGCCAATGAGCGCGGCAATGAGCGCGGTGGGCAGGACGTTTTGCAGCGGAAGCTGGCGGGTGAGGGCGGCGACGCTGGCCACGGCTGCCAGCGCAATGGTGGCGGCATCCAACGCGGTTGAAAATCTGGGGGCGGAGATTTCGATAATGAACGCGACGCCGAGAAAGGCGTTCAGCACCCAGAACAAATTTTTTGACGTACTTGCTGGCAGAGGCATCCGGTTTCCAGACAGTGTAAAGAAATTGTGCGCCGGGAAAATGCGAAAGTGCAAATTTTTAGCCGCCGCCACGCACTTTGCAGGCGGTGAATCGGGCATTTAAGGGCAGAATTGAGGGGCTCGCGAATTACCTTGAGCGCGGGCATCAGTTTTGCTCTGCTCAACCGGATGACACTTGAAAACATTTGTGGACAGATCAAAATTTGCGCGGAGCAGATGAATTCCCGCTATGGCGGCGTGGTTTTTGACGAATGGGTGGTGGTTTCGCTGGAACGCAATCGCGCCCGCATTCTTTCCTACATCGGGCCGCGGAATGATGATTTCCTGAAGAATTTTGCGACCGACCTCGGCGCATTGCGAACGGCGCTGCTCGATGCCACCTACGGCGCGGGCGATTTTGAATTTGCCCGGCATGGCGTGGGCACGGGCATCGAGGCCTTTCTGGTATTGGGCGAGGGGCTTTACCTCATCTGCAACAACACCATGGATTCCATGGACGGCATCACCAGGAATCCGCGCTGGCTCGGCGCGCAGGTGCCGTTTGCCGAACTGGCCGACAAGGTCCGCATCAGTCCGCTGGCGGATTCGTGGGATACGAAGATTTTTACGAAGCCTTCGTGAAGCGTCAGCCCAGCAGTCCCTTCCATAAAAAATATCCATAGGCGGCGACGAGCGCGAGGCCAACGAAGCGCGGCAGCCGGCCAAAGACGGCCACAAAGAAAAAGTGCAGGAGGGTTGCGCCCAGCAAAATCAGCATGGCCGTATGAAAAAACGGGGGCATGGTCATGGGGTGATAGAGCGCAAAAACGCCGAGGCAAAGGGGGATGGAGACGTGGGCGTCGCCCACTTGCGAGGTATAGACGACTTCTGCCTGTTTGCGCCAGCCGTAGTAAAATGCCAGCACGGCATTGGGCAGCACCATCAGCCAGCCAGTCAGCCAGCCGAGATGCTGTTCACTGATGAAACCGGTGTGGAATTGCGAAATCCACGCGACCAGCCAGCCGGTGCTGACATAGATGCCATACGCCCCCACGGCGAGCAGTGCCAGGTCCACCGGCAGCATCCAGCCGACGGCGGATTTGCCCTGCCGCTCGTTTTGTTTCAGCACTTCAAAAACATGAAGGCATTGCCAAAATAAGAATAATCCGACCAGCACCAGCCCGTCGTTGAAATCCAGCCGGCCTTTGCGGCCCATGGCCCAGACGACGCCGGTAAAGAACAGCACCGCCATCAAGGTGAGCAGGAGGGAGAGCCGGTTCAATTCAGGTGTGCTGCCGCCGGCTTTGGATTTTTTTTTGCTCGCGTCAGGTTTTTTCTTTGGGATCACGTTCATGCCCCAGATGAGGGCGGGCAGGCCAAGCACCAGCGTCATATTGGTGACGTTGTTGACGAGGGAGTTAATCATCACGTCCGAGCCCTTGCCCGCGGTCTGGCCGAGAATAAAGGCGAAGATCAGATTGCCCATGCCGGAGCAATACGGCATGACCAGCGTGCCGAGAACGGTGCCTTCAAAGCCGCCGGCAATCATGGCTTCCAGCCGCCAGATCATCAGGAACGACGCTACAAGGAACAGCGCCACGAACAACCACGGCGCAAATACACCTTTGGCTTCGATCCAGTGAATGAACGGATTTAACACGTGGCAGAGTTTAGCGAATTTTTTTTGGCGCGCGACTCTATAGCATTTCAATTAATTGTGTAGCCACCACGGCGCAGAATCAATGCCCGGGGAGCGCGCCCGCCCCGGGTGCTGTTTTCCGCGCCCTCGCGGAAAACTACGGGCGTAAGCGGCGCTTCCAAGCCTTCCAACCGCATGGCTCGTAATCAGCGCCCGCTTGTCTGAGGCTGCACTAATACTTGAAACGCTCTAACTTGCGCAGAAAATGCACTCGTCCCCGGCGTCGCTGCCTTAAATCTTTTGCGCTACGGCCACCGGTGGCACCGTCTCCGGCTGGTCGCGGAACGCCCACAGGAAATACACCAGCACCATGGCGATCGTGGCCGTGAGGCCCCACCAAAACTGCGGCCAATACGTTCGGTTGGCCGTGGTACAGACGTCAAACCACCAGCCGCAACCGAGATAGCCCACCAGGTTGCCCACGCCGCCGTTCAGCAGAGTCAGGAGGGCCTGCGCCCGCGAACGCCACGCCGAATCAATCCGCTGGTTCAGGTAGATTTGCGCGGTGATGAACACGAGCACATACGACGCCCCATGCAGGGTTATCCCCAACGGCAGCGAACAAGCGGTGTCCAACCCGCTCAAGGCATATCGCAGCACGCCGAATCCAAGGCCGACGGCAAAGATCCACTTTATCGGCCATTTCAGCAACAGCCGCGCGAGGCTGAACATCGCCACGATTTCCGTGACCTGCGCCAGGCTCATCCACCCGCTGGTGTGTTTGAAGCCGAGGTCGTGCAGGTGCGTTGGGGCATACGGATAAAATGCAGACAGCGGGATGTTGAACAGCGTCGTGGTGATGAAGACCACCCGCACGTCACGATCCTTCAACAGCGTCAGCGCGTCGAGGCCGAGACGTTCGTGCCACGAAAGATGTTCGGCGGCGGACGGGATTTCCAGCGCGGGCAGAAAATAGGTAAAGGCGGCCACGAGCAGCCAGAACAGCGCTCCGAGATAGTCCGTTAGAGCGTTTCCATAAAACATGTAGCTGATTGCTGGCGATCGGCGTAGAGTATGGGGATGAAAGCAATACCTGTGGCCGTGCGGGAACGAATCATTCACCTCTACGATAAGGGACATAGGACA
>Ga0181520_10000945_pt1 | contig 61742 bp, 52 predicted proteins | sample PEATcosm2014_Bin_29_FD_132451 | JGI IMG/M metagenome (GOLD analysis project Ga0181520, IMG submission 132451) | Peatland microbial communities from MTU Mesocosm Facility, Houghton, MI, USA - PEATcosm2014_Bin02_30_metaG | ecosystem: Environmental > Terrestrial > Soil > Wetlands > Peat | place...
TCAGGAATGCACTCAATCTTCCACCCCGGCTTTTATCCCCGTCCCGCCCTCCCCAATAATTTGTGAAAATTGGTGTGATTCGTGTCAACGTGGCATTGCGCCCGTTAGCCGCTTACGAAAAATCGTCAAAAAAGTGCGTTTTGCGTTAGCGGCTAACTAACGCCCCCTCGAAAACTGTGTCATGCTGGTCAGGTGAAAGCTGCCAGCCAGCAGCCGCGGGATGGAATGGCCGCGTTCAGCCGGACGCAGCCCGCGTCCCCGCGCATCCCCGTATCGTCACGATCGCCGCACTTCTGCATGCTGGATTCTCCATTTTGCCTTCAAAGGCCGCTCCGCGCTTCGAACGCGAGTCAACCTAAAAAGACTTCCTCCCGTCCCGGCTCCCTCCGCAAAATACTTCCTTTCAGCCCACAGAATTTTCGCTCCGCCCGTCATGTCTTTTATGGACATGACAGGCCGGCCCTCATTTCTCGACAATGGCTCAATGCACCCCGCCCGAAAACTTGCCCTCCTGCTGGCCTGCCTGGCCGCCGCCGCCCTCTCCGCCGCGCCCGCGCCGCTCCTGAATGATCCCATTGACGTCAGCGGCGATTTCCATGCCCTCGAGAATTATCTCTACCTGGCTGACCAGGTGGCCGATTTCTCGCCCGCCAGCCACTCCGGCAAAATCATCTACCAGCGCGCGCAACTGACTCCCCGCCACGCCTTCAACAATGAACTCGCCGTCGTCGCCCCCGCCAAGCCCAATGAGTTCCCGGAGAATCAGTACGCCGCCAATCCTTCCCTGCCGTTCTCCCTCGAGTTCGTCTCGCCCCGCACCGTCCGCCTCCGCTTCACCAGCGGCCCGCAGGTCCACCCGCCCGTCGAGGAGCTGATGCTTGCCGGCCCCGTGCCGACCGATGATTCCTGGCGCTACGAAAAAATCCCGGGCGGCCATCGTTACACCAGCGCTTTCGGCTCCGTGACCCTCCGCGAAAATCCGTTCCATCTCGAATTTTGCGACGCCGCCGGCCGCCTGCTCACCGCCACCGACCACGCCGAAGACAACCGCTCCTCCTTCACGCCCATCGTCCCCTTTTCCTTCGTCCGCCGCTCCGCCGACTATTCCCGCAGCTTCGATGCCGCCTTCACCCTCGCCCCCGGCGAGAAAATCTTCGGTTGCGGCGAATCCTTCACCGCCCTCGATAAGCGCGGCCAGAAAATCGTCCTCTGGACCGACGACGCCAACGGCATCGAAAACCAGGGGCTCTACAAGCCCATCCCCTTCTTCCTCAGCAACCGCGGCTACGGCATGTTTCTGCACACCACCACGCCCGTCACCTGCGATTTCGGCAACGCCTTCGCCGGCGTCAATTCGCTCATGGTGGGCGACGATGAGCTCGATTTGTTCATCTTCCTCGGTTCCCCCAAGGACATCCTGGACGAATATACGCGCCTCACCGGCAAAGCCCCGCTCCCGCCCCTCTGGTCGTTCGGCCTCTGGATGAGCCGCTGCACCTACAACGCCGAAGCCCAGGTCCGCGACGTCGCCGCCAAGCTCCGCGAAAACCGAATCCCCTGCGATGTGCTCCACTTGGACACCGGCTGGTTTGAGACCGATTGGCAGTGTGATTATGAGTTCTCCAAGACGCGCTTCACCGATCCGCAAAAAATGCTCGCCGATCTCAAGGCCGAGGGCTTCCACATCTCGTGCTGGCAGCTCCCTTACTTCGTCCCCAAGAACAAACTCTTTCCCGAGCTGGTCGAGAAAAACCTCGTCGTCCGCGACGCCAAAGGGAATCTCCCCTACGAAGACGCCGTTCTCGATTTCTCCAATCCCAAAACCGTGGATTGGTACCAGGCCAAACTCGCCGGGCTTCTGGGCCTCGGCGTCTCGGCCATCAAGGTGGATTTTGGCGAGGCCGCGCCCAACGCCGGCATCTTTGCCGATGGCCGCACGGGCTTCTATGAACACAACCTGTATCCCCTCCGCTACAACAAGGCCGTGGCCGACATCACCAAACGCACGACCGGCGAAAACATCATTTGGGCCCGCAGCGCCTGGGCCGGCAGCCAGCGCTATCCCGTCCATTGGGGCGGCGACGCCGAAAGCACCGACGACGGCATGGCCGCCGAACTGCGCGGCGGACTTTCCTTTGGCCTGAGCGGCTTCTCCTTCTGGAGCCACGACGTCGGCGGTTTCACGGCCACCTCCGTTGCGGGCATGGATCAGGATCTCTTCGCCCGCTGGCTGGCCTTTGGCATGCTCAGTTCCCATAGCCGCTGCCACGGCATCGCCCCCAAGGAACCTTGGCTCTATGGCCCGGCATTCATGGACCGCTTCCGCACCATTGATGGTCTCAAATACCAGCTTATGCCCTACGTCTATGCCCAAGCCAAAGACTGCTCGCTCCGCGGCCTGCCCATGGTCCGCGCGCTCTTCGTTGAATTCCCCGACAACCCCGGCGCCTGGAATGTGGACGATGAATACCTCTACGGTTCCAGCGTCCTCGTCGCCCCGCTGCTGAACGCTCACGAGACCAGCCGCGCCGTCTATCTGCCGCCGGGCACCTGGGATGATTATCAAACCGGCAAAACCTATTCCGGCGGCTGGCAGCAGATCGCCGCCGGGGACATTCCCGCCGTCATCCTCGTGCGCGATGGCACCGTCATCCCGCGCATCGCCCTGGCGCAATCCACCGCCGCCATGGATTGGTCCAAAATCGAGCTCGCCGTCTTTGCCAAGGACGCCGCCACCGCCACCGGCTCCCTGTTCCTGCCCGGCGACACCGAGTCGCATGTCCTGACTCTCGCCCGGCAAAATGGCGCCTTCCAGCTCGCCGCCGACCCGTTCGCCGGCCGGGTCTCCTGGCAAATCTCCCAACCCGAACTTCATTGATCCATGAATACCCGTAAAACCTTTCTCGCCGCCGTCGCCCTTCTCGGCGCCACCGCCCTTTGCCCGGCCGGCAACTACACCAACTTCAACGTCGCCATCTACATTCCCGTCGGCGTCGTCCAGACCTTCCAGCGACCGGAAAAACTCGCCACCGACTGGGACATTATCAGCCACCAGTTGAAGGTGGATAAGGTCTATATCGAGGTGCAGCGCAACCGCGATCTTGCTTCCGATGAATTGCTCGACTCCGTCAAAACATTCTTCCTCGACCGCCACGTCCAAGTCGCCGGCGGCATGGCCCTCTCCGATGGCGGCATCGGCGGCCAGTTCAAATCCTTCTGCTACACCGACCCGGAGGCCCGCGCCTTCATCAAGACCGCCGCCGAGCGTGCCGCCCGCCACTTCGATGAAGTCATCCAAGACGACTTCTTCTTCAACAGCACCAAGACCGATTCGGATATCGCCGCCAAAGGCGACCGGAGCTGGACTCAGTTTCGCCTGGACCTCCTCGACGAGGCCGCCCAAAACCTCATCGTCAAGCCCGCCAAGGCCGTCAACCCGCGCGTGCGGATGATCATCAAATTTCCCAATTGGTATGAGCATTTCCAAGCCTCCGGCTACGACTTGGACCGCGAACCAAAAATCTTCGACGGCATCTACACCGGTACCGAGACCCGCGACCCCGTCGTCACCGACCAGCATTTGCAGCCCTATGAAAGCTACGAAATCATCCGCTATTTCGAGAACATCGCCCCCGGCCGCAACGGCGGCGGCTGGGTGGATACCTACAGCACCCGCTACGTGGACCGCTACGCCGAGCAGCTTTGGGATACGATGTTTGCCAAGGCCCACCAGATGATGCTCTTCGAATGGTCCGCCCTCACCCGGCCCATCCCCGTGGGCGACCGCGCCGCCTGGGAGTCCCAGCCCACCAGCTTCAATTACCGGCAACTGCTCGCCTCCTTCCAAGCCAGCCCGCCGCCCGGCCTCTCCGCGCCCACCATCGCCCGCGTCGCCGGTTATTCACTCGAACAGGTGGACCCCATTGTCGGCCAACTCGGCAACCCCATCGGCCTGGCCGCCTACAAGCCCTATCAATCCCACGGCGAGGATTTCCTCCACAATTATCTCGGCATGATCGGCATTCCCATCGAGCTAAGCCCTGAATTCCCCACGAATGCCCCCGTCGTCCTCCTCACCGAATCCGCCCAGGCCGACCCCGCCATCGTGGATAAGATCAAGGCCGGGTTGCGTGCCGGCCAATCCGTCGTCATCACTTCCGGCCTGCTGCGCGCCTTGCAGGGCAGGGGAATCGAGGACATCGCCGAGGTCTCATTCACCGGCCGCCACTTCCTTGCCCACGGTTACTCCGCCGGCTTTGGCGCCGGCAATTTCTCCGCGCTCGCCGCCGCCACCAATGCGGACGCCCTCTTCCCGGAAATTGATTTCTTCACCAACGACTCCTGGTCGCTCGTGCACGCCGAGGCCAACGGCAACAGCTTCCCCTTGCTTCTCATGAACCGTTATTCCCGGGGCGTCCTCTACGTCTGGACCATGCCGGACAATTTCACCGACCTCTACTCCCTGCCGCCGGAAGTCACCGGCGCCTTCAAGAACTTTCTCCTGCGCGGCTTCCCCGTGCGTTTGGACGGCCCCGCCCAAGTCGCCCTGTTCGCCTACGACAACCACACCTTCATCGTCGAAAACTTTTTGCCGATGGCCGCCGACGTGAAAGTTTTCGTCTTGGATGACTCGACGCGTCTAAAAAACCTCGCCACCGGCGAAATCCTGGACGGCCAGGTTCCCGCTCCGCGCCCCGGCCGCCCGCCCGGCCTGGTCGAAGACCGCGTATCCTTCCCGGTGCATCTGCTGCCCCACAGCTACGCCGCCTTTGCCGTGGACACCGGGTTTCAGGCCGGCGCCAACTCCCGCTGAATTTCCATTCTGCAAATTGCACGTTGGGATTCCGCGGCAGCTAAATTTTGACGCGGGCCGGGGCCTTCTCTAATATCCGGCCAACGATGGAATCCAGTGCGCAGCCCTCGAGCCGGGCCGGCCGTGTTTCTGCATGGAACGCCCGCCACCCGGTTTTCTCGCTGGTTTTGGTTTCGCTATTGGCGGTGATCATCAACTGCCATCCCCTCCTTTTCCTGGGCCGGAGCTTGGTGTCGCCGGCGTGCACCGGGATCCTGGTCTATCCTTGGCCGCCCTTTTTTCCCGGCCTCGATCCCGGGCAGGCCGTGTCGGTCCATGGCAGCGACAACTATGCGACCATGGCCGGGGAGGTGCCGGCCGGGTTCATCGAATCGCGGAGTTTGCTGCAAAATGGTGAACTGCCCTTGTGGAATCGCTACGGCCACGCGGGCAGCACGTTCATCGGCCAGGCCATCTACATGCTGGGTGATCCGCTGCAACTCATCGTCATCTGCGGCCGAGGCTCCGCTTGGGCGTGGGATATCAAGTTTCTGACGGCCAAATTCCTGTTTTGCCTCGGATTCGGCCTGCTCGTCTGGCGCCTTGTGGGGAGCCAGCGGCTGGCGCTGGTTTTTGCCGCCTTGGCGGCGTATTGCGGGGCGTTCTATTACGTCAACAACCATCCGGTTTTCTTTGTTTTCTGCTATGCCCCGTGGATTCTGCTGTGCGCGCTCCAGTGGCTGGATCCGCGGAATGGCCATGGCACTCGCTGGGCACTGGCCTGGCTGCTGGCAAACTTCGCTTGCTTCAACGCGGGGCACGTGGAGGTGGCGGTGATCCTGATTGGCGGCCTGAATTTCGTCGCGTTGGCCGCCACGGTGGCGAGCGTGGGTTGGTCGCGAATGGCCCCGGTCGTGGGCCGCATGAGCCTCGGCACGCTGGCGTTCCTGGGGCTTACCGCGCCCGTCTGGATGTCCTTCCTGGGGGCCCTGGCGGGATCGTATTCCGTGCACACGGAAGCCCACGTTTACCAACTGCCGGTGCGGAGCCTGCCCGGCGCCTTCGACGACCTGCTGTACCTGTTGCTCGTGCCGGGCGACGCCTTTCCGGCCATCGCGCCCTGCACGGGTTTGCTGGTGCTCGCCGGCTGCGTGCTGTCGGTCTTGCATTGGCGCCAATCCCGGGGCGAACGGTTTTTTTGGATCAACCTCGCCGCCCTCGCCGTTTGGGGCGGGTGCATTTTTGGCTGGATCCCCGGCCCGCTCCTGAACTGCATTCCCCTGCTGAACCGCGACGGGCATACCTTCACGGATTTTTCCTATCTCTTGGTCCTCCACCTGACCCTCCAATGCGCTTATGGTTTCAAGACGCTCAGCCAGGGCGCCACCGCCCGGCGGGCCGCCACCGACCTCCTGGCCATGGCGCTGGTCGTGGGCGGAATGCTGCTGGGTTACAATTATTCGCTGCACCACCGGCCGGTTCCGTGGAACTATTTTCTCCTGACGGCGGCGGGAGCCGTGGGGGCGCCCGCCATGTTTGTCTATTTGAAGGCGCAGGGCCGCGCGCGGTCCCTCTCCGGGTGGCTGGTGATCCTCCTGCTGGCCTTTGCCGCACAATTCCGCTTCGGACTGTATGGCGCGGGAAATCGCGACCTCCTGCTGCTGGTCGGGCCGCGCCTCCAGTTGGACGCGCCCAGCCCCGCCATTGAGAAGATCCAGCGCGACGCCTCCGGCCCCTTTCGCGTGGACACCTTGCACCATGGTTTGTACGGGGATTACGCGGCGGTCTATGGGCTCGAGGATATTCGGTCCTGCGCGCCGTTGACCAGCGGCGACTACCTGGAGCTGACGCGGAGTTTTCCCGGATTTGATTTCAGTTACCAGTGGGTGCTGGAGGTGACCAACGTCGCCGCCGCCCAACCGCTGCTGAATTTGCTCAACGTCAAATACATCCTGGCCCCGACCAACATCGTCACCTCCGCGGACGCGCGCTTTCGGGTGACGGACCGAAGCGACTTTGCGGTGTTGGAAAACCTGGATGTCTGGCCGCGGGCGTTCTTCACGGACAAGGTGATTCCCGCGGACAGCGTCGGGGAGTTCATTCACGACCTGGAGGCGAATGCGCAGACGCCCCTTGTGGCGCTGGCGCCGGCGGTCATCCGGTCCGAACCGGGCCTGCAGGCGCTGGCGGATGGGCCCGGGTCGGCGATGGTGCCGGCCACGAATTACCGGTTATTGGCCAATTCCACGGCCTTCGACATCCACGCACCGGCGGCCGGCGTGGTCTGCCTGACCGAGGGCCAGGCGCGGAGTTTCACCGCCACGGCCAACGGCGAAGCCCGGCCAGTGCTGACGGTCAATCGTGCTTTCAAGGGCCTGTATCTTGATCGTCCGGGGGATTATCACATTATATTCACGTACCGCCCGTGGCACTGGCGCCTGGCGTGCGCCCTGTTTTGGCTCGCGTTTTCCGCCACCGCCGTCTGGACCCTGGCGAAACTATATCGGCCCCGCGGCAAGACGAATCCCCGGAAATGACCCTGTCAACTGCGGGTAACATCTTCCAAAACATCTGATCAACCCCGTAGCGGCCAACCGGCCCGTCCTCCGTAGCACTGCGGAGGGTGGACGTTCGCCGCCATGTGAAAAATCCACAAAATAAACGGGGGCAGGTTTCGCCGAGACGCTGGAAACGTTTCTCCCTCTCCGCGTCGGCGGAGTCTGCGGAGCCGAGGAGGAGACTGCAGTTGTGTTTACTCCGCCGTCACGCCGGTGGCGCCCCAGAACACGAGGTAGGCGGGCGCGGGCTTGGTGACTTGCACCGAGACCAAATCCTTCCCTGCGTTCGGGTGCACATCCACGCCGTGGAGGTAATGGTGATCCCGCTCCGCCATCTTGCCGGTGGCGTCCCACTTGGGCAGGTTTTGGGCCAGGGAAAAGACATTGGTGTCGCCCGCGGGAGCGTCGTAGTAATAATCCGGCAGCAGAATGTCGCGTTCCTCCACCGCGCCATCCGCATAGGTGAGTTTGAAATGAAGTTGGGAGGGGCCTTCGGCGCTGGTGAAGAACAGCAGCATTCGCTGGTAATGCTTGGCGGGAACGGAAAAGTCGAACGCCCCGGCTCCCGTGACGCCGCGAGTCTGGAACCCCGTGCCGTCCGCGTTGGAAAAGTTGAGCCGCACCAGCGGATGCGCCGCGGTGGCTGCGAACGTGCCATTGCCGGGCAGCGCCAGGGCATTCTTATCGCCATTGGCCGCCGAGGCTTCGCGCGTCATGTAGCCGTCCGCACGGCCGCCGCCGTCCACGCCTTGGGTCCAGGGCACCAATTTGCCGTCCGTGAGCGTGGTCACCGCGCGGCCGGTGAGCACCGGGCGCACGTCAATCTGGATCACTTCGGAGGCCTGGAGGGAAACGGTGAATAGGGAGCCGAGCATAAGGGTGCAAAGAGTTTGGGTTGTCATAAGGGTTGTGGAAATAGATGTCTAATGGAGAGGGAGCCGCCCGGTCAAGGGAAAAGATATTTGGGCCGAGCCCTTCGCATGCTCAACCCCGTAGCGGCGAACTGGTGTTCGCCGCCGTCTCTGCCCCCTCAACTCAGCTTCATTTGAATCGCCGGGCGAAAATCCAAGCCGCGGTTGCAATTGATTGAACTGCTTGGTTAAATTCCCCTTCGTTGAAAGGCAATTTTGATGACACCGTCCGCCCCAAAACACTTCGATGCCATTGCCGGCCAGTACGCCCGCAGTGAAGTCCACGCCAACAGCCCCACGATCCGCCGGCTGCAAGAGTTGCTGTCGGGCCAGCCGCCCGCCGCGATTTGCGACGTGGCGTGTGGGGCGGGACACCTGGCCTTGTCCTTCGCCGGCAAAGCCGCCCGCATGGTCGGAGTGGACGCGGCGCCCAACATGCTCCGGCAGTTTCAAAAATTGGCCCAGGAGCGCGGGGTGCGGGTGGAAACCGTTCACGCCTACGCCGAGGCCATCCCATGCCCGGACAATTCCTTTGACGCCGTCGTTTCCCGGCTCGCGCCGCATCACTTTTCAAACCCCGCCAAAGCCGTCATGGAAATGGCCCGGCTGGCGAAGGCCGGCGGTTTTGTGGCCGTCATTGATTTGGAAGGCGACGAAGACCCGATCCTCGATGACCTGAACCACCAAATTGAAGTGCTGCACGACCCAACGCACGTCCGCAGTTACACGGCCGCCCGCTGGCGGGAGTTCTTTGCAGCGGCCGGCCTCACCATTGAGGCGCTCGAATCCGGCCAGACGGAGATGCCCGCTGGGTTGACCGTCCGGCGCTGGTGTGAAATCGGGAGCACGCCCCCCGCAGCGCAGGCAAAAATCCGCGCGCTCTTGGCGGCCGCGCCCCCAGAGCATCTTTCCCGACTGGGCATTCGCTTTGCGGACGACGATTTCAGCATTCCCGTCCGCACCTTGATAATTCTTGGCCGCAAACAAAACTAAAAGGGGATGACAGTCATGTGGCGCATAAAGGTCTGACAGGAGACAACAGCGAACAACAGGGAACAACCTGAAAGTATAGGGCTGAAAGCCCGCAATGTTACAGCCTGGGGTGAAGCCCCAGGAACCGCCCCCACAATGAAATCTTCAGGCCTGAAAGGCCGGCACAGATCGCGACCTGCTTCGAAATAACAGGTTACGCCTGAGTAAGCGCCATTCCCCTGTAAGCAATTGAATCACCATCCCTACTATCGCTACCAAGCCCATGTTGAGCCTGTCCTCTTTCTTCGCGCGGTGCTCCCCGAAAAATCCAACTTCCCAGCCTCTTGTCCTCCGACCCAATCAAACCTAATCAAAGTGAATTTTTTTCTGGCCAATTTGGTCCAGCCGATGGCCACCGCCCCGGCCTGCGTTGTCACTGCTTCGCTTCCCGCCGCGCTCCGTTGCTGGACCCGCGCCCGGACCGCGGCTGTGTCGCAGACCAGCCGCAGCAGCTTCGCAGGAATGACCGCGTTCGAAATACTCAACACGGCTTGAGGGCTCGACGCGCTGCGGCTGATCCCGCTCCGCGCGGGACACAGCCGCGCTCCATGACGTTCCGCGCAATGGCGATGCGCCCGGCAATTCCGGTCGCGTCATGGAGTGCGCCGGCAAAGCGCAGCGGCGACGGCGCTTTCGCCCGCGCACGAGAGCCGCGAGCGTTTGAGCGTCGTCGCCCGCACGAAAGCGGCGTGGCGCTACGCTTCCCGCCGCAGTCCATGACGTCCCGCGCAATGGCGATGCGCCCGGCAAGTCCGTACGCGTCTGGTTCCGGTCCATCGCCTTCCCCTAAAAATCTCTTTGAAATCCGGCGCTTTCGGAGCCACAATCCCCATTCACTTTTCACCGTGGCTCCGCGGGTGAGAACGCGACCCCGGGTTGATTCATGGCCCGCCCGCGGCAGCAGCGGCCAGATAATTTTGAAATGAAACGCACGCATCATTGCAACGAACTGCGCCCGGCACATATCGGGCAGACCGTCACGCTCTCCGGCTGGGTCCACTCCCGCCGCGACCTCGGTGGCCTTATCTTCATTGATATCCGCGACCGCGAAGGCCGCACCCAGACCGTTTTCGACCCTTCGGATCTGAGCAAGGAGCTGTTCGCCCAGGCCGCCGCCCTCCGCAGCGAATGCGTCATCAGCGTCACCGGCAAGGTGCGCCAGCGCCCCGCCGGCACCAATAATTCCAAGATTCCCACCGGCGAAGTCGAAATCGCCGCCAACGCGCTCGAGGTTCTGAACATGGCCGCCGTGCTGCCCTTTCAAATTGACGATCCCGAAGCCTCCGCCAAGGTGGCCGAAGACACGCGCCTGCAATACCGGTACCTGGACCTCCGCCGGCCGGAGATGATCCGCAATCTCAAGCTGCGCAGCAAGGTGGCCATTGCCACCCGCCAGTACATGGACGAGCGGGGCTTCCTCGAAGTCGAGACGCCCACCCTGTTCAAATCCACCCCCGAGGGCGCGCGCGAATTCCTGGTGCCCAACCGCCGCGAGGCCGGCACCTTCTACGCCCTCCCGCAGTCGCCCCAGCAGTTCAAGCAGATCCTCATGGTGGCCGGCGTGGAAAAATACTTCCAGCTCGCCCGCTGCTATCGCGACGAAGACCTGCGCGCCGACCGCCAGCCCGAGTTCACGCAGATCGATATCGAAATGAGCTTCATTGACCGCGAAGACATCTACGCGCTCATCGAGGGCCTCATCAAAACCGTCTGGAAAACCGCGTTGAACGTGGACATCCCCACGCCGTTCCGGCGCGTCACCTTCGAGGAAGCCCTCAACCGCTACGGCATTGACAAGCCCGACACCCGGTTTGCCATGGAACTGGCCGACTTCACGGAGGAATTCCGCGCCAGCAAGTTCAAGGTGTTCAGTGGCGCCATCGCCAAGGGCGGCGTGGTGAAGGCCCTCAACGCCAAAGGCCTCGCCAGCGCCACCCAGGGCCAGATCGAGACCATGACCGAATACGCCAAGAGCTTCGGCGCCAAGGGCCTCGCGTTCATCAAGGTCGAAAACGGCGAGTGGAAATCGCCCATCGTGAAATTTTTCAGCGAGGCGGAAAAAGCCGCCCTCACCCAAAAGCTGGCCATTCAGGAAGGCGATTTGATCCTCTTTGCCGCTGACCAATGGCTCAACGCCTGCGAAATCCTCGGCAAGATCCGGCTCTATTGCGCCGACGTCCTCAAGACCCAGGGCAAGTTGACGATTGACCCCGCCCGTTTCGATTTCATGTGGGTCATCGAATTTCCCCTGCTCGGGTTTGATCGCGAGCAGAACCGCTGGTATTCCAGCCACCACCCCTTTACCGCGCCCGTGGCGGAAGACATCCCCCTGCTCAAGACCGACCCCAAGAAAGTCCGCGGCCAGCACTACGACGTGGTGGTCAATGGCGTCGAGCTAGGCGGTGGCTCCATCCGTATTCACCAGCCGGACGTGCAGAAGACCGTTTTCGAGGAACTGCTCCAGATTCCCCCGGAGGAAACCAAGCTGCGTTTCGGCTACATGCTCGAGGCGTTCCGCTATGGCGCGCCCCCGCACGGCGGCATCGCGCTCGGCTTCGACCGCCTCATCGCCATTCTCTGCAACACGCCGAGCATCCGCGACGTCATCGCCTTCCCCAAAACCGCCAAAGGCGTCTGCCTGATGACCAATTCGCCCTCGGCCGTTTCGCCCAAACAATTGCGCGAACTGCACCTCGAGGTGAAGGCCAAGCAGCCGGAGCAGCCGGCTCCCCAGAATTGAGGATGACTCGCAGGCCCCATCAGCGAATCGTTCGCTTGCTACAACTGTTTTTCATCGCCTACGTGATCGTGGTGCTGGTGGCGCTGATCTTTCAGCGCCGCCTCGTCTATTTCCCCACCAAAATCCCGGCCAACGTCGTTGAATCCGTGGCCCGCGAACACGGGTTTGCCCCCTGGAAAACCCCGGATGGCCGCATCATCGGCTGGAAAATGGCCGCCAGCGGCCCCGTCACCGGCAGCGTGCTCATCGTGCATGGCAACGGCGGCTGTGCCCTGAGCCGCGACTACCTCGCCCAGCCCATCCATTTCGCCGCGGACGTGGACGTCTATGTCCTCGAATATCCCGGCTATGGCGCCCGCGAAGGCTCGCCCAGCCGGAAAAGTTTCCTCGCCGCCGCCGAAGAAGCCTTTCGACAATTGCCGGCCGGCGTGCCCAAATACCTCGTGAGCGAATCCATCGGTGCCGGCGTCGCCTGTGAGCTGGCCGGGAGTCACCCCTCGGAAATCGCCGGCCTCGCCCTGTTCGTGCCGTACGATAACCTCGCCTCCGTCGCGCAGCGCCGCATGTGGTTTCTCCCAGCCTATTTCCTCCTGCTCGACCGGTTCAACCCGGGCGAGGCCTTGCTGTCCTACCACGGACCGGTCCAGTTCGTCATTGCCGGCGACGATGACATCCTCGGCCCGGACACCGGCCGGAGACTTTACGCCGCCTACGGCGGCCCCAAAAATCTCGACCTGATTCCCGGCGCGCATCACAACGACGTGGGCGAGCAATCCGTCGAGTGGTGGCACGGCGTCTTTGCGTTCTGGGAGCAAAATAAAACGTGACGCCGTCGCCGGCGTCACGTTCACCACCCCGCGGACAACCTGGTCAGTTCTTCAGCTTGGCCGCAAACTCCGCCACGCGCTTGCCGAACAGCTCGCCGGTGCGCTTGTCGCCCTCGTTCGGCGCGGTCTCCGGCGGTTCCTGGCCGGTCTGCGCCATCACGCCGCTGTTGCTGCCCAGTTGGTTGATCCCGTTGGGCTGCCGCATCTCGGCCTGGCCGACCCAAATCATGCCGTGCTGCATGGCCAGCGTGTGGAAATAGTGCAACGTGTTCAGCTTGTCGCCGCTCGGGCTTCCGGAAACCGTGAACCCGCCCGCGATCTTGTCCCGCCACGCGCTCGTAAACCAGCGGCCCCCCGTGGCGTCGGCGAACGCCTTGAACTGCGCCGCCGGTCCGCCCATGTACGTGGGGCTGCCAAAGATGATCGCGTCGCTCGCGTCCAGCCGTTTGAGAACGTCTTCATTGGTGTACCGACCCTTCAGGATGTCCTCGCCATTGATCGCAATGAGATTGGTCTTCACGCCCGCGACCGCCGCGGCGCCCTTCTGGATCGCTTCCGCCAGCTTGGTGGTGTGTCCCGAACCGGAGAAATAAACGATGGATAATGTTGCCATATTTTTTGTATGAATGTTGGTCTTTGTTGTTGGTTTGATTTTTATTACTGGTTGTTGGCCGCTTGCACGGCCGCTCCGGCGATGCTCAAGGTCAGATTGATCGTCGGTGACACCTTGTCCTCGAATTGCCCTTTTTGGATGTCAAAATCTTCCCGGTTGATGCTGAAGTTGGCGCGGATGACGAGCAAATCGCCCTTCAAGTTCGGCACCCGTGCGCTCAGCTTGTCCTTCAAATATGTCAGCTTCACCGGCACCGTGATGTCCTTGGACACCCCGTGCAGCGTGAAGGTGCCGGCGGCGTCGGCGCTGGTCACGTTGCCGTCCGTCTTGACATTGGCCAGCGATTTGGCCTCGAACGTGATCTCCGGATACTTCGCCACGTCCAGCCAGTTGGCGCTGTGCAGGTGCTCCTTCTGCATTGGATTTGGGACGGTGAGCGAATCGGCCGTCACGACGATCTTCCCCGTCGTTGCGCCCGGATTTTCCGGATCGAAGGACACGGTGCCGCTGATGCCGCTGGCGCTGCCGTTGACGGATTCCAGCGGCGCATCGAGGTTGAAGACGGCGTTGTTCACGCCCTTCGGGTCCTTGAAGTCGAACGCCTGGGGCGTGGCATATACCGTCGCGGCCAATGATAAGAACGGGATGATGTGGGTGAATTTCATAGCGGAATTTTGTTATTGGTTGTTGGTTATTTTGTCTGCGTTATTTTTGTTGGTCTTTTTGAACAAAAGCGACACGCCTCCCAGCGCGGCCGCGGCCGCCCAAGCGGCCGCGAGAAAATCCACGCCGGGCAGGAACTTCTGCTGGTAACTGATGCCCTCAATCCCCGTCACCGTATCCAAGGTTTTAACCGGAACGCTGGTCTTCGTCCAGCCGCGGTTTGCGCCGGTGGCGAGCCAGGTGAGGGCTGCCGCCAGCACCACGACGAGCGCCAGTGATTGCAATAGATGTCTCATGTTTTAGCCCGGTTCAGTTCAAGTCGAATACCAGCACCTGCGAGGCCTTCGCGGCGGCAATTTCCAGCGCGCTTTCCTTGCTCAGGCCCGCGGCGTCGCCGCCGGCGAGCGGTTTGCCGTTGAGGCGGACCTCGCCTTCCGCGACATGCACCCAGGCGTGCCGCCCGGCTGCCAGCGGATGTTTCACGCTCTGGCCGGCCTCCAGCTTGGCCAGCAGCACGTCGGCGTCCTGGTGGATCGCCATCGAACGGTCCCGTCCCGTCTTGCTGGCCACCAGGTGCAGTTTGCCCGTTCCGGCCTTGGCCAGATTCCGTTCCGCATAACGCGGCGCCACCCCTGTCTCGTCCGGTTTGATCCAGATTTGCAGCAGCCGCGTGGCTTCCGTCTGCGACGGGTTGAATTCGCTGTGCTCCACGCCCGTCCCGGCGGCCATGTATTGAAATTCACCGGGCTGGATCACGCGGCCGTTGCCCATGGAATCGCGGTGCTGCAGCGCGCCGGCCAGGACGTAGCTGATGATCTCCATGTCGCGGTGCGGGTGCGTGCCGAATCCCATGCCCGGCATGATGAGGTCGTCGTTGATCACGCGCAAGGTGCGGAATCCCTGCCATTGCGGATCGTAATAATCCGCAAAGCTGAAGGTGTGGTAGCTGTCCAGCCAGCCGTGTTCGGCGTGGCCCCTTTCATTCGATCGGCGAATAATCATCATGAAAAGACTATGCACGCGGTCCGCGCTTTTCGGAAATACCATGTTGCTTGCCTGAGCATAACTTTCGGCTATGCTCAACTTTAGACATGCAGTACATGGATTTGCAGCCTGAACTGCTCCGGTATCTGACTCCAATTTTGCTGGCCGCGTGGAGGGAAGATTTATTTGATGCCGGCAAGGCTGGTTATGCCGGTTTTGTTGAACAATTTTGGTCCGCACTCCTCAAGGGAAAGGCCCTGAGCAAAGTTTAATCGGCTACGGAACTGCGCCATCTCCGTCACTTCGCCGCCGACGAATTCATGCCGGCTGGAGCGGTGTCCCCGGCGGCTTTTGCAAGGCGCTCTTCGGTAATCGTCCCAACTGGACCGTGCGTTCTACTGCCTTGCGCGCGTAATGATGATGTTCATGGACCCCGGCCAGCAATCCCTCCACCCCGATGTCGGCATCCAAATCCGGCCAATAAACGGACGAGCCGTTGATTTCGAACCGTCCGCGCTCCGCTTCCGTCGCCAGCGCGAGCGTCGGATAAAATGCCACGGGCACGCTGATGAATCGCCCGTCTTCCAGATGGAAGCCAAGCCGTTCGTTGTTCACAACAACCTCCGTGATGGCCGGTGGCATTTGCATTTACAACAGGATATTAGCCCTCATTGCGCCCGTGTTCAAGCCAGCGCTCCACAATTTCCGCGCGTCGTCCGGCAACCAGACGCTGAATTTCCTCGATTTCATGAGGTTTAAAACCGCGATTGAAAGCCGGTGAGAGATCGTCCAGTCAGATTTTGCATTCGTGGCCGGCCTTGAAGACGTGAACGTGCATCCGCTCCGCCAGGTCATAACTGTAGAAGCTGACCCGATAACCGTTCTGAGTGAAAACCGTGGGCGTGGCAGGAGTAAAAGTGTTGTGCTCCGCGCGCCAAAGCAAACAATATTTTCCCTTTCGACTCCCTTCCTGAATTTGGGCATAGTGGCGGGCGCATGGAACTGCGCCATCTGCGTTACTTTGTGGCCGTCGCGGCCGGGGAAAATGTCTCACGCGCGGCGCTGAAGCTGCATGTTTCGCAGCCGGGCATCAGCCGGCAGATCCACGACCTCGAGGACGAGATCGGTTTCCAGTTGTTCGAGCGCAGCGCGAAATCCATGCGGCTCACAGCGGCCGGGACGGTGTTTCTCAGGGAGGCCCGCGCCGTGCTCGAGCGCGCGGACGAGGCCGTGAACAAGGCGCGCGCCGTGGCCGGCGGCGCCGCCGGCGAAATTCACATCGGCTATGCCCCTTCGTTGACCGTCCAGATTCTGCCTCCCGCGTTGCGAAAATTCCAGGAACAGTTCCCCCAAGTGCGGGTCATCCTGCATGATCTGTCCACCGAGGAAATGCTCGCGCAGTTGGAGGAGGACCGGCTGCAACTGGCCCTCACTGTCCGGCCCTCGGCCAAGCAGTTGCGCGGCCTCCGCTTTGCAGAGCTGGCCCGCTATGCCATGCGGATCGCGGTGGCTCCCGGCGATCCGCTGGCGGCGGCCAAAACCGTGAGCCTCGAAGCGGCGGCGCGGGAGCCGCTGATTGCCTATAGCCGCAAGGATTACCCGGAATTTCACACCATGCTGGAAGAGCTGTTCGCCTCCGTTGGCCGCAAACCGCGCATCGCCGGCGAGCACGACAGCGTCACCAGCCTGATTGCCGCGGTTGAATCCGGGCGCGGCTATGCGCTGGTGCCGGAATGCCTGGCGTGCATGGTGGGTGGGCGGCTGAAATTGATTCCCGTGCGGCCTTCGCCGCCGTCGCTCCCGGTGGGCGCCATTTGGCGCGAAAATGCGGGGGCGCCGCTGGCCGTTCAATTCATCTCCGCCGCCAAGGCGGGGGCGTGACCCGGGCCGGTCTTTGGGCGCTGCCGTCCGTTGGTCCGTCAACTTGCCGAGGTTTCAGCTTGCCTTTCTGGTGCCGGCAGGAAAAAATCCCCTTTTATTGACTATGCAAACTCAAGACGCGCCTGCCGAATTCCTCTTCAGATTATGGCCTTGGATCGAGGCCAACAAAAACCGCCTGATTGGCGCCTTGGTGGCAATCGTCGTGATTGCCGGCGTTGTCTTCTTCATCATTTCCGAGCGCGACCAGCGGGAAATCAGCGCCGGACAGGCCTTGACCGAGTTGACGCTTAATTCGGCGGGCGGCGGCAACGAGCCGCAGTTTGCCGGCCAGTTGGAGCAGTTGGCCGCCAAATATGCCGGCACCGCCGCCGGGCAACGCGCCCGGTTGCAGGCGGCGGCCACACTGTTTGCCGTCGGCAACTATGCCGACGCGCAGGCGCAGTTCCAGCAATACCTGGACGTCTATCCCAACGGCCAGTTTGCCGCCATGGCGCAACTGGGCATTGGCTCCAGCCTGGACGCCCAGAATAAGGCCGACCTGGCGGCCAGCGCTTACCAGCGGACGATTTCTCTCTTCCCTGGATCCTCCAGTATTGCCCCGGCTGAATTTGCCCTGGGTGCCCTCGCCGAGAAACAGAACAAATTGCCCGAAGCCATCAGCCATTTTGAAAACGCCGGCCGTGCCAGCGCGGGCGGTTCGCTGGCGCAACAGGCGATGATGCGGGCCTCAGAGCTTCGGGCCAAGGTGGCCGCCGCGGCGCCCAAGCCCACGCTGCAACCGCAGCTGCAAACCCTGCCCAAGCCGGTTGGCACCGCGCCAGCCAATGCCAAATAATCAGTTAAACCTCAACCCTATCAATTGCCAAATAATCAGCCATGAACCTTTCCATCATCGGCACCGGGTATGTTGGTCTGGTTACCGGAACCTGTTTCGCTGAAGTCGGACATCATGTCATCTGCGTGGATAACGATGCCGCGAAGGTCAAAACCCTCCAGGCGGGCGGCATCCCCATTTATGAACCGGGCCTCAAGGAGCTCGTCAAGAAGAACGTGGCCGCCGGCCGGTTGAAATTCACCGCCAGCACGGCCGAGGGCGTGCAAAACTCCGGTGTGGTCTTTATCGCCGTCCCCACGCCTCCGCAGTCGGATGGTTCGGTGGACATGAGCTACATTGAGCGCGTGGCGCGGGACATCGCGGCGGCTCTCACCAGCTACAAGGTCATCGTGGACAAGAGCACCGTCCCCGTTAAAACGGGCGAAAAGGTGGCCGAAACCATCAAGCGCTATTGCACCTCCAAAACCGACTTCGATGTGGTCAGCAATCCGGAATTCCTCCGGGAAGGCTTTGCCGTCGGCGACTTGATGAATCCCGATCGCGTCGTTATCGGCGTGCGGTCCCAGCGGCCCGTCGCCGCCATGACTGAGATTTACACGCCGTTCAAGGCACCCATCATCGTCACCGACATCAACTCGGCGGAGTTGATCAAACACGCGGCCAATTCGTTTCTCGCGTTGAAGATCTCCTACATCAATGCCATCGCCAACATTTGTGAAGCCGCCGGCGCCAACGTGCTGGAAGTGGCGCACGGCATCGGTTTGGACGAACGGATCGGCCGCCGGTTCTTGAATGCCGGCATTGGCTTCGGCGGCAGTTGTTTTCCCAAGGATTTGAGTGCCTTCATCAAAATTTCCGAGCAGGTGGGCTACGACTTCCAGTTGCTCAAGGAAGTCCAGCGCATCAACGCCGACCAAATGGACCGCTTTATTAAGAAGATCACGGACACGCTCTGGGTCTTGAAGGATAAAAAGATCGGCGTGTTGGGCCTGGCGTTCAAGCAAAACACCGACGATGTGCGTTCGTCGCCCGCCATCGCGCTCTGCCAGCGCCTCCTGAAAGAGGGCGTCACCCTGCGCGTTCATGACCCGAAAGCGATGGAGAAGGCCCGGCCGCTGCTGCCGGAGGCGACGTATGTGGACGACATGAACGCCGTGGCCGACGGTTGCGACGCCCTCGTGGTGGCCACCGAATGGGATGAATTCAAACAACTCGACCTGGCCCGCGCCAAGAAAGCGCTCACGCACCCGATCCTCTTCGACGGCCGCAATCTGTTTGACCTGGCGGAAATGGAAAAGCTCGGCTGGTTGTACAAGAGCATCGGGCGATAAAGACGAACGGCTGGGGACGCGATTTGTTCGTGAAGCTCCAAATGAAACGCATTGAGGTTTCCGCGGCCCTGATTTTTCGCCAAGGCGAAGTTTTGATCAGCCAGCGGCCCGCGGCTTCGCATCTGGGCGGCTGCTGGGAATTTCCCGGAGGAAAGCGCGAGCCTGGCGAATCCGCCGAACAATGCCTCGTCCGGGAAATCCGCGAGGAACTCGGCGCCGAAATCGCCGTGGGCGACTTATTTGACGAAATCTCCCACGATTACCCGGAAAAATCCGTTCACCTCAAATTCTTCGTCTGCCAACTGCTCTCCGGTGAACCGCGGGCGCTGGAATGTGCCGCGGTGAAATGGATTGGGAAAACCGGTTTGGACGCCCACGAATTTCCTCCGGCGGATGCGCGGTTGTTGAAGAGATTAAGAACCGCGGATCAACTTTGGGCGGAAACTCGTTTATGATTGGCGTTTTCTCCCAGTGAAGGTTCGCAATAGCTTTAGAGATTGTCCCGATCCCCGCTTCCTGGGTGCGTCTTTTTTCTTGAGTTGTGGCCGCTTTGGCCGATAAATACCTAGATTTGCGTCCTTCGCAGGTTTCGAGGCGGTTTAATCATGGCGGTTCAATTCGTTAAAGATGGATCATATTATGCATAAAATAGTGGTTTCGGGGTGTTTATTCATGGCGGGCATCCTGGCGATGTCAGCCCAAACCGTGGTGACGATTTCTGGCGCCTTGGCCAACAACAAAGTCTATGACGGCACGACCGCAGCGACCGTCAATTTTACCGGGGCGGTCTTGAATGGGGTGGCCTCCGGCGATGCCGGTAATGTGTCACTCGTCACCAACGGCTATGTCGCGACGTTCAGCGATAAAAATGTGGACTCCGGGAAAACGGTCACGGTGAGCGGGCTGACGCTGCAGTTGACGGGCAGTGCCGTCGGCAATTATACCCTGGCGCAGCCGGTTTTGAACGCGAACATCACCGCCTATTCCCTCACCGTCTATGCCTCCGCCGAGTCCAAGACCTATGACGCGACCACCGACGCGGAAGTGGATTTGTCCGACAACAGCATCAACGGGGACGACGTGTATGAATTTTACGACACGGCGAGCTTCGCGGATAAAAACGTCGGCACCAACAAGCCGGTCACCGTGACGGACATCTTCGTTGCGGGCACGGACTCCGGGAATTACACGCTCGGCAGCACCACCGCCACCGCCCTGGCCAATATCACCTCAAAGCTGCTGCAGGTTGGCGCCACCGGCACCAACAAGCCTTATGACGGAACCCTGTCGGCCTCCGTGAAATTGGTGGACACCCACTATGCGGGAGACAAGGTCGTGGATACCTATGCCTCCGCCACGTTTGCCGATCAATACGTCGGCAACGGCATCGCCATCAACGTCACCGGCATTGCCATCAGCGGTACGGACGCCCCCAACTATACGCTGAACGCCACCACGGCGCGCGCGCACGGCAACATCACCCCCCGCACCTTGAACGTCACCGCCACGGGTCAGAATAAAACCTACGATGGCACCACCAATGCCACCATCGCCAACCTGACCGGCGACCAGTTGACCGGCGACGACGTCGCGGTCGGTTTCACCAGCGCGGCGTTCGTGGATAAAAATGTGGGCACCAACAAGACGGTGAACGTCTATGGCATCGTCATTACCGGAACGGATTCGGACAGCTATGTCGCCGCCAGCTCCGACATCATCACCACGGCGAACATTTCGAGTCGCGCGTTGAACGTGGTTGCCATCGGGGGGAACAAGACCTATGACGGCGGCACCAACACGACGGCCGTCACACTGAGTGACAATCACTTGGCGGGCGATTCCTTGACGGATGCCTACACCAATGCTTGGTTCAACGACAAAAACGTGGGCGATGGCAAGCTGGTGAATGTCAGCGGCATTACCGTTACGGGACCGAATGCGGGAAATTATACCGTGGGCAATCCCACTGCCACGACCTCGGGAAATATCATACCCTGCGGCCTCCTGGTGACCGCCCAGGGGCGGAACAAGGCGTACGATGGCACCACCAATGCCACCGTCACGTTGACGGACAATCATGTGAGCGGCGACTCCGTGACGGACAGCTATGCCAGTGCCGGATTCAGTGACCCCAACGCCGGCACGGGCAAGGCGGTGACGGTCGTGGGCATCCAGGTGACCGGCAACGATGCCGCGAACTACACCTTGACCAGCACGACCGCGACCACCACGGCCAATATCACCGGGGCGACTTTGACTGTGGCGGCCACCGGCGTGACCAAAACTTACGACGGCACCACGAACGCCAGCGTCGGCCTGTCCGACAATCGGGTGGCTGGCGACACCTTTACGGTGGGTTACACCAAGGCCAGCTTCAGTGACAAGCGCGTGGGCAGCGGCAAGACCATCACGGTGGCCGGCCTGACCCTTAGCGGGACGAGTTCCGCCAATTACACGCTGGCCAGCACCAATCTCAGCACCACGGCCGACATCACCCCCGCCAGCCTGACGGTTTCCGCCGAGGGCGTGAACAAGGTGTATGACGGCACCACCAAGGCCTCCGTCAGCCTGGGCGACAATCGTGTGGCGGGTGACTCGTTGACCGACAACTATGGCAGCGCGAACTTCACGGACCCCGGCGTGGGCAACGGCAAGACCGTCAACGTGGCGTCCATCTACATCTCCGGCACCGATGCGGGCAACTACACGCTGAACGACACAAGTGCCAGCACGACGGCCGACATTCTCATGGCAACCACGACCCCGGCTGCGCTGGTTTCGTCGGAGAATCCATCGGGCTATCGTGACGCCATCGCGTTCACCGAAACGCTGCCGGCGGATGCCACCGGCACCGTGGCCTATTTCACGAATGGCATCGCCTTCAACTCCGGTTCCGTGGTCAATGGCGCCTTTACGAGCACGAGCATCAGCAACCTCCTGCGCGGCACCAATGTGATCACCGCCTGGTACAGCGGCGACGGCAATTACGCCAGCGTGACCAATGTCCTGGGGCAGATTGTGACGAACCATCCGCCCGTGACCGGTTACTTCAGTTTCAGCGTGACCAACGGCCTTTCGCTGAAGGTGAGGATCACGAACCTGCTCAGCGCGGTGGTGGATCCGGATGGCGACTCCATTTCGCTGGTCAGTGTGAGCGCGAGCACCAATGGCATGCCTTGTTACACCAATTCCACCTTCATCCTGTTCCAGAACACCAATTATTTGAACGACCGCTTCAGCTACGTCGTCACGGATGGTTTTGGTGGTTACGCCACCGGCCAGGTGGCCGTGGCCTCGGTGGTCATGCCGTTCACCGGCCAGAATGCCAACGTGACGATCAATGGCGGAACCAATTTGGTGACCTGCCATGGGATTCCCGGCTACACCTACGTCGTCCAGCGTTCGGTGAACCTCCTCACGTGGGTGAACATCTCCACGAATACCGCTCCGCTCAACGGCGTGATCAACGTCACGGACACGTTCTCGGACCTGAGCGGGGCGCCGGCTTCCGCGTTCTACCGGTTGTACTGGCGGCCGTAAGCGGCGAGCGCCAGTCGCCCGCAGGCGCGGGAGGTTGCCAAGTAATTCAACTCCGCCGGGAGTGACCTGATTAAGGCCGCCCGACGGAGCTTTTAAGTTATTGGACGGGAGGTGTTTGCGGCGGGTGGACGCCGGCTTGGAGGATTATTCCACGCGGGTTTTGCCTGTGCCCTTGACGACTTCACCGATGAGCCACGCCTTGTGGTTCCGGCCGCGGATCAATTTCAAGGCCGCTTCGGCTTGGTCGGCCGCGACGATGGCCACCATGCCGATGCCCATGTTGAAGACCTGATACAACTCCGCATCCGGCACGCCGCTTTGGCCGGCAATGATCTGGAAGATGGGCAGCACGTCCCAGGTGCCCTTGTGGATGATCACGTCGAGCGACTTGGGCAGTACGCGGGGGATGTTGTCCACGAATCCGCCGCCGGTGATGTGGGCGAAGGCGCGAACCGGGTGGTGCGCCTTCGCGGCCGGTGATCGCAGGTTGAACTTTTTTACGAGCTTTTGCACCACCGGTCCGTAGCTGATGTGTTGCTTCATCAGTTCCTGGCCGACGGTGCCGGCGAGGCCGGAGATGCGGCTGGAGGGCTTCAAGTGCATCTGTTCAAAGAAGATCTTGCGGGCCAGCGAATAGCCGTTGGTGTGCAGGCCATTTGATTCGATGCCGATCACCGCGTCGCCGCGCTTCACGGATTTCTGGCCATTGAGCATCTGCGACTTTTCGACGACGCCCACGATCGTGCCGCTCACGTCGTATTCGCCGGGCTGGTAGAAGCCCGGCATCTGGGCCGTTTCGCCGCCGATCAGGGCGCAATGGTTTTCGGCGCACGCCCGCGCGAAGCCCTTGATAACCTCGGTGAACACATGCGGCTCCAGCTTGCCCGTGCCGAGGTAATCGAGGAAAAACAGCGGCTCCGCGCCCAGCACCGCGATGTCATTGACGCAGTGGTTTACGAGATCCGCGCCGATGGTGTCATGCTTGTCCATCAGGAAGGCGAGCTTCAACTTGGTGCCCACGCCGTCCACGCTGCTGACGAGCACGGGCTGGCGGTACTTCTTCAGGTCGAGTGCAAAGAGGCCGCCGAAACCGCCCACCTTGCCGAGCACCTCGCGACGATGCGTGGCCGCGAGCAATTGCGGCAGCGTGGCTTTCACCTGGTTTCCCAAATCAATGTCAACGCCGGCGGCGGCGTAAGCTGTTTGTTTCATGTGGCGGAAATTAAACCGGGAAATGGAGTCCCGGGCGAGAAGATTTCATGCGCCCGCCGCCGAATGGTGGGAATGGCCATGGCTGGTTTTTTTTGAGTGGGACTGGCTGGGACCGGTTTTGGGACCCCGGAAATCGGGAAACAGTCTTTTCAAGGCGTGCACGACGTCCTCGTGACTTGGCTGGGTGGATTCTTCGAGTTGCCGGAACTTCGCCAGGGCCCAAGCCCGGGCCACCTGGTCACGCGTGGGCACCTGGCTGGCAAAGGCCTGATCGGTGTCAAACTCCGCAATGGCTTGTTCGAGCGGCGACAAGGGGTTCCGCGGCCGTGGCGGCTGGGATTGCGCTGGTGGGCGCGAGGCGGGGGGCTCCGGCGGGCGCGCGGCCGACTGCGGGGCTGCGATTGCCGAGGCTCTCCCCGAGGCCGGCGGTGGCGGCAGGGTGGCCGTCATCGTCTGCGGCGACGGTGTGGCGGACGATGGCGTCACGACCCGTGGTGGTGCTGGCGCAGTGGGTGGCGACGAGGGCGGAGCCGGAACGGCTACGGGCATGGGCCGCTGGGCCGGCGTCAGGACAAATAACTCGTGGCACGTCGGGCAGGGGACGGTTTGACCGGAGCCTTCCGACGGGTATTCAACCCATTGGCCGCAATGAGGGCATTGGCTGTTCAGAAATTCTGCCATCCGATTTCGTTCACAGTTTGAAAGATCAGGTGACAAAGAGCAACTCCGCAATTGATCGTCGGCGGCCTGCCGGCGCTGAAAAAGCGCCATCCCGAAGGCTGGCGCCCGCGGCGGCCAGGGCAGAATTACTTGGCGCCCTGGTCAATCCAGGCGCGGATCAGACCGATTTGTTCCGGCGTGAGCGGTTTGATTCCCGCCTTGTTGTTCAGGGGCGGCATCCAGGAATCGTGGTCGGTGGTCACATGCGCGACCGCCTTGATGATGAAGCTGTTGGCGCTGTCGCCGGGTGTCACGATCTTGCCTTCCTTGGAGCCCTTGAGCACACCTTCGAGGGTGTCCAGATGCAACCGCGCCTTGGGCTTGTCGCCGCTGTGGCATTTTATGCAGGAGGCGTCGAAGATCGTCTTCATGTCGGAAGTGTAGGTCACTCCCGGCTTCATCGCGGCGGGCGGCAACGCCGGGTCGGCGGCGAAGGCGGTCAGGGCAGGGGGGGCGGCAGCCAGCAGCGCCAGCAGCGTCAGTTGGGTTGGATTCATGGTCGTTTTATCGAGTTTTTTATCGAGTTTATTCGTTTGGTTAATTGACGGACGCAAGGTAAGACGCCTGAAGCGGGGAAAAGATTCAAAAAATTGCCGGCCGCGGTTTTGGGCGCAGGCACCGCCGGCCGCTTTGGGGTAACCGCAGAGACGCAGAGACACAGAGAATGACTCGGTTCTGGGAGCAGAGACGGTCGGCTCCTTTGGGAAGGTGGCTTGCAGTTGACGGGCGCCTCCGCCAAGTTGGGGGCGTGAGCGATGTGAGTCTTGGCGATGCCGCGCTGGTGCTCCTGGGCCACGGCACGGAATTGAACGACCAGTCCGCCGCGCCGGTGTTCCAGCACGCGGCGGAGCTGCGGCGTCGGCACGTTTTTCAGGAGGTGCGCGAGGCTTTCTGGAAGCAGGAACCGCAAATCAACCGTGTGCTGGCGGAGATCCAGGCCCCGCGGGTGTTTATTGTGCCGCTGTTCATCAGCGAGGGCTATTTCGCGGGCCAGGTGATTCCCGAGGCGCTGGGCTTCGACGCTTCGCGCGTGGTGCGGCAGGGCGCCCGCACGATGTTCTATTGCCAGCCGGTGGGCCTGCACCCGGGCATGACGAACGTCATTCTGTCGCGGGCGGCGGAGGTGGCGCGGCAATTTCCGTTCCCGCGCGCGCCCAAGCCGGCGGAAACCACGCTGTTCATCGCCGGACATGGCACGCCCAAGAACAGCCAGTCCCGGCAGACGGTGGAACGGCAGGCGGAGATCATTCGCGCTGGAAACACTTACGCGGCCGTCCACGCCGTCTTCCTGGAGGAAGAGCCGCGCATTGCGGACTGCCCTTTGCTGGCGCAGACCCGGAATTGCGTGCTGGTGCCGTTCTTTATCAGCGACGGACTGCATGTGGTGGAGGACATTCCCGTGTTGCTTGGCGAACCGGCGCAGGTGGTGAAGGCGCGCCTGGCCGCCGGCCAGCCCGGCTGGCGGAATCCCACCGAGACGCACGGGAAGCGGTTCTGGTGCTCGCCCCCGGTGGGCACGGAACCGAGGCTGGCGGAGGTGATCCTGGAACTGGTGCGGGAGGGGGCGGCAAAGGAAGGCTGAAGGCTGAAGGCTAAATGCTAAAGGGGGGAAGAAAAAAGGGATGCCAAAGGATAGAGTCCAGACGAAAGTGGCTGGCGAGGTCGTGTGGAGCGCGGCGATATGTCGCCGCTTTGGAACTGGGCGACATAAAGTTAACATGGGGCGTCAGGTGTAGTGGATTTCCCCGCACCTGACCACCCCATGTTAACTTTACAAGGGAAGAGTGTGCGCTGGTTGCTTGACACTGTGGCTGAGATATTTGATTCAGGGGGAAAGCGGGGACGAGCCGTCCCCGCCCCGGTGGTGAGCAGGTCCAATTTCAGGCTGCTTGGCAGTTTTTTTAGATGGAGGCGAACGCCAGTTCGCCTCTACACGGTCAGGGCCTGAATTCAGGGGCGATAACGATTGCGTAGGGAGGAGGACCTGCAAAAATGTGAATAACTTTCCAATAACCCCCGCTCAGAAAAGGTTTTTTTTATTGCAACGGTGGGGGAAAGGGGGTAAAAAGGGGGCGTTGTGGATGTTTAGCCCATTTTAAGTTTTGATGTGGATAACTGTGAACGACGCGCCGAACAAAAAGATTTACTTCAATTCCAAGTATTTACATGGAATTGATGAGAAGCGGCGTTTGCAGATTCCGGCGAAATGGCGGCCGGAGGAGGAGGGGGTGGAGTTTACGGTAATCTTGTGGCCGAAGCATCAGGCGGGGACGTGTTTGCGGGTATTGCCGCCGGACAAGCTGGAGAAGTTGGTGGCGGAGATTGAGGCGATGCCCAACAGCGATCCGCGGAAGGACGTGCTGCGGCGGGTGGTGGGCGGGAATTCGGAGCAGGTGACGGTGGACAAGGCGGGGCGGATTTGTCTGCCGGAAGCGATGGCGACGGCGGCGGGGATCAAGGACCAGGCGCTGCTGGTGGGGATGTTCGAGCGGTTTGAGATTTGGGAGCCGGAGCGGTACAAACTCGTCGAGGCGGCTGATGCGGTGCACCAGGCCAAGGCGTTTGAAATGATGTGATTTTTTTATGAACCTCGGAAAATTACTGATTGCGGGGAACAGTTTTTTTGGCGGCGGCCGGAAGGCTGAGTACCGCCTGGACAAACACGTGAGCCTGCCCAAGTTCAACGAAGGGCGGAATCCGTTTGCGCCGAAGGGTGCGGAGCCCGCGGAGCCGGCGAAGGCGGAGCAGACCGCCGCCGCCCCGGTAGCCGCGGTGCAAAAGGCGCCGCCGCCGTATGCTTTCAAGCCGAAGCCGCTGAAGCGCGGGGGCCGGTTGCTGTCGCCATCACCGGTGCCGGCGACTGCGGTGGCGCAGGCGGCCAAGCCGGCGCGGACGGGGTGGTCGTTGCGGTTGAATCCGTTCCGGGCGCGGGAGGTGTCGGTGCCGTCGGCGTCGGCGGTGCAGTCGGAGCTGACGTTGAATGCGGTGAAGGTGGTGCACAACGACTTGGCGGATGCGGACGTGGAGGTGGTGCCGGTGAAGTCGCACACGGAAGTGGTGGAGACGCCGGTCTTGCCGCCGGCGCGGCGGGCGTGGGAGTACGTGGGGGAGAATTTGTTGAAGTCCTGAGGAAAGAGAAAGATGCGAGGTGCCCGAGTTCAATCATCAACCGGTGCTGTTGGCGGAAGTGCTGAGCGCGCTGAGGCCGGGGCCGGGCGGGCGTTTCGCCGACGGGACCCTCGGTGGAGCTGGTCACGCGGCGGCAATACTGGCCGCGAGTTCACCGACTGGATGGCTGTATGGGTGCGATCGCGATGGGGTCGCGGTTGAAGTGGCCAAGAAACGGTTGGCGGAGAAGTTCGGGGGCCGGTTTGATGTGCGGCGGGGGAATTATTCGGAGCTGGCGGAATGGGTGCCGGAAAGGAGCTGCGACGGGGTGCTGCTGGACCTGGGAGTGAGCTCACCGCAAGTGGACACGCCGGAGCGGGGCTTCAGCTTTCAACAGGACGGTCCGCTGGACATGCGGATGGACGACCGGCAGACGTTGACGGCGGCGGACCTGGTGAACGGGGAGAGCGCGGAGGCGCTGGCGAAGATTTTTTGGGAGTATGGCGGGGAGCGGGAGTCGCGGCGGTTTGCGCGGGCGCTGGCGCACGACCGGGAGAGTCGGAAGTTTGCGACGACGCGGCAACTGGCGAAATTGATTGAGCGGCTGGCGCCGCGGGCGGGGAAGAAGGCGCATCCGGCGACGAAGGTTTTCCAGGCGCTGCGGATCGCGGTGAACGACGAGATTGGGTCGCTGCGGGCGGGCTTGGAAGCGGCGGTGAAGCTGTTGAAGCCGGGGGGCCGGCTGGCGGTGATCACGTTTCACTCGCTGGAGGACCGGGTGGTGAAGGAATTTGGGCGGGCGCGGTCGCGGGACTACACGTTTCCGGGGCCGGTGGACGTGCCGGAGCTGCGGGAGCCGCGGGTGCCGGACCTGAAGTGGGTGGAGCGCAAGGCGATCCGGCCGGGCGCGGAGGAATTGCGGATGAACCCGCGGGCGCGGAGCGCGCAGTTGCGGGTGCTGGAACGGGTCGGGGCGGAGTGAGAATTTTGAGCGGAGCAGACGATGTCAAAGAATCGAAAGAACCAGGCGGCGGAGATCCGGTTTGGGCCGGTGTTGAAGGTTGTGCTGTTGTGTTCGCTGATCTGCGGTTCGGCGATCGGGTATGTGTGGCAGAAGAGCCAGATTGACCGGCTGGGGCGGCAGATATCGGATTTGGAGACGAAGGTGAACAAGGCGAAGCGGGACAACAAATGGCTGGCGGACCAGATTGCGATTTTGCATTCGCCGGTGATGCTGGACCGGAAGGCGAAGGAGCTGAACCTGGGGCTGGCGCCGGCGCAGCCGTTCCAAGTGGTGCGGTTGGTGGAGGCGGCGCCGGTGGCGGACGCCGCGCCTCAATTTGCCCAACGGCCGGCGGCCGGGGGGACGCCATAGATTGATTTTGGCCGCCGCTCGTGACGCCGTCGGGTGAGGAACCGACCGCCATGGGCGGCCGGCCTATTTTTAGGAATGAACAACAAACTGCAATTCCGTCGGGCGGTGTTGCTACTGGTGCTGGTGGCCCTGGCGTTTGCCGGGCTGGGGTACCGGCTGGTGGACCTGCAGGTGTTGCGGCATGACGAGCTGAGCGCGAAGGCGGAGCGGAACACGCAGCGGGAGTACCGGCAGGCGCCGCGGCGGGGGGACATCCTGGATGCGAACGAGAATATCCTGGCGACGAGCGTGCCGGTGAAGACGGTGTGCGCGGATCCGACGCTGATCGGGGGGGAGGCGGCGACGGTGGCGCACGCGATCGCGCCGCTGCTGCAGCTCAACGAGGCGGCGATTGCGCAGCGGCTGGCGCCGCGGGAGTGGGTGACGAAGGGGAGCGACGGGGAAACGGTGACGAACGAGGCGCATTATGTGCGGCTGGCGAAGAACGTGCCGGAGCAGACGTGGCAGCGGGTGTATGCGACGATGACGAACCTGATGTTCACGTCGGAGGGGGGGAAGCTGACACGGAAGGAAGCGGAGTTTTTCCGGAATTTGCGGCAGCACGCGGTGTACGCGGAGTCGGACCAGTTGCGGATTTATCCCAACGGCGCGCTGGCGAGCCAGGTGGTGGGCTTTCCGGCGGTGGAAGAGACGAACGAAAATGGACACTTTATTTCGTGGATCCAGGGGCGGGACGGGATCGAGCGGGCGATGCAGAAGGAGCTGAGCGGGGTGGCCGGCTGGCGGGTGACGGAGACGGACCGGGCGCAGCATGAACTGGTGGCGATGCGGGACGAGGACGTGTCGGCGCAGGACGGCTTGAACGTGGTGCTGACGATGGACCTGGCGGTGCAGCACATTGTGGAGACGGCGCTGGCCGACGCGCTGGAGAAGCACACGCCGAAGAGCATCACGGGGATTGTGATGCGGCCGCGGACGGGGGAGATCCTGGCGCTGGCGTCGCTGCCGACGTTTGATCCGAACCAGCCGGGGAGCATCTCGCCGGAGACGCGGAACCGGGTGATCACGGACGTGATGGAGCCGGGTTCGACTTTCAAGATTGTGGTGGTGTCGGGGGCGCTGGACAGCGGGGTGGCGAAGCTGACGGACGAATTTGACTGCGAACACGGGCATTTTGCGTTTGCGGGGCGGGTGCTGCACGATCACGAGGCGTACGGGATGCTCTCGACGGAGGCGATCATCACGAAGTCATCGAACATCGGGGCGGCGAAGATCGGCATCAAGCTGGGGGCGCCGAGCCTGTACAGCTACGCGTGTCGGTATGGATTCGGGCAGCGGACGGGCATTCCGCTGCCGGGGGAAGCGCGGGGGCTGCTGTATCCGGTGAAAGAGTGGAGCAAGGTATCCATTGCGCAGATTCCGATGGGACACGGGGTGGCGGTGACGCGGTTGCAGATGATTGATGCGGTGGCGGCGATTGCGAACGGGGGCTGGCTGATGCAGCCGATGATCGTGAGCCGGCTGCAGGCCCATGACGGGAGCGTGGTGGAGCGCTACACGCCGCAGCGGGTGCGGCAGGTGATCAGCGAAGCGGCGAGCCGGGATATGATAAAGGCGATGAAGACGGTGGCGACGAAAGAAGGGACGGCGGCGGAAGCGGCGATGAAGGACTACGTGGTGGCGGGCAAGACGGGGACGGCGCAGAAGGCGGAGAACGGAACGTATGCGCCGGGGAAGTATGTGTCGTCGTTCATCGGCTTTTTCCCGGCGGACAATCCGGAGCTGTGCATTTCGGTGGTGATGGACGAGCCGAAGGAGGGGTATTACGGCGGCAAGGTGTGCGGCCCGGTGTTCCGGGACATCGCGGAGCGGTGCGCGAGCTATTTGAACATTCCGCCGGACCCGGCGCTGCGGACGAACGCGCCGCCGATGGTGGCGGGGGCCATCGCCCCGAAAGAGGCAAACCCATGAACGAATCGCGGCCGCAACTGTTTGGCATGCTGGCAGGGCTGTTCCTGGCGGCGGGGCTGGTGTTATCCGCGATCGTGGGCACGACGGCGTGGGTGAAGATCACGAATTCGCAGTTCGTCACGGTGAAGGGTTCGGCGCGGAAGAGCATCGAATCGGACCTGGCGGTGTGGAAGGGGAGTTTTGAGGCGGAGGCGGGGACGCTGCTGGAGGCGCAGCACAAGATTCAGGGGGACCGGGCGACGGTGGAGAAATTTCTGACGGGGGCGGGGGTGACGAATTACAGTTTTGCGGCGATTGGGATCGAGGAGGAGCAGGCGACGCACAAGACCGCCGACGGGTGGATGGACAAGCGGACGAGCGGCTACCGGCTGAGCCAGGCCGTGCGGGTGGAGTCGGCGGACGTGGACCGGATCGAGCGGCTGGACTCGACGCCGCTGGTGGAGGCGGGGGTGTTGTTCACGGCGGAGGCGCCGCAGTTCCTCTACACGAGCGTGGGCGAGGCGAAGATCGAGATGCTGGCGGAGGCGGCGAAGGACGCGCGGGCGCGGGCCGAGCAGATTGCCTCGCAGGGCGGGCGGGGCATCGCGAAACTGCACAACGCGGGCCAGGGGATATTCCAGATCACGCCGCAGCACAGCACGGAAACGAGCGGGGAAGGGCTGGACGACACGACGTCGCGGCAGAAGACGATCACGGCGGTGGTGACGGAGACATTTTTGTTGAAATAATATTGTGGAAGCACGTTCTTTGAAATTTGTGGCGGCGGCCTGCGGGGCCGGGCCGGCGCCGGGCGCGGGGGCGGCCGAGGTGAAAAATGTGAGCACGGACTCGCGGGCGGTGAAGGCGGGCGACGTGTTTTTTGCGATCCGCGGGGAGAAGTTTGACGGGCACGATTTCGTGGCCGACGCGGCGGGCAAGGGGGCGGTGGCGGTGGTGGTGGAGCGGTCGAAACGGGCCGGGGTGGCGTCCCGGGTGCCGGCGGGGTGCGCGGTGCTGGCGGTGGACGAGGTGCGCGCGGCGCTGGGGCGGCTGGCGGGGGCGTACCGGCGGGAATTTTCGGCGTCGGTGACGGCGGTCGGCGGGTCCAACGGGAAGACGACGACGAAGGAATTGATTGCGGCGGTGCTGCGGCAGAAGCTGGCGACGCTGTGGAGCGAAGGCAGTTTCAACAACGAGATCGGGGTGCCGGCCACGCTGCTGCGGCTGGAACGGGGGCACCGGGCGGCGGTGGTGGAAGCGGGGACGAACCATCCGGGGGAGTTGGCGCCGCTGGTGCGGATGATCCAGCCCAAGCTGGGGGTGATCACGAGCATCGGGCGCGAGCATTTGGAATTTTTCGGGGACGTGGCGGGGGTGGCGCGGGAGGAAGGGGGGCTGGCGGAGCTGCTGCCGGCGGACGGGAAATTATTTTTGAACGGGGACAGCCCGTGGACGGATGCGCTGGCGGCGCGGACGAAGGCGCGGGTGGTGCGCCTGGGCTTTGGGGAGAAGAACGATTGGCGGGCGAGCCGGGTGCGGCTGGACAAGGGCGGGGTGACGTTTCAGGTGACGGCGCCCCAAGCGGAGTACAGCGGCGAATACCGGGTGAATTTGCTCGGACGGCATCAGGTGATCAACGCCCTGTTTGCCATTGGGTCCGGGGAGGAACACGGCCTGGGCCGCGCTGAGATCCAGCGCGGCCTGGCCGAATGCCAGCCGGTGAAGATGCGGATGCAATATTGGGAGGCCGGCGGGGTGCGGGTGCTGGAGGATTGCTACAACGCGAACGCGGACTCGATGCGGGCGGCGCTGGAGACGTTGTGCGAGCTGCCGCTGCAAGGGCGGCGGGTGGCGGTGCTGGGGGACATGGCGGAGCTGGGGGGGCAGAGCGAGCCGGCGCACGAGGAGATTGGGCGGCTGGCGGCGGAGTTGAAGGTGGGGCAGTTGTTTGCGGTGGGGCAGCAGGCGGCGGTGATGGCGCGGGCGGCGCGGGGGGCGGGGCTGACGCGGGTGATTGAATTCGGGGACGTGGAAGCGGCGATGCGCGCGGTAAAGAATTTTTTGAAGGCGGGCGACGTGGTACTGTTGAAGGCGTCGCGTTCGTCGCGGTTGGAACGGATTGCGGAGACGCTGCGGCCGGTGAAAGTGTGAGCGGGGACTGAACAATGCTTTATTATTTGAGCCAGTGGATATTGGACATGGCGCAGGGCACCGGCTGGGAAGGCCGGTTGTCGTTTTTGCGGCTGTTCCGGTACATCACGGTGCGGAGCGCGGGGGCGGCGGTGACGGCGCTGGTGTTGAGCTGGTGGCTGGGGCCGAAAGTGATCCGGTGGCTGAAAGATTTGAAGATTGGCCAGGAGTATGCTGACAAGGCGGAGGAAGCCGGGCTGGCGGCGTTGCGCGTCAATAAAAAGGGCACGCCGACGATGGGCGGCATCCTGATAGTGCTGGCGCTGCTGATTTCAACGATGCTATGGGCCCAGTGGAACGCGCAGGTGGAACTGACGATGTTGTCGGTGCTGGTGCTGGCGGGGCTGGGTTTCTACGACGACTACGCGAAGATTTTGAAGCAATCGGGCGGCGGGACGCCGCCGCGGGTGAAGCTGATCACGCAATTTGTGCTGGCGGCGTTTGTGGGGATTTATCTGTGGTACCTGCCGGCGAGCAGCGAGCTGCACCTGCTGGGAACGAAGAGCGTGTGGCACAGCAACCTGGTGTCGAGCGTGATGTTGCCGTTTTTCAAGTATCCACTGCATGTGGGGGCGATTCTGGGGGTGGTGATCGTGGTGCTGGCGATTGTGGGGAGCTCGAACGCGGTGAATTTGACGGACGGGCTGGACGGGCTGGCGATTGGGTGCACGTTGATCGTGGGTTTTGTGTTTTTGGTGTTCACGTACCTGGCGGGGAATGTGAAGTCGGCGGCGTATTTGGAGATTCCGTACGTGGCGGGGGCGGGGGAGCTGACGGTATTTTGTGCGGCGCTGCTGGGTGCGGGGCTGGGATTTTTGTGGTTCAACTGCCATCCGGCGCAGGTGTTCATGGGGGACACGGGCTCGCTGGCGCTGGGCGGGGCGCTGGGGATGGTGGCGGTGCTGATCCACCAGCCATTCGTGCTGGTGATTGCGGGGGCGGTGTTTGTGGCGGAGGCGTTGTCGGTGATGTTGCAGACGGGGTGGTTCAAGCTGACGCGGCTGCAGACGGGGACGGGGCGGCGGATTTTTTTGATGGCGCCGCTGCACCACCATTTTGAGAAGCAGGGGTGGCATGAGTCGCAGGTGGTGATGCGGTTTTTCATTTTGTGCGTGCTGTGCGCGGTGTTGGCGCTGGCGACGCTGAAATTGCGGTAGTGAGAAAATGATGAAAAGCATAAGAAACATTGACGGGGCGTGCTTTGCTGCTTGCACAAGCGGGGCGTCGTTGCTATCAATTCATGTGAGAACGGCAAGGCGCGCGCCGGCCAGTGAGAGCAGTGAACATATTAATCTTTCTGCCGGTTGTAAATTCCGCGACCGGGTCAAGGCCGTATCCCCGCAAACCGGGAAGTTGGACGTTTTAAGGCGCTGCGAAATTTTTCGAGGGAAAGTTCCGCCGCGCATAACTCAAAAATAAAATCTCCTCGAATCCAGGACGCATTTAGCGCCAAATATATGAATAATCCGAATCCATTCGTTCCGAAGGGCTCGCTGCTCGAGCAACAAAGCCAGCGCCGTTCCCGGCTAAAGATCGCCGTGTTCTGCGTGCTGGCGGTGAGCGTCACCGGGCTGGTGGCCATGCTGATCCAGGGCTGCAAGCGCGAAAATCCCGACAACAACCCGCCGGCGGTGGACACCAACGCGCCGGCAGTGGACACCAACACGCCGGCGATCGATACCAACGCCCCGGTGGTGCCGACGGGCACGAACGCGGCCGCGGCGCCGGCGCCGATGGTGCCTCCGCCCGTGGTGCAACCGCCGGTGGTGGAACCCCCCGCCGCATCCGGCGCAACTTATGATGTCGTGTCGGGTGACACGCTGGCCAAGATCGCCAAGAAGAACGGCGTCACGGTGAAGGCGCTGGAGGCGGCGAATCCGGGCGTGGATCCGAAGAAATTGAAGCCGAAGCAAAAGTTGAACCTGCCGGCGGCGACGACGGCGGGGGCGGCGACGTCCGCGCCGGCGGCGGCAGCGAGCACGGGCGACGTGAGCGGTGGCGGCAAGTCGTACACGGTGAAGTCCGGCGACACGCTGAGCAAGATTGCGAAGCGCAATCACGTGACGCTGCACGCACTGCGGTCGGCGAACAGCCTGACGACGGACCACATCAAGGTGGGGCAGAAATTGAACATCCCCGGCGGTGCCGAAACGGCAGCGCCCGCGGCCAGTGCGGAAACTTCGGCGCCGCCAGTGTTGCCGCCGACGGCCGCTCCGGCCCCGGCTCAGGCTCCGGTCACGCCCGTGCCCGCGCCCGGCCATTGACCGCGTCCTAACGCGGCTGGCATTTTTAGACAGTGAAAATGAAAGTCGCTGTTACAACTCTGACGTTTTGTGTCGCCAGCCTCCTGGCCCTGGGGCTGGTGATGCTTTACAGCTCGAGCATGACGCAGGTGGGGGTGCATTATCTGATGATGCAGCTCATCTGGTGCGTGTTCGGGTTTGCGTTGTGCGTGACGGCGGTGGTGTCGGATTACCAATTGTTGAAGAAATACGCGTGGCCGATCTTTGTGGTGGGAGTGCTGCTGCTGGCGCTGGTGCTGGTGCCGCACGTGGGGCTGAAGGTGAACGGCGCGCGGCGGTGGTTCAACCTGCACGGGGTGCGGTTTGAGCCTTCGGAGCTGGGGAAGGTGGCGCTGATCATCGCGCTGGCGTGGTACGGGGACCGGTACCAGCGGCGGATGCAAACGTTCACGTGGGGGATTGCGATCCCGATCGGGATCATTGCGCTGGTGCTGGGGCTGGTGTTCATTGAACCGGACCGGGGGACGACGATTCTGCTGGCGGCGGTGAGCGGCTCGATTTTGCTGCTGGCGGGGGTGCAATGGAAGTTCATCGTGCCGCCGGTGGTGTTGGCGATCGCGGGGCTGGTGGTATCCATTTTGCACGATCCGATGCGGATGAAGCGGATTTTCAGCTGGCTGGACCTGGAGGAGAACAAGGACGGGGTGGGGTACCAGGCGTACCAGGCGATGATTGCGCTGGGGTCGGGCGGGTGGGGCGGGTTGGGGCTGGGGAATGGCCGGCAGAAGCTGGGGTTTGTGCCGGAGCAACACACGGACTTTATTTTTTCGATCATCGGCGAGGAACTGGGGCTGGTGACGACGCTGCTGGTGGTGCTGGCGTTTGTGGTGTTGGCGGGGTGCGGGATTTACATTGCGCTGCATGCGCATGACCGGTTTGGGACCCTGCTGGCGGCGGGCATCACGCTGCTGATCAGTTTGCAGGCGGCGATCAACATCGGGGTGGTGACGAGCGCGCTGCCGAACAAGGGTCTGCCGCTGCCGTTCATCAGCTACGGGGGCTCGAACCTGCTGGCGATGCTGGTGTGCGTGGGCATATTATTGAGCGTGGCGCGGCAGGCGGTGCCGGGCATCAAGATTTCCGCGTCCGACGTGACTTCGACGGACAATCCCTTTGCCGCCAAGGCAACATGAATTCCAATCTGAAAACCAATCCGTTCGTGGCCATAGCGTGTGGCGGAACGGGGGGACACCTATTTCCCGGCCTGGCGGTGGCGGAGCAACTCAAGCTGCGGGGCTGCGACGTGGCGCTGCTGATTTCGCCGAAGGACGTGGACCAGCAGGCAGTGAAGGCGGCGGCGGGGATGGAGGTGTACACGCTGCCAGCGGTGGCGTTGCAGAACGGGAATTATCTGGCGTTTGGGAGCAGCTTTGTGAAGTCGCTGCTGGCGGCGCGGCGGATTTTCCGGCGGCGGAAACCGGACGCGGTGCTGGCGATGGGGGGATTTACGAGCGCGCCGCCGATTTTTGCGGGGAAGGGCGCGGGGGCGAAAACATTTTTGCACGAATCCAACACGATTCCGGGGCGGGCGAACCGGCTGCTGGCGCGGTTGGTGGACGAGGCGTTTGTGGGTTTTCCGGAAACGGCCTCGCGGTTGAAGGCGGGCAAGGTGACGACGACGGGCACGCCGGTGCGGCCGGGATTTTTGCGGCTGGACAACGGCGGGCGGGCGGCGGCGGCGGTGAAGCTGGGGTTGGAGGGGGGGCGGCCGACGATTTTGGTGGTGGGCGGCAGCCAGGGGGCGAGCGGGGTGAATGCGATGGTGATATCGGCGCTGCCGCTGCTGGCGGGGAAGGGCTGGCAATGGCTGCACCTGACGGGCGCGCATGATTTTGAGAAAGTGAAGGCGGCGTACGCGGGGCTGGGCCTGACGGCGGTGGTCAAGCCGTTTCTGGCGGAGATGGATTGGGCGCTGGGGGTGGCGACGGCGGCGGTGAGCCGGGCCGGGGCGTCGTCGCTGGCGGAGATGGCGGCGTTGCGGCTGCCGGCGCTGCTGGTGCCGTATCCGGCGGCGGCGGACAATCATCAATTTTTCAACGCGCGGATTTACGCGCTGAGCGGGGCGGCGCGGCTGCTGGAGCAGAAGGATGCCACGCCGGAGAAGGTGGCGGCGATTTTGGCGGAGCTGGTGGAGAACGGCGCGGCGCGGGCGAAGATGGACGCGGCGCTGGAGCTCTGGCACATGCCGAAGTCGGCGGAAAAGATTGCGACGAGCATTTTGCGGTGGTCGTTCCAAGCCACGGAGCTGCCGGGGAAGGGGACCGGGGCGCGGGGGGCGGCGCCGGCGAAGAACTTATCGGCGGTAGGATGATGAGCGGAGTTTTTGCCAAGGCCGACGAGCTGGCCGGCTGCGTGTCCGGCGGGACGGTATTGCGCCGGGACGAGCCGCTGGCGCGGCACACGACGCTGCGGGTGGGCGGGCCGGCGGATGTGTATGCGGAGCCGGCGGACGAGCGGGACTTGGCGGCGATTTTGCGATATTGCGGCGAACGGGGCGTGAAGTTTTTCATTTTGGGGCGGGGCTCGAACCTGCTGGTGCGCGACGGGGGGTATCGGGGGGTGGCGATCTGCCTGGCGCAGCCGGAGTTTTCGCGGATCGAGGTCGAGGGGGCGCGGCTGCGGTGCGGGGCCGGGGCGCGGTTGAAGCAGGTGGCGGTGGAGGCGCGGCGGAACGGAATGTCGGGGCTGGAATTTTTGGAGGGCATCCCGGGGAGCGTGGGCGGGGCGCTGCGGATGAACGCGGGGGCGATGGGGGGCGCGACGTTTGACTTGGTGGAATCGGTGCGGGTGATGACTTTTGACGGGCGGGTGCGGGAGCTGGCGCCGGGGGAGATGGAAGTGGCGTACCGGGGCTGTCCCACATTGAAGGGGCTGGTGGCGCTGGGGGCGGTGCTGGGCGGGCGGCCGGACTCGGTGGAGTCCATCGCGCAACGGATGAGCGCGTTCAGCCAGAAGCGATGGAGCTCGCAGCCGGCGGCGCCGAGCGCGGGGTGCATGTTCAAGAATCCGGCGACGATTCCGGCGGGGCGGCTGATTGACGAGCTGGGGCTGAAGGGGCTGCGGGTGGGCGGGGCGCGGATCTCGCAGGAGCACGGAAATTTTCTGGTCAACGACGGCAACGCGACGGCGGCGGAGGTGTTGGAATTGATCGGGCGGCTGCAGGCGCGGGTGCGGGCGGAGCGGGGAATCGAGCTGGAGACCGAAGTGGAAATCATCGGCGAGTAAGCGTTTGACTTCCAAAATGGTTGCGTTATGGTTGCGCCATGATCACGATCACCATCAAGGGGCTGTCGAAAGCGGCCCATCAGGCGCTGAAGAAGCGGGCGGCCACGCATGGCCGGAGCCTGAACACGGAGGCCATCGCGGTGCTGGAGGCGAGCGTGCGGAGCCAGCGGGTGGATGCGAACACGTTGATCGCGCGGGCGCGGGCGGCGCGGACGGCGATGCAGTTTGAGACGACGCCGGGGGAAATCAACCGGATCATCCGCCAGGGCCGTGATCGTCGCTGACACCAGTTTGATCGCGCGGTTTGTGGTGCACAACGAGCAGTCGGAGCTGGCGGAGGCGGTGTGCGGGCGGGATTCGGTGTGGGCGGCGCCGCTGTTGTGGCGGTCGGAATTCCGGAATTTGCTGGTGGAATATGTGCAGCACGCGGGGCTGGGCGCGGAAGCGGCGCTGCTGGCGTGGGAATCGGCGGAAGATCTCATGGGCGGGCGCGAGTACGGCGTGTCGTCCGAGCGGGTGCTGGAGCTGGCGGTGCGGAGCGGGGAAACGGCGTTTGCTTGCGAGTATGTGGCGCTGGCGCAGGATCTGGGCGTGCCGCTGGTGACGACGGACGAGCGGATTTTGCGGGCGTTTCCGAAAATCGCGGTGTCGCCGGAGAGATTTTTGAGGAAGTTATGAATCGAAAGCTGAATATTGCGGTGATGTTGGGCGGGCCGAGCGCGGAGCGGGAAGTGTCGCTGCGCACGGGGGCGGCGGTGGCGAAGGCGCTGCGTTCGCTGGGGCATGACGTGCAGGAGCTGGATCCGAAGACGCCGGTATGGACGCTGCCGCCGCGGACGGACGTGGTCTTTCTGGCGTTGCACGGAACGTACGGCGAGGACGGGACGGTGCAGCGGCAACTGGACGCTTTGCGGGTGCCGTACACGGGCTGCGACGCGGCGGCGAGCCGGATTGCGTTTGACAAGGTGCTGACGAAACAGCGCTGCGTGGAGCACGGGGTGCCCACGGCGAGATTCATGACGACGAACTCGGCGGCGGCGGCGTTCCCCGAGGGATTTTTACCGCCGCTGGTGGTGAAACCGGTGCGACAGGGGTCGAGCGTGGGGCTGCAATTTGTGGAGCGGGCGGGGGAGTGGGCGAACGCGCTGACGGCGGCCTTGAAATTTGATTCGGCGGTGGTGGTGGAGGAGAAAATCATCGGGCGCGAGACGACGGTGGGGCTGCTGGGCGGCAAGGTGCTGCCGATTGTGGAGGTGCGGCCGAAGGCGGGCAGCTACGATTACCGGAACAAGTACACGGCGGGGGCGACGGAATATTTTTGCCCGGCGGATTTTGACGCGGCGGCGACGAAGCGCATCCAGGCGGCGGCGCTGGGGGCCTTTCAGGCGATTGGCGGCCGGGACTATGCGCGCGTGGACGTGATGGTGCGGGCGGACGGTTCGCCGGTGGTGCTGGAAGTGAACACGCTGCCGGGGATGACCGAAACGAGCCTGCTGCCGAAGGCGGCGGCGGCGGCGGGGCTGAGTTACGCGGAACTTTGCCAGCGGATGGTGGATTTGGCGCTGGCGCGGAAACCGGCGGCGCGGGCGAAAGCGAAACCGGCCCCGGCCGGGGTGCGGGCAAAATGACGACGAGCGATGTGGTTTAAACGGACACAAGGCAAGAACCGGCGGCTGCACCGGCATCATGTGCTGGACGTGAAGCTGCGCTCCGACCAGGTGCGCGCCACGCGCGCGCGGCTGGTGCGGATTTCGCTGCTGGTGCTGTGCGGCACGTTTTTCGGGCTGTACCTGCTTTGGCGCGTGGGCGAGCTGGCGTTGAACACGTTTGTTTATGAGAACCCGGATTTTGCGATCGAGGTGATTGATGCGAAGACGGACGGGAAGATTGCGCCGGAGCAACTGCGGCGGTGGACCGGGGTGAAGGAGGGGGCCAACCTCATCGCCCTCGATTTGGCGTCGGTGAAGCGCAATCTGGAGATGGTTTCGATGATCGAATCGGTGTCGGTGGAACGGGTGCTGCCGCACACGTTGCGGGTGCGGGTGACGGAGCGGGATCCGATTGCGCAGGTGAATGTGCCGCGGGTGGATCCGACAGGGGGAATTTCGGTATCGGTGTATCTGCTGGACGAGGACGGGGTGGTGATCCAGCCGCTGGATCCGCGGGTGTGCATCGTGCCGCTGGCGGAGGTGAATCCGCAGCTGCCGGTGATTGCGGGCCTCAATTATTTTCAGTTGCAGCCGGGACGCCGGCTGGAGCAGCCGCAGGCGCAGGCGGCGCTGCGGTTGGTGGCGGCGTTCGACCGCTCGCCGATGGCGGGGCTGGTGGATTTGCAGCGGGTGGACGTGTCGGAGCCGCAGGTGGTGGTGGCGACGACCGGGCAGGGCAGCGAAGTGACGTTCGGCCTGGACAACCTGGAACGCCAGTTGCAGCGCTGGCGGCAGATTTACGGCCTGGGCACCATCGCGACCCTGGATTTGGCGGTGGGAAACAATGCGCCGGTGCGGTGGATGACGAACAGTCTGGCGCCGGTGGTGACGCACAAGCTGGTGAAACCTTTAAAGTCCCGGAGGAAAAATGTTTGACGATTCCAACATCATAGCCGGTCTGGAGATCGGCACTTCCAAAATTTGCGTGGTGGTGGGCGAACAGGGGCCGGACGGCGCCCTGAACATCATCGGGCTGGGCCAGGCGCGGTCGCGCGGGGTGCGCAAGAGCGAGATCAGCGATCCGGCCCAGGTGGAGGAGGACCTGCGGGCGGCGATGTTTGAGGCGGAGCAAATGGCCGACGTGGAGATCCGGAGCGTGTACCTGGGGGTGAGCGGGGGCCACATTCGCGGCTTCAACAACCGCGGGGTGCATCCGGTGGTTTCGGCCGACCGGGAGATTTCGCCCGACGACGTGGAAGACGTGGTGAAGAACGCGAAGGCGATCAACCTGCCGGCGGAGAACACGGTGATTCACGCGGTGCGGCAGCATTTTTACGTGGACGGGCAGGACGGGGTGACGAACCCGGTGGGCATGCTCGGGGCGCGGCTGGAAGTGGACATGCACGTGATCCACGGCAACGCGAACCGCCTGCAGAACGCCATCCGGCTGGTGCGCGCGACGTCGCTGGAAGTGGATGACGTGGTGTTCACGGGCATTGCGTCGTCGCTGGCGCTGCTGACGAACGAGCAGAAGGAGCTGGGGGCGCTGGTGATTGATTTGGGCGGCGGGACCACGGAGTACGTGGTTTATTCCAACGGGGTGATCCGTCACTCCGGGGTGCTGGCGGTCGGCGGTGACCATGTGTCCAACGATTTGGCGTACGGCTTGAAGGTGCCGCTGAGCCGGGCGGAGAAGATGAAGATTGAGTATGGCTCGGCCGGGATCACCGAGGCGGCGAAGGGCGAAACCATCAGCCTGACGAACGAGCTGGGGCTGGAGCTGCGGCGGATCAACCATGAGCATTTGCAGCAGATCATGGCGTTGCGGCTGGAGGAGATTTTTGAGCTGATCGCGCAGGATCTGGAGCGCGTGGGGCTGGTGGATTATTTGCGGGCGGGGGTGCTGCTGTGCGGCGGGGGCTCGCGCGTGCCGGGCATCGTGAAACTGGCCGAAAATGTTTTTCAAATGAACGTGGCGGCGGGCCACGCGTGCGCCATCAGCGGATTGACGGCGGCGCTGGACCAGCCGGAGTTTGCGGCGGCGATCGGCTTGGTGAAGTTTGGCTCGCTCAAGTCGCGGCGGCGCGAGGGGCGGTCCTTTTTGAAGGGCGTGTTCGACCGATTCCTGCAACGCTAATCAATCCCGGAAATTATGGAACAGCAACCTGAAATGCCCGCGCTGGCGGCGGAGACGTCGGCGGCGCCGGTGGTGAAGATCATGGGCGTGGGCACGGCCGGCATCGGCATGCTGGGCGCGTTGAACGCGACGGAATTTGCGGCGGCGCAGTTGGCGGCGATCAACACGGATGCGGGGGCGTTTGCGGGGTGCCCGGCGCCGGTGCAGATCCATTTGGAGAACAAGCTGCTGCGGGGGCTGGGGTCGGGGGGCGATCCGGAGCGGGGGCGGGCGCTGGCGGAGGAGCAATTTTCCACGCTGAAATCGGCGTGCGACGGGGCGAACGTGGTGTTCATTCTGGCGGGGTTGGGGGGCGGCGCGGGCAGCGGAATCAGCCCGGTGCTGGCGCGGGCGGCGCGGGAGGCGGGGGCGCTGGTGCTGGCGTTTGTGACGCTGCCATTTGAGTGCGAGGGCAACCGGCGGGAGGCGCAGGCGCAGCAAAGCCTGGAAGCCTTGAAGGCCTCGGCCGACGGCGTGGTCTGCCTGCCGAGCCAGCGGATTTTCAAGCTGATTGACGAGAACACGAGCTTGCTGGAGACGTTCCGGGTGACGGGCGGATTCCTGATTGAAGGGGTGCGCGGGGTGTGGCATCTGCTGATGCGGCCGGGGCTGATCCAGGTGCATTTTGGCGATTTGTGCGCGCTGCTGCGGGACCGGCACGCGGAGAACGCGTTTGCCTTTGTGGAGGCGACGGGCGCGGGCCGCGCGCGGGAAGTGGTGGAGGAGATACTTTCGCATCCGCTGTTGGACGACGGCCGGGCGCTGGCGGAGTCCAGCGCGGTGCTGGTGAGCCTGACGGCGGGGCAGGATTTGACGATGGCGGAGATCAACCGGGTGATGGACGAGGTGAAGCGCCAGTGCGGCCACGCGCAGATCATCATGGGGGCGGCGGTGGATCCGACGCTGGAAGAAAAGCTGTGCGTGACAGTGATCGCCGCGCGGCAGGAGTCGGCGCCGGTGAGCCGGTGGCCGCAGACCGAAACGCGGACGGCGGGGCCGGGGATGGGCACGCGGGAGGTGGTGGTGGCGCGGACGCCGCGCATGAAGAAGCCGGGGAACCGGCCGATCCAGACGCAATTGCCGCTGTCGATCGTGTCCAAGGGCCGGTTTGACAAGAGCGAGCCGACGAAGCACAACGGGGAAGATTTGGACGTGCCGACGTTTATCCGGCGGGGCGTGCCGCTGAATTAAGGGGCGGGGAGGGCGATGCCGCGATTTCGCGCGCCAGTAGAGGTAGAAGTGGGCGGCTTTGGCCCGTGGATTTCGCTCATCCCAGCTTTCTTAAAGTAAATATTGATATGGCTATACCAGTCATTCAATATAAATGCAAATTTCCGAGACATGGCCATAGCCTACAGCTACGTTCGGTTCTCAACCACCGAACAAGCCGACGGTGATTCACTTCTCCGTCAAACCAAATTGTCAGAGGCGTACGCCAAAAAGCTCAAGTTCGTTTCTGACGTTTCCTTAAAACGCAAAAATGATGGACTTAGTTCATGTGCTCCGTCGGCGCAGAGGACGCTCTTCATGCAATTGGTGAACCAAGATACCACGGTTGTCACGCTCGCCGATGGGCACAATTGCAACGACTAAACAATGGCCAACTAAATGAAGGAAATAACAAATCAGAATTGAACTACCGATCAAGGCCCTCTTCAAAAACCATATGATTGAATCGATTACAATCGCCAACATAGCGTCCTATGACGCCAATCCAGAAACCTTAGATGGACTGTCGCAATTCAATTACATTTTTGGATCAAACGGTACCGGAAAAACGACTGTCAGCCGAATAATCGCAGACGAGAACAGCTTCCCGACGTGTAAAATACTGTGGAGAGGCGGAACAAAACTCCAGCCGATGGTCTATAATCGTGATTTCTTAGACCGAAACTTCCATCAAACCACAGAATTGAAGGGGGTTTTTACGCTAGGCGAAAAGCAACTTGATACGCTCGCGAAAATTGCGGCCGCAAAGGAGGAGCTAGACGCTCTCACGGCAAAACTTGAAGGCTTAACTTTTACCCTACAAGGTGTTGATGGCGCCGGTGGTAAGAAGGGGGAACTTACAGCCCTAAACGATGCCCTGAGAGACAGATGTTGGACACAGAAACAAAAGCACGACACCGAATTTTCTGATGCATTTGAGGGTTTCCGAGGGAGTGCCGAGAAATTCAAAGGAAAAGTTTTGCTGGAGCTTGCTACCAATTCAGCGTCGCTCCTAACCTTGCAGGAATTGGAGAAAAAAGCAGAAACGGTTTTCGGTCCGATTCCAACGATAGAACAATCAATCATTACGATCGATGCCAGCAAACTCCTTGCCCATGAAACCAACCCCATTCTAAAAAAGCGAATTATTGGCAAGGAGGACGTTGATATCGCTGCAATGATCAAGAAGCTCGGCAACAGCGACTGGGTTCGTGGGGGAAAAGCTTTCTACGACGTAAACGACGGTACTTGCCCGTTTTGCCAACAAGATACAACCGCAGCCTTTGCGCAGAGCTTGGGTGAATATTTTGACGAGACGTTTTTAACCGACAGCAAAGCAATCGATGACGTTTCCACGAACTACGCAACGGAAGCAGCTCGGCTGCAACAACAGCTCGCAGGCATCATCGCAGCACCGTCCAAGTTTCTTGACGTCGAGAAGCTAAAGATAGAAAAGGAGCTACTCGATACGAAGATTATCCTAAATAATCAGCGCCTTGTCGAAAAAAAGAGGGAGGCAAGTCAAGTTGTTGAGTTGGAGTCATTGAGCAATGTCGCTACGACAATTAAGTTATTAATCAATTCGGCCAACGATCAAATTACTAATCACAACAGGCTGGTCACAAATCTGGCAACAGAACGCACAGCCTTGACTGCACAGGTTTGGAAGTTTGTTCTTGAAGAGCTCAAGGCCGACCATACGACATACACGAATACAAAAAATGGCTTGAGCAAGGCAATTGCGAACATAACAGGCCAGATCGACGCGGCAACGATAGACAAGGCAAACAAGGCTTCTGAGATTCGTGGACTGGAAAAGCAAACAACTAGCGTTCAGCCCACAATTGATGGAATCAACGGTTTGTTGTCCTCCTTTGGATTCCAAGGCTTTAAACTTACAAAGATGGCGAGCGGAACATCCTATAAGCTGGTGCGACCAGATGGATCCGACGCCAAGTCGACATTGAGTGAGGGAGAGAAATCCTTTGTTACTTTTCTGTACTTCTACCATCTACTGAAAGGGAGCGAATCCGACAGCGGGATGACAACAGACCGAATCGTCGTATTCGACGATCCAGTTTCCAGCCTGGACAGTGATATTCTCTTTATTGTCAGCAGCCTGATTAAGGCACTGTTTGACGAAGTTCGGGCTGGCACCGGCCACATCAAGCAAATCTTCGTCTTCACGCATAACGTATATTTTCATAGGGAGGTCACATTCAATCCGGACCGCCGAAAGGCTGCGATGGGAGAAGAAACATTCTGGGTGATTCGCAAATCGGACCTAGTCTCGAAAATCGAAAAGCACGGTTCGAATCCGATTAAAACATCATACGAACTGCTATGGTCTGAAGTGCGAAGAACTGATCGTTCGAATCTTACAATACAAAACACGCTCCGCCGCATTTTGGAAAATTACTTTAAAATCCTTGGCGGTGTCGATCCTGAAAAAATTTGCGCAATGTTCGATGGGAAAGAAAAGTTTGTTTGCAAATCGTTGTTCTCGTGGGTCAACGACGGCTCGCACTTGGCTAACGATGACCTCTATATCTCGGTAGATAGCACGATGGTCGAAACTTACCTAAGGGTCTTTAGAGAGATTTTCAAAAAGTCAGGGCATTTGCCACACTATAAAATGATGATGGGCGATGCCTACGTTGAATGCCCCACGACAACCGCTACGGCAGAGATTTCATCGCCGTAGTCAGATTGCATCGGCGAACACTGGGTTGAATGATTGCCATTCCTCCAGAATGGCTGGAGAGCGCAATGACTGTCGCGGCTTATCTTTTGCTCTCGAATGGCAGTGGACCAGTGTATCCTGTGGCACTGGCATCAACCACCAATGCTGACGAATGATTCCGACAACTGCCAATACTCAGGCGATTCTGTTGCTGACCTCACCGCTCATAGTGGGGCGCCGAGATCGCTCGGTCCAAATATTGACGTTCACTGAATACAACCAGCTCGCACGGGCACTACGAGAATTGGGTGCGGAGCCGGCAGGTTTGCTAGGCTCCCAGGCTGAGGAGATTTTGAACAAATGCGTGGGCATCGCAGAGGTCTCGCGGATCAAGGAGCTTCTGGCTAGAGCGTTTCTTTTAAGCCAGGCAATTGAAAAATGGACGGCCCGATCCATTTGGGTCGTCAGTCGCGCGGATTCTGAATACCCGAAGAGGTTAAAGGCTCGTCTCAAAGAGGAAGCACCGCCTGTCCTTTACGGTTGTGGGGATTTGCAACTTTTAGAGACCGGCGGTTTGGCTGTGGTCGGATCAAGAAACGTGGATGCCCAACTCCTTGAATTCACGCAGGATGTCGGTGCGCTCACCGCCGAGTCGCAATGGACGCTGATTTCTGGTGGTGCTCGTGGCATTGACGTGGCGGCGATGCGGGGAGCGTCGCTATCTGGCGGAAATGTAGTGGGCGTGCTTGCCGACGACCTTGAGCGCGCAGTCTTGGCTCGTGATCACCGGGAAGGTTTGTTGGACAAAAAACTCGTTTTCATTTCGCCTTTCGATCCTGCTGCCGGATTCAATGTGGGGAATGCGATGCAACGGAATAAAATCGTCTATGCGCTTTCTGATGCGGCTTTAGTAGTGACTTCCGATTTTGAAAAAGGTGGGACTTGGGCTGGTGCAGTCGAACAATTGGAGCGGCATAGATTCGTCCCGGTGTTTGTGCGCACGGGGCCAGACGCGGGCAAAGGAATTGAAGCGCTTCGACAAAAGGGTGCGCTGGTTTGGCCCAATCCTCAGGATCCGGCCTCCCTTCAGGCGGCCATGGCTGTTCGGGTATCATCGGGAATATATCAGCCGCAATTGTTTTGAACGATGGCGATGGAATTGCTTTTCTTGTCGACGAAGGCCGGTACGAGCGTTTGAGGGGTGAATATGCCTGGCTACCGACCGTTGATTTCCGCCAAGAGCTTTTGGGCGACGGTGCGAATTTCTTCGGAGATGTTCGGGCGCAAGAGCGTTTGCAGGGTCTGCCGCGCGGCGTCGGGATTTTGTTGGCGAATCTCCAATTGCGCCAGGGTGATCAGGTAGGACGGATTATCCGGGGCCAGTTGCATGGCGGTCTGGAGCTGCTGGCCGGCGGCGGCCAGATCATCGCCTTGGACCATTTCAAAGAAGCCCAAGAGTTCGTGCGCGGGCGCAAAGTCCGGCATGAGCGCAATGGATCGCTGCAAGGCTTCACGGATTTCTCCGGCTGGTGGGCCGTCGAGCCGCGGTTGGCGTCCGTTGGGTTCGGCGGTGGCGTGATATTTATCCCGCGCATAGGCGTAGTAAACCAGAAAGTTCCCGGAGCCGCGGGCAATGGCGGCCTGCAAATGCTGGAGGGCGGCGTCCGTTTGGCCGCGCCGCGCCGCGAGCAATCCCAACCCTTCCTCGGGCAGCGGACTCGTCGGAGCCAGTTCGCGGGCTCTTACAAAATAGGGTTCCGCATCATCGAGCCGGCCAATCTCCATCAGTTCGTTGCCGAGCCGGAAGGAAACTTCGGCCGGCGGCACGGGGCGTACTTTGGACGGGATGGGGGCGGAAAGATTGGTGGAGACCAACAAATTTATGGGCCGGAATTGGCCGCGGAGCAAGTACCGATGCAATTGCGCCTGCATGGCTGGCAGCGAGGTCTGCAGGGCATTGGTGAACGCGTCCGGGACACGCTGGCCCTGGCGGAGCAAGGTGGTGAATTGGCCAAACCGGCTGAGGTAGCCCGGAATGTCGCCGGCCATCAGAAACTGCGTGAGGAGCCAGGATTCGGCGTAGAACGTGCCCTGCCGCTGCTGCTCGTTGTAGGCCGGGGAATCTTCCTTGACGGAAAACAATTCGGCCAGGGGCATCAGCGGCTGTTCGGTTAATACGCGCAAATGATGTGGAATGGGGGCGCCGATTTGAGCGTAACGGCCCGAGGTTTGAAACGTGGAATACATCTCGGCCATGCCTTCCTTCAACCATAGCGGCCAAACGGTGTCGTTGCGCCGGAACAGGAAATGCGTGTATTCATGAAAAATAACGTCGAGATTCAGGGGATAACCGTGCTCTGGCAGGGAAAGCACGATCATATTTTCATCGAGGCCATGGTGGAAATATGCCGAGATGTTGGCGGGCTGGCCGTTGTAGATGGGCAGGAATGGCCCCATGGTTTGGTGGTCGGGAAAGACCATCACCACGATGGGCGGGGCGGCCACGGCTTGGGCGCCGGCGAGTTGAGCGTAGGCGCTGGAGAATTGTTCGAGCCGGGCCACCAGCCCGTAAACATTGCCACGGGGCCCGCAGCTATAGAAGTTGAAATGGGCGGTGCTGACTTCCACCCATGGTTTTTGCGCCAGCGTCACATCGGCCGCGAGACCGGTAAAGGAGCAGGCGACCACTTGCAGGAACAGGGCCAAAAAAAACTTTTGCCGACGGGTCATCGCGTTTTGGCACTGTAATGGATGAGGCGGGAATTGTCACGGGGAGGCGGTCAAAAATGCTAAATGCTGAAGGCGGAAGGCTAAAAAATCACGGAAGACATCGCGCGTCATTTCCCCATTTCAGCTTCAGCATTTATCCTCTTGGCATTTCTAGACAGCGGCGGCGAGGGAGCAGCCGGCGATGAAGCCGGTGGTCCAGGCGGCTTGAAAATTAAAGCCGCCCGTCAGGCCGTCTATGTCCAGCAGTTCGCCGGCGAAGAAGAGGTGGGGGCAGAGTTTGCTTTCCATGGTTTTGAAGTTCACCTCGTTCAAATTCACGCCGCCGCAGGTGACGAATTCGTCCTTGTTCAGGCTCTTGCCGGTGACTGGGAAAGCGGTGCGGGTCAATTGGCGGGCCAGGGCCAGGGACTGGGGGCGGCCGAGACCTGCCCAGCGGGTGTCGCGGGGCAGGCCGGCGGCGAGCACGAGCTGCTCCCATAGCCGCACGGGAAGGGAGAACAGCGGGACGTTGACGACGAGGCGGGCGCCGTCCGATTGGCGGCGGACCTGAAATTCGGCGGTGATTTGTTCGGCGGCGAGGTCAGGCACCCAATTGACTTCGAGCGGGAACTGGTAGTTCAAGGCCTGGAGCGAGCGGGCGCCCCAGGCGGAGATTTTCAAGATGGCCGGGCCGCTGAGGCCCCAATGGGTGATGAGGAGCGGGCCGCGCTCGCGCAGTTTGACGGCGGGAACGGCGACTTCGGCGGGCGTGGAAACGCCGGCGAGGCTGCGGAGCCAGGGGGATTCGATCTGGAACGTGAACAAAGATGGCACGGGCGGCAGCAGCGAATGGCCGAGGCGCACAGCGAGTTGCCCGCCAGCTTCGGTGCGGCAGCCGCCGGTGGCGAGGAGCAAACGGTCGCACGGCAGGCTTTCGCGGGCCGGGCCGGATTTGGCGGCGAGGGTGACGGTGAACGTGCCGTCCGGATTTCGTGCGGCAGACTCCACCGCGCAGTCTGGACGCAGGCTGACGCCGGCTTGGCGGGCGGCAGTGAGGAGGCAATCCACGATGGTCTGGGAGGAATCGGTGACGGGGAACATCCGGCCGTCGGCTTCGGTCTTTAAGGTCACGCCGCGCTCCGCGAACCAGGTGCGGGTGTCTTGGGCGGAGAACTGATGAAACGGTCCGAGTAGGGCGGGGCCGCCGCGGGGGTAGCGGCGGGCGAATTCGCGGGGATCGAGATCGGTGTGGGTGACGTTGCAGCGGCCGCCGCCGGAGATGCGGACTTTGTCGAGAAAGCGGGAGGTTTTTTCGAGGATAGTGACGGAGGCGCCGTGTTCCGCCGCGGTGATGGCGGCGAAGAACCCGGCGGCCCCGCCGCCGATCACAATGATCCGGGGTGAACGCACGCGCGGAGCATGGCAGAACCCGGGGCCGGGACGAAGCCAATATAGCGCGCAGGGGCGCGGGCGGAAAAGAGGATGGAGGATGGGCCAACACGGGCCGACACGGACGAACACAGAAAGCTTTTGGCTAAATCGTTCTGGCTACGGTTGGTCGGCGGGGAAGGTCTGGACGAAGGTGGCGAGGGCCTCGATTTCGGCGGGGGACAGTTTATCGCGGAAGGCGGGCATGACGCGGGGGCCGGTGCGGATGGCGCTGACGATTTCGGCGTGCAAGGTTTCGGTTTTCCAGAAGACGTCCGTGAAATCTTGCGCGCCGAGGACGCGTCCGTGAAGCGTTTTGGCCCGGCCATCGCGGCCATGGCAGACGGCGCAGTTTTCAATGAACAGGGCGCGGGCGTCCAATTGGTCCACCGGGTAGGTGGCTTCGGCGCGGGCGATTTTGCCCGGGGAGACGCAGCCGGCGGCCAAGGCGGTGAGCGCGGCAGCCAGCGCAACGAGAACCGGTGTGCGGGTTTGCTTCGATTTCATGTTGGCAGCTTAATCAAATCCGCGCGCATGGCAAACCAGCAATCGCTTGGAATGAAGGGGCCTAAAGGAGGGATATTAACGATAAAAAACCCTTGACGGCGGGCGAGGAAACGGTAAAGAATCGGCCGTTGGGGAAACATTGTTTACAAGAATAATCAACATGAGGTTTGAGCCATTGGGAAAGTAGTTTGGCGGCGCGACTGGAGTCCAGTCGGGCCGTTTTTTGCTTTTGGTTCACCTCGCAAATCAGGAAAGTTATGGCGAGTGGCAAAGTGAAGTGGTTCAATAACAAGAAGGGGTTTGGCTTCATAGCCCAGGAATCCGGGCAGGATGTCTTTGTGCATCACACCTCGATTCTCGGAGGTGGCTACCGAACGCTAAACGAAGGTGAAGTCGTGACGTTCGAAGCCGTACCCAGCGAACGCGGACTGAAGGCCTTGAACGTCCAGCGTTCCGAGCCAGCGCCTGTCCAAGCGCCGCCCCCGCAGTAGAATTCATTCGCGTCTGTCGCGGGCTTGGTTAAATTCAAGCCATGATAGAAGAGCGGGCGGCTCCGATCCGGAGCCTTTATATCCATGTGCCTTTTTGCGCGCAGAAATGCGAGTACTGCGCCTTTTACTCGGAAGCATCCTCGGGCGAGTTGATCAATCGCTACGTGGAGGCGCTGGTGCGGGAGCTGGAGCTGGTGGCGGCGGAGCCGAAGCCGCGGACGATCTTCTTTGGCGGCGGGACGCCGTCGCTGCTGAACCTGCGGCAGTGGGAGACGATTTTGCGGGCGATGGAGAAGCTGAAACTGCTGGGGGCGGAAGAATTCACCATTGAAAGCAATCCGGCGACGGTATCGGCCGACAAGTGCAAGCTGCTGCGGGACTATGGGGTGAACCGGGTTTCCATGGGGGTGCAATCCCTGGACGAAAAGCTGCTGGACCGGCTGGGGCGGATTCATTCGCGGGCGATGGTGTTCAAGTCGTTCGACATTCTGCGCGGGGCCGGTTTTGACAATGTGAATCTGGACCTGATGTTTGCCATTCCGACGCAGACCATGGAGATGTGGCGGGACACGTTGAAGGAGGCGATGGCGATGCAGAGCGAACATCTGTCGAGCTACGAGGTGATTTACGAGGATGACACGCCGCTGTTCCAGCAATTGCAGGCCGGGGAATTTTCCGTGAATGAGGATCTGGCATGCGAGATGTATGACGAGCTGATTGCCACGGCGACGCGGGCGGGGTTCCGGCAGTATGAAATCGCCAATTTCGCGCGGGACGCGAGAGCGGGCAGCAGCGCCGGCGAGGCGGCGAGTGAAGCGGCGGTGCCGGCGCTGGCATGCCAGCACAACGTGAATTACTGGCGCGGCGGGTCGTTTTACGGTTTGGGTCCGAGCGCCACGAGCTACGTGCGGGGCGTGCGGACGAAGAACTGGGCGAACACGCCGCTTTATTGCGAGCAACTGGAGAAGGGCCGGCGGGCGATTGAATCCACGGAAGAGCTGTCGCCGCTGCGGCGGGCGGGGGAGATTGCGGCGTTTGGGTTGCGGATGAACGCGGGGTGGCCGTTTGAAGAGTTCCGGCGGACGACGCAGTTTGACCTGCGGCGGGAATGGAACGGGGAGATGCAGCAATTGGCAGGGCGCGGCTGGGCGGAGATTTCGGGCGAAGGATTTCGGCTGACGCGGCAAGGGCTGCGGTTTGCGGATGCGGCGGCGGAGATGTTTTTGCGGTGAATGGGGGTGGGCGCGCTGACGGGCGGTTTTAGAGCGGAAAAACCACCGAATTAATCAGGTTGACGCTCGCCCTTTCCATGAACCTGAAAACAATGTCAGTATAAAGAAGCTCGCCCCGGCCCTCTCCATGAATCCTCGTTTCGAATTTAAAGCTTTGAAAGACTGGAAACACCTTGGACTAAGTAGTTTAACGCTTACCCTCACCCCGGCCCTCTCCCCCGGGGAGAGGGGGAATTCGTTTCCGCGAATCGGCGATGTGTTTGCGCCGGATCCACGACGGTTCAGGACTTTAATGCGCGAAATGGTTCGGGGAATTCTCATCCTGACCTTCTCCCCCGGAGAAATGGAACACCGACGGGGCGTTTGGGTTACGCGAGCGGTTGGCGCGCGACTCCAGCGTCGTTGGTTGTCAGGCCGCCAAGGGGAGGCGGACGATGAATTTGGCGCCACTTTTTTCCACGGAAGAAGCTTCGATGGTACCGCCATGCGCCTGGACGATGGCTTGGCAAATGGCCAGGCCGAGGCCGGAATTGCCGGCGCCGGTGCGGGACTTATCCGCGCGATAGAAGCGTTCAAACAGGTGGGGCAGATCGGCGGGGGCGATGCCGTTGCCGGTGTCGGAGATTTCCAAAACGGCCAAGCCGGCCTGGGTGGCGAGCCGCAGGTGCACCTCGCCATCCGTCCGGTTGAACTGGATGGCGTTGGTCAGGAGGTTGGTGACGACCTGGGCAAGGCGGGCGGGGTCGCCAGTGACGGAGACGGGCTGGAGATCGGAAAGGAGTTTCACGCGCCGCTCGGCGGCCAGGGGTTGGACCATCTCCAAGCAATCGGCGGCGGTTTGGGCGAGGTTCAACGTCCGGCGCTGGAGGACTTCCTGGCCGGCGTCGAAGCGGGCGAGTTCGAGGAGTGATTCAATGAGGCGGCGCATACGCTGGGCGGCGCGCTGGCAGGCTTCGACGGTTTGCTTGTAGGCGGCGGCATCGCGCTCGCGGGCGAGGGCGGTCTGGGTTTGGGCGAGGATGACGGAAACGGGCGTGCGCAGCTCGTGGGCGGCATCGGCGGCGAATTGTTTTTGCTGGGCGAAGGCGGTGTCCAAGCGGGCGAAGGTGGAATTCAGGACGGCGGCGAGCTGGCCGAGTTCACTTTCGGTTTCGGCGGCGTTGATGCGCTGGGACAGGTCGCCGGCGGAGATTTTGGCGGCGGTGGAGCTGATTTCGGAAATGGGCCGCAGGGCGCGGCCCACGAGCCACCAACCGCCCGCGAGGCCCACGAGGAGAATCAGGCCGCCGATGGCGGTGAGATTGAGCGCAGTTTTGCGGAGCTCGGCCAACTCGGGTGCGAGAGAGCAGCCGACGAGAATGGCTTCGCCGGATGGACGGACATCCATGGTGAAATAATCCTGACCGACGATTTGCGGCTTGAAGGGGCGGGGACCGGGAGGGAGCGAAGTTTCCACGCGGCTGGCGCCCGATTTTATGACGGCGGCGGCGAAGGCCGGTTCATTGGTCGAGTGGGCGATTACCTGGTGGTCGAAAGTGGATTCGATCCGGAAGAAGAACCCATTGGGGTCGGTGGCGTCGAACAGATGGGCGGTCTCGAGCGGCAGATGGAAGGCGGGCGAGTGGCGGTTGTCTGGCGAGTGGCGGTCGTCCTGGAACGGCGGTTCCTGGTCGGGGGGCTCGTCCCGGTGCGGATGGTCGAAGAGCGGGGCGCCAGCTTCCATTCCCGGAGGGGGACGGTGCATGGCGATGCCCAGAATGCCGAGGCGGTGGTGCAGTTCGTCGTCAAGGCGGCGCATCTGCCGGCCGCGTTCGAGCTGGTAGGCGGTGACGCCGAAGCCGACGAGCACGGCCACGAGAATGAGCCCATACCAGAGTTGGAGGCGCCATTTGATGGATTGGGGAATCATGGGGGTGGGGTGTGGGCACGCCGCTTATTCGATGCAATAGCCGTGACCGCGGCGGGTGACGATGAGATCGGCGCCGAGCTTTTTGCGGACATTGGAGACGTGGACATCCAGCAAGTTGGACAGCGAGCTTTCGTTTTCGTCGAATAGGTGCTCGTAGAGCTGGGTGCGGGTGACGACGGCGCCGCGGTGCAGGGCGAGAAATTCGACGAGGGAATATTCACGAGCCGTGAGTTCGACGGGCTGGTTCCCGAGGGAGACGATGCGGGTGGCGGTGTCCACCCGGAGGCCGCCGATTTCGATGACATTGGTGGTTTTGTTGACGCCGCGGCGGATGATGGCGCGGAGGCGGGCGAAGAGCTCCTGCAGGTCAAAAGGTTTGACGAGGTAGTCGTCGGCGCCGCTGTCGAGGCCCTTCACGCGGTCGCGGGTCTGGTCACGGGCGGTGAGCATGAGGACGGGGGTGCTTTTGGTTTTGCGCAGGCGGCGCAGGATTTCCCAGCCATCCAAGCCGGGCAGCATGACGTCGAGGACGATGGCATCGTAGTCGGTGCCTTCGGCGTTGAAGAAGCCGTCGTCGCCATTGGCGGCGGTGTCCACGGCGTAGCCTTCCTCGCGCAAGGCTTGGGCGAGGCTGGCGAGGAGATCGGGCTCGTCTTCAACGATGAGAATTCTCATAGGCGGCGCAGGCAAGTGATAACACACCCGCAGGCTGGCGTCAGCTTCGCAGAGGGGACCTTAAGAGGAGATGAAGTCGCAGAACGCTTGTCTCGGGGGTGGCAGGTGATTAAGGTGGAGCGCATATGAGCGATGGCAATGCGTTTATCCGCGAAGATCCGTGGCGGATTTTCCGGATCATGGCGGAGTTTGTGGATTCCTTTCAAACGATGTCGCAGGTGGGGCCGGCGGTGACGATCTTCGGGTCGGCCAGGCTCAAAGCGAACGACCGGTACTATCGGGCGGCGGCGGACATTGCGAAAGGGCTGGCGAAGCACAACCTGGCGGTGGTTACGGGGGGCGGTCCGGGGATCATGGAGGCGGCGAACAAGGGGGCGGCGCAGGCGGGCGGGAAGTCAGTGGGGCTGAACATCGAGCTGCCGCACGAGCAGGCGGGGAACCGGTTTGCCAACGTGCCGATCCACTTTCACTATTTTTTCGCGCGGAAGGTGTGTTTTGTGAAGTACAGCCTGGGGTATGTGTACATGCCGGGCGGGTTTGGGACGCTGGACGAGCTGTTTGAGGTGCTGACGCTGGTGCAGACGCAGCGCATTCCGCAGTTTCCAATGATTTTATTCGGCACGGAACATTGGAAGGACCTGTTGGCGTGGATGAAGGCGCGGCTGCAGAAGGACAAGCTGATCAGCCCGGGCGACTTGGACTTGCTGACGCTGACGGATGACGTGGACCAGGTGGTGGAAATCATCCGCGATTATGAGCGCCGGGTGGGGCCGCCGGGAGTCTTGCCGAAGGCGTTCGCGTAAGCGGAGGCCGGCCGTCGTGTGTGCGCATGCATCCGCTGATTCAAGAGATTCAAACGGCGCAGACGCCGGAGAGCCTGGTGGAGCAATTGGGCGGGGAACCGGGGCGGGTGCTCTTGCGGACGCTGCAGTTCGACTCATCGGCGGCGCGGTATTCGTTCGTGGCGGCGCGGCCGTTTCTCACCTTTCGCTCCCATGGCTCGCGCTGCGAAAGCGCGGCGGCGGGCGGCATCGCCGAAAGGCAATTTGGCAATCCGTGGCGGGTGCTGGAGGCGCTGCTGTCGCGTTTTGAACTGTTGGAGGAGCTTGACTGGCCGTTTCCGCTGGGCGGGGCCTTCGGGTATTGGGGCTACGAACTGAAGAACTTCACGGAACCGCGGTTGCCACGCCGGGCGGTGAATGATTTGGAACTGCCGGACTGCCACGTGGGTTTCTACGACAGCCTGGTGGCATTTGACCATCGGAGCGGGAAGGTGATGGTGATTTCGACGGGACTGGAACCGGACGGTTCGCGCAATGAGGCCAAGGCGGGGGAGCGGCTGGAGTTTTGGCGGGAACGATTATTAGCCGTGGACTCACGTCCACAGCCACAGGGGCGGGCGGAGTTTTGGCGGGAACGCTTGGGGGCGGAAGGCGGAAGCGGAGGGCCGACCATGGAGCCGGAATCGAACATTTCACGGAGGGACTTCATTTCCGCGGTGGAGCGGGCGCAGCAGTACATCCGGGCGGGCGACATTTACCAAGTGAACCTTTCGCACCGGCTGACCGTGGGGTGGAACGGGGGCGGCTGGGAGCTGTTCCAGCGGCTGGCGGCGGTTTCGCCGGCGCCGTTCGCAGCTTTTCTGGAGTGCGAAGGGGGCGGCACGGGGAGGTTTGAGGTGGCGTCGTCATCGCCGGAGCAATTTTTGCGGATGAGCGGGGGGCAGATCGTGACGCGGCCGATCAAGGGCACCCGGCCGCGGGGCGGGACGGCCACGGAGGACGCGCAATTGGCGTATGAATTGCAGACCAGCGCGAAGGATCTGGCGGAGCTGGTGATGATCACCGACCTGTTGCGGAACGACTTGGGGAAGGTTTGCGAATATGGGTCGGTGCAGGTGCCGGAGCTGGCGCGGCTGGAGAAGTTCGCGCAGGTGCAGCATTTGGTTTCGACGGTGGAAGGGCGGCTGCGGGAGGGGTTGACGCACCTGGGGGCGTTTGCGTCGTGTTTTCCGGGCGGGAGCGTGACGGGGGCGCCGAAGATCCGGGCGATGGAGATCATTGACGAGCTGGAGCCGCTGGCGCGGGGGACGTATTGCGGGGCGCTTGGCTACCTGGGGTTCAATCGCGAGAGCCAATTGAGCATTGTGATCCGCACGGCGATCTGCGAAGGCGGGCGGGCGCATTTCAACGTGGGCGCGGGGATCGTGGCGGATTCGCGCGCGGAGGCGGAATACGAGGAGACGCTGGCCAAGGCGCGCGGGTATGTGGGGGCGCTGCAGGCGGCTCAGAGGCGCTTCTCGTCGGCGTCAATGTAATCTACGAAAGTCTGGATATCGTCGCGGTGGGCGAGGCCGGACTCCTGCTTGCGCATTTTGAGGCGGGCGCAGGCGGTGGCATCGTCGGCCGGGGGACGGGTGCGGACGGTTTCCCAATGGGCGGCCTTTTCGGCCTCGGACCGTTTGACATTTTGGCGGACCCAGTCGCAGACCTGGCCATCGGTGAGGGAGTTTTTGACGACGGCGACGAACTGGTCATGGGTGAGGCCGGCGGCCTTGAGCCAGACGCCGTCGAAGCCCTTGCCGAAATTTTCGGTGTAATCGGAATGGAGCCGGCCGGCAAGGTGAAGGCGGATTTTATCAATGTACCGCGGGAGGTAATGCCAGCCGGCCATGGTTTCGCGGGGACTGCGGGGATAGATGATATCGCTCATGGGGCAAAGATGAGACGGCGGGGCGGGCATCGCAACGCAAAAATGGGGGGACGGTTTTCTTTGAAAAGGGGCGGCGGCTATTCCATGCTGGAACCATGAAACCATTTGAATTTGACGTGGCGGTGATCGGCGGCGGCAGCGGCGGTTATGCGGCGGCGCGGACGGCGGCGGGGGCCGGCTTGAAGACGGCGGTGATTGAAGGCGGCCAGGAGGTGGGCGGGCTGTGCATCCTGCGCGGGTGCATGCCGACGAAGGCGCTGCTGTACGCGGCGGAGGTGAAGCACCTGGCGGAGCACGCGGGAATCTGGGGCGTGCACGCGGGGAAGGTGGGCTTTGATTTCGCGCGGGTGATGGCGCGAAAGAACGCGCAGGTCGAGGATTTTGCCGAGTTCCGCCGGCAGCAGTTGAACAGCGGGAAGTTCGAGTTCATCCGGGCCAACGCGCGGTTTGAGGACGCGCACACGGTGGAGTTGAGCAACGGGCGGAAGCTGACGGCGGCGAATTTCATCATAGCGACGGGGTCGAGCGTGGCGCCGGCGCCGCTGGCGCAGTTGAGCGAGACGGGCTACCTGACCAGCGACGAGGCGGTGGGGTTGGAGACGCTGCCGAAGTCGCTGATCGTGCTGGGCGGGGGGGCGATTGCGGCGGAGTTTGCGCAGTTTTTCAGGCGGTTTGGCGTGAGAGTGACGATGGTGCAACGGAGCGAGCAGGTGCTGAAGGAGTTTGACGGGGATGCGGGCCGGGAGATCGAGAAGGTGTTTCGGCGCGAAGGCGTGGACGTGTTCACGGGGACGCGGCTTTTGGGGGCGGGACGGAAGGGAAAGCGGAAGACCGTCACCTTTGAACAGGCGGGGAAGGAGCTGACGGTGGCGGCGGAGGAGATCCTGTTTGCGCTGGGGCGGGAGCCAAACACGGAAGGGCTGGCGCTGCAGAATGCGGGGGTGGCGACGGCGGGGCGGCGGATCCTCACGGACGACGCGATGCGGACGAACGTGCCGCATATTTTCGCGGTGGGCGACTGCACGGGGCCGCATGAGATCGTGCACCTGGCGGTGCAGCAGGGGGAGATTGCGGCGCACAACGCGGCGAAGCCGGAGCAGCCGCGCCGGATGGATTACCGGCTGCTGATTTCGATCGTGTTTACCGAACCGCAGGTGGCGGTGGTGGGGTTGACGGAGCGGCGGGCGAAGGCGGAGGGGCGGAGGTATGTGGCGGCGAGCTATCCGTTCAACGACCACGGGAAATCACTGCTCATGGAGGCGAAGGATGGTTTTGTGAAGCTGCTGGCGGACCCGGAGACGGGGGAGATATTGGGGGGGAGCTGCGTGGGGCCGGTGGGCGGGGAACTGATCCACGAGATCGTGGCGGCGATGGCCAAGCGCATGACGGCGGGGGAACTGGCGGCGATGCCGCACTATCACCCGACGCTGGCGGAGATCTGGACGTATCCGGCCGAGGAACTTGCGGAGCAAGTAATCAAGCGATAAGCAATTATAGGTCAGCCGGGTGTGCTGTTGGCCGTGCGGGTTTCCTGGGGCGACGAGCCGCCGGAGGACTGGGCAACGAGGGTGGCGGTGTCGAGGAGAACGGGGTTGGCGCTCTGGTGGTTGGCGGCGCGTTCACCGGGGGCGTCGAGAGTTTTGCGGACGAGCTCGGCGACCATGTGCGGCTGGTAGGGTTTGGGCAGGAAGGAGGTGTCGTCCTGGTTGAAGTCGCGGCCGATGGCTTCGGCGGCGTAGCCGCTGGTCATGATGACCTTGAGGGTGGGCTTGCGTTTTTTCAATTCCTTGACGAGTTCCTGGCCGGTCATCTGGCCGGGCATGATGATGTCGGTGAGGAGGAGGTCAATCTGGCCGTGGTGTTCATCCCAGACTTCGAGGGCCTCGGCGCCGGAGGCGGCGATGAGGACGCGGTAATGGTAGCGTTGGAGGACGCGACTGAGAACCTTGAGAAGGCTGAGTTCGTCTTCCACGACGAGGATGGTTTCCTGGCCGCCGTCAACGGCTTCGGGGGGGACGGCGCTGGCCATGACATCGGAGCCGGAGTGGGAATCGGCACAGGGGAGGAAGACCTTGAAGGCGGTGCCTTTGCCGACTTCGCTTTCGACTTCGATCCAGCCGAGGTGCTGGCGGACGATGCCATAGACGGTGGAAAGGCCCAGGCCGGTGCCTTTGCCGACTTCCTTGGTGGTGAAGAAGGGCTCAAAGATGCGCTGCATCACGCGGCGTTCCATGCCACAGCCGGTGTCTTGGACGGTGAGGCAGACGAAGCTGCCGGCGCGGGCATCGGGATGGTGGCGGGCGAGGGCGACTGGGATATCGGCGGCGGAGGTTTCGATGTGGAGGGTGCCGCCGCGGGGCATGGCATCACGGGCGTTGACGGCGAGGTTCATGACGATCTGCTCGGTCATGCTGGCGTCCACGGCGACGGGGGGGAGCCCGGGATGGCAGCACAGTTCCAAGGTGATGCGCTCGCCGAGCATTTGGGGCAGCATGGAGTGGAGGTTGCGGAGCAGGGCGTTGAGGTCGAGAACCTTGGTTTGGACGACTTGCTTGCGGCTGAACATGAGCAGGTGACGGACGAAGCTGGCGGCGCGGTCGGAAGCCGCGGCGATTTGCTTCAGGGACTTCATGGAATGGGAGTTGGCGGTGGCGGCATTAAGGAGGAGGCCGGTGTGTCCCTGGATGACGGTGAGGATGTTGTTGATATCGTGGGCGACGCCGGCGGCGAGCTGGCCGACAAGCTCCATTTTTTGGGACTGGCGCAACTGGGCTTCGAGGGCGAGGCGTTCGGTGATGTCCTCGAGGGTGACGACCATGCCGTCATTTTTGCCGGCGGCATCAAAGAGGGGGGTGGCGTTGGTGGAGAGGACGACGCGGCGGCCGCCGGGGAGTTCGACGGCATGGCAGGCATCGAGGACGGGCCGGCCGCCGGCCAGAAGCTGCTGCAAGGGGAGGGGGCGGCCTTCCTGGGGGATGCCTTCGGCATCGGCGACGCGCCAGGTGAGAACGGTGCAGGCGTGCTGGGCGACGGCCTCGCGGGTGAGGCCCAAGACGTCCTCGGCGCAATGGTTGGCGAAGGTGATTTTGCCGGACTGGTCGGCGACGACGATGCCGACGGGGCTGGTTTCCATGATGCGGCTGATGAGGTCGCGCTCGCGGCGGAGGCGTTCCTCGGCGTGCTTATGCTCGATGGCGTAGCGGATGGCGCGGTCGAGCTGGTTGGCGTTGAGCTGGCCTTTGACGAGGTAATCGGCGGCGCCGGCTTTCATGGCTTCGAGATCAATTTCGGAATCGCCCTGGCCGGTGAGGAGGATCATGGGCGGGCGGAGGGTGAGGGATTGGGACTCACGCAACAATTGGAGGCCGGTGAATTCACCGAGGCGGTAGTCCAGGAGGCAGACATCGTGTTCGAGGCGCCGGACGGCGGCGAGGCCATCGGCGTAATTATTGATCCAATCCAGCTTGTAGCGGCGGGCGCCGATCTCAGAGATGAGATCGCGGGTGATGATGTAATCGTCTTCATCATCGTCCACGAGCAGTACTCGCACGGGTGACTCGTTCATGGGGTCA
>Ga0181520_10000946_pt1 | contig 61722 bp, 40 predicted proteins | sample PEATcosm2014_Bin_29_FD_132451 | JGI IMG/M metagenome (GOLD analysis project Ga0181520, IMG submission 132451) | Peatland microbial communities from MTU Mesocosm Facility, Houghton, MI, USA - PEATcosm2014_Bin02_30_metaG | ecosystem: Environmental > Terrestrial > Soil > Wetlands > Peat | place...
AGCCCTGCTGCTCGGCCCAGCGCAGATACATGCGCATGAGCATCTCGGCCCAGTCCTGGCTCTCGGTGCCGCCGGCGCCGGGGTGGACGGTGACGATGGCGTTGAGCGGATCGGTCTCGCCGTTGAGCATGGTGCGGGCTTCGAGGTCTTCGTTGAAAGCGGCCAGGGCCTTGATGTCGCGCTCGAGATCGGCCAGAACGTCTTCGCCCTCGCGGGCCAGTTCGATGTAGGTCTCGATGTCGCCGGAGCGGCGCACCAGTTCCTCATCGTCGGCCACCATCGTTTCAAGGCGCTTCTTGTCGCGCATCAGGGGCTTGGTGACGTTGGGGTCGGACCACAAGGCCGGGTCGGCCAGCTTGTTTTCAATGGCGGCTAGTTCCCTGCGGATGCGAGCAGGGTCAAAGATACTCCCGCAGGTCGCGAACTTGATCGCGGACGGGAGCATAAGCGAATTCGAGATCGTTCAATGACATGCTTTGCTCTTATGACCTGACTTTGATTTGAACTGTGAGGCTGCAACTTGCCAGCCGATCTCCAGAGTATCATTGCGGAGGCCGACGGGCGGACCCCATCCCCTTGCAAGGAGCCTGCGCCCCGATTCACCCCTGCAAAAGCCCTGCAATGGCTGAGAATGGGAACTCGATGCCCGCGCCCTCGTAACGCGCACCCACGGTGAGGGAACCATCCGTGTAACGCTGGAAGATGCCAGTCGCCGGATCGACGACCCAAATCTGCGGGATGCCCATGGCCGCGTAATCGGCCAGTTTCTGCATCATGCGGGAAATACGGTCCTCGGGGCTCAACACTTCGAAGACTGCCATCGGGGCAAACGTGACAATCTGCTCCTTGGGGTTGTTTCTGCTCGTCACTGTGACGTCGGGCACCCGGTAGTTATCCTTCGATACCTGGACGCGAAGTTCGGTCTGCACACGAAGATTCCACTCTTCGCTGTGCTGGCGAAACCAGTCGCGAATCGCCCCTTGCCAATCGGCGTGGTCATACTCACCCATGGGTCTTTCCTCGATCTTTCCGTTCACATATTCCGCATCGGGATCCCATTCAGAGGAATGCAAGTAAAGTTCGACGGGGATTCGGGTTGTGGCGGCCATGAGTCCTCCGATGGCAGGATTATATTCCGGATCTGTTTTCACCGTGTTCTCACCTCTCGGGAACGGCGATCCACTGGCGCAGAACTTTCCTTCCCGCCCAAGCGACAATCCCCAAGCTCAACAGCGCACAGGCCCAGGCAAACACGTCGCCGTGGGCGGTATAGAAGGTGACGTCGTCGCGGAAGCCGTAGTCGGCAGGTAGGGCGTCCACCACGTGGCGGGGAATGCTCTGGCGGACGGTGCCGTAGGGGTCGATGGAGGAGGTGACGCCGTTGTTGGTGTCGCGCAAGATCCAGCGGCGGTTCTCGATGGCCCGCATGCGCACCATGTTCAGGTGCTGCCAGGGGGCACTGGTGTCGCCGTACCAGCCGTCGTCGCTCACGTTCACCAGCACCTCTGCACCCAGTTGCGCAAACTGGCGCACCTCGTCGCCAAAGGCCGACTCATAGCAGATGAAGATGCCGTAGCGGTGCCCGTTGATGCGGAAGACCTTTCGATCCGCGCCGCGCGTGAACTCAGAAACTCGACCGGTGAGCTTGCGGGCAAAGAAGATGAGCTTCTTGAAGGGAATGTACTCCCCGAAAGGCACCAGGTGAATCTTGTCGTAGCGGCCCACGCGGGCTCCGTCCGCGCCGACCACCAGGGCCGAGTTATAATCCAGCCACTCCTGCTGCGCGGCCTGGAAATCGGTACCGATGCTGCCTACCACCAGGGGAGCCTGGATCTGACGAGCTACGGTAGCAAGCGCTTGCTGAAAACGGGGATCTGCCTCCACAAACGGAGCCGGGGCCTCGGGCCACACCGCCAGCTCGGAATGTATGGGAAACGGCGGACAGACAATTTCGCCGTTGCCTGCGCCGGTCTCAGGGATCCCCGCGATATAGGTCTTGCACTGCTCGCCGGCCAGGTGGGCAAACTCGGCCATATGCCGATTCCATTCGGGCCCTGGCCAGTTATTGTCGGCACCTACATCCAAGTTGGGCTGCACCAAGACGGCCGTGGCAGTGGCCGGTGGCTTCGGTGGCGCCCAGGCGGTTCCCATCGAAAGAAAAGCAATCAAGCAGATGCCGAAGAAAGCCCACACTTGGCCACCCAACAGAGCTTTCAGTCGCCATCGCGACTCACCAGGCGCCACCGGCTGCGATGAAGCCACCAGCACTCCCGCTGGACCGGCGACCAGCATCTGGACAAAGATCATGAGCCAAGAACCCCGTTGGCGCGCGAGCAGGAAGACACCAGCGAGCAGCGCGTTGGCGGCGACCAGCAAGAATCCGATGCCGTAAACCCCGGTCCAGGGGGCAATCTGGTTCACGAGATGGTTGTCCACCTGGGAGTAGCCAAGCTGATCCCAGGGAACGCTGGTGATCCGGTTGGCAGCCAGGTCAAGCGCGGTCCACAGGAAAGGCGCGGCGACCAGGGCGATCCGGGTGCTGCAGCTGGCCCGCCGAACCATGACCACGGCAAGGCCGAAAAACCCGAAATAAAGCCCCAGGACCAGGCTGAAGCCGAGCATCAGCAGCGCCGACACTAGCGGCGGCAATCCACCGTGGAGGAGCATTGTGTCATAGATCCAATAACAATTGCCGGTATACCAAACGACGCCGCATAGATAGGAAAGCTGAAAGGCACGGCGCAGCGGCCGCGGATCGGCCGACTCGGCCAAGGATAGGAGGGCGCACAACAAAGGAACCAGGCCAAACCAGGCGAAGATGCCACGCCAAGGGGCCATGGGGCCGGCGATGGGAAAGGGCAACTCAAGCAAACCAGCAGACAGGAAAGCAGAGCCCCAGAAGGCAAAGAGCCGGAAACTCAGCGGAAAGGTCTTGCGAAGCATACAGCCCCGAGTTTAATGCATGGGGTCAAAATCAGTTGCCAAATGGCGGGTGAAGGACTGAGTTTTCCCATTCTTTTCGCATAAGGTGCGAAAGGAACGGGAAAACCCGGTCGGTGGACCGGCGGCTGCTCAGGGGTTTGCTTCCTTGCCAAGCGGTGGGCGTCAGCTCAGGAAGCGTTGCTCCGACACAAAATCGTTTTGTTTCGGAGCAGAAACAAATTACAATCAGGCTCATGCTAATCGCTACTTTTGCCATTCGGTTGCTTACGGGCATGTTCCTGGTCGGCTTGGTTGGGTCCACGGTGGTGGTGCTTATCAGCTTTTACGAAGACGCCGTCGAGCTCTTCGGAAAAGACTAAAATTCCCGTTTTCAACGGGAAAAGGAAAAGCTTTCCATTTCCCGTTGACTAGTCGATAATTCGGACATACACTCACCGCAGAGCGGACGAACCCCATTCGCTCGATGGAGTCTGGAAACGCCGGCCACGAGCCGGCTACTTTGCGATGGCCTCTACTCGAACGACCGTAGCTCCTCCCTCCGACCGCGTGCGGCTCATTGTGGCATCCTCCGTGATGCTCACATTTATTTCCTTCTGGCGTGCCGCGGCCATAGTTCTCTGTGATTTGGGCTCTTCTGCCTTTTATGCCGGCGGCATCGCGGAACACGCGGTGGGCGCCGCAGCTCCCTGGTTCATTCTCGGCATCATGCTGTTCAGCTTCGCGGTGCGCGCGGTGTACGTCGAAAGTTGTTCGATGTTTACCCGCGGCGGTGTTTATCGCGTCGTGAAAGAAGCGTTGGGCGGCACTTTTGCCAAACTCAGCGTCTCCGCACTGATGTTCGATTACATCTTGACGGGCCCCATCTCGGGCGTGTCGGCCGGGCAATATATTACCGGCCTGATGAACGAGATGATGGTAGTGGCAAACAACAGTCACTGGCTGCCCCCGGCGCTGATGGATGCGCAGAACAATCCCTTCCAGTTCAATATGGATCACACCTCGGCGGTGTTTGCGGCCGTTGTGACCATCTATTACTGGTGGCAAAACATCAAGGGGATTGAAGAATCCAGCGGCAAAGCTCTGCGCGTCATGCAGGTCACCACCATCATGGTGGTCATTCTGCTGGTGTGGGGCGTGTTCTCAGTTCTAGTGGGACCTCAGGGCATTCATTTTCCTCCGCCGCCGACGCCGTCGCATCTCAAATTCAGCGACGAAGCTTTGGGATTCCTGCAAGGCAGAGGCCTGCCCATCTTTGGGCTGTTCGGCATATTAATGGCGTTCGGGCACTCTGTCCTGGCCATGAGCGGCGAAGAGAGCCTGGCGCAGGTCAACCGCGAGATCCAGCATCCCAAGCTGAAGAACCTCAAGCGCGCGGCCATCGTCATTGCCATCTACAGCTTGATTTTCACCGGCGGCGCCACGCTGCTGGCTTCGATGCTGATCCCCGACTTCGAACGGACCCATATCTACCCGGACAACCTGATTGCAGGTTTGGCCATGTTCATGGTGGGGCCGCTATTTTGGCGCATTGCTTTCCGTATCTTCGTGGTGCTGGTAGGCTTCCTCATTCTTTCCGGGGCTATCAATACCTCCATGATCGGCTCGACCGGCGTGCTGATGCGCGTGGCCGAAGACGGCGTGCTGACCGACTGGTTCCGCAAGCCGCACTCCAAGTTCGGCACCAGTCATCGCATTGTAAATCTGGTTTTCATCCTCCAGATGGTTACCATCATCGCCACCCGGGGTAACATCATCACCCTGGGTGAAGCGTATGCCTTCGGCGTGATCTGGTCGTTTACTTTCAACAGCCTCGCCATGCTGGTGCTGCGCTGGAAGTATCACGGAGAACGCGGCTGGAAGGTTCCGCCGAATATCCGCGTGGGTAAGACCGAAATTCCACTCGGACTCATCTCGGTATTCCTGGTGCTGCTGTCGGTGGCTTTGGTGAACCTGTTCACCAAGTCAGTGGCTACGGTCAGCGGTGTGGTGTTTGCCGCGGCATTCTTTGTGATCTTCAGCCTGTCGGAACGCAGTAACTTGCGCAAGCACGCGCTGACTGCCCGGCAAATGAAGGATCATTTCCAACTCGAGCACCAGGACACGGTCGACCGGGAGTCGGTAGCTATTCGCTCCGGCGGCGTGATGGTGACTATGCGCGATGCGGCCAATCCCTTCGCGCTGAAGTGGGCGCTGTCGCGCACTCACACTGACGACCAGGATGTGGTGGTTATCAGCGTGCGCATGATGGGCGCAGGCGGGCCGGAGTATCTGAGCGCCGAGCAGCAGAGTTTCAGCGAGCACGAGCAGATGTTGTTTACCAAGGCAGTCTCGGTGGCCGAGAGCTTTGGCAAGAAGGTATCGCTGCTGGTGGTTCCAGCCGGCGACGTGTTTGCGGCGCTGGCCCAAGGGGCTAACTCGCTGGAGATGGACTCGGTGGTATCCGGTGTTTCCAGCAAGATGACGGCGGAAGAACAGGCCTTCCACATGGGACAGGCTTGGGAAGCCCTGACCGAGCCCAAACGCCAGTTCAACTTCTTTGTTGTGGATCAGGACGGAGGAGTGAAGGTCTTCTATATCGGACCGCATGCACCTGCCTTGAGTCCGGACGATGTGCAGCTTGTACACCGGCTCTGGCTCAACATGCGCCGCGACCCATCGGTTCCCGACCTGCATCACAGCGACATCATTACCTATGCCCTGACACGGTTGGCTGGTCAGTACGCACGCGAGAAGGTTGAGATTCTTCGCGATCTTCGTAACTGTCGCGCTGCCGGTTCGCCCGAGACACTACGGCCGGCGGTACAACCTCCGTTGCACACCTCGGCTGCGTTGCCATTATCCTCACAGGGCGCAACCCCAACCAAGCCGCCACACCTCCCCTGAACGGCCCCTGACAGCTTTCCTGACACCCGTATCCAATTTGCCGCGACGCGGAACTCTCAAATCCGAGAGTTCCGCGTCGCGGCAAATCTGCATGAGATAAAATCCACGCTATGTTTTGGCGGAACGCCTATCAATGGCAGTGCGTCCAATTCCCCGCCAAGTGAGATAACACCCGTTTTTTCCTCTTTAAGGTGATTCGGAACAAGCCTCGCTTCCTACTCCCGTATTCCCCTCTTGGCCTCCTCGCTCCAAAACAAAAGTCCCTTGGATTCATATGCAACAACTTTAGAACTGGCGATAGCAGCCCCGCGCCCCCCGGAACCGGTGCTTAAGGTGAACTCGCACTCCTGTCCATCCCATCCATCGGACGCCGGCTGTTCTGCATCCCTCTTTCACCGAATCCGGAATATCAAACCACATTGGTTCGGTGCAGATTGCCGACCTTCTCCACAGCGTTGTATAGTATGTCGAGTTGAAGGCAGGAGCCCTGGTTTTCTCACGCTTTCTTAGTGGCAAAAGGTAGGATTCAGGGTAACAATTCGCATTTTTTGTTTGTAAAAGAGTCTACAGTTGCGTATTGTGTTGCAAGGGACGAAACGAAAGTCCGTGCTCAATCGTCAACTTAGACACATGAGCAATTGATCACTTACCAGCAACTAGAGGAGGAACCGTGGGAGTTTCAGAGATTTTGATACAAATCGATCAGGAGATTGCGCAATTGCAGCAGGCGCGTTCCCTATTAAGCGGCGAGTCCGCCAAGCCGGGCAAGAAGGCCGTTGTTTCGGCAGCGCCCACCGCCAAGAAGACGGTCGTCAAGAAAAAGAGGAATCTGACCCCTGAAGGCCGTAAGCGCATTGCCGAGGCCGTGAAGCGGCGGTGGGCAGAACAGAAGAAAGCAGCAGCCAAGTAACTAGAGGAACAGGGAAGGTTATGGGCTGGTTCCTAGCATTTCCCGAAGTAAAGTAGCATGGGCCGCGTTCGTTAAGATTGGCTACCTTTGTCCCAGCTCCGGAGAGAGCTATTTGGGGGATTGAAGGCCAGACTCCTGCCGACAAATTTGCGTTGGCTTGAAGGATGGAATGGCCAGGTTTCCCGAATCCCTCCCGCTGTCTTTTCTTCGGGAAATGTTCTTTATAGGCCAGTTCATCACATGGACAACCGAAAACTTCCCGCTAGATGGAATCTCCTGGCGCCCAGCGAACCACCTCGACGCTGCCATCGAGTGCTGCGGCAAGTTCCTCCGGTGTGCTTTTGAGAGGCGGAAATGTTCCGAAGTGGAGCGGAAGCACCATACGGGGCGCAAGCAGTCTCGTGGCGAGCGCCGCTTCCTTCGGTCCCATCGTAAAGTGGCCCCCAATAGGAAGCATCGCTATCTCGGGCCGATAGAGTTCCGCAATGAGTTTCATGTCCCCAAACACCGCGGTGTCTCCGGCATGGTAAAGCACCGGACCATCGGCGATGGTGAGCACGAAGCCGGCTGCTACCCCGACATAATGAGTTCCCCGATCGTCCTGCGCTCCCGATGAGTGCTTTGCTTCGACCATGGTAGCGGCCATGTCGTTGAGTTGGACGGTGCCCCCTAGATTCATCCCTATTGTCGATTCCACACCCTTGCCTGCCACATAAGACGCCAATTCATAGATGGCCACCACGGTCGACCCGTGCTTGGCGGTGACTGGCACTACATCGGCCATATGGTCTCCATGGCCGTGGGTCAGCAGGATGTAGTCGATCCTCGCCGGCAAGACAAATCCCTTAGGAAACTTCGGGTTTTGCGCGATGTACGGATCGATCAGCACGTTGGTTCCAGTGGGGGTTTGAACCAGCACGGTGGAATGGCCCAACCAGGTAATTCTTGTCCCCTTCAGTAAATTCATCGTCTCTCCCTTTCCCAAGTGCGAGCCACGCCATTCCGTCGAAAAACTCGGGTGAGGTGGATTCCCCGGACGGCGTAGACTGTCTTTGCTTGTCTTGGACGCACGAGTGCAGGCGAAGAATGCCAACTTTCGCTGCCATGCAAGTGAATCTCGCTCTAAATCCCGATCGGGTTCCAATCGAATCCCAGGGGTTGGTATCGATCGACCCGGAATCGCGCGACTGTGTCGCGTCATGGGCACTTTGACCGGAGAGCAGAAACTTAGTCCAGCGCTGTAAGGGCACTGGACGCAAGCACAGGCCGTACACTCGCACGAGTGGTTGTTCTGATCCCCCGTAAATCGCACTACCCCAGGCCTCGTTAACGAGACCTGAGACGCCTATTTCCATGCGAGGTAAAGGAGGCTGGCTCCTGTTGTTGAGGATGGCTAGATCGTCTCTGCAATGATGCCCCAAAGGCGGCAACTAGCGGGTCATAATGACTTCGGAGACACTGTCTTTGGCAAGAAATTGCCGATGTCCGGACCAGCCTGCGAAAAGGCGCTCGATACTGCGATTGGTGAATGCGCGCTGGATAGCGAATTGCTGCGCCAACTGCACCTCGATATCGTCGCCGGGGGTGAGATGATAGCGGCAGTTGACCGTCTCCTCGCCCTGGGTGCGGGTGTGAAACAGCGCCAGCACGTGTCCGCCGAGATTCATCGACGCAGACAAATGGCGAACCACGGGCACCACCAGCGGCTCGGGAAGGTAGTCCAGCGCGGTCCATAGCAGCACCACGTCGAACATGCGGCCTGAGAACTTCATGGTCTGGTCGAGATACGCTTCGGCATCCCAAACCGGGTTTCCGTCTTCGTCGTTGCCTTTGACCCAGTTTGTGGCATAAGCATCCTGCACCAGGTCGGCCAGGAACACACTGTGGCCCAGGCCGGTGAGATAGTTGATGTTATTGGGCGAGGTGTAGCCCACATCGATAACACGCAGCCCGGGTTCTGCCTGCAAGCGCTTGCGCACAGCCGACCAGCCGCCTGAATGGCGGGCCCACCGCGGCCCGCTGGGGCTCGTGGTGGTAGGGATTGCAGGAGGATCCTGCTTCTTTTCAAACCAACGGCTCATCAACCGAGAATTCCTTCAGCAGCCCTGGCTGCGCCCGACGCACTCTCGCCGGGGGGTGAGCATCCGATCAAAAAATCCCGCCCGCGTGGGAAGCATTTGCACCATCCGGGCCCTTGGAGGCACCCTGGGTCAGATCGACTTTGCCGCGAAACACCGCATTGTCTTCAATCGCCAGGCGCAGAGCACGAATATCGCCGGCCACGGTGCAGCCGGCGCGCAATTCTACACGTCCTGTGGCCACCACGTTGCCCTGCAGATTTCCTAAAATCAGCACGTCCTTGGCCAACAGGTCCGCTTGTACGTTTGCGCCAGCTCCAATGGTGAGACGGCTTTCGGAGAGGTTGATCGTTCCCTCGACGCGCCCATCCACAATCAGGTCTTCGCTGCCCTTCACCTCGCCGCAAACGACGACGGTTTTACCGATGCGCGCGGCTGCATTCTCCACTGCCATAGGCTCAGATCCTTCCGGGGACCAAAAACAGGTCCCTGCCCGCACTATACGCAACCGGACCGCCTTGCTTCAATCCAGCACCCCCGCAGGCCCCTGCCGACCAGCGACTTGAGTCCATTCCAACTTGGACCGGCGCTTCCCTTTAAACTATGCAAGTGCGCAGCCTTCTTCCTTTTCTTCTTATCGTTTCGTGGGCGAACCCCTGTATTGCACTCACCAAGGGACAAGCAGCTCCTCCGCTGCCGCCTGTTCTGGCCTCGGCCCAGGCGCAAGCCCTGGTGGCGCGATCGTTGGCGAGCGAATTGAGTTCTGCTCAAGACACGACCCATCCCATGCGCTATCGCCTGCGCCGCAAAAGCCCGCGGATCACCTCGACCAAAGAAGTGATCGAAACTCGAGACGGGGACGTGGCTCGGTTGGTGGCCATCGACGACAAGCCGCTGAGCGAAATCGACGAGCAGCGGGAACAAGACCGGCTGACGGCGCTGGAGCGCGATCCCAGCCTGCAACGGCGCCGCAAACAAAGCGAAGAGGGCGACACCGGCATCGTGCTCCGCCTGGTGCGGATGCTGCCCAGCGCCTTCCTTTACCAATACATCGGGGTGGCAGCGGCGCCGGCCGGCCCGGTGCAGAAATTCAGCTTCGCACCCAACCCGCGCTTCAACCCACCGGACATCGAGACCGAGGCTCTGAGGTCGATGACCGGCGAGCTGTGGATCGACGCCGCACAGGAGCGCGTGACGCGCCTGGAGGGCCATTTGCGACAGGATACGGAATACGGCTGGGGCGTCGTAGCCAAGCTGAACAAAGGCGGGTGGCTCGTGCTCGATCAGGCCGACGTCGGCGGGCACCAATGGCGGGTAGTGCACTTCCAGATGGTAATGAGCATGCGCATCCTGTTCAAAAGCAAGAACTCCGACACCACCCAGGACCTGACCGGATACACCCCTGTGAGCGGGATGGACTACCGCAAGGCGATTCAGATGCTGCGGGCGGAAAAGTAAGGGACTGAGGGAAAAGGGACCGAGGCCGGGTCGGGACTTGTGGCTTCGGGTTCGTTGGAGAGCTGGACCGCTCCGGCATGATGGACCGGTTGCAAAACAGAACGGCCTCACTCCGAAGAGTGAGGCCGTTCTCTTTTGCAGGATGGCTCAGGTCTCGATCAGGCCTCAGTAAACTGATCCCTGATCCCTGTTCCCTGCCTTTCTTACATCTTGACGATGACAATAACCAGCGTGAACAGGGTGAGGGACTCAATCAGGGCCAGGCCCAGAATCAGAAAGGTGAAGATGCCGGCGCGGGCGCCGGGGTTGCGGGCGAGAGCCTCGACGGCAGAGCCGACTGCCTTGCCCTGACCCAGACCGCAAAGACCGGCGGCCAGACCCATACCGAGACCGGCGCCGATCGGCACCAGGCTGACAACAGCCGAATCACCGGCTGCGAACGCGGGAACGGCGAAGCAAAGAACCGCCAGAACCATGAACAGATATTGAAGCTTCTTCATATTTCTCCCGCTTCCCTTTGAATTGGCCGCCAGGGGGTGGTTGAGGCTCACCGAGCTGGCCCCCTCACGCTTGCGGCCTACCGTGGCTCCGGAGCGGAAGCGCTCTCCGGCGGAATCTTTGAAGCAGCTTACAGTGAACAGTCAGAGCACTGCAACTGTCATCTGTAAGCTGTCAGCTGTTTAGTGCTCGTGCGCCACGGCCAGCGACAGATAAATCATGGTCAGCAGCATGAACACGAAGGCCTGAATGAACGAGATGGCAAAATGTAGGCCAAGAAAGATGACCGGAACGCCCACCGGAATGAACGAGAAGAACACCAGAGTCAGCTGGTCGCCGGCAAACATGTTGGCATAAAGACGGACGCTGAGCGAAAGCACACGCGCCAGATGCGAGATGACCTCGATGACGAACATCAGCGGCGCCAGCCACCAGATTGGCCCCAGGAAGTGCTTCAGGTAGCCGATGAATCCCTGCTCGCGCAGGCCGTAGAAGTTGTAGTAGAGGAAGGTAGGAACGGCCAGCCCGAGCGGCACCACAATAGTCGCGGTGGGCGAAGTAATTCCCGGGACAAGCCCCAGAAGGTTGTTGATGAGCACAAACAGGAAGATACAGGTGACGTACGCCTGGAAGCGCTCATAGCCGTGCCCGATGACCTGGTCAGACTGATCGCCGATGAACTCATGGATCATCTCGGCGACGTGCTGGCCGGCATTGGGCTTGTCCACCGACAGCGTGAAACGCAAGAAAACAAAGAATGCAATGAGCCCGGCAACTACCATCACTTCCAGCGTGAAGGCGCTGACGATGGACGCGACCTTCTCCGTCGCCTCGCTGGCTGGAACTCCCAGGGCATGAAGCCCGTTGGCCAGAAAGCCTCCGAGCAGCTGATTCAACAAGCGGGTTAACACAAACGTCTCAGGCATGAACTCTGGTTTCTTTCCGCCTCCGGGCCGGCTTCACCGCCCCTGGGCCTGTTTCAGTCTTGTCGGTCGATGTTTCGACCAGTTCCAGTCAGTCTCGCAATAACCGGATCGTCTCCCAGCCTATGGCCAATACCGCCAGACAAAGGCCGCAAAGGAGAGCCACAAAAGAGCCCCGGAAACATTTCAGGCTACCATAAATGACCCCGGCGAATACCGTGAGCCGGAGCACAAACAACAGCACCACCACCGGAGCGCTGGTGGGGGTTCTCTGCTTGTCGAGCCGGGCGTTGATAACTCGCACAAGCCGCTGCCACTCCCAGATGCTGGCCGCCGAGATCAGCGCGCCAACCACCAGCATCAGGGCGTTGCGCCAGCCGCCGCCAATCAGAATGGCAAGGGCGCCTAGCCCGCCTAGAATCAGGGTGTTGCGCATGGCGCGGTGAAGCATGGCGTCAAGGTCGGCAAAGGTGATGTCGACAATCGGATGGGTTTGCTCGGTCATGATGCGCTGGGAGGATTTCCCTTTCCGCTGTCGTTATCGGCCGCGTCGGCTCGGGTCGCCTTCTTCTCGGCAAGCACGGCCACCTGGATCACGTAGACCAGCCCGGAGACGCAGCCGAGAATAATGCCCACGATCGTCAGCCAATGCGTGTTGAAAAGGTGGTCGGCCCCGTAGCCTGCCGCCCAGCCTATCGCCACCGCCGCCGGCATCACCATCGCGATCTGCATCAGCTTTTCAGCCTCCACGTACCCCTTGAGCCCGCTCGACATCTTCGAGGGCTGGTTGGAATCCGGAATGGGGCGGTGAAAGGGCATAAGCGCTACGCTTCCAGCATACAGTGCCAACCGGCGAACGGGTATACTTCCCTTTTGGGCCATTTGCCTTGGACGGAAGGAATCCCCGTGTTTGATTCGGAATTCGAGCGCAGTATCTTCGAACTGCGCAAGTCAAAGCTCGTAGAGATTGAAAAGCTCGGCTACGCGGTCTATCCCAACCAGTTCCCCGCCTCGCACACCGTCCCCGCAGTGCGCTCCAAGTGGGGCATGACACAGACCGAAGACCTTGAAGCCACCCGCTCGACCGTGGCCGTCTGCGGCCGCATCATGGCCATTCGCGCGCAGGGCAAGGCCGGCTTCGCCACTCTCCAGCAAGACGGCGAGCGGCTGCAGATCTATGTGCGCCTCGACGCGGTGGGCGAAAACGGCTTCGCGCTCTATAAATTGCTCGATCTGGGCGACCACATCGGCGTCAGCGGCTACCTGTTCCGCACCCGCACCGGGGAGCTCACGGTCCACGTCGAGCGCCTCACCTTCCTCTCCAAGGCCATGCTCGCCTTGCCCGAGAAGTTTCACGGCCTGGCCGATGTCGAGCTGCGCTACCGCCAGCGCTACGTCGACCTGTTCACCAACCTCGAGGCCCGCGCCGTCTTCGTGAAGCGCGCCAAGGCCCTCAAGGCGCTGCGCCGGTTCTTCGACGACCGAGGCTATCTCGAAGTCGAGACCCCCATGATGCAGCAGGTGGCGGGTGGCGCTGCCGCGCGTCCCTTCAAGACCCACCATAACGCGCTGGATATGGATCTGTTCCTGCGCATCGCGCCGGAACTTTATCTGAAACGCCTGGTGGTCGGCGGCCTGGACCGCGTCTACGAGATCAACCGCAACTTCCGCAACGAAGGCGTGAGCACCCAGCACAACCCCGAATTCACCATGCTGGAGTTCTACCAGGCTTATGCCAATTACCACGACCTGATGCAGCTCACCGAGGAGCTGATCGAGTTTGTGGCCATGGAAGTGAACGGCACCACCATCACCGAGTTCAACGGCCACACCATCGACCTGAGCAAGTGGACGCGGCTGACCATGCGCGAGGCAATTCGCGAATACTGGCCCGTAGAAGCGGGCGTCAAGCCGGCCATGGCCGCGTTCGAATCGGCTCCGGTGCTGCAGGTGCGCCTGCACGCAGCCATGAACTCGCTTGAAAAGGCGGAAGGCCAGACCACCAGGTTGAGCCCCGACCGCATCGCGGAGCTGAAGACCATCCACAGCGCCATCACCGCAATTTATTTCGAATCGCTCAAAGGCGAGTCGCTGGGCAAGAGCGTCTACCACCTGTTTGAAGCCGTAGCCGAGCCGCTACTGGTGCAGCCCACCATCGTTTACGACTACCCGACCGAGGTTTCGCCGCTATCGAAGGCCAAGCCCGACGATCCGGCCCACGTAGAGCGCTTCGAGTTCTTCTGCGGCGGCTTCGAGCTGGGCAACGCCTTCAGCGAGCTGAACGATCCGGTGGAGCAGCACAAGCGCTTCGAAGAGCAGTTGGCCGAGCGCGCAGGCGGCGACGACGAAGCCCACCAGATGGACGAGGACTACGTGCGTGCACTGGGCTACGGCCTGCCTCCCACCGGCGGCGAAGGCCTCGGCGTAGACCGCCTCATCATGCTGCTGACCGGCTCCAAATCCATCCGCGACGTCATCTTCTTCCCGCTGATGCGCAACAGAGATCAGAGAACGGAGATCAGAGATCGGGGACCGGACGAAAAGCAGGGAACAGGGGTTGGGGAGCAGGGATCAGGGCCCGAAGCGGCGAAATAGCAAACGGGATGGAACAGACCTGCGACTTAATCTCGATTTGCTAGGCGTTTCAAGGTCCTGGCACCAAGAAGGCTCGTGCTTGCCCAGGTCCAGGTTTCGGGGCCTGGGGCACCCGGCTTCAAACAGACCAAGGCTCATCTGTTCCCTGCTCCCTGCTCCCTGACCCCTGACCCCTGGTCTCTGATCTCTGACCCCTCACCCCTTATCTCTGGAGCTGTTCTTGAACATCCTTTTCGTCGGCGACATCTTCGGCAGCGCGGGGCGCAAGATCGTGCGCGAACACATCGGCCATGTGCGCCAGGCGCACGCCGTTGACCTGGTGGTGATCAACGCGGAGAACGCGGCGGGCGGCTTCGGTGTCACCCCGCAGATTGCCGACGACCTCTTCGAGCTGGGCGCAGACGTGCTCACCACCGGCAACCATGTGTGGGACAAGCGCGAGCTGATCGACTACATGAATTCCGTTCCTGCCGACAGCCGGGAGCGAGGGCGTCGCGTGCTGCGCCCCTTGAATCTGCAACGCGGCCTGCCCGGCTATGGAGTCTTTGAAGGCACTACGGAGACCGGCGTGGACTACGCCGTCATCGATCTCATGGGCCGGGTGTTCATGAATGGCAGCAACGACCCCTTCGAGGCCGTGGACACCGTGCTGAAGACCATCAAGGCCAAAGTGATCCTGGTGGACTTCCATGCCGAAGCCACCAGCGAGAAAGTGGCCATGGGCTGGTATCTGGATGGCCGCGTGACGGCGGTTCTCGGCACCCACACCCACATCCCCACCGCCGACCAGCGCGTGCTGCCCAACGGCACCGCCTACCAGACCGACGTCGGCATGAGCGGGCCCTACGACAGCGTGATCGGCGTCGAAAAGGAGCTGGTGCTGCACCGCTTCCTCACCGGCATGCCGGGCAAGTTCGAGGCCGCCAAGGGAAACCCCAAGATGTGCGCCGCGCTCGTGGGCTGCGATGCCGCCACCGGCCGCGCCTACGAGATTCAGCGCATCATGCTCGGTGAGTAATGCCGTTCTTGCCCCCTTCCACGGAATTTGGCCTGGAAACAACAACTGAGGGCCTTCGGAAAAGTCGCGCGACAGGCTTTGGGACGAATGAGAGTCCGTGCTTTCTAACAGTTCTCTATTGGCTTCGCCGCCCCACAGAGCCATGAATACTTCGGCATGCGCTCACGCTGACTTGCTCCGGGCCGCAAAGTGGTTATATTTCGTAAGAGTAAAATCCCCGGCCTGATTTGCGGCCGAGCCAGCCGGCATCCACCATGCGTACGAGGAGCGGGCAGGGGCTGTATTTGGGGTCTCCGAAGCCTTCCTGCAAGACGCGCAGAATGTCCACGCACACATCGAGGCCAATGAGGTCGGCCAAGGCCAGGGGGCCCATCGGATGCGACATGCCCAGGCGAAAAACCTGATCCACGGCCTCCGCTTTGGCCACGCCTTCCATGACTGCGGTGGCAGCCTCGTTGATCATGGGCATAAGTACGCGGTTGGAGACAAACCCCGGCGCATCGTTCACGGTGACGGGGGTTTTGCCCAGCCGCTGCGCCAAGTCATGCACCGTTTCGAAGGTGGCATCTGCGGTGGCCAGGCCGCGCACGATCTCTACCAGCGTCATTACCGGGACAGGGTTGAAGAAGTGCATGCCGATGACCTGGGCCGGGCGGCGGGTTTGCGCAGCCAGCTTGGTGATGGAGATGGAGGAGGTGTTGGTGGCCAAGATCGCGCTGTCGGGCAGGATGCGGTCGAGGGCGTGAAAAGTCTCAGCCTTGACCTCAAAGCGCTCTGAAACGGCCTCGATGGCGAAATCCGCGGTGGAGAGGGTTCCGCGATCGGTGGTGAGGGAAATGCGAGCCAGAGCGGATTCGATTTCGCTCTCGTTGAGGGTGCCTTTGGAGACTTCGCGGCCCAGGTTGGTGCGGATTTGCCCCAGTGCGCGGTCCAGAAAGCGGTTCTCTACATCGCATAGCAGCACCTGGAACCCCGCGCGCGCAAAGACATGTGCAACCCCGGAACCCATGGTGCCGGCGCCCACCACTCCTACTGTCCAGATCTCTGACACTGGATTTCCCCCGAACGGGAAGTCTAACAGGCTAGAGGAGCTACGTGATGCGGCAGTGGTTGCGCCGACGGGTTCTCGGCTACCGCAGGCTCTGGTCGTTGCCTGCATAGCCCCGATTCGAGGGATAGGAAGGCGTCATCTGCAATGGCTCGGTCAGCGTGAACAGCAGCGTCGTGCCAGTTTCGAGCGTGGCTTGCGGATGGCTGATCAGCAGATGCGCGGTGACCACGCCGGCGCCGATAATGCCGCCGGTAACAGCGCCCACCGGGCCGGCGACGACCGCACCGGTAATGGCGCCTGCGCCGATGCCTCCGCCGTATTCGACGCTATCCCGGCCCAATCGCGAATCCGGCCGGATGGTCCCTTCTCCAACTACACGGGTCTTGGAGCCGGGGGTTCCGGTGATCTCGGCGTGCAGCCGATAGCGCGTGCCGTCGGGCAAAATCACCGTTTCAGGGCGCAGACGCATGGTGCCGCGACCGCCTACATGACCGGTGGAAACCTGGACCACATGGCCATCGATCTGGCTTCCAGCGGGAATCAGGACCTCGCCCCTCTGAACCACGTCTGTGGCCACACGGGTGCTGAATTCCTCACCCTTCTCGGTATAGGCCGTGGACAGCCTGTGCAGCAGCCTGGTCCGAATGGTGGTGCCTTCCACCAATTCGCCCCGGCGCCGGGCGTGGGGATGGACGATGTCGCCGTCGGGGTCGTAGGCATAGGAGCGCTCCTTCAACGACGGCTCCAGCGGCGTGTACTGGCCGGGGACGGGATTCTGCCCGGAAGAGGGATACTGTCCAGGATTCGGATACTGTGCTGAGGACGGGTATTGACGAGTGGGCGGGTATGGGCTCCGCGGAGCAACATGCACGATCCCGTCGTCGTTGCCTGCATCCGGATAGGTGAAGCTGGGGTCGGCCGGATACGGCTGGGCTGCGGGCTGTGATGGTGCAGCGCTTGGATAGGGCGCCGGTGCGCTGGGGTCGACATAGACCCAATGGCCAGCCGAGGGCTTGGCCGCAGGAGGTTTGGGCTGGGGTGTGCTACTCGTGTAGATCTGGTCGTCCGGAGGGGGATTCGAAGTACCTTCATACGGACTGGACTGGCTGGTCCCCTGCGCTCTAAGGGCGGCAGCCGTGGCGACAAGCAGAATGCAGACAAAAATCGACCGGTTCATACACATCTCCAAATGGGTGAGTCTCCTCAGTGCGGAGCCTCCCTGAGGCGGAGAAAATCTCTCTCATGCTTCAAACCCCGCCGGGGTCGTCGAGTTGCGCGGGGACACCCTCAACGCAAGCTGCACCCACTCTCCCAACACTAGCCTATCGCGAAGACCGGTCCTGAAACACAATCGCGCATGCGGAAGGTGTCCTCCGCAGCACGAATCAGACTAGGTAACAGACCCGATTGCTTGCAATTACTTACGGAAGCGTGACGGCAACCACACCGCACAAGGACCCTGGTTTGCTAAAATCCGTACGGTACATCAACATCTTACGCGTAGGACACAGAGGATTGTCGCCACGTGCATGAGCTTTTAAGTTCGATTCAGAGCGCCGAAGGTAAAACTCTGGCCGTGGATCGCCGTCCCCAACTGAACGACCGGCTGCTGCATCGCATTGCGAGGACCGATATGACTGAAATTGTTGAAATCCGCGCCCGCGAGGTACTTGACTCGCGTGGCAATCCTACCGTGGAAGCAGATGTAATTCTGGAAAGCGGCGCATTGGGCCGTGCCATTGTGCCCTCGGGCGCCTCAACCGGCGAGCATGAGGCCGTGGAGCTGCGCGACGGCGACAAGAGCCACTACATGGGCAAGGGCGTCCTGCAGGCCGTAGCCAACGTGGAAACCATGATTGCCCCGGAACTGGAAGGTATGGACGCCTCCAATCAGCGCCTGATCGACCAGACCATGATCGCGCTGGACGGAACGCACAACAAGAGCAAGCTGGGCGCCAACGCCATTCTGGCCGTCTCCATGGCCTGCACCCGCGCCGTGGCTCAGACGCTTGAAATTCCCCTGTATCGCTATCTGGGCGGTGTCAATGCCAGCATTCTGCCCACACCCATGATGAACGTATTGAACGGCGGAGCCCATGCCGATTCGAACGTCGATTTTCAGGAATTCATGATCATGCCGGTTGGCGCGGAGCGTTTTTCCGATGCGCTGCGCTGGGGAGCCGAGACCTTCCACCACCTGAAGGGCGTGCTCAAGAAGAAAGGCTACAACACGGCCGTGGGCGACGAGGGCGGATTCGCACCTTCGCTCAAGTCGAACGCCGAGGCCATCGAGCTGATTCTGGAGGCCATTGAAGCCGCTGGCTACAAGGCCGGGGAACAAATCGCCATCGCTCTCGATCCGGCATCCAGCGAGTTTTATGATAAGGAAACGAAGAAGTACGTCTTCAAGAAGAGCGACAAGCGCGAGTTGTCGAGCGAAGAGATGGTGGACTTTTACGACAATTGGGTCCGCCAATATCCCATCGTCTCCATCGAAGACGGCCTTGCCGAGGACGACTGGGAAGGCTGGCGTTTGATGACCGACAAGATGGGCAGCCGCATCCAGCTCGTCGGCGACGACCTTTTCGTGACCAACACCAAGCGCCTGCAGCGCGGTATCGAAGAGGGCGTGGCCAACTCCATCCTCATCAAGGTCAACCAGATCGGCACCGTGACCGAGACCCTGGAAGCCATCGATCTGGGCCGCCGTTACGGCTACACAGCGGTGATGAGCCATCGCTCCGGTGAGAGCGAAGACACCTTTATCGCCGACCTGGCCGTAGCCACCGGCGTGGGCCAGATCAAGACCGGCTCCGCCAGCCGCACCGACCGCATCGCGAAATACAACCAGTTGCTGCGGATCGAAGAAGAGCTCGGCTCCGGCGCCGTCTTCCTCGGCCTTGAAAGCCTCAACTACAACGACTAGCACCACCTGCGGTGGGGCTAACTGCTTCGCGTGGCTCTGTAACAACAGAAAGGGAGGGAGCTTCGGCTCCCTCCCTTTGCTTTTGCTCTTCACTCTGCAACCAACAACTTATGACTGTCATCCTGAGCGAACGGGGCCCCAAACGTCTTTCAGTTTGGGGGTGGTGAGTCGAAGGACCCGCGGCTGCTATTCGGGACGCACTCATTTTCACCTCGGACACAACGGCAAACCCTCCTTGTCGATGGTCGGATCGACCGCATACCACCCCTCGCTCAGATCGATCTTGTAGGATTGCTCCTCTCTATCAAAGCAATCTTCTTCTTTCGAAGCCGCCCCTTCCAATTGCTTTTCCCGTGCTATGGCGCCCTCCGGCGACATATGCCGTTCGAACCACACCAGCCGGTTACAGTTATACATTGCAAAGAACCCTTCATGCTTCCTTTGCTTATGTTCGAAGACTCGCTTTAACAAGCTACCGCTCACTCCGATATAAAGCGTATGACTCCTGTTAGCCACGATGTATGTGCAATACACCCGCTCGCCCATGGCCAGCAATCTACGCCAAAATCGCCTGATATGGCAAACTGCGTTCAGATACGAGAAGCAACCGCGGGTCCTTCAACTCGGCTGAAAAGCGCCTCGCTCAGGATGACAGCATGTCTGGGAAGCGCGCTGCTTCTGCTCAACAGCACCCTTTGGAAGCACCGCTCGCTTCAGCGACCCCGGCGGGTTATCCTTAAGGAGAGTGAACTTCGATCCCGGTCTGAGGTGTTTCCATAGTGCCTACCAAGCGTCCCATCGTTCTGACCATCCTTGACGGATGGGGTTACCGGCCTGAAACCGCCAACAACGCCGTCGCACTGGCCCGCAAGCCCACCTACGACAAGCTCATCAGCGAATATCCCAACACGCTGATCCAGGCGTCGGAGAAGTTTGTCGGCCTGCCTAAAGGACAGATGGGCAACAGCGAAGTCGGCCACCTGAACATCGGCGCCGGGCGCATTGTGCAGATGGACATCACCCGTATCGACGTGATGGTGGCCGAAGACACGCTGAAGGACAACGAACAGATCAAAGCCAGCTTCGACTATGCCATCGAACACCACTGCGCCCTGCACCTGTTGGGCCTGGTCTCGGACGGCGGCGTTCACTCGCATCAGGAGCATATCTACGCCATTCTGCGCGCGGCGCGCGAAGCCGGCCTGACCCGCGTTTTTGTCCATGTGTACCTGGATGGCCGTGACACGCCACCCACCTCGGGCATCGACTACGTGGCGAAATTGGAGCAGAAGATCCGAGAGTATGGCGTGGGCAAGATCGCGTCGGTCAGCGGCCGCTACTATGCGATGGACCGCGACAAGCGCTGGGAGCGCCAACGGAAGGCCTTCGACGCCATGTGCATCGGCAAGGGCGAATGCTCGACGGCCACCGATGCCGTGCAGGCCATCCGCGATAGCTACAACACCGGCGTCCAGGACGAATTCGTTTTGCCGGTGACCATTGTCGACGACCAGGACAAGCCCGTAGGCTTGATCCGTGACGAGGATGCGGTGCTGAACTTCAACTTCCGCGCCGACCGCGCACGGCAGGTGACCCGGGTACTCACGCGCGAAAGCGGCTTGAACGCCGAAGGCGGCCGCAACCTGGACGGCTGGGAAGCGCTGGACCAGGTCATTCCCCGCTCGGAGTTGCCCAAGCGCCTCCACTATACCTGCATGACGCAATACGACGAGAAGTTCGAACTGCCCATCGTCAGCCCGCCCCAGTCCATGGAGCACATCCTGGGCAACATGCTGGCCAGCGCCAACCTGCGCAACCTGCGTACCGCAGAGACCGAGAAGTTCGCCCATGTGACATTCTTCTTCAATGGCGGCCGCGAAAAGCCCTTTGCCGGCGAAGAACGCATTCTGACTCCCTCGCCTAAGGTGGCCACTTACGACCTCATGCCGGAGATGAGCTCGGTGAAGGTCGGCGACTCGATCGAGAAAGCCATCCTGGACACCACTTTCGACATCGTCATTTCGAATTTCGCCAATCCGGACATGGTGGGCCACACCGGTGTGTTGTCGGCGGCCATTCAGGCAGTCGAGGCCGTGGATGTGCAACTGACGCGCATCTACAAGGCAGTGAAAGAACGCAACGCCATCTGGATCGTGACTGCCGACCACGGAAACTGCGAGACCATGGTGGATCCCATCACCGGCGAGCCGCACACGGCGCACACCACCAACCCGGTGCCGCTGATCTATGTTGCCGAGGAAGCCAAGAACTTCCGGCTGCGGCCCGATGGCTCGCTGCGCGACATTTCGCCGACCATGCTGCGGATGTTGAACCTGGACCTGCCCAAAGAGATGAGCGGGCGGGATCTGCGGGTGCCGCTGGCGAAGTAACTGCGCGTTTGAGTCCCATGGTTTCCCAGGTCCCAAAATCGGGACCCGGGGCCAACCCAACCTCAGTGCGCCGGAGTTTCCTTGACAGGTTCCAGCAGCAGCGTGGTTCCCTTGGCTTTCATTTCCCCGCTGAAGAACTTGCCTTCGCCGGTGAGTTCGAAAGTGTCCCATGAGGAAATCATGGTGGGTCCCCACTCTGGATCGAAGCACCAGACCGTCCAGCCGATGCCCTTGCTGTCAAGGTATTTGGTGATTTCGGAGGCGTAAGCGGCGTTGTCGGCCTGGTTGCCGTATGCGTCGCTGAAGCCGATCTCGGTGGCAATCATCGGATAGCGCTCGGCGGCGAAGCCGAAGTCCTCTTCCCACTTCTGCGGCCAAGGTCGCTTCCGCTTGTTGGGGTAGGGATGGGTAACGTAGCCAATGCGCTCGGCGCGGACCGGGCTGTCGCGCAGCGGCGCCAGGTCGTAAGCCCAGTCGAGGCCGGCCACCAGCGGAATGGTGTCGTTGTCGTAAGCGCGGATGAGGGTAATGATGTCTTCGTTGATTTGGCGCCATTCGTCCCAGGTCATGGAGCCGAGCTGACCGCGATAAATGGTGGGTTCGTTGAAGAGCTCGAAGAAGGCGACGGTGTGGTTGCCATTGTAGTGAGCAGCCATGGTGCGCCAGAAGTTGAGGGTCTCGGGCAGGCTTGTCTCGTACATGGGGTCTTGAAACAGGCCCTGCTTCAGGTTGCCGATGGAGTGCCAGTCGATGTCGACATACATGCCGAGATCGGTGGACCACTGTACGGCCTCGTCCAGCAATTCCATATACGCCTTGGGGCCGCGGCCGCGCCAGGCAACGGGGTGCACGGGAATGCGAACGACGGTGGCTCCGGACTCCTTGATCTTGGCGAAAAAGGCCTGGTTCCAGTGGCCCTGGCTATCTACCTTGTCAGGGTCGCCGGTGTTGACGCCGCGGAATTCGAGCGGCTTGCCGGAGGCATCGACAAAATGATTTCCGCTGACGGAGATGAGGGGCAGTTTCTTGGCGTCCGGGCTTTTGAGGGGCCGGTTGAAATAGGCCTGATGCCACCAGTCGCTGAGTTTCCTGGATTGCTGCGCGGGGCCTGGGGTTGTTGGGGGCGCGGTTTGCGCGGGTAAGGCGGAGCTCAAGAACAAGGCAAGAACAAGAGCGGCAAGGGTGAAGCGATTCATGGAGTTTTCCTTCGTACATGCGCCGACAGCGGCTTCATGTCGCATGGGGTGGCGTGGGTGAATCGCTTTATCTTACTTGCCGTGAATGGCCGTGTCGATGCCGAGTTCCCTCATCGGGACGGCAACGCTGGCCTTGCGACAATTCGTCGGTTCTTCGGGTTCTCCCCTAGCCCGTAAACTTCGGCCCGGGTCCAATAGCTCATATCCTGCCAGTCGATATGCTTCTCGTCCGCGGTGACTGTTCCTTCAAACTTCGTGCCAAACGCATCGAGCATCAGATGCCCCTTGTCATCCACGCGACCTGTGGCCTGGCAGTCTTTTGTGTCGCCCAGTTGAATGCGGTCCCCTTGCTGGCGGATGGAGCAGCTTCCCACCTGCGCAATCCATCTTCCATTCAGGTTGAGGGGTTGGCGAATTGGCTTGGATGGACAGCGCGCCCAGTAAGTTCCATTGGTCCAGTCGATCTGGCTTTGGTCGGGGGTGAGGGCGCCGGCGGTATTCCAAACCGGTGCAATCAGAAGAATCGGGCCCCGCAGTTCTCCGCTTGAAGCGGCCCCGTTCTCGTTGTGCAATTCCAAAAAATCACCGCCGTCCGCTATGGTTGCGCGCAGGTCCGTGCGTCCCTCGACACACCAGTCCCCGAGGAAGTGCGATTGCGCGAGGTCTGCCGGGAATTCCGCCGCCAGAGCAGCTTCAATCTTTTCCTTCAGGTCGATATTGAAGGGCGCTTGATCCTCTTTACCAACCGCGGCGAGAGGCTCAGCATTCGGCGGCGCGCCGCCCCATTGCCAGAAACGCACGGTCGAAGCCTTGGCAATCATCGCGGAGAGATCGGCATTGGGAAAGCGCTGGACGTAGGGCACAGCCCAGCCGATATCCATACCCGAAAACGGCTGGGCGATGTCCTGTTCCTCGCCGGTTCTCTTGGCTATCAGGGAGGGATCCTTCATTGCCGCGACGTCGAACTTCACCAGCCTGTGGATGGCGCCCTCGCGTTCCGCATACAAATCGAATCCATTGGCATGGCCAAGTTCCGCAAGCATCACCAGGGCCTGGAGCGCGTAGAGCTGATAGTGCAGCGCCATGCGGCCTCTGGCCATCTCGTGGTCGAGAGTTCCATCCGGCCGGATGGCATGGATTCCCATCTTGTAGGTGCTCAGGCCCCAGAGGAAAGCGTCCGGGTCGTTGTTCGCAATGCCCGCAGCGGCCACAGCGAGGCCGGCCCAGTACATGTGATTGCTCCAGGCGTCGGTTTCCGGATTCTTCCGTCCGCTGTCGAAATACGCACGCACCTGGGTGGCTACAAGACCAAACCATTTCTGAATCTGCGCGTCCTGTGCTGCCGTTCCCATGCCGCTGGTCCGCACCTTCAAGTAGGCAAGCGCTGTTCCGCTCAGTACCCTCTTCTGCATGTAAACACCGGTGTTCTTCGGCATCTTTTCATCCCATGCATCGGCTTTGGCGGCGGCGGTTAGGAGCGAATAAACGCAGGCGGCGGCAGCGCGGCTTCCCTTGCTTAACCACGCGTCGGCCGCCAGACCCGCGAATTGGCCAAGATGGGTCGGCGCAGCCGAGTCCTGCTGATAGGTGGCTCGTATCTTTTCATCGATGATGGAGTGCTTGGGGTCGATGTAGTAGTCGGGGAGATTCAGGGTTCTGGAGAAGGCTGGCCGCGCGGGACAGTTGTAGGGCGTGTCGGCAGGAACAATCTTTGCCGAGTCCCAGGGTGAACGCAAGCGCTGGCCGGAGGCGGGAATGGCAACCAAAACTCCCAAGAGATATGAGGCCAAAAAAGAGGAGCGTGTCATGGCAACTCATTTTATGACACGGCGGCCGGCAATCAACGATTGAGAAAGCAGATGCAGCCAGTTGCTCATGCCAAAGCAGCATCCGAGCCTGCTGGTCAATTGCGCGTGTATGCCATGCCGGATGCCAGTTCGCAGATCGCGGGACAGAGACCCTTTCAGAGCCGGACCATGGCCTCAATAAAGTAAAGCTTGTCCTCTCCGAGACCCTTCAGGTCGTTCAGACTCAGGCGACCTTCGCGGACCAGAATGCCGAAGACCAGGGGCAATTGGGAATAGCGATAGTCGTACTTGCGATCGATCTCCTTGCGTCGTTTGGTCAGAAACTCCTCAAGGTCCCAAAGGCCGGAGGGTTGCTGAAGGCTGGCAACTCTTTCCCTCGTTTGTTGAACGATCTCGGCGAGTTCCCGATCGAGAGCCTTGTTGAAGGCTTTGCGGGCGATGGCTTTCTCGCCTCCCGACCAGTGCAACTGATCGATAGAGGGATGTTCATTCTGGACTGGCGAAATGGATGTGCCGGACATGTTCAGAATTCCTCCTTTCAATTGCGGAAAGTTTACCCGGCTCAGGGATGCTTTGCAACAGCGACGGGGCTGCGTTTTCGATGCCCGAGGCGCGGTCCTGGTCTACTCGCACAAAAGCCTCCCCAATGGGGAGGCCTTGTGGTTGAAACGCCGAGGCGGCACTAGCGGGGACGCAGAGACTTGATGGCCGCGGGTAACCGCTCTTCAATGAGCTTGGCGCGCTCTGCGGCAATGCCGCCCAGATAAGACGGGGCGGGAGTGGCTGTAAGCACCAGGACGAAGGCGATGACCGAGAAGCAAAGGCCTGCGATGCCTGCCGAGACAAGCATTTGATACATGGATGAAATGTCCAGGCCCAGGACGTTGAAGGCCACATGCTCCAGCGGCTTGATGTGCTTGAGCACGGCCAGCGCGAAGAGAAAGAAGAAGACCGCCAGGGAGGTAAGGACGGCCAGGGTTACGTCGAGGCTGCGGTGGAACTTCTGGCGCGAGCGGCAATGCGGACAGTCGACGAAATGCTGCTCGTAATCCTTGCGCATTTCGGGATAAATCCCGGAAATATCATAGCGCCAGCTCGCCAAAATTGCGCCTACAACTCGGTCAGTACATTGAGTTCTTGCCATAGGGTAACGACTCACTTTGCAACGGTTATGCTCGTCCGCTTAACTTGCGCGGCTCTCGTGGCAACGGGAGCACTGACCATTAGACGCGCCACCCTGAGGAACGGTTCTGCGTCGGTCTAATCTGCTCTGCCTCGCCACGACGACTTAGGTCTTGGCGTCGTTGTTTGCCAACCTGCCTGATACAGAGTGATGCCCGTGTCGTACCATTCTACCTGAATTTACCTAAAAACAAATAGCCGAAAGAGGACAGTGTTGTTCTGCTAACACTAGGTGGTTGGCCAAAAGGCTTGCACGACCCACCAGGGCACGCTCGGCAGCGAGCCTGGCCAGCTCGGGAAGGTTATTGCTTTCAGACAGATGCGCGAGGATGATGTGGGCGGCCTGGCCGTCGTAGGAATTCTCGAGAAACTCTGCCGCGGCGTCGTTGGACAGATGGCCGACGCGGGAAAGCACCCTTTGTTTGACTTGCCATGGGTAAGGGCCGTCGCGCAGCATCTCCAAATCGTGGTTGGACTCGAGCAGCAGAAGGTCGACCCCCTTGAGTTGTGCCTTGACGTTGGGGGGAATGTACCCGAGATCGGTGGCAAAGGCCATGCGAACGCCTTCAGCGCGGAAGACGAAGCCGACGGGATCGGCGGCGTCATGGGGAATGGTGAAGGGGCTGACGGCGATGTCGCCGATGTCGAAGGGCTCACCGGCCTTGAAATACTCGACCGCGGGGAGCCATGTGGGGTCTTTGGGACGGGCGGCGGGGGATTCGGCGGCTATTGCGGCGGCCTCGTGGGCCACATCCTGGGCCATCGCCGGCGAAACGGACTCGGTCTGATCGTGGTTAGGCTGCGCCAGGTCTGGAAACGGCTCGGTCGGCAGGTCGGCATCGTCCGGTTCGCCTTCCTCGGCGCAGGTGGCCTCGGCTTGACGCTCGGCGGCCTGCTTGCGGGACAGTTCCAGCCACTGGGCATAGGTCATCTGACGGCGCGGGGTGAGCCAGCGCATCCATGCGCGGTGGGTTCCCTCGGTGAAATAGACTGGAATGCCGAGTTTGCGGGCCGTGACGGCAATGCCGCTGACGTGGTCGGAGTGCTCATGGGTGACAATGATCGCGTCGAGGGTTTCCGGCTCTTCGCCGGCCAAGGCCATGCGCCGGAAGAGCTCACGGCAACTGAGGCCGGCATCCACCAGAATGCGCGTGCGTCCGCCGGTGACAACGGTCGAGTTGCCCTTGGAGCCGGAAGCCAAAACCGTGAAACGCACCATGCTTTGAGCATAGCGCGGCTGCCTGTCGATCGCGCAAGGGTTCTTTCAGGGTTGCGCGATGGGGTAGTCCACGGCCAAGCACAAGGCCGCCTTGGCAAGCATTCGGGTTGAATCGAGCACCGGCAGAGGTGAGTTCGCGTCATTGATTAGGAGGGGGATCTCGGTGCAGCCCAGAACCACCGCCTCGCAGCCCTGCTGAACCATGGCGCCAATCATGCGCTGAAAAGCCGCGACCGACTCGGGCTTCAGGACGCCGTAAACCAGTTCGTCCATGATGATGCGATTGATTTGTTCGCGGTCAAGGGCATTCGGACGCACGAACTGCAGGCCGCAAGCGGCAAGTTTGGTGGGATAGACGTCGCTCTCGACCAGCCATTTTGTGCCGGTGAGGCCAACACAGCGAAACCCGCGAGTGGCGGCCTCGGCGGCGACCACTTCGGCAATGTGCAGCCATGGCATCGGGGATCGGGGCAAGACAAAGTCAAAAGCCCGGTGGATGGTGTTGTCGGGGCAGATGAGGAAGTCGGCCCCACAGGCGGCCAGCTTGCGAGCCGAGGAGTACATCAGTTCGCCCACGCCCTCCCAGTCGCCCTGCTCGATGAATTCCATGTACTGGGCCAGGGAGTGGGTGTGCATCGAAATCTCGGGATGGGCGTGCGGACCCAGCTGTTGCGCGCCTTCAGCACAGATGGTGCGGTAACACAGCGATGCGCCTTCGGCAGAACAAGCGACGATTCCGATGTGAGCGGGCATGGGGAGATTCTACAAAGCATGCGGCCCTCATCCCCAAAGAAAGTCGGGTTAGGATTAAGGATCGTGGTTTTCTCAATTCTCATTGGAGGCATCCAGCATGAAGATTTCGCAGGTCTGGAGGCAATCGCTCTCGATCGGCCGGTTTTTTGGTTGCCCTATGGCTTTTTCGGCGATGCTGCTGACGCTTTTGCTTGCGCAAACGGTTCTGGCTGCCGACAAGCATGGCGGCGGCGCTGCGGCAGGCTGGGATCGGCAGGCCGCCGAGCGCTATCTCGACAGCCGCGAGGTGTGGTGGCAATCGTGGGACCGCGCGCAGAAAGACCATGGCACGTATTGCATCTCGTGCCATACCCAGGCGCCCTACGGATTGGCTCGGCCGGTGTTGCGGCAGGCGCTGGATGAGCCCGCTGCAGCAGGCGCGGAGAGAGCCCTGCTGGACAGCATTGAAAAGCGCGTGCGGCTGTGGAAAGAGGTCGAGCCCTTCTACCTGGACGCCAAGTACGGCGCGGGCAAGGAGATTGAATCGCGCAATGCCGAAGCGGTGTTGAATGCGGTGATCCTTGCGAGTTACGACCAGCACAAGGGGCGGCTGAGCGAAACCGGACGCATGGCCTTCGACAATGCCTGGGCGCTGCAGTCGAGGGCCGGCCCGGTGGCCGGCGCATGGGTTTGGCAGAACTTCCATTACACGCCGTGGGAGTCGCCCGAGTCGGAGTACCATGGCGCCGCGCTGATGGCTGTTGCCGTGGGCAGCGCACCCGGCGGCTATCGCGACGAGCCAGGGATTGCGGCCAATCTGAAAGCCCTGCGCACCTATCTGGCTAGCCACTACGAGGCTCAGCCAATGCTGAACAAGGTGGTGGCGTTGTGGGCTGCCTCACGTATCCCAGGCCTGCTGACCGCCGCACAGCGCAGCAAGCTTGTGGCGGACCTGAAGCTGCTTCAGAGGCCGGACGGCGGATGGAGCCTGTCCACGTTGGGCACATGGGAACGGATGGACAATACGCCGCTCGAAAGCCGGTCGGACGGCTACGCCACCGGAATTGCGGTATTGGCCCTGGAGCAGAACCTGGTGAAAGATGGTGCGGTTGAGCGCGGCATTGCCTGGCTCAAGGCAAACCAGGACAAAAGTACCGGCGCGTGGCCAGCCTGGTCGCTGAACAAGAACCGCGATCCGCAATCGAATGTGGGCCAATTCATGAGCGACGCAGCCACCAGCTATGCGGTTCTGGCGCTGGAAGAAAGCCATTAGACCCTGATGCGAATTATTGCTTCGAACCGCCTCCTGCACCGGGACCGCCCTGGGCCTGTATCTGATAGCGGGCCAGGTTGCCGCGCAGGGCTGTGGCCAACTCGTCGTTGTTCTTCCGGATGGCCAGATCGAGGGCTTGTTGCGCCGTGGCAATCGCCGTCTGGTATTGGCCGTTTTCACTGTACATGGCGGCCAGCATCTGCAGGATTTCGGGTTCCTGGCCGTTGGTGAATTTGGCGGCGGCTTCAAGCTGAGGCAGTGCGTCGCTAAACCGGTTGGTGGCGGCAAAGGCACGTCCCAGGTTGTAATGGCATTCAGCGGAACGCGGAGCCAGCTCGACGGCTTTCTGCAACTCGGCAATGGCTTCGTCCATCTTGCCCATGCGGGCTAGGATGACGCCCAGGATGTTATGGCCGTCGGAGGACTTGGGTGCCAGCTCGATGCCCTTGGTCAACTCCTGGATTGCTTCGGACCGGTGGCCGCCCATCTGTTCCAACATATGCCCCAGGTTGACGTGCGCGGCTCCGTTGTCGGGGTTCAGTTCAATTGCCTTCTGGATCTGGGCCATGGCTTCTTCCATCCTGCCGGCTTCGGCCAGCGCGCTGCCCAGGTTGTTGTGGGTCTGCGAACTGTCGGGGTTCAAGGCTAGGGACTGGTTATAGGCCTCGATGGCCTCGGAGGTCTTGCCGGTTGCGGCCAGGGCCACGCCCAGGTTGTTAAAGGGGCGCGCATCGGTGGGATCTTTGGCTGCGGCTATCTTCCATGCGGGAGCCGCTGCGGCATAGTTGTGCTCATCCTGAAACTGCTGGGCCGTGTCGAACTCCCGGTAGAAGTCAATGGCCGGTGTCTCGATGCGGTCGAGGCCGTCGGGGCCGATGTTGACGAATTCCGGAATGTTCACGGCACGGTTGGAGGCTGTTGCGTTTTCAACCACCACCGCGGGACTGGCATGGCCCTGGTCGTCGATGTGGGTCAGGTAGAGGTGGGTGTAATAGGACGGGCTCTTGGACGAAAACGCCAGCCAGTGGCCATTGGGCGAGAAGCTGTGCCAGGAATTCATCACCGGCAGATTCGATTCGAGCGGCCGCGCCACGCCACCTTCAAAAGGAACGATATAGAGCTTGCTGTCGGGCCGCATCAGCAGGCCGTTCTTGCATTGGACAAAGACGATCCATTTGCCGTCGGGCGAGACCTTGGGGAAGTTGTTGCTCATCCCGTTTTCCGACGCGCCGACCACACGCTCCGGAACTCCGCCCTTGCCGTCGTTGAAGGGAATCTTGTACAGATCGTAATGGATCTGCGTCTCGTTGGGATCGTTGGCATACATGGAACGCTTGTAATCGGGGCCGTAGGGATCTTTCGCGGCGGCGCGGGAATAGACGAGGTACTTGCCGTCTGGACTCCAGAAGGCCGAGGTCTGGACGAAGTTCGGATCGTCGGCGCCGGGTAAGGGCTGGAGCTTGTTGCCATCTTTGCTGTACCAGCCGAGCACGCCGCGGGTAGGATAAAAGACCTGTCCGAAGCCGTAGAACCAGTAGAAGCCGTTGTAGAGCCGGTCGAGAACGCGGGTACCGTGGGCGTGGGGCACATCGATGGAGTTGATGACATATTTGCCATCGGGAGAAACCTGGCTCATGAAGCCGAAGCGCTTCTGTGCGTGCTCCTCAGAGAAGGCGCTCCAGTGAATCAGGTAGTCGCTGCTGATGGAGCTGACTTTCTTGAGGGGGATGAGCGCGTAGAGGCCTTTGTCGTTGGCCGGACCATCGACGTCGATGCCCATGGTCTTGCCGTCGCGGGAGAAGGAGTGGCAATTACCGCAGGTGGGCAGGCCGGTCATCATGACCTTGCTTTGGGGCTGGTTGATGTACCGGAGTTCCCACTTGATCATGGGCAGCACGGAATCGGGCAGGGGCTTGATGACGCCGCGCTGCTCTGCGTCAGGCGGAGGCGGAATGAGGGGGACATCGCGATAGAAGATGGGCGCGCCGACGGGATCGGTGGAAGTCTCGAGCATGGACTGCGCGTGGGAAACCGGCTGGCGGTCTTTTTGGGTCGCGTAGCCGCTGATGGTCACCGTGGCGGGCTGACCGACCGATTGCTTCTTGATCTCTTCCCAGGTTTTAACGTCGGGGCGCCAGGTGTGGGCCGCGGCCTGTTGCGGGGTAAGTGTAGGCGGAACATATCCTTTGAGGGTGGTGTCGAGTTCGCTCAGTTGCATCTTGTCGCCGTTGGACCAGATCTTGAGGGGGTGGCCATGCGGGAAGACGATTTCGATGCGCCAGACGGTCGCCGCCGGGTTGTCGTCGCGCCAGGTGAACTGGGGCGGAATGATGTCGGGAGGATAAACGGCGCCTTTGATGGGAACGTCGATGTTCAGACCCGGGTCGGTGCTGTACATGGGAACGGTTTTGAGAAACTCGGGAACCACCGAGGGATCTGTCGATACCGCGGCCGGCTGAGTGGATTGGCCTGTTCCCGCAGCGATTACCTTGCCGGTTAGCCCGGCCCCCGTGGCCAAAAGGACAGCAGCGGCCACTACAAATACCCGTTCCATGAAAGCTCCCCTATTGGCACTTGGACAGGGTCCGAGGCCATTCTCATAGCTTATCTTGAGGGAGAGGTCCGGGGGCGTCCAAGAAAGCGGATCAATGTTCAATAGTAGCAAAGGCGAGGTATGCAGTTGGACATCGTAGCGGCCGAAACAGAAGCGCAGCGATGCAAGTGATTGAGAGATGACGGTTTGCACCGCGACTGGGAGCGAGGAACACGGCCAAGTTGCAGTTTGGTTAGACCGGAGCTCTCCAATCCCTTCTACTGCCTGCGGCGCAGTTGAAAACAGGATCCTGGATTCTCTACACCTTGACCGGCCTCGCTGGCAGCGGAGTTTTTCGCGACTGGGTGGGCCATTTTCTTTCAAAGCCGAGGTGTCTGATCGCGTGCAATCAAGGCTCTTGGCTCTAAGGTCAATCGGCTTGTCAACGTGGACCTGGACTTATCCGTCTAACCCGTAAGGACATAAAGGTGCCGCTTGTGCAGGGCATTGCCTGCGGAGTAGCATCGTACGCGGGTTGTGAATTGGGAAACGAACCTGCTTTTAGACACCACCGATTAGCAGGATGCGGCAGCCTTAGGAAAGGTCTTCAGGAAAGCCATTGCACGCATTGTGCGGAAAACGAGCCATCATCATGAAGTCAGAAGAAGTGTGCACACCGGTAAGAAATCTATTGGGGAAAGCCATTCATTGCTTGCCAGCCTTGCTTCTCTCAATGGCATTTTCCACTATCTGTACTGGCCAAGCAGCGCCGGCAGTTCAAAACGCCGCATCGTCGCCAACTCAAACGCCGTCTATCACCACCAACATCGATGAAGTTTCGCTCGACCTGGTAGTGCACGACAAGGGCCACAAGGTGGTAAGGGACCTGAAGAACGAGGATTTGGCGATCACAGACAACGGCGTTCCGGTGACGTTGAAAGGCCTTCATCTCGTCTCTTCCGATTCCAGCTCGGACCATCTGGTGACGCTGGTGTTCGACCCCTTTGTGGGGCCCGCGGCCAAGAGCGCGCAGGGCATCGCGATGAAGATTCTGAGCGTCCTTCCCTCAAATGGCTATTCTTTCGCGGTGATGGATATCCCCGGTCGCCTTAGGCTTATCCAGGGCTTTACGGATGACAGGAACACCGTCCGCCAGGCGGTGAAGACTGTGACCGACAGCAGTGCCGTCGATCGGAAGCAAGTTATCCAGTTGACGGCCACCAACACCGTCGTTAAGAAAGATGTTCCCACTGCCCCCGACCAGAAAGCGGTCACCGCGGAGCAGGCTGAGAAGAACCTGATTGCCGTGGCGCAAACGGGTGTAGATCTTGCCGGAACGCATATGGACGTGAAGACGCGTGCCCGGTATCAGACGCTATTGAACGCTCTGGGAGCAGCACAGCAGATTCGGCAGGATCAACATGCGCTTCCGAATCTTGCCGGCTTGCTGGCCGTGGCACGTTCGCAACAGAAGATCGCAGCCAGAAAATGCATTATTTATTTCACTGAAAACATGCAGTTGGATTCGGCCTCAAAGGAAATGGTGCACACCATTACCGGGGCGGCAAACCAGTCGGGCGTAACTCTCTACGTGGTGGACATGGATGCCCTCGACGTGGGCGGCCGGCACCAGATCGATGCCGCGGTTGGAGCGCAGAACGTCGCGTTCAATCCGACTCCGGCGCCGGCGGCCGGAAGCGGCGGCCATGGCGCTGCGGTGGCTCCCATGGAGCAGGCCGGAGCGACTTCAGGACCGGGCAGCAACGTGGGGATGGCCACGGATTGGAATCGTCAAGGCTCCGTCTTTTCCGATGCCTCAATCAAGAGTCCGCTGGCCGAAATGGCGAAAGATACCGGCGGCGGATATGTCGATGCCCAGGATAACGTCAAGAAGCCGCTGCAGCAGTTGGTTGAGGACATGACTACCTACTACCAGGCGTCCTACGTTCCTCCCATTCAGGACTATGACGGATCGTTTCGCACCATCGATGCCAGGGCAGTGCGGGCTGGCATCAACATCAAGACCAAGACAGGCTACTTTGCCGTTGCGCCCGGCGCGGAAGGCGGCATTCGCCCGTTTGAGGCTCCCTTGCTGAAGATTCTGGGCGAAGCGCAACTGCCCACGAATCTGCAGTTCCATGCCAGCGTGCTGCAGTTTGGCGAGTTGCCGGACGGCAACACAAGCTCAGTGGCCGTCGATGTGCCTCTCTCTCAACTGCAAACCAAGACCGACACGCACACCAATCTCTTCTCGGCTCATGTTTCAATCGTGGCTCAGATCAAAGACCAGAGCGGACTGGTCATTGAGCACTTTGCCGAAGACGTTGCCAAGCGCGGGACTCTGGATACCATTGACAACGACAAGACGGCATCGATCACCCTGCAGCGGCATTTCCCGGTAACTCCCGGCAAGTACACGCTTGAAGTCGCGGTGATGGACCGGTTCAACGACAAGGCCGGCGCGCAGCGGACTAGTTTTGAGATTCCGCCAACCACCGCTTCACCTTCATTGAGCGATATTGTGCTGGTGAAGAAGGTTGACACCTTCCGCGACGACGACGATGTGCAAGAGCCGATGCGCTATGAGACGGGCAAGATCACGCCCAACGTAACCGGCGACATTCCCGCAAATACAAAGGGCGTTTCGCTGTTCTTCATCGTTCATCCCGACACCAAGACCAAATCTCCTTTGACGATTGAGATGATCGCTAGCCGCAACGGCCGGCCCGGCAAGCGCGTCCCGCTGCCGCTCCGCCAGGAGGCAGGCCTGTCGGCGTTTCCTTACATGGCCAGCTTCAAATCGGCCATGGCGCCGGGTGACTACACCATCAAGGCGATCGTGACGCAGAACGGCAAGTCAACGGAACAGGAAGCGTCGTTCACCGTCGAGGGCATGGAGGCCCTGGCCGCGGCGCCTGGAGGCAGCGAGAGCGCAGCCGCAATGGCGGCCAGTGGCATGTCTGCGTTGCCGGATATCTCGACCACCGGCGCGCTTGCCATCACGGCCATCACCAATCCGGTGCCGCCGCCTTCACCGGAAGAGGCACATCGGATTATCGCGGACGCCCGCGTGCGGGCGCTTCACTACATCGACTCGCTGCCGAACTTCATGTGTGTCGAGACCACCAAGAGGTCATTCGATCCGACCGGCACGGGAAGATGGAAGTTGCGCGATACGATTACCGAATTGCTGCGCTACTACGACAAGGCTGAGTCGCGCACCATGATCGAGGTGAACGGCAAATCCGACAGCACCGATCGCGAAGCCATGAAGGGCGCTTTCTCTGCCGGAGAACTGGGCGGCGTGTTCAAAGCCGTGTTCCTGGATTCGGCAAAGACCGAGTTCACCTGGAAAGAGGTCGACTCCCTCGGTACCGGCACCGTGCAGGTCTTCAGCTACAAGGTAGCCAAGGCCAACTCGCAATTCTCCGTGGTGGGATTGAACGATCTGCAGGTGATGGTAGGATTCCATGGACTGGTCTTCATCGACAGCTCCACGAAAGACGTTCGCCGGATCACTCTCGAGGCGGACGATTTGCCCAAGGATTTCCCAACCCATCAGACAAGCATCGCCGTCGACTACGATTACGTGCAAATCAACACGCACGACTATATGATGCCGATCAGCGCGGAACTTCGGCTGCAGCAAGGGCGCCATGAGTCGGTGCGGAACTCGATCGATTTCCAGAGCTACCGGCGCTTTGGCTCCAACGTCAGAATCCTGCCCAATAACCCGCAGCCGGAGAAACCGTAAGCAGGGACTGCGACCGCTTCAACTCGCATTGAGAAACGCCGGCACGGTCTCGTGTCGGCGTTCCTGCGTAGAGCCCTCGTTGTTTTAAAATGTCAGCTATGCGATTGCTTTGTTTTGCTCTGCTCATCTGTTCTTTTGCATCCGCCCAAGGTCAAGTTTCCCACCAGGCTTCCGGCGATGCCGATGAGTTTTTGCGCAAGGGAATCGCCGCTCAACAGCACGGAGACGCGAAGGCCGCGATCGACGCTTACCGCAGAGCACTCGCCATCCGGCCTGAATTCTCCGAAGCGCGTGCGAATCTCGGCGCGGCGTTGGCCGCCGATGGGCAGTTCGACGCCGCCATCCAAGAAGACATCGCGGCCCTTGAGACGGCCCCTGACAAGGCAGCCGTGCGGATGAACCTGGCGCTGGCTTACTACAAGAAGGGCGACCTGCGCCATGCGCGGCCGGAGTTCGAGGCCGTGCACACAGCACGGCCGAGCGATCTCTCCGCGGCCATGCTGCTGGGCTACACCGCGATGAAGTTGGGAGATGGCAAGGCCGCGGTGGATGTTCTTGCACCCGTCGAGCAGGGACACGAGTCCAACATGGATTTCGAATTCGTGCTGGGCTCGGCCCTCGTTGAATCGGGCAAGGCTGCAGAGGGTCTACCGCGCTTGGAGAAGGTGGCCCGAGCCACTCGTTCCGGCGAAGCCTATGTGATTGCCGGGTCTGCCCGGCTGCAGCGGAGAGAGTTCCACCAGGCCCGCACCGACCTGGATGCCGCGGTGGAACTGGATCCGGCGGTTCCGGGACTGCAGACACTGGCAGGGCAGGCACGCGATGCGCTCGGCGATACCGATGCCGCGATTCCGGCGTTCCAGGCTGCTCTGCGCGCCGATCCACGGGACTTTACCGCGAACCTCTACCTTGGCACGATTCGCTTGAAACAGAGAGATCTGGACAGTGCGCGCCCCATGCTTGAACTCGCTTATCAGCTTCAGCCACAGGCGCAGCAGGCGCGTTTGCAGATGGCGAAACTGAACGCGATGACCGGCAAGCAGGCAGAGGCCGCGGCCATGCTGGAAGACCTCGAAAAAGCGGACCCCAATTGGCTCGACCCCCACATTGTGCTCGCGGCCCTCTACTACAAGTTGCACCGCCCTGAAGACGGCCAGCGCGAACGGAAGCTTGTTGAAGAGATCGAGGCCCGTCAACAGCAGGCCGGGCCGCCCAAGCAGTAGTCGGTTGCTGATGCGCCTGCAGTTTCATGGTCAGTCAAGGCAGGCTGAGGTACGTTGCGGGACTCATTTTGCAGGGGCTGGAGTGGCTGAATCCTGCTCCGTGACATGCAAGATGCGGTCTGCTTTCACATCCTCAAGAGTTTGCACCGTGCCGCTGGGCCAGGTGATTTCCACTTTCGTTGCCACCGATTCAGCACCGAGGCCGAAGTGCACCGGACCGAGGCTTGATGATGCATAGCAAACGCTCGAAGTCTGATGGTTGTATTGCGCTCCGGCCTTGGTGACGACCTTGATGCGCGCACCGATGCCATCGCGGTTGCTCTTGACTCCACGAAGCGCAATATCGAGCCAATGCGCAGTTCCAGGGCTGCGGTTCATCCACAGCTCCGCGTCCAGATCCATGGAACTGACCACCACATCGATGCGGCCATCGCCATCGAAGTCCCCCATGGCGCAGCCACGGTGGCGGGCAGCGGTGGTGGGGACAAAGCCGGCCTCTTCAGTAAGCTCCTGCCACTTGCCGCTGGCGCCGAGATTCCTGAAGACCGTGTTGGGCTGCTTGACTGTGGCGCCAGGCGGATGGGTTGCCGACACATGGCCGCGCGTCACAAACAGGTCTTTCCAGCCATCGTTGTCGAAGTCGTAGAGCGCGGGGCCGAACCCGGACATCCCCATACTCTGCGCACCCATGCCGCTGGCCGCGGTGACTTCCACAAAATCGCCCCTGCCGGTGTTCTGCAGCAGCGGAAACGTCTGCCGGTTCAGCGCTACATAGGCCACGTCGGGATAGCCGTCATTGTTGAAGTCGCGAAAATCCAACCCCATGCCTGAGATGAACGCGCCTTCTTCGGGCAACGCGGCGTTGGCCTGGAAGGCGACTTCCTCAAATTTGTTGCCTAGGTTATGAAACAGGAATTCGTAGCCCGCATCGTTGGTGACGAATAGGTCGGGTCGGCCATCCAGGTCGTAGTCCGCCACACCAACGCCCATCCCCTTGCCAACGTGCTCTCTGATTCCCCACTCCTTTGATACATCCTTGAAGGTACCGTCGCCCTGATTCAGAAAGAGCTGGTCGGGCAGTCCCTTGTAGTAGCGAGGATGGCAATATTCGGGGACGTCGTTGATGGTGCAAAGTGGCTTGTCGGAGTAAGTCCACTGCACGTAATTCACAATGAAGAGATCGAGCAATCCATCGTTGTTGACGTCGACCCAGGCAGCGGCAACCGACCAGAGCGGGCCGAACTCGGGATCGATGGCTTTATCGAGGCCGGCCTTCTTCGTGACGTCGGTAAATGTTCCGTCGCCATTGTTGTGATAGAGAGTATTGCCGTGGACGCCGGATAGGAAGATATCCGGGTGACCGTCGTTGTCGTAATCGCCGATGGCTACGCCCACATCGAATCCGGTTCCCGTAAGGCCTGCTTGAGCGGTGACGTCGGTAAATACTCCGTTACCGTCGTTGCGAAACAGACGGTTGGAGTATTTGGGAGAGGTCTTTTTCATCGAGGAAAGATCGGCGCCGTTGGCGAAGAAGATATCCGGCCGCCCATCGCCGTTGTAGTCGAAGACCGCGACACCGCCTGCCATTGTCTCGGGCACGTTCCGGGCTGGGCTCTCGTTGCTTTCAAGGCGAAATGGCAGCTTCTTCAACTCAAAACGGATCGGCGACGCAGGTTTCTGCTGAGCGACGGAAGGAATGCTTGCGATGCAGAAGTGAAGGGCCAGCGCCAAAAGGCAAAGATGGGAGGTCGAGGGTTTTTGCATTGTGAGGATCAGGAGATTTACGCGAAATCCTGGTTCGATTGTACTCTTTTGAGGATTGGCACGCCGCTGGAGCGCCGGCTACGCGAGCCCTCTGCAAGAATGCTGCCGAGGCGGCATTGGGCGGATATGTGGCGCCAAACGTGCGTCCTGGGTTCTGTTCATGGCGGCTGTACGTCTCCGCACCGGCGGTGGCCTGAATGGCATTCGCGATGATCTATGCTTGATTCATGCGAAGGCTCTGTCTAATCTTGCTGGTCGCAGGCGTTGTGGCCGCGGGCCAAGCGCCGGCAACTTCGGATCTGGATCGGTTGATGAGGGCCGGGGTGGCTGCGGAAAAGAGCGGCGACTTTCAGGCGGCGGTCCAGAACTTTCGCAATGCTCTGTCAATCCAGCCAAACCTGCTGGTAGCACATGTGCACCTGGCGGCGGCCTATTACAAGGCGAACGATCTCTTCCATGCGCGCATGGAAGCGGAGCAACTTCACACTGCGAATCCCGCAGACCTGCCAACGGCTCTGCTGCTGGCCAACACCTACATCAAGATGGGACGCGAAGCGCAGGCTGCCGAATTACTCGCAGGGCTCGAGGCGGGACACGAAACTGACATGGAGCTCGAATACTCGCTGGCATTCGCTCAGATTCAATCGGGGCGCGATGCCGAAGGGCTTCCGCGGATGGAGAAGGTTGCGCGGGCCATGACATCGGCCAATGCTTGGTTTATTGCCGGGGCCGGACGTTTCCAGCAAAGTGAATTCGTCGACGCCAAAGCCGATCTGGACGCGGCACTGAAGCTCAATGCTTCCCTTCCCGGACTGCAATCGATGGCTGGCCAGGTCGATTACGCGTTGGGCGATGGCGAAGCAGCGAACCCTCACTTCCAAGCCGCACTGCGTGCCGATCCCAGAGACTTCAATGCGAATCTCTATACCGGAATGTATCTTGTGAAACAGGGTGATTTCGAATCGGCGAGGCCGCTGCTTGAGCTCGCAGTTCAGCTTCAACCCGCGTCTCCGCTGGCGCGGCTGAAGTTGGCGGAGCTGAACGGCATCACCGGTAACTACACTGAAGCAGTCGGAGCCCTGGAAGGGTTGGAGAAGGCCGCCCCGGACTGGCCCGAACCGCATATTCACCTGGCCGCCCTCTACTACAAGCTGCACCGGCCCGAGGATGGCCAGCGGGAAAGAGCAATCGTGGAACAAATCCTGGCCCGACAGCAGATGGCTCGCCCCGCCAACAAGTAGGCCGCGCCGACTATTTTGGAGGCTCGGCGGTGGGCTCTGTGACCCTGACGACCCGGTCGCCCCTGACATCGTCGAGGATTTGCACCACGCCGCTGGGCCAGATGATTTCCACCTTGAGGGCTGTTGCTTCCGTACCGAGCCCGAAGTGAACAGGGCCGAGACTCGACGATGCATAGCAAACGCTGGAAGTCTGGTGGTTGTACTGGGTTCCAGCTTTGGTCACCACCTTGATGCGCGCGCCGATGCCGTCGCGGTTGCTCTTCACGCCACGAAGCGCAATATCCAGCCAGTGAGCGGGGCCGGGGCTGCGGTTCATCCAGAGCTCGGCATTGGCGTCCATCGAAGTCACGACGATGTCGGTGCGGCCATCCGCGTCGAAGTCGCCGAAGGCACAACCGCGGTGACGCGCAATTGAGGCGTCAAACCCTGCATCGGCGGTCAGCTCCTGCCACTTCCCGTTGGCGCCGAGATTGCGGAAAACCGAATTGGGCTGGGAAAAATGTTCGCTTTGCGGCCAGACAGCAACCACATTGCCACGCGCCACGAACAGGTCTTTCCATCCGTCGTTGTCGAAGTCGTAAAGAGCTGCGCCGAAGCCGGCCATCGGCTGGCTCATTTTGCGCATTCCGCTGGGGCTTGTGGTCTCAACAAAGTCGCCTTTCCCGGTGTTCTTGAAGACCGGGAAAGTCTGGTTCTTGATGGCGACATAAGCAATATCTGGATAGCCGTCGTTGTTGTAGTCGCGAAAATCGAGGCCCATGCCCGAAGTGAACCCGCCATCCTCGGGCAGCGCTACACCTGCATTGAAGGCCACCTCTTCAAACTTGTCGCCGAGGTTGTGAAAGAGGAAGTTATACTCCCCGTCGTTGGTGACAAACAGGTCAGGCCGCCCATCCAAATCGTAATCGGCCACGCCGACGCCCATTCCCTTGCCAACGGATTTGCGAATACCCCATTCCTTGGATACGTCTTTGAAGGTCCCGTCTCCCTGATTCAGGAAAAGTTGGTTGGGTAGCCCTTTGTAATAGCGGGGATGACAATAGTCGGGAACATTGTTGATGGTGCAAAGCGCGGTGTCAACGTAGCTCCACTGGAGATAGTTGACGACGAACAGATCGAGCAGGCCATCGTTGTTGACATCGACCCAGGCTGCGGCCACGGCCCACAAGGGGCCATATTCGGGATCGACGGACTTATCGAGGCCGGCTTTGCGGGTGACATCCGTGAATGTTCCGTCACCGTTGTTGTGGTAAAGGGTATTGCCATGGACGCCGGTGACAAAAACATCGGGGTGGCCATCGTTGTCGTAGTCGCCGACAGCAACTCCGACGTCGAACCCGGTGCCTGCCAGGCCCGCCTGGGCAGTTACATCGGTAAACCCTCCGTTGCCGTCGTTACGCAACAGATGGTTGGAATACTTGGGAAGAGTCTTTTTCAATGAGGAAAGGTCGGCGCCGTTGGTAAAGAAGATATCCGGGCGGCCATCGCCGTTATAGTCGAAGACCGCAACCCCGCCGGCCATGGTCTCCGGCACATTGCGGGCCTGGCTTTCATTGTTCTCGAGCCGGAAGGGCAGCTTCTTCAGCTCGAAGCGAATCGGCGAAGGCTGCTCTTGCTGGCTGCCGAGGCAGGCTGCGAAGGCCAAAGCGAGAAGGGCCGCAGCCACTGGCGCCAGAGATAACTTTCTAACTTGAGCCATAAAAGAAAAGGAGGGGTGGCGTTGAGCCACCCCTCCTCTGATTGTACTATCCGCTGAGAGATCAGAAGTAGTACTTGGCAGTGAACTGCATCCAGCGATAGCCCTGCTTTGCGGCAGGAGTACCGGTGGTGAGTGTAGAGGAGTTCGCAACCAGGTTGCTGCTGGAGCTATAGCCGAAGAAGCTGAGCTGGTTGTCGCCGCTGGAGTTGATGCCGAAGCCGGCGTTCGGGTGGTTAAGGAAGTTGGTTGCGGAGATGCGGAGTTCCAAACGCTGCGCGTCGGTAACCCGGAACGCCTTGAACACGGCCAAATCGGAGCCGAAGTAGTGGGGCGTACGGATGTAGGGCCAGATCCATTGACCCTGGACGCCGTCATGTCCGGCGGAAGGAGCAATAGGAGCTGCGAAGCAAGCCGGGTTGAAATACTGTCCGGACTTCAGGCCCTTGCGGGGGTCGCAGGTGAGAATCGGCATCAGACCAGGATACTCGTCTGTTCCGAACCAAGTGGAGTCGCTGATGCCTTGCGTCAACAGGCCATCGTTCATGGTGATGTTGGGCTGGGCGCTGTTGAAGTTGAACTGGGCATTCATGTTTCTGTTGTTGGCTTGGTAGGGCGAGCCGTCCTGGTACGTCGTGTAGTTGGAGAGCTGCCATCCGTTGATTGCTTCGCCCAGAACCCAGTTGTTCTTGATGGGCTTGGGGAGCTTGTAGCTGGCGGACAGGTTGAAGACCTTGGTGTGGTCATAACCCAGCGTGCCGTAGTTGTTGGCGAGGATGAACGGATCAACCAGGTTGCCGTTACCGTTGCCGTTGGAGGTGCTGCCGTCACGAGTGCCGAGCACCTTGCCGAAGGTGAAGTTGGTGAACACGAACAGGTTGCCAGACTGCTTCTGTGCAGAAACCTGCAGTGAGTTGTAGTTGGCATAGCCGCCGTGCTGGTAGATGGCGATGGTCTGATAGTTGTTGAGGGGACGGAAGTCCGAGTCCTGGGTAGCGATCTGGCCGCTGCCGCTCAATGCGGACGGATTTTCCATCTTGCCATAGTTGGAGCTGTAGATGTTGGTTGCCGGGTGATAGAAGGCACCGGGGACAACCGGGTTGGCGTCATACAGCTTGCTGCTGCCATTCAAGATCTGGTTGCGGCTCATGCTGCCCACATACGAAACTTCCATGACGGTGTGCGAAGGCAAAGCCTGTGCAACGCCGAAGCTGTAGGTGTTGGCATAAGGAACCTGGTTGTCGCCCATCTTGTCGGCCGAGATTGCGCCGCCATTCTGGTTGAAGACCGTGGGAATGTTGATGGTGGTGGTGGTGGGGGTCTGGTTGGTGCCTGCAACCTGGTTGGTTCCGAGCACGCCGCCGGCGACGTTGTAACCATAGAAACCGGGGCTCAGCTGGTTGCCGGTGTTCAGGGCGAAGGAGCCGAGCGGGCCGCCCATTGCATTGCCTGCGTCGTTGTCGGATACCTGATAGAAATAGGTACCAAAGCCGGTGCGAACAACCGTCTTGCCGTTGCCGAAGACGTCGTAAGCGCCGCCTACGCGGGGGTTGTATTGGAACAGCTTGCTCTTCCAGCCGGAATTCGGGATGGACGAATCGTTGGCATTCCAAGACAAACCGGTGTTGGGAGAGGCAGCAGGGGTGTTGACATAGACGGAGGGATTCCAAACCTGTGCGCCACCAAGCTTGTCATACCACTGACCCATGTGATCGGCGCGGAGGCCGACGTTGATGGTGAGTTTGCGAGAGGCCTTCCAGGAGTCCTGGGCCCAGAGAGACCACTGATGCCAGAGCTCGTCGGGAACAGGCTGAGAGATTGATTCCTGGTAGAAGGCGTTGCGGCCAAGTTGGCGATCGAGAACCACGTTGTTGGTGCCAACGTTGTCCCAGGGGCTGACATCGAACTCGCCGTTTCCATCCCAGCTTCCATAGGACTGCAGGTTTTCCTGCGCATCCCAATAGACGCCGGCCTTGATGCTGTGCGAGCTGATGATCTTGGTGAAGGTATCGGCAATCGAAGGAGCCTTCGAGGTTTTGCCGAAGCTGTTGGCGCCATAGATGCCGCCGTCGAAATCGAACTGGCGGATGTCGGTGGAACCGGCGCCTGCCCAGTTGTCGAAGAAGTCAGGCATCTGGTTCATGGTGTGAGCAGAGCCGAAGATACCGGTGGTGGCCACGCCAAGGGCGGTGCGGCTCACAGCGGCGGGATCGGAGAGGGTGTTCTTGTTCATGAACTTCGAATACGCGAACACGGTTTCGTTGGTGGTGGTGGCATTGAAAACGTGGGTGAAGTTCACGAGGTAGATGTTGGCCGTCTCGGTGCCCGAAGGCTTGCCAGGATAAGGAATGGCATAGGCCGGTTCCCACCAGATCGAGAGCGGGTGATTGTCGCCTTCACTCTGGTAGGCATACGAACCCCAGAGCTTGTTGTTGTCGTTGAACGCATAGGTGACCTTGGCGGTACCTTCCCAACGATCGGTCGGGGTGGCAGGCGAGAAGCCGTAGTTGCTCCAGCCATTGTTTGCGTTCGGGGTCTGGTTGGCAGCCGGGTTGACGGCAGTGATCTTGATGCCTTGCGGGTCAAAGTACTGCTTCAGGTTCGGAACGCCCGGGTTGTCCTGGTTTGTGAAGCCGCTGGAAGGAGCCCAGGGCGAGTTCTTGCTGTCGCATCCCTGCCATGTGGAACCAGTGTTGCAAGGGATGGAGTAAGCGTTGTGCCAGGTGCCGCTCTGGTTAGAAGGATTGAAGATGTTGTGATCGATGCCTTGGTTGTTGTAGTTACCGGCGATCTGATCGGCGGTAGGCACGTTCATGTTGACAGGCGCGTTGTAGGGGTGCTGGATCATCTTTTCATAGCCGCCCCAGAAAAAGAGCTTGTCCTTGTTCTTGTTGAACTTGAGACCAGGAATGAAGATAGGTCCGCCCACGTTGCCGCCGACGTAATAGAAGTACGACGGATAGATGGGGTTACCCTGAGCCTTGTTGTTCCAGTCGTTGGCGAAACCGGCTGCAGAGTCACGGGCATAGATATAAGCTTCGCCGTGATACTTCTGGCCGCCGCTCTTGCTGAACGCCTGCAGGACCGCCGGGCCCTTGGCATATTCCGCGCCATAGGAAGCCGAGAGGTACTTGACGCTGTCGGTCATGTCCTGGTTGATGTTGGCAACCTGTGTTCCGGCATTGCCCGGATCGATCAGGTTGGCGCCATCCAGGTACACATCGGTGGAACCGTAGGGCTGGGTGCCGTTGGCCGAGAAGCTGCCCGCGGGACCGTTGTTGGTGCCGGTCGTTGTGCTGTTGTATCCACCAACGCCGCCGGCGTTGTTGAACACCACACCGGGCATCATCTTGATCATTTCAGCTGCGTTGCGTCCCGTAAGGGTGGCGGAATCGACCAGTTCGTTGTTCAGGGTTGCGCTGACTTCCGCGGTATCCGTAGGTACCTCGGCATCGGCGCCAGAGATCACCGTCACGGCCGTGGATTCGGAACCGATCTTCAGGTGAATGTTGGGCAGCGAGCGACTGTCGCCCTGGTTCAGCAGGATGCCGGTTTCCTCCCAAGGAGCGAAGCCCTTGGCAGAAATCGACACGCTATATGTTCCTGGGATCAAAGCGGTAACGGAGAAGAATCCGGCGTTATCGGCTTTGGTTTTACGAACGTCGCCGGTGGCATCGTTCTTGACGGTAACCGAAGCTCCCGGAATGCGAGCGTCAGTTTGGTCGGTCGCGATGCCGCTCAGCGTCGCGGTCAACTGCTGCGCGTAAGCCATCGAGAAAGACAGTGCCAGGATTGGGATGACCAACCATGGAATCCGTCTCAGCCAGTTCGACCTCGAGCTCTTGCTCGAAGTCCCTGTGTGTGTTGAAAACATCTGTGAAGCCTCCTGAAAACAACTGGTTTTTCACGTTCGGTTCTTGCCTCTGGCACGGGCGTCTTCCCTGACTCTTGGAATTAACCAACGCCAGAAATTATTTTGGAGAACCATGGTATCGATACTACATATTGCACAGAGATGGCAAGTTTTTCGTGGGGGAAAAATCCGGCTGGAAATTGCCTCACTCTATCTTCTTCAATAATTGGCGCTTATCCGCTGCTCTACTGTATCGAAAACGGACACTCTCCAACTTTCGGTTGACCCAATTTCGAGGAGAATCGAGGACCCATTCGGTCGCATTTCCGGCCGATGAAACCGTTTTCATGGGCCTTGGGCGAGGCAAGAGCCCGTCTGCGATGAATGACTTTGGCAATCGAATTGCCCGGAATCTTGAATTGGATCTCAGGCTGGGAAAAATGGGCGTCCTGGCACAACTCCCTTCCCTTCAAGGACGGTGACGAGGCGATTTGAGGCTTGGGCCGGGTATTTCTCGACCAGTCCGGACGGCCAATGCACCTCGATATCCGCGATTTTTTCCGCCCCGAGACCGAAATGGAGGCGCGGATCGTTGGAAGACATGTAGCTGGCCTGGCTCAGCACGGCCTGGGCCTGCACCTTGTCGCCATAGCGGACTATCACCCGTGCCCCGATAGCGCTGCGATTGCTCTTGGTGCCTTCCAGGCGGACCTTGAGCCAGTGGTTCTCCTTCGGGCAGTCGTTGCGCAGCAGTGACGGCGGTTCATGCTGGTTCATGATCACCATATCGATGTCCCCGTCGTTATCGAAGTCCCCGAAAGCGCATCCACGGCTGACATGCAGTGCGTTGATGGCGGGACCTGCCACGTCTCCCAGCCGGTGGAAGGTCCCGTCGCCCTGGTTGCGAAACAACATGCGCGGTCCTTTATAGGGGAAGCGCGGATTCAGGGCTTCCACTTCCGCGTAGACGTTCCCGGTGACCCAGAAGATGTCGGGATAGCCGTCGTTATCGAGATCGACGATGCCGTCTCCCCAACTGACGTAGGCGCGCTCGCCGGCCAGCTTGGCTTTATAGGCCTGATCCTCGAACTCCCCGTTGCCCATGTAGCGATAGAGGCCGGAGGCCTGAAGCTGGAAGTGCGTCTTGAGAATGTCGAGATGGCCGTCCAGGTCGTAGTCGCCGATGGCGATGCCCATGCCGGCCATGTCCATTCCGTCGGGGCTGATGGCAACGCCACGGAACAGCCCCTCTTCGCGGAAAGTGCCGTCGTGGTTATTGAGCAGCAGCAGGCTGTTGGTGGTGTCGCAAGCCACGTAAATGTCTTGCCAGCCGTCCTCGTCGGCGTCAAAGGCAACGGCGGTGAGGCCGTAAGAGCCCTGAATCGCGCCAATGCCGGACTCCTTGGAGATGTCGGTAAAGGTGCCGTCGCCATTGTTTCGATAGAGGAGGTGCTGGGGCGCCTTCAGGCCCTTGGGGCCGCAGGCCACCGGAGCCCCTTCGTAGTTGCAGTTGGGCACATCGAGCGAGGGCTTGAGCGCGTGAGACAGATCGATCTCTACATAATTGGATACGAACAGATCGAGATGGCCGTTGCGGTTGATGTCGATAAACGTGCAGCCTGCGCCAAAATGCGTTCCCTCGCGCAACAGCCCTGCTTTGACGGTCACATCGGTAAAGGTTCCGTCGCCGTTGTTGCGATAGAGCTTGTTATGGCCGTAGTAGGTGAGGAAGAGATCTTCAAAGCCGTCGTTGTTGTAGTCGCCGACGCAAACTCCCACAGCCCATCCGGCGTCCCACAGCCCGGCCTTTTTGGTGACGTCGGTGAAGGTTCCGTCGCGGTTGTTCTTGTAGAGCCGGTTCGAGGCGTCGGCCGGAACGTCTTCCAGACGGCGGCCGCCGAGGATGAAGATGTCCATCCAGCCGTCGTTGTCGTAGTCGAAGAAGGCGCATCCGCCGCCCATCTCCTCAATAATGTAGGTAACGGCCGCAGGAACACCGTAATACATGGTGGCGGTAAGACCGGCGCTTTGTGCCACGTCAGTAAATGTTGAAAAGGGCTTTGCCGCTGCGACGGGCGCCGCAGGAGTCGGCGGCACGGGAACGGCGGGCGTCTGAGCGTCTGCATCTGCCGCCTTGAAGTTGCGCGGGAAAAGGGCGGAGGCACAAAGCGCAGGGACAGTCCGAAGCAAGCCTCGCCGGGTCCATTGGGGGGTGTGAAAAGGCTTCTTCATCGCGTGGATTTCTTCATTCTGGCATAACCGGCGGGGCAGGAGCAACGCTGGTTTGGATGCGGGCAGAGAGGCTTGTTCACTGTTGAGCCGATTTAGCAGCCTCGTCTCGTGCCAACTGGTCGCTCAGTTCGCGAGCTTGTGCATTGCCGGGGTCCAGGGCAAGGGCTTTCGCTACCGCCGCGCGGGCTTCGGGGAACCGGGAGGCGACGGCAAGTTCGGCAGCCAGATTGATCCAGGCCTCGGTCCAGGCGGGTGCAGCTTCGACAGCCATCCGCAAGTGCTCGACTGCGCCATCCACATCGCCAGTCCGGGATAGCAGGTAGCCCAACGAGTTTTGCGCACCGGCCAACTTCGGATCGAGTCTGACCGCCTCTTCCAGTTGGGCGCGCTCCCCGGCCAGATCTCCGGCCTGATCGAGCGCAACGGAGAGCTTGAACTTGTATGCCGCCACGGTTGGCGCGGTTTCCGTTGCTTCGCGATAATGACTGACAGCATCGTGAATCTTGCCGTCTCGCAAATCTTTATCTCCCTGGGCAGAGGCGGACCCGGCCTCCAGAGCGATTTCGTCGGACTTCTTGATTTGTTGAAAAAGCTGCATCTCCTGATTGGCCCTATCGTTTTCGCCCAGACTGTGCAGCACTGTGGCCAGCTCGAAGTGAACTTCGGGGCCGGGCATATCAAGTTCAATGGCCTTTTCCAGGTTCTCCTTGGCCTCTTTCCATTCATGCAGCAGAGCCAGCACCATACCCAGGTTGTAGCGGGAATTGAAGAAGTTGGGCTCCAGAGCGACAGCTTCTTCAAGATGCGCTTTGGCCTTATCGTTGTCTCCGACTGCGTGATCGACGGTACCGCACAGATAAAGGACCTGCGGATCGTGGGGACGAAGGGGGAGAAGCTTGGCCGCCAGCGGCCGGGCGCGATCGAAATGATTTGTAACCACAAGGATGCGAAGCAGTTCCACCTGCGCGCCGATATCGTTGGGGTGCTCGTCGGCAGTAACCTGCAGCAGGTCTATGGCGAGGCCATATTGACGATGCTTGACCAGCACAACGGTCATGGCATTCGCTAAGTTAATGGAGCGGGGAGAAAGCTCCATGGCCTCGGAGAGGACCTTGGCGGCATCGTCCAGATAATCCAGGGTGCCAAGGGCACGGGACAGGTTGATGGCCAACCTCTCTGTGCGGGGCGCCTTGCCGAGCAGGGCGATCACAGCGGCAAAATCCCTGCGGGCGAGCAAATCGTTGCTCAGACCCTCCAGCGCGGGAATGTTCACTGGATCGATGGCCAACACCTGCCGCCACTGCTCTTCGGCTTCCTGATGATGGCCGGCCTGAGCTTGGAGCGATGCCAGCAGCAGATGTGGCTTGATGACCTGCGGCTGCAGCCGAATGGACTCCTTGATTTCAGGCAGCCCGTCGGCCGTCTTCCCTTCTCCGATCAGAGCGAGGCCTTCAAGATAATGGAGCTGAGCCGATTCAGGATCGGTCTTCAGGGCGGCGTGGAAGGTGTCGACAGCGCACGCGAATTGCTGGTGACCGGCGTACCAACTGCCAAGCAGGACGGCGTTTTCGGTTGTAGGGTGGGCTCGCAACATCGCCACCATCGTTTGGGCCCCAGTACAGGCAGCGTGCGCCACTCCCGCAAACCCCAAACAGGCAGCCGGAAGAATCCACTTGATGCCCATTTGTCGCGGGTTTTCCATCTTACGTTCTCCGCCAGCCATTATACAGGAGCGGGAAATGCAAGAGTTCATCCGCCACTCAAGTCTCTGTGGTCCGGGAGGCACACAGGACAGCCGTTCATCCAACCAAAAGCCGAAGAACTGGCCGTGCGGACCTCGGCCAGGTCTTCACCGCTGCAATTTGCGGCGACTCATGTCGAATGGGGCTAGGCCCTGAATCCCGATACGGGTCTGGAATTGGGATTAGAATTTCAGTTGTCGATCCGCGCTGAAACCGTTTGCATTCCGGCGCGCGTCCTTACAAGTGTCACCCTTGGAGAATTTGAAATGCGCATTCATTCAGCCGCACGTCTCGGTATCTTGTTTTTAGGGACAATGAGTCCCCTGCTTTCTCATGCCCAGTTCCAGGCGCCGTCGCCCGATGAGCTGAAGATGACCTCAGACCCCAAGGCCCCGGGCGCCGACGCGGTTTACCTGTTCCGGGAAGAGACAGCCGACGACCCGCATCACTTCCACACCGTGTATGCGCGCATCAAGGTTCTCACCGAGCGGGGCAAAGAACTGGCCACGGTCCACGTCATCTACCCGAAGAACTTCATCTTCAACGCCAGCGGCGACAACTCCAGCAGAATGGGCTCGGGAACCGCGACCCACTGGGACGCTCCGGACATGAACCATGCCGGCGAAGATGCGCCCAACGACGTAGACAGCTTCAACGTAAAGACCGAAGTGTCGGCCATCGAAGCCCGCACGATTCATCCCGATGGGACCATCGTCCCGTTGACCGGCACGCCCAGCGACCTTTTGAAGATCAAGAGGGGCCGCAACCAGGTCAACGACATCAGCTTCTCACTGCCCGGCGTGGAGGTGGGAAGCATTCTGGAATATCGCTACCAGGTACGCTACGACCGCTTCGAAGAGGCGCCGGATTGGCAGGTGCAACAGCCCTACTTCGTCCATCGTGCCCATTATTCGTTCGCCCCTGCCGAGCAATTCAGCACCGCGCGCAACAAGTCCGGCGCCGCGGGCGTAACGGACAGCGCCCTGCTGGATCCATACGGCGAGGCCATGACGGACGTTCGATCGGCCGCTGTGCTACCCCCGGGCAAGGCCGTGAAGGCCGAGGCGTCTGGCAACTACACCCTCGACCTGGTGGACATTCCGGCCTTTCCTCACGAACCCTTTGGCCCGCCGATGGCCGGCCAGGCTTACGCCGTCAACTTCTTTTACACTCCCACTCCCGACGAGAAGGACTTCTGGCAAAAGGAGATGGGCCATTGGATCAAGAGCCTCAATCAGTACACGGCATCGACTGCGACCCTGCAACATGCGGTGGCCGAGTATGTGGCCCCGACCGATGGATCGCTTGAAAAGGCCCGCAAGATCTACGAAGCCGTCCAGAAGATCGAGAACATCGATTTCACAGCCAGCGGAGAACCGAAGTACGGCAGCGACTGGATCCCCAAGGGCTCGGTGGACAGCGTGTACCTGGACAGGAGAGGGACAAGCAACCAGATTGCCTACCTTTACCTTGCCATGGCCCGCGTGGCTGGGCTCAGTGCCCGCCCGGAGCGCATCGCTAGCCGCAGCAGCCGCATCTTCTCTCCCCATATTTACGAAACCGGCCAGCTTGATTCCGTGGTGATCGCCATCAATATAGATGGCAAGGAAATCGTCGTCGATCCCGGCACCAAGATGGCTCCCTTTGAAACCCTGCACTGGGCCCATGCGGGAGCGGCGGGTGTGGCCATGACCGCCGGTAACAAGGTTGAAACCATCATTACCCCCTTGCAGGTGAACACTGACAACAACGTCATCCGCGTGGGAAGCCTGAACATCGGCGCACAAGGCGCGGTCTCGGGAACTTTGAAGGTGGCCTACACCGGGCAAGATGCAATTCAATTGCGGCAACTGGGGATTCGGGCAGACGCGGAAGCGGTGAAGGACGAGATCAATCGCTGGCTGGCGCGCGAAGTTCCCAGCGGCATTGTTGCCAAAGTGGACCGCGTCGTGAACCTGAACGACTCAAGCAAGCAGTTGCTGGCCATCGTGCCGGTTTCAGGCATGCTCGCCACGCATACTGGCTCGGGTCTTGCCTTGCCACGCCTGTTCTTTGAAAGCCAGGAGACGAACCCGTTCCCGGCAGAGGAGAGCAGGACGCTGCCGGTCGATGTGCGCTATCCTTCGCAGGATCAGGAACAGATCACCTATGTGCTGCCTGCTGGATTCGAGTTGGAGGGCACGCCCCAGGACACGGTGATGAAGTGGGAGCAAAACGCCGCCTACCAGTTGAAATCGAAGGTCGCTCCTGGCTCGGTGACCAGCGCCCGCCTGATGGCCCGCGGCTTTACCTTGCTCGAGCCGCAGGAATATAACCCGCTGCGCGACTTCTACCAGAAAGTGGTGGCAGCCGACCAGCAGATGTTACTTCTGACCGCCGGGAAGTCGGCAAGCGCGAAGTAGCCTGTTGTTGTTTGAGACGCCTGGAAACTTGAACAGCCCGCCCGGCACCTCGGAGCAATTCCGGAGTGCCGGGCGGGCTGTTTTGTGAGAGCCCCTCTATTTCACTGACGTCGTGATTTGGGCCACTTACGGCTGCCGATAAGGTTGGTTCGCCGGTGGCGGCGTCAGCGGCGGAAATGCCTGGCTGTGGCCGTTGAGCACGTTGTCCGCGGCAAGGGTCAGGAACATGAAGTTGGATGAGCCTCCGCCCAAAACGTACTCCATCTGCTGCCAAAGAAAGCCGAAATCCTTCAATTCCGGAAAGTCGGGGCGAATCAGAGCGGTCCCGCTGACCACGCCGCCAGGAATGTACGACGCATCGGCACGGTTGAAGCCGTAAGCGGTGGTGGTGGAATGCGCGCCGACCCCCGAGGCGAACGATGCGGTGTTCGACCCCGGATGGACGCCCAACATGAAGTTGAGCGCGCTCAGCATGTAGTCGGTCGAGACGATGTCGGGAAAGGCCTGGTGGAGATAGAACTGTTCCACGCCGAAGCGCTCGATCTCCCATCCCGCGCCCCAAATATACGGCGTGTAGGGCACCCCAAAGGGTGAATCGGTGGACTGCTTCTTGACAAGGGCCGTCTGATCGCGACGTACCGCCTCGCGCAAGTCCTTGGTGAAGGCCTCGTCGTTGAGCGAAGCAGCAAGGGGTGCGATGGCCCAGGCGACCTTTTCCGAATTGGCCACGATGTGCGCGCGGTTGTCGAGCAGTTCCTTGCGATAGATTGCGCTGCCGGTCGTCTTCCACAGTTGCGCGGCCGCAATCATGCGGTCGTTAAAGGCCTTGCCGGTGTCGCGGGGCGCAAGCCACAGAGCTTCGGATGCCGCCGTGCATTCCTGCGCCAGAGCGGGCTTGGTGGTTTTCAACACGCGCCCGGCAGCGGCCAGAGCGGCAATGGCCTTGTACTCGTGACTGGGATTCTGCTCGGTAAACAGCAGGCGGTCATCGGGCTTGCCGGACTCGGCGCCGGAGCGCTCGTCTGAATTCATCTTTGGGTTGTAGAAAAGATTGTCGGTGGCGTTGGTCTGGTCGCCCAGCAGCACATACTGCTCCAACGTCGCTTCCTGCATGCCGCGATAAACGCGGCCCATGGCGCGATAGCCGCCCAGAATCGTGAGGATGCCGTGCTCCACCTGTTGCAGCGCGTCGGCCTGGCCGTCAGGCACATGGATCTGGGTGCGGCGGGCCTGCTCGTCAATGGTGGTGTCGTCGTAATCCAGGTGGAAGGTCTCGTAGGCGCTAGCGAGAATCGAGACCTCGTCGGCCTGGGATTCGATGCGGAGATCGAAGTCCCCGGCATCGTGCCAGCCGCCGCGATCCATGCCCGGAACGGTTTCGCCGGGTTGATATTTGGTCAGCGTCGAGGGGCCCTGTTCATAGCCGTCGAAGTGATTGTAGTTGGTCTTGGACATGCGCGCGTCGTCCAAGTGGCAAGCGCCATGCCAGACGCGATACTGCTGCTCCACGCGCATGTGGCACATCTGCACCGGCAGAAAATACTCCAGCACCGGCTGCCACACACCGCGCTGATACACGTCCGACGCGATGCGGAAGGGCTGCGAAAGCGTGTCGCGATAGGCCACTTCATACATCCCTGGTTCGACGATCTTGGTGAAGTCGAGTTCGGCGTACTTGTAGCGGACAAAGTCGCCCCAGACCTGAGGTTGCGCGGCGAGGACCTCTTTCGTGCCTCCTTCGGGTTCAATGTGCAAAATGCGCACCGGATCGGTGGCGCTGTCGCCGCGGTCCAGCTCCACGATGGCCAGTTTTTTCTGCGCGGGGTGATAGCCGACCTGGCTGACATGAATCACGGGCTGGTACTTCCATCCCGGGATCGCGTGGGGTGTAACGATCCACTCGATCGCACCCTTGGTTGCACCGGCGGGGACCAGCGAGCGCACCACGAACCAGCCATTGTTGCGCTTTGAGCGGGCGTCGAGCAGTTGCAAGTCGCCGGTCTTCGATTCAATCGTCATGCGCTGACCGTCGGTCTCGGGAGCAATGGAAAGCCGCAGTCCGGTGGCCAGAGCCAGAGGCTGGATTTCACCTGAGCTGTCGCGGGTCTCGGGTCCATTTGCCTGGCGCGGAAAGATGCCGGAAGCCGTGCCGAGATACCAACTCCGGCCGAAGAGATCGTTGGGAAACAGCTCGAAGTTGAAGCCGACTTTGCCGATGAAGGCCGCTGGAATCGGCTGATCCAGATCGACGGTGATGCGGATCGAAGCGCCTTCGCCGTGCACACGAACCTTGTAGGTGAATTTGAGGTCCGGATAGTCGATGGGGTTGAAGCCGACCCGGTTCTTGCTTGGGTCAGGATAAGAAAGAGTCGTGGTGATCGAGTTGAGCGCGGCATCGACCGAGCGCGCCTTCTGCACCGGCATTGCCTGCCACTGCCCCGGGGCGGGGTCGAGACGCAAGTCGCCGTTGGTGGCCACGCGCACGCCGTTCTGGATGATCGAAACCCCGCCCTGGTGGCCGTCGGGATAGATATCCTGGAAGGCCATCACATTGATGCCGGGCGCCTCGAAGTACTCCTTCTGATTCAGAAGGAGGCTTTGCCCAAGGAGCGATGGGACGGCAAGAAGAACGATCGACAGGGCAGACAGAACGGTGCGGCGACAAGTCATGCGGTGATCTTCCTTGGGAGAGGTTGGTTGGAGGGTGCAATGCGTTTGTCAGAATTGTAGCGCTGGCCTCCTGGCCGGCTGTGGCGCGAACGTCCTCGTCCGCGCCTGTCCAGGATGAATTGCCAATTCATGCGGTCTGGCCACTAGTTGATCGCCCATTCCGGCCCTGCATACGACGCAAGCAAGGTGCCGGTTGCGCGATCCAGAAGCATCAGCCTGGTGCGCGAGGCGGCCAAAGTGAACTTCAGATTCGCGCGGGTAAGTTTGTCGGTGATGTCGATATCCTGATCGGCGGAAGATTCGGAGACGAACAGGTAGGCAATGGAGTCTTTGCGAATTTCCGCCCTGACCATGACGCCGGGACACAAGTGCGCAGCCTCGAATGCAGGATGGATGCCGGCGCGTGCCAATACGTGCCGATACACCGCTGTCGCGACATCGGGAGACTCGGCCAATTCAACCGGAGCCGCAACCAAAAAGACGGTTCCCTTCCCTAGCTTCACTTCCATATACGACTGTCCATTGGGCAGGTGCAACGTCTCCACAGCCTTCTGCGCGTTAGCCGCAAAAGTCGCCTCGACGCTCTCGTTGCCCATGTCGATGGAAGTACTGCGCTCGTCGAGCGTCGCAGCGGTCGCGAGAATCCCGAGGTCTTTCAATCTGCCTTTGATCACCCAGTGTTCATCGCGTTCCACAGGTCCGGTGAGCAGCAGGTTGCCGCCATTCGCAACATAGTCCATCAGGGTTTGCCAGGTGAACTCGCGCAGCACCTGCGCCGACGGCAGAACCACAAGCTTGCTTCCCGCTATCTCGGCAACATTGTTTTCCGTTACCACCTTCGCGGCAATGTGGCATGCGCCGTTCATCGCGCGTACGGCCCGGCGTTGCGCATCCACTCCCATGGAGCCCAGCACCGAAAACTGCGCCGCCTGCGAAGTGAGAATGGTCACCTCATTCGGTTCCGGCTCGCTGAGATGCCCCTGCATGGCCCGCGCGAATTTCGCATAGGCGCGCAGCACCTGGGCATCGGGCTTCTCGGTGCCATCGGCACGCACTGCGCCGATGGAAATCTCCTGTTGCGAACGCATCACGGCATTGATGTTCCATAGCCATTGAATGGCCCCCGCGCCGGTGCCGATGGCGATGCCAAGCTTCTTCTCCAGCAACGCGCCGTCGGCCTGGGCGCTGCGGCGCGGTCTGCCGTCGGCGCCAACCTCGGGCATGATGCCGGTCTCCTGCACCAGCACCGGAAGACCCGCTTGCTTCGACACCAGCGAGTCCCACAGCAGATCGTCGTTGAACCACCAGCTATGCATGGTGGTGAAGTCCACGGCACGCTTGAAGTAGGCAGGCGAAGGCGAGATGAGCGCGCCGCCTTCGTCCTGGCCCACGGTGATGAGTTGCTGGCTTCCGGTGTCGCGAATGGCACTGCGCATGGACTGCGCCCATGCCGCGAAGCTCTCCTGCGCAAAAAGGTTGAAGTCGTAGACGGCCAGAGGACGGCCGTCGTCGTTCGCGCTTTGCGCTGTCTGGTCCTGATCGCCCGGGGGCACAATGGCGCCGTCAGGGAGTGACGCTTTCCACGCCGACTCGACGGCTTGACGGCTTCCGTACTTTTCGAGCAGCCACTTGTTCCAGGCATTGGACTCCGCGGCGTCGCCGTTGGCATGAGTTCCAAAGAAGCGCTTGGGATTGTCGAAGCTGGGCTCGTTGATCAGATCCCACATTAGAAAGGGCACGTGCGCAAACGGCTGGACCATGGATTGAACGTAGCTCGATTCGCGGCGAACAGCCTCGGGATCGAGATAAGGATTGATGCCGCCGAAGACCTCGGGCATGAAGGCGAAGAGGTTGAACTGCACGGGAAGTTTGTGCTTCCGTGCGGTCATCAAAAAGGCCTCGATGGTCCGGCGCGTGCGCTCGGTGGCGATGCCGGTGTTGCCGGTGACCTGGTCGTAGTCGGTCCAAAGGCCGGTCCGCAGCATGTTCATGCCGGCATCCGCAATCTGCTTCATGTCTTCGTCCCACACATAGGGGTTGGGATAGCGGAAGTAGAGCCGTTGCGCATCGCTGGCCATGTAGGTGGTGCCGACCACTTCAATGGGCTTGCCGTCGATGCGGAAGTAATTCTTGTCGACGGAAACCGCGGGGCCAGAGAGAAGATACGCTTCGTCACGCACCCAGAATGCCGTGCGATAAACGCCGCAGGGAGCCTTGCCGCAGTACATCTTCACATCGACGCGATGGAATCCGGGTTGTCCGGTCGTTGGAAGGGTTGCGGTGGCAGTGTGGGAATCCGCGTACTGCGCGAGGTCGAAAGTCTGCTGCGCTTCCGGCTTGCCGTCCTGACTCACGGCGATGGAAACGGAAGTGGGCTGCGAGGGATTTTGAACGCGGGACCATTCCAATTCAAACTGCCACGGCTCGTTGGGTAGAAATAATGCGTAGGTCGGCGTGACGCGCAGCAGCTCGGCCCCGACTCCCGCTTGAGCGGCAAGACTCGCGATTAAGCCAACCGCGCGGGGACTCGAAAACACAGCTTTGTCGACATTGCAATTCAGCATCATCCAGCGCCCGCCTGCGAACTGATTCTGGAAGTGGTCGATCTCCACGAGGGGCGCGGCCAGGTGCTTCCCGTCCCTGTCGCCCCACAACAGAGTCTTCAATTGCGAGTCGACCGTGCCGCTGGCGCCGACGCGCGAGCTCGTCTCCTGCTGGCTGAGACGAATCACCATGCTGTAAGCGCGTTGCCAACGCAATTGCAGATAATCTCCCCTGGCCTCGTCCTGATTGATGACCGATGTCAATTGGGATGAGCCGGGAGTTTCCTGAAAGTCGTTGATCAGCAACTGCCGTGCGAAGGCGTAGGTTTCCGGCTGCAGTTGCCAGGTTCCATTTTCAAACAGCGCAGGCCGCGTAAAGGCGCGCCCGCCCAACGTCAGCAGGTTGCCGCCGCGCGAGAGGAAGTGCAGGATTGCAGGCCACTGAGCGAGCGGAAACGCCGAGCCATAAGGCATCGCCAGCAAGCGTGTGGCTCCGTTATTCAAGTGGTGATCGAGGTCCGCGGCGGGTGAGAAAACCGCGTCGGGAAGCGCCTGGTGAAGCAGCACTGTGGGCACCGGCGCGGTATCGACGGCCGGGAACCCAGGCTCTTCAAGAACGACGACGACGGAGGGCATTTGCGCGAGCAGATGACTTGCAAACACAAGGATGAAAACAGGAGCGAAGGCTTGCAAAATGCGTTTCATGAGTGCCTCAACATGCCGAGCCGGAGTCAAAAGGAAGCATAACAGGCACTAGGGTTTAGAGCAGATCCCGAATTCCCGCGCGCCCTTTCGTTGCGGCGGAAAGAGAGCTTCTCGTTGAGAACGAGAGGCTTTTGACCATTTGCATGGGGCCAAAGCAAGTTTGAATCGGCTTTCACGAAAGCTCCGAGTTCCCCGGCTGCGCGGCTTCCGCTATTGGTTCCCCTTGCTGCGCCGATTAGTTATAACGAAATGAAGAAAGCCTCGCTGTTGCTTGTCCTCGTGGCGATGGGGTCGTGCGGATTGTTGCGCGCCCAGAGCTTCGAGGTCAAAAACGACAACCTCCGTGTGACATCTCTGAACGGATTCTGGCGGTTTCATCCCGGCGACAACCCGGCGTGGGCTGATCCCAAATTCAACGATTCCGGTTGGCCCCTGCTGCGCTCGGACAAGGATTGGTCGACGCAGGGATATCCCGGCTACGCGGGGACGGGCTGGTACCGGTTCGAGGTGACGGTTCCTGCCGGAATGAACGCTGCCGCAATCTATTTGCCCCGCATCATGACCTGCTACCAGGTGTTTGCCGATGGGCGCCTTATCGGCACCTACGGCAAGATGCCGCCAAACCCCGAGCCCTACGCGGGAGGCAGATACCACCTTTACGAGCTTCCAGCCGGGAACGGTCGCGCCAGAACTGTCTCGATAGCCGTGCGCGTGTGGCATTGGCCAGGATGGGTCCGGTTTTTCAATGGCGGCCCCTCCAGAGGCGACGGGTTGGTAGGCGACCGCTCCGAGATCGACCGGCGTGAGGCGCTGGAGTCAGCCAGCCTGCATTGGAGCCTGACCAGCTACCAGACACTGGCCCTGCTGCAAACCCTGGCCGGACTGGGGACGCTGGCACTGTTTGTGTTGCGGCGCAAAGAGCGGGAATACCTGTGGTTCAGCCTGACTATGATGCTGAGCGCCGCTTTCGGATTCGTGAATGCGGCCGGATACGAACATGTTTGGAATGTGGCCCAGCGCGACATGGTGCTGGATGTACTTCAGGTCTCGGCCGGACTTGCTTTGATCGCCTTTTATGCAGCCCTTCTGCAGCCGAGACGCGGCAAACGGTACCAGCTGGCGGTGGCCTGCAGTGCCGTGTCCGTCCTGCTGACGCCGATTCTCTACCTATCAGGAGCCCTGGTCAGCATCTGGATTGTGAACATTATCTGGGCCATTCTCTGGCTTCCCTTTCATGTGTGGGTGGTGAGCATGGTGGTGGAGCGCGCGCGCCGGCATTCGCACGATGCCGGCCTGCTGGTGGCGCCGGTCGTGTTGAGCACCTCGGCCAACCTGTTCGCCTCCGGGGCCTGGATCACCTATACCCTGGGTTGGCAACATCGCATCATGCTGCGCGTCGCGCTGACCGAGACGCCCTTCCCCATCAACCTGGTGCAAGTCACGGATGCGCTCTTTCTGTTGGCGGTGATCGCGATTCTGATTCTCCGTTTCTCCCGTACACGCAGCCTGGAAGAGCGTCTGAAGAGCGAAGTGCAGGCGGCGCGCCAGGTGCAGCAGTACCTGATTCCCGAGCATCTGCCGGCGACGCCGGGGTTGAATATCGACAGCGAGTACCGCCCGGCGCGCGAGGTGGGCGGAGATTTCTTCCAGGTGCTTCCTCCGGAGGTGGACGGGAGTGTGCTGATTGTGCTGGGCGACGTGGCCGGCAAGGGGATGGAGGCGGGAATGCTCGCCTCGCTGATGGTAGGCGCCATTCACACTGCGGTGGCCTTCACCGGCGACCCCAAACGGCTGGTTGGCATGTTGAACGAACGCATGTGTGGACGGGGCCAGGCCACTTGCCTGGCGCTGCGCATTGAGCGCGACGGGCGCGCCATCCTGGCCAACGCGGGCCACCTGCCACCGTACCTGAACGGGAAAGAACTGCCCATGGAAGGGGCGTTGCCGCTGGGCACCATTCACGGCATCGACTTTCCGGTTCTGCGCTTCAAGCTGTGCGAGGGCGATATCTTGATGCTGATGACCGACGGCGTTGTCGAGGCACAAAATGCCGAAGGCCGGTTGTTCGGCTTCGAACGGATTGGCGCAATGTTGCAGCAGGGCATGGGGGGCGGCGCTGTGGCGACAGCGGCTCAGGAATTCGGTCAGGAAGACGATATTACCGTGTTGACAGTGGTGAGAGCCGGGGCGGAGATTGCGGAGTTAGCGGAGTTGGGAGAGTTAGCAGGCCTGCGGAGTTAGCGGCGCTGTGGCGGGTTTGGATTTGTGGTTTCCCAGGTAGCAGACCTGGGACATGGGACACTCGACTGTCGCGCCGAAGGCAGTTGGCCCCACCCCAGGTGGTTACATCAGCCGTAACGCATCCACATCCACAACCAGGTTTCGTCTCGGCACCCCGGCAGCTTCCGCGTGGTCCAACATGCCGCGGAGGGCGGCATTGAGGGCTTTGCGCGAGCCTGCTTTGAGAATCATGTGGAATCGATAAATGCCCTTGATGCGGGCAATGGGCGCGGTGCAGGGGCCCAGGACGCGAACGCCCTCAATCGCTCTCTTTTCAAACCACTTGCCCAGCTCGGCGGCCCATCCGGCAGCCTCGGTGAGCTTTTCAGACTGAATCAGTACGTTGGCCAACATGCCAAAGGGTGGATAGTGCATCCAGCGGCGGTATTTCAGCTCGCGTTCAACGAAGGCGGCGTAGTCGTGCTTGCTGGCGGCCAAAATGGCGTAGTGGTCGGGATAGTAGGTTTGGACGACGACGCGGCCGGGCAACTCACCGCGGCCGGCGCGGCCCGAGACTTGGGTCATGAGCTGGAAGACGCGCTCGGCGGCGCGGAAGTCGGGCATGGAAAGGGCGTGGTCGCAGCCCACCACACCCACTAGGGTGACGCCGTGGATGTCGTGGCCCTTGGCGATCATTTGCGTGCCGACCAGCAGGTTGATTTCGCCGGAGTGCAGCCGGGCCAACAGACGTTCCAAGTCGTAGCGCCCGCGCACCGTGTCGCGGTCCATGCGGCCGATACGCGCGGTGGGAAAGATCTCCGCCAGCCGCTCTTCGCCCTGCTGCGAACCGGCGCCGAGATAGAAGAGGTGCTCACTGTCGCACTTGGGGCAGCGCGGCGGGACCTTTCGCTGGTAGCCGCAATAGTGACACTCCAGCCGCTGGCCCTCGCGTGCCTCGATGGCGTTGTCGGCCGCCGGCTTGTGATGGGTCAACGAGATGGCGCAGTTCTGGCACTCCAGCTTTTCGCCGCAGGCCCTGCAAATCACGGCAAAGGAGTAGCCGCGCCGGTTGAGCAGGATCAGCGCCTGCTCGCCGCGATCGAGGGCGGCGCGGGTCTCCTCGACCAAGGCGCGAGAGAAGAGATGGTCCTTGCCCGTCTCCTGAAACTCCTGACGCATGTCGATGAGCTCGACGGCGGGCAGGGGGCGGTTCATGACGCGGTCGCGCATATTGATGCGGGTGTACTTGCCTTGCACGGCATTTTGCCAGCTTTCGAGCGAAGGCGTGGCCGAGCCCAGGACGACCACGGCGCCCTCTAGCTTGGCCCGCATCACGGCCACATCGCGGGCGTTGTAGCGGGGGTTCTCCTCCTGCTTGTAGCTCTGGTCGTGTTCTTCGTCCACCAGGATGAGGCCCAGGTTGGCTGCGGGGGCGAAGATGGCCGAGCGGGTGCCCACCACGATGGGCGCCTCGCCGCGGCGAATGCGACGCCACTGCTCGCTGCGCTCCTCGGGGGTGAGCGCGGAATGCAGCAGCGCCACCTTCTGGCCGAAGGCGGCGTCGAGCAAGCCGGCGGTTTGCGGAGTGAGGCCGATCTCCGGCACCAGCAGGATGGAGGACTGGCCGCGGTCGAGAGCGCGTTGCATGGCGGCAAGGTAAACGGCGGTCTTGCCGGAACCCGTCACCCCATGGAGTAAAAAGGGATGGAATCCCCCCAGAGCACTGGCAATGGCGGCCAGGGCCTCGGTTTGCGGTTCGTTGAGGCGGATCGGCCCGGCATTCTGTTGCAGGCCGCCCAGGTGAAAGGCGGAGGCACGCTCGTCGATGCGCACCAGGCCGCGACGCACCAGCGTTTGCAGCGTGGAGGAGGGCAAATCTTTCTTGCGCAGCTCGGCCAGGGGCAGTTCGCCGCCGCAAGCCGCCAGCTCGGCCAGAATGGCCTGCTGCTTCTCAGTCAAAGCCGGAAGCCGCGCCTCGGAAATCAGAACGGCAAAGCGTTCGGTGCGACGGGCATCGCGTTCGACGGCCGAGGTCTCGCGGGCGATCCACTTCTTGCGCAA
>Ga0181520_10000947_pt1 | contig 61631 bp, 56 predicted proteins | sample PEATcosm2014_Bin_29_FD_132451 | JGI IMG/M metagenome (GOLD analysis project Ga0181520, IMG submission 132451) | Peatland microbial communities from MTU Mesocosm Facility, Houghton, MI, USA - PEATcosm2014_Bin02_30_metaG | ecosystem: Environmental > Terrestrial > Soil > Wetlands > Peat | place...
GCCTGATTTCGACCGCCGCCGCCGCAAGGTGTGCAGCTTCTGCCTGGAGCACCAGGACGTCATCGACTACAAGGAGGTCGCCCGCCTGCGGCGCTACCTCTCCGATCGGGGCAAGATCCTCCCGCGCCGGATGACGGGGGTCTGCTCCCGCCACCAGCGCCGGCTCACGGTCGCCCTGAAGCGGGCCCGCCACATCGCGCTCCTGCCCTACACCGCGGACCTGCGCTGAGGCCACGCCTCCGGGGGCGGTGATCACGCTGAGGCCACGCCTCCGAGGGCGGTGATCACGCCGACCCCGGAGGGCCCGCCTCCGCCACCGGCGTCGGGTTCTCGGTGTGGCCGCGGTGCAACCTCGCCCACCGCGGAACGGTGTGACCTATACTCCGCCCAAGGTCACGTACCCATGCGCCGGGCTCGTCTTCTCTACGTCCTTGCCAGCGCCCCGGTCGCCGTCGCCCTGACGGTCGCTCCAGCGCTGTCGACGGCTGCCGTCCGAGCCGCCGGCCTCCCACCCCCCTACGTCGTCGCCATCGACCCCGGTCACGGGGGCACCGACCCCGGCGCCATCGGCCTGGACGGCCTGGTCGAGAAGAGCCTCACCCTCGACGTCTCGGACCGGCTGGCGGCGCTCTTGCGCGCCGACGGTGTCACGGTGGTGATGACCCGGACGACCGACGCCAGCGTGAGCATCCAGGAGCGTTCGGACATCGCCAACGCGGCCCACGCCGACGTCTTCCTCCCCATCTACTTCAACTCGTGGACCACGCCCACCCCGGACGGCTCGGTCGTGCTCTACCCCTACGCCCGCGACATCCCGTTCGCAACCGACATGAGCCAGGCCGTGACCAACTTCCTCAACCCGTATGGCGACCACGACGGCGGGATCGTGCTGCGCAACGATTGGTGGCTCCAGCCGACCATGCCCACGGCGACCGTGGAGAGCCTCTTCATCAGCAATCCCCATGACGCCGCCCTGCTCACCAAGGCCAGCTTCCGCCAGGGGCTCGCGGAGGCGCTCCAGAGCGGCATCGAGACCTTCCTTCCCGGGATACTCCAGCGGCTGCAGGAGGTGCGCGCAGTCACCCCGGCCAAGCTCCTGCCGGCGAGCGGCCCGCTGGGGGCCCCGCCCACGGCTCGCGCCACGACGACGGGCGGTGGGGTGGGCGTCCCCGCATCCACGGCAACCCCGGTGACCAGCGGGGGCACGCCCGCGATGCTCAGGGTCTTCGAGGTGCTGGCCCTCCTGGCCGCGGCCCTGCTCGCGGTCCGCTACCGGCGCCGGCTGATCGGCCTCGCCGGCTCCGGGGTGGCGGTCGCTTCGACCTGGGTCCCGGACGGCGGGCTCCGCCGCTGGGCGCTGCGACGGCGACGGCGGCTGCTCCGCGAGCGCGGCCAGAGCGCGGGCGGCGGCGGCGACCCGCGCGCCCACCCGGCGTACGACGAGCTCTTCGCGGAGAGCCGCGGTGTCTGGGACCGGGCCCTGCCGACCGGGCATGGCGCCCTGCCGGAGGATCTTCTCCCCGGTTCGTTCGAGGTGCAGGGCCGGCCGGTCAAGCCGGCTCGCCATCCGTCGCTGGACGAGCTCCCCCTCTGACCCGGGCCCTTCGGCTGGCCGAAGGGCGATTGGTACACTCTGGGCAGCGCCCGCCCGTGCCAGACGAGGAGTGCCATGGCCCTCGAGCAGCAGCTTCGCGTACCCGGTCCGACCCCCCTCCCCGAGCGCGTCGTGCGCTCCCAGTCGCGGCCCATGATCAATCATCGCGGCCCTGAGTTCGCGGCGCTGATGGCCGATGTGTGCGGTGGCATCCAGGAGGTGCTGCGCACCCGCAACGACGTGCTCCTCTTCCCCTCGAGCGGGACGGGCGGACTGGAGGCGGCCGTCGCCAACCTGCTGAGCCCCGGCGAGAAGGCGCTCTTCTGCTCCGTCGGCTCGTTCGGCGACCGCTGGGCGGACATCGCCACCGCCTATGGGGTCGACGTGGTGCGGCTCAAGATGCCCGAGGGAGAGGCGATCGACCCGGAGGACGTCGAGCGTCTCCTCGCCGAGAACCCGAGCATCGAGAAGGTCTTCGTCACCCACAACGAGACGTCCACCGGTGTCACCAACGACATGCCGCCGATCGCGGCGGTGGTCAAGGGCCGCGGCAAGCTGATCGCGGTGGACTCGGTGAGCGGCGCGAGCTGCCTGCCGCTCGACACCGACGGTCTCGGGCTGGACGTGGTCGTCACCGGTTCCCAGAAGGGGTGGATGGCACCTCCCGGCCTCGCCATGATCGCTGTCTCGAAGGACGCCTACGCAGCCGCCGAGCGGGCCAAGCTGCCCCGCTGGTACTTCGACTTCGCTCGGGAGAAGAAGTTCCAGGAGCGCAACCAGACCTACACGACCCCGCCGATCAGCGTCATGTACGCAGTCCAGGAGGGGCTGCGCATGATCCTCGAGGAGGGGGTCGAGAACGTCTGGGCCCGGCACGCGCTGGTCGGTTCGATGGTCCGCGGCGGGGTGGAGGCCGCGGGGCTGCGCCTCTTTGCCGTCAAGCCGTACCGGAGCAACACCGTTACCCCGATCCACAACCCGGCGGGGACTCCCGAGGAGCTCTCGAAGCTCCTCACCCTGCTGCGCACCAAGCACGGGCTGGTGCTCGCCGGCGGGCAGGGCGACCTCAAGGGCCAGATCTTCCGGATCGGCCACCTCGGGGCCATCGACGTCGGCGACGTCTTCGTGATCCTGTCCTACCTGGAGCTGGCCCTCAGCGAGCTGGGATTGCTCAGCCGGGTGGGGATGATGGTGCCGGCCGCCCAGGCGATCGCTCGCGAGGGAGTCGCCACCGCCGAGCCGGCAGGGGTCCACTGATGACCGTCGCGGCCACGACGGGGGCCGCCACGGCCCGCATCCTGGTCGCCGACCCCATCGCCGCGGATGGGGTGGAGCGACTGCGGGCTGCCGGTGAGGTCGTGGTCGCGACCGGGCTGTCCCTGGAGGAGTTGAAGGTCCGGATCGCCGACGTCGACGCTCTGGTGGTGCGCAGCGAGACCAAGGTGACCGCCGAGGTGTTCGCGGCAGCGCCGCGGCTCCGCGTGGTCGGACGCGCCGGGGTCGGGGTGGACAACATCGATCTCGACGCCGCAACGCGCCACGGCGTGCTGGTCCTCAACGCCCCGACCGGCAACACCATCGCAGCCGCGGAGCACACCGTCGGGATGATGCTCGCGATGGCGCGCAACCTCTCGCAGGCTGACGCATCGATGCACGCTGGACGGTGGGATCGGAAGGCCTTCGTGGGCACGGAGCTCCGGGAGAAGACCCTGGGGCTGCTCGGGCTCGGCAAGATCGGGTTCGAGGTGGCGCGCATCTCCTCCCAGGGTCTCCAGATGCGGGTCATCGCCGACGACCCGCTGGTGACCCCCGAGCGGGCCGAGCAGGCGGGCGCCGAGCTGGTCGACTTCGAGACCCTGCTGGCACAGTCCGATTTCCTCAGCGTCCACGTCCCGCTCACCGACAAGACCCGCGGCGTCATCGGGGCGGCCGAGCTGGCCCGGATGAAGAAGGGAGCCCGGCTCATCAACGTCGCCCGGGGCGGCATCATCGACGAGCAGGCCCTTGCCGACGCCGTCCGCGACGGACACATCGGCGGCGCTGCCATCGACGTCTTCACCAAGGAGCCGCCGCCTCCCGAGAACCCGCTCCTGTCGGTGCCCGAGCTGGTCCTCACCCCCCACCTCGGAGCCAGCACCACCGAGGCCCAGGTCAACGTCGCGACCGATGTCGCCGACCAGATCGTGCAGTACCTGGCCGGGATCGGGCCCCGCTACGCGGTGAACCTGCCGTCCATCCAGCCCGAGGAGATGGCGCGCCTCCAGCCCTACCTCGTCCTCGCCGAGAAGATGGGATCGCTGGCGGCGCAGCTCGCCGGGGAGAAGGTGAGCCGCGTGGTCTGCAGCTACGCCGGAGAGCTGAGCAAGATCGAGTTCAGCCCACTCACGGCCGAGGTGCTGCGCGGGCTCTTCAGCCATTTCACCGACACCCGGGTCAACGCGATCAACGCCAAGCTGGTCGCCAAGGACCACGGGGTGGCGGTGGAGGAGCGCACCACCACCCGCGACCTCGACCACGCCGACGCCCTGCTGGTCGAGGTCATCGGCGGGACCCGGCTGACCTTGGTGGGCACCCAGTTCGAAGGCCAGCCCAGGATCACCCGGATCAATGACTTCCGCGTCGACATGGACCCCAGCGGCCTCTTCCTGGTGGTCCAGCACAACGACCGGCCCGGGGTCGTCGCCAAGGTCTCCGGACTTCTGGCCAGCAATGACATCAACATCGCAGGCATCGAGCTGGGCCGCGACCGCCCCCGCGGACGGGCGGTGATGCTGATCCAGGTCGACGACCCGGTGGGCCGGGAGCTGCAGCTTGCCCTTCAAGCCGTGGCCGACCTGGAGTCCCTCCGGGTCGTCACCCTCTAGCCCGCAGGCCGCCAGTTGGCCTGTCTGCATCCCCTCCGGGGGATCCGGTACAACCCTGAGCACGTCCGGCTGGGGGGGGCCCTGGCGCCCCCCTACGACGTGATCAGCCCAGCGCAGCAGGCGGAGCTGTACGGCCGCGACCTGCGCAACGTCGTGCGCATCGACTTCGGGCTCCACTACCCGGATGACGTCGCCGGCCGCAACGACGTCTACACCCGGGCGGCGGCGCACCTCCACAGCTGGCTCGGGCTGGGCATCCTGGTCCGCGACGAGCAGCCCGGCCTCTACGTGGTGGCGCACGAGTTCATCGCCCCCGACGGCAGCTCGCAGCGCCGCCTCGGCCTGGTCGGGAGGGTCCCGGCGCTTCCCTGGGAGCGTTCCGAGGTCCGGCCCCATGAGCTGACCCTGCGCGGGCCCAAGGAGGACCGGCTCGCCCTGATGCGGGCCACACGCGCCCAGACGTCCCCCTCCTGGCTGCTGTGGGACCGCGCGCCCGGCCTCGACGAGAGGCTCGCCGAGATCGCCCAGGGCCGCGCCCTCCTGGGAGGACGGTTGGACGGCGAGGTGGGCCCGGAGAAGGTGCTCGTCTGGCAGGTGGCCGACCCGGCGGTCCTGGCGGAGATCGGCGCGCTGCTCCAGCCGGCCACCCTCTACATCGCTGACGGCCACCACCGCTTCGAAACCATGGCGGCGTACGCAGCCGAGCGGCGCGGAGCCGGAGACGCTGCGGACGCGGACAGCCAGCACGCCCTGGTCTACGCCAGCGCCGCCGACGACCCCGCCCTGGTCGTCCTCCCCATCCACCGCCTGGTGCGCCCGCGCCCCGGGCTGGCGGGGAGCCGCGAGGAGCTGCTCGTCCGGTTGGGCGGGGCCTGGGAGCTGGAGCCGGTGGCCGATCCCGTGGTCGCGCTCGACCGGCTGGGAGAGAGGAGGGCTGCGCAGCACGCCTACGTGCTGGTGGCCCCGGACGGCGCTGCGCTCCTCCACCGGGCCCGGCGCGGGACGGCCTCCGCGCGCGACGCTCTCGACGTGTCCGTCCTGCAGTCAGAGGTCATCAGCGGCTGCGGGATCGGCGAGGTCGAGCTGCGCGAGGGTGCGCTCGACTACACCCGCGATCCTGCCGGCGCCGTCCTGGCGGTGCGCGACGGGCGGGCCGGGTTCGCCTTCCTCGTCTCGCCGTGCACCGGCCGGGAGGTGATGGCGGTCGCCGACGCTCGGGAGAACATGCCCCAGAAGTCGACCTACTTCTATCCCAAGGTCCCGACCGGGCTGGTCATCTCGGCTCTCTGAGGGCGAGCGCCGCCGTCAACCCTGCCCGATGAACTCCGCCACGGCGTCCGCGAAGCGCCGCCGCTCCCGGATCAGGAAGAAGAGGTGGCCGCCCTTGAAGGTCTGGAGCCGCGAGCCCGGGATGCCGCGCTGCAGCTCCTCCGCCAGCGCGAGCGGCGCGGCCCGGTCGCTCCTGCCATGCAGCAGGAGCGTGGGCATGCCGAGCTGGTGCAGGCGCGGCCGGGCGTCGTATCCGGTCGAGGCGTCCATCTGGCGCATGAACGCGGAGCGCGGCTGCGGGTACCGGCCCCGGAGGAGAGGCAGCCCGGAGATGAACGGGACGAGATGCCGCCGCCACCGCCGTCGCCAGCTCGGGACCACCCTGGCCGAGGTGCTGACGAGAATCAGCTTCTCGACACGCTCGGGATGGTCGAGGGCGAGCTCCAGTGCGATGCGCCCCCCCAGGGAGATGCCCAGCACGGCGGCGCGAGCAACCCCGGCCGCGTCCATCACGCCCAGGGCGTCGCCTGCCATCAGCTCGATCGAATAGGGGACGTCGGGTTTGTCCGAGCGTCCCGCGCCCCGATTGTCGAAGCCGATGACCTGTGAGCCGGTGGAGAGCATCTCGATGAGGGGCTTGCCCATCTCGGAGATGTCCGAGCTGAGCCCGAGGATGAGGAGGAGGGGTCTGCCCGCGCCGTGCACCTCGTAGTGGATGCGGATGCCGTTGACGTCGGCGGTCGGCATCAGCGCTGGGCCCGCCCTACGCCGGCGGAGATGGCGGTGGCGGAGGAGGAGGGGGAGGGCCCACCCGGAGCAGGTCGCGCACCGCAACGCGGAGGAGGCCCGCGAGCTCGTGCGGGTCAACGGCTTTGGCACCCGGCTGCATCGCCAGCGCCGCGCCCGCCACGATCACGGCCAGCGAGCCGGCCATCCGCACGCGGTCGTCGAGGCTGAGCGCCGGGTCGCGGAGCTTGCTCAGGAAGAGCTGCTCGGGTTCCACCTCGGGGCCGCGGTGGTCCTTGCGGTGCACGGCGCCGAGGGCGGTGGCGTTGCGCTGGTACATCAGGAGCAGCCGGCTGTGAGCGGCCACCTGGTCGATGAGCCAGTCCAGGAAGGTCAGCCACATCCCCCCGCCCGACGCGGGATCCTCGAGCCGGGCCATGGCGTTGCGCATCAGCTCGTGGACCGGCTCGTGGAGGGTCAGGAGGATCTCGTCCTTGGAGCGGAAGTGGTAGTAGAGGGCGGCCTTGGTCACCCCCACCCGCTCGGCGATCTGCCGGAGCGAGGTCTCCTCGTAACCCTGCTCGACGAAGAGGTCCAGGGCGACCGCGAGGATGCGCTCCCGGGTCCCGGACCCGTCCGCTCCGCCGCCGCCCGTCGAGTGAGGGCCGTGGAGCCCGAGCACGGGGTGGCCCCGGCGGCCTCGCGCCGGGGGTCCGGCTGACGGCACGGGAGGGCCCGGGGGGACGCCGAACCCCATCTGCCCGCCGGTCGTCATGATTTGTTTACTTGACGGCCGGTAAGCTCATCACTTACCATGCGGTTAGTAAGTATAGCCGTCGAGCGGCGAGGCGGCTGACCTCCCGGCCGGCAGCCTCCGGCAAGGGGCTTGCATTTAGAGCTATCAAGATATATCGTTGCCATATCGCCGACCAACCCCGAGTGAAGGTGTCCCCCATGAACGAAACCACAAACGCGGCAGGCTCCACCGAGCCCCGCCACATCCCGGAGGTCTGACGTGTCCGGCAGAGCCATGATCGAGACGGAGGGGTTGGTCAAGCGGTATGGAGCGACGGTCGCCCTGGCCGGCGTCGACCTCTCCGTCCCGCAAGGAGCGATCCTCGGCGTGCTGGGGCCCAACGGCGCCGGCAAGACCACCGCCATCCGCATCCTCACCACCCTCAGCCACCCCGACCAGGGTCGCGCGTCCGTTGCCGGCTTCGATGTCACCGCCCAGCCCGGGGAGGTGCGCCGGCGGATCGGGGTGGCGGCTCAGGGGACCACCCTCGACGAGCTGCTCACCGGCCGGCAGAACCTCGAGATGATCGGCCAGCTGAGCGGGCTCCGCCGCCCCGCAGCGCGGGAGCGGGCCACGGACCTGCTGGAGCGGCTGGAGCTGAGCGACGCCGCCGGACGTCAGACCAAGGGGTACTCCGGCGGTATGCGCCGGCGTCTCGATCTCGCGGCCAGCATGATCATGAGGCCACCGGTCCTCTTCCTCGACGAGCCGACCACCGGGCTCGACCCGGTCAGCCGGCTCGGGGTGTGGGAGGTGATCCGGGGGATGGTCGGAGACGGCTGCACCGTGCTGCTCACCACCCAGTACCTGGATGAGGCCGACCACCTCGCCGACTCGATAGCGGTCTTCGACCACGGGCGGGTGATCGCCAGCGGGACACCCCAGCAGCTGAAATCGGAGACGGGCTCGGCGCGGCTCGAGGTCACGCTGAGCACCCCCCGGCCGGAGGCGATCCTCGCCCTCGAATCCCTGCTCGAGGGCGAGGCCCACGTCAGCCACGACGGGCGGCGCCTCCGCGCCGCCGTCCCCAATCGGGAGGGCATCGCCACCGCGGCGGTCCGGGCCCTCGACCGCGCCGGCATCCTCGTCGACGACGTGCAGGTGCACCAGCCCTCGCTGGACGACGTCTTTCTCGCCCTCACCGGGCGCGAGGCGGCCGAGGATGACGCCGCCAACGAACTGGAGGCCGTATCGGCATGAGCGTCCGCACCATCGCCCTCGACGACGCCCCGCCCGCCTGGTTCGGGCAGCGGCTCCGGGAGATCCTGGTCCTGATCCGGCGCAACCTGATCCACATCCTCCGCGAGCCGATGCAGCTGTCCGACGTGACCCTGCAGCCGATCCTCTTCACCTTCCTCTTCATCTTCGTCTTCGGCTCGGGGATCCCCATCCCGGGTGGCAGCTACACCGACTTCGCGCTGGCGGGGCTGCTCGCCATGAACCTCATCACGTCCTCCAACGGGACGGCGGTGGGGCTCAGCACCGACCTCAACACCGGTCTGATCGACCGCTTCCGCGCACTGCCGATGTGGCGGCCCTCCATCCTCATCGCGCGGTCGGTGACCGACCTCCTCTCGGCGATGATCTGCACCACGATCGTCGTCCTCGCCGGCCTCGCGGTCGGCTGGCGGCCGGGCACGGGAGTGCTCTCGGTGCTGGGCGGCCTGGGGATCGCGCTGCTCTTCACCTACGCGATCTGCTGGACGTTCGGCTGCGTGGGCCTGGTCGCGCGGAACGTCGAGGCGGCGATGTCGATCGGCTTCATCGTCCTCTTCCCGATGGCGTTCGTCTCCAACGCGATGGTGCCGACCCAGGGGATGCCCGCCTGGCTGCGCGTGATCGCCGACTGGAACCCGGTCAGCTCGGTCACCGCGGCCTGCCGCCAGCTGTTCGGCAATCCCAATCCCTCCGCGCTGATCAGGGACTGGCCGATGCAGCACCCGGTGGAGGCGGCGCTGATGTGGTCAGCGCTGCTGCTCGCGATCTGCGTCCCGCTGGCGGTGTTCCTCTTCCGGCGCCGCACCTCCGACTGAGCTTCGAGGGCGGCACATCGACCGGCACGGCGCGTGCGGGTCGCGCTCCGCGGGTGCCGGCGGTCAGCTCGACGCCGGCCGCCCCGTCACCGCCAGCGCCACCCCGAGCCCGATCATCACCGCCCCGCTGCCCGCCCGGATCCGGCTGAGGCGCGCCCTCGAGCCGGTCAGCCGGGCGCGGGCGGTGCCGGCGACCAGGGCCCACGCGGTGTCGGAGACCAGGGCGATCGCGGCCCACACCAGGCCGAGCACCAGCAGCTGGAGCGGGATGTGCCCGAGCCGCGGATCGGCGAACTGAGGCAGGACGGCAGCGAAGAAGACTGTCGTCTTGGGGTTGCTGACCCCGACCATGAACGCCTGCCAGAAGACGCGTCGCCCGCGCACCGCCGCGGGGGTGGCCCCGGAATCGGGTGCCGCGTGCCGGCCCCGGATCGTCTGGACCCCGAGGTACACCAGATAGGCGGCACCGATCAGCTTGATGACGGTGAAGGCCGTCGCCGACGCGGCGACCAGCGCCCCGATGCCGAGGGCGACCGCGCACACCTGGGCAAACTCGCCGAGCTGGTTGCCCGCGACCGTGACCAGCGCCGGACGCCGCCCGAGCGAGAGCGACCGGCTGACGATGAAGAGCACGCTCGGGCCCGGGAAGAGGATGACCAGGAAGGCCACCCCGGCGAAGGCCAGCACCCTGCCCGGGTCCATGGGCGAAGGATAGCGGCGTCGCGGGGCCCAGCCGGCACAGCCATACCGGTCGGCGCCGCCCGGGTGGCAGAGTTCGGGGCAATGACCGTGGCAAGCCCCATCGAGCCGCTCCGCGCCGTGGTCCTCGACATGGACGGGCTTCTCATCGACACCGAGCCGGTCTGGCGGGCCTCGGAGAAGCAGGTCTTCGGAGAGCTCGGCATCCGGCTCAGCGAGGACGACATGCTCGCCACCATGGGCCGGCGGATCGCAGAGCTGGTGGCCCACTGGCGCGAGCATCGCCCCTGGCCGGGGGCCGAGACGGGAGAGCCCAATGACGCCGCGATCGCCGAACGGGTCATCGATCGGATGGTCGAGCACGTCCGCACCCGCGGCGAGCCGATGCGGGGGGTGCCCGAGGCCATCGCCCTGCTGCGCAGGATGGGCCTCGAGATTGCCATCGCGTCGTCATCCTCCCACCGCCTGATCGACGCGGTCTGCGAGCGGCTGGGGCTGGCGTCGATCACGGTTCGCTGCTCCGCGGACGACGAGCTGAGGGGCAAGCCGGCCGGCGACGTCTACCTGACCGCCGCCCGCCGCCTGGGGCTGACGCCCGCCGCCTGCCTGGCGATCGAAGACTCCCCCAACGGGGTGCTGGCCGCTCGAGCCGCCGGGATGCGCTGCATCGCCGTCCCCGACCCCCACGTCGCCGGGGACCCCGGCTACCGGGAGGCCCAGCTCGTGCTCGGCTCCCTCAACGATCTCGACGAGGCGCGGCTCCGCTCACTCGGCTGGCGCGGCCGGGACGAGGTGGGCTGACGCGGCGCCGAGGACGAGGCGCTACGATGCGGCGATGGGACGGCGGGTCAATTTCTACCTGGACGACGACCTGATCGAGGCGCTCAACCAGCACACCCAGGTCTCCCCACTGTCGCGCAGCGAGATCGTCGCGATCGCGCTCCGGCGGCTGCTCCGCGATGAGCGGCGCCGGGTCCACGTCGACGTCCCGGCCACGGAGATGGCCCGCCGGATCGCCGCGGGGGAGCTCCCCTCCCGGCGGGTGGACGGCCCCCGGCTCCGCGCGCTGCCCCCACCCTGGGAGAATTGACGCGCCCCGGGTTTGGCCAGCGGCCACCCCGGGTATGAGCTGATCAGGTCCAATCGAGAGTCCCGTGCCCACCTACGGATACCACTGCCCCAACTGCGACGCCGAGTTCGAGGTGCTGCAGCGGATGACGGACGCCAGCGGGGCCAACTGCCCCCGCTGTGGTACGGCCGGGCGGCGGCTCTTCTTCCCGACCGGGATCGTCTTCAAGGGAAGCGGCTTCTATAAGACGGACTCGCGACGCTCGGCGACCGCCTCGGTCGGGGGCGCGGCGGCGACAGGCGGGGCGGCCGCCTCCGGCGATGGCAAGGGCCCGTCCGGCGAGAAGCCGGGTGACAAGGCCGGCGGCGAGCGGACCCCGGCGGAGAAGAAGGCCAAGGTCGGGGAGACGACCTCGACCGCCACGAAGGACAGCGGTACATCCACGGCGGGGAGCACGACCTCGTCCTGAGGCCGCCCCGCGAAGCGGCGTTGCTAGCATGGTTCACGCGGACGGCAGGAGCCGTCACCAGCAGGAGACCCACATGGCGCATCCCATCACGATCACGGACGAGAACTTCAAGTCGGAGGTCCTCGAGTCCGACGTGCCCGTTCTGCTCGACTTCTGGGCGTCCTGGTGCTCCCCCTGCAAGATGATCGCCCCGATCGTCGAGGACCTCACCACCGAGTACGAGGGCCGGATCAAGGTCGGCAAGGTGGACGTCGACGCCAACCCGGTGACCCCCGGGATGTTCGGGGTCATGAGCATCCCGACCCTGATGGTCTTCCAGGGCGGCAAGGCGGCCGACCGGATCGTCGGCTACCAGCCCAAGCCGGCTCTCAAGGCACGGCTGGACGCCATCCTCACGCCAACCCGCTGATATACCGGGCGACCCTCTCGGTACACGGCGCTTGCCAACCTCAGGGCGCCTACGGCAAACTGAGTCCAGTTCGACCAAGAGAAGGCGTGGGGTCAGGGAGGGCCGGAGTGGCTGCGCTTGCGCGCGAGAGAGCGATGCTGATGCGTGATGCGCTTGCCTGGCGCGACGTCCGCGTCGTCGTCGCTCTCTTCTGCGCCGCCCAGCTCCTGGACGGGGTCACCACCTATCTGGCACTCTCCTCCCATCGCTTCCAGGAGGAGAACCCGCTCCTCAGTGGAGTGCTCGACACCCACCCCGCGGTGGCCTTCGGGGTCAAGGTGGCCCTGGCAGCGGTCGTCGTGACCATCCTGCTGACCCTGCGGCTGCGCTGGCGGCTGCGGCTGGTGGTGATCTCGCTGTTCGCGGTCCTCAGCCTGATCGCCCCGGTGGAGAACCTCCTGCACCTGGCCGGGGTGGGCTGAGCCCGGCCAGCACGGCGCCCACCAGGGCGAGCGACCCGCACACCAGCACGAGCCCTGACCCGCCGGCGCGCCGCCGTGCCTCGGAGAGCGCAGCCGCCACGGGTTCCACAGCGGTGCCTCCACCCAGCATCTCCCTGAGCAGGGCGGCGGAGGCCGCCCTCCCGCCTCCGACCGATGTCAGCACCACCTCGTCCGCCATCCGAGCGAGAGGGGGAAGCATCTCGTCGAGCTGCTTGTCGGCCATGGCCCCGAAGAGGGCGACGACCCGGCGACCCCCGGCCAGCCCGGCCACCTCGGTGCTGAGCGCGGCCACGGCGGCGGGGTTGTGGGCACCGTCCAGAAGGAGCGGGGGCGCGCCCTCGATCCACTGCAGGCGGCCCGGCCATCGCACCGACGCCGCCCCGGCGGCCATCGCCGCATCGGGTATGCCCAGCAGGGCGGCCGCCGCGGCGGCGACCGCCAGGTTCTCCACCTGGACCAGGCCCGCAAGCGGGGAGCGGAGGACGGCCGGCCGGCGGGTGGGTGACCTGCCGGCCACATCCAGCTCGACCTCCACCTCGACCCCGGCTAGACCCCGACCGGTGCCCCGCCAGTCGCGCCCGCCCTCGAGGACGCGCAACCGGGCCCCCGCCGAGCTCGCCCTCGCGGCGATCACCGAACGCGCCGGCTCGGCGGAGGCGGTGACCACCCAGTCGCCCGCCTTGATGATCCCGGCCTTCTCGGCGGCGATCGCCTCCACGCTGTCACCCAGCCATTCGCGATGGTCGAGAGCGATGTTGGTGATGACGCAACCCCCGAGGCCGGCGACGTTGGTGCTGTCCAGCCGCCCCCCCATCCCGACCTCGCAGATCACGACCTCCGCCCGATGCCGGGCGGCGGCCAGGAATCCCATGGCGGTCAGCATCTCGAACTGGGTGGGGTGCTCCCCCGGCGGAGCCTGCTCAGCAGCGTCGAGCACCTCCTCGGCAAGGGTGCCGAAGCGAACGTCGTCCAGCGCCTCTCCATCCAGGACGATCCGCTCACCCCAGCGGACCAGATGCGGCTTGGCGAGCAGCACGGTCCGGCGCCCCGCCGCCCGTGCCATCGAGTCCAGCAGGGCGGCGACCGAGCCCTTGCCGTTGGTGCCGGCGACGAGGACCCCGGCGAGCCCGAGATGCGGGTCGCCCAGCCGGGCGAGCAGCCACCGGGTCCGCTCCAGCCCGGGCACGATCCCGAACCTCCCCGCGGCTTCCAGGCGCGCCATCGTCGAGGCGAGCGGCTCGGCCTCCGGAGCGTCGCCGGAGGTGGTCTCCCCGGCGGTCACGGTACCCGGCGCGGCCTCCACGGCCATGCGGCGGTCATCACCTCGTCCTCGCCCGGCCGGTCCAGCAAGCCACCCAGGACGTCCATCCACGCCCGCTGCCGCTCGCCGGGGTCGGCGATGATCTCGATCGCCCGGTTGCGGTACAGGCATCCGGTCTGATGGGCGAGGATCGCCTGCAGCTCCTGGTACTGGAAGACGGTCGGGGCCTCGAGGCGTGCCGGTTGCAAGGATCCCGCGACCCGCGCCTCGATGTGGAAGACCCGGCCGCGCTCATGGTCAAAGCTGGAGACCGGATGCAGCTCGAGGCTCTCGACCGCCGGCAGCAGTCCGGATAGCCGCTCCAGCCAGGCCGCCTGAGGGTCCGCCTGTGACTCCACGTTGTCATCGGCGAACAGCTCGCCGGCGAGGGCGAGGACCGCGATCTGGAACTGGTGGTAGTAGAGGAGGTCGGCCCCGCTCACGGCCACGGCCCCGGCCGAGGCGCCGGCGTCGTCGCTGAAGCTGACCATGAAGGGCCGGGCATACGGCTTGCTCGCCTCCTGCTCCGACCATCGGACGTGCAACGCGGGCATCAGGGTGCGGGTGCGGGGCGTCGCGCCCGTGCCAGGGCCAGCGTGTTGCGCAGCAGCATCGCCACCGTCATCGGGCCGACCCCGCCGGGCACCGGCGTGAGCCACCCCGCCACCGGCTCCACCGAGGCGCGGTCGACGTCGCCGAGCAACTGGCCGTCCACCGGCGTGGTGCCCACGTCGATGACCGCCGCCCCGGGCTTGACGTGCTCGGCGGTGATCATCCCGGGCCGGCCGATGGCCGCGACCAGGATGTCGGCCTCGCGGCAGACCGCCGCCAGGTCGCGGGTCTTGGAGTGGCAGACGGTGACGGTGGCGTCGGCGTTGACCAGCAGCAGGGCGAGCGGGCGCCCCACGATGACGCTCCGGCCGACCACCACCGCCCGGCTCCCGGCGATCGGGACTCCGGACCGCCGGAGCAGCTCCATGCAGCCCAGCGGGGTCCCCGGCAGCACGGGAGCTGCCGCCCCGGCGGCGAGTCGGCCGAGGTTGAGGGGATGGAAGCCGTCGGCGTCCTTGGCGGCGGGGACCGCCTCGAGGACGGCGGCGGCGTCGATCTGGCGCGGCAGCGGCAGCTGGACCAGCATGCCGTCGATGTCGGGGTCCTCGCTCAGCCGGGCGCAGAGGCCGAGGATGTCTGACGTCCGGCTGTCCGCGCCCGGTGTCAGCAGCGTGAAGCGGATGCCGGCACGCTCGGCGGCCCTGCCCTTGTTGCGGACGTAGGTCGCGCTGGCGGGGTCGTCCCCGCACAGCACCACCCCGAGGTGCGGCGTGGCCAGCCCCACGGAGACCATGGCGGAGACCTCGGACGCGATCTCGGCGCGGATCTCCTTGGCGATGGCGCTGCCGTCGATGATGGTCGCGCTCATCCTCGCCGGCGCTCCACGGTCACGCTGAAGCGGTCCACGGCGACGGCGAGGGGCGGCCGCTTGGCAACCCGGACCCGGACCGACGCCACCCGCGGTTCCGCGAGCAGCCCCTCGGCAATCCGCTCGGCCACCGTCTCGACCAGGTGGTAGCTGCCCTCCTCGACGACCCGCCGGCACGTCTCGACGAGCCGCGCGTAGTCGATGGTGTCCTCGACCCGATCCGTCCGTGCCGCCTCACGGGTGTCGGTCCGCACCTCCACGTCCACGTCGAGGTGGACCCCGGCGCTGCGCTCATCGGCCAGGCAGCCGTGGTGCCCGAAGAAGCGCATCCCCTCCAGGCGCAGGACGTCCGGGCCGGCCACTCCACCCCCGGAGGGACCGGCGTGACCGGCCGGGTCCGAGGCGTCAGAGATGGGGCTCACTGCCCGATTCTAATGAGGTGCCGCCGGCGCAGCTCCCGGGCTAGGCGGAGCGCGGTTCCTCGACCGGCCTCATGAGGGTCTCGTGGTGGTCGATCGGATTGATCATCACCACCTGGAAGAGGTCCTCGAAGTCGCAGGCGAAGAGCTGCATGAGCTGCTGGCGGAGCTTGGGGCCGGGGTTGCGGGTCCCTGCCTCCAGGGCCGGGATGTAGTTCTGCGTAACCCCCAGGCGGCGGGCCAGCTCCCGCTGGGTCAGCTTGTGCCTGTCTCGCATGGCGCGGAGCCCGGTGGCGCGTACCTCGACGTTCATGCGCACAATGTAGTACCTGACAGTGTTTTCGTCAACGCATGAGAGCGCGGGGAGCCGTGGCCCCGGGGGCGGGTGCCGGGCCCGTGGGGCTGGGCGACCACGACCCCGATCTGCGACCATCGGGGGCGATGTGCCGCGTCTGCCAGAAGCGCCCTGAGATCCCCGACGAGAAGAGCGGCCGCTGCGAGGTCTGCGTCAAGGCGGGCCGGATGGCGATCCGCTTCCGCCTCGCCCCCGGCCCGGGCGGCGTCGGGCTGCGCGTCAAGGCCGGCGAGATCGCTCCCCGAGCGCTGCGGCAGAAGTGGCTGGCGCCACTCCAGGCCTACGCCTCCCAGGCCTCGGCCAAGCCGCACCTCGGCCTGCACGAGGTCGAGATGATCGTCGCCCGGGACCACCTGGAGACGATCCGGGTCGCTCCCGATCTCGCCGCCCAGGGGCCCGCCGCGGTGCAGGCGCTGCGCGACGCCGCCGAAAGGACCGACGCCTCCTGGTGACCGAAGGCGCCCGGCGGCGTCCAGGCGGGAGATGGGCGCCGCCGTTCAATGGGTCAGGAGCCACTGCCAGGAAGGTTGCCCCAGGCCGCCGGTGGCGGTGACCTCCCAGGTGGCCACGGTGGTGGCCCCGAGGCGCCCGGTCAGGTGGGCGACCACGGTGCCCGCCGTGACGGCGGACGCCGCCAGATCGGGGACCGCGGTCGCCGAGAGCCGGAGGCTGGCGCCCACCCGGAAGATCGCCGAGGTGGCGCTCCCCTCCGGGGTGACCTGCAGCTGGGTGCTCGTGCCCCATGCGGAACGCAGCGCCCCCGACAGCGCGGGGGGCGCCAGCGTCCCGACGTCGACGCTCCGGTAGGCCCCGAAGGCGGCCGTGACCGCAGCGGCGGCCGCTTTCAGGGCGGTGGAGAGCTCCTCGTCGAGGGTGGCCCCCTGCGTCACCACGCCGAGGACCGCCCCGACCACGGTCACCTCCGGGCTGCCCCCTAGCGGTCCGGGGTGATCGGCGGCGAAGAGGAGGCAGCCGCCGGCCTGGGAGGTGGACCCCGTCTTGATCCCGAGCCAGCCCGGGACGGTCGCCAGGTCGGTGTCGAGGTTCTGGATCGTGCTCCCACCCGGCATCACCGCCGAGGGGGTGGCCACCAGGGCGGCGAGGGTGGGGTTGGCCAGGGCGGCCTGGCCGAGCTTCACCAGGTCGGCGGCGGTCGAGACCGTCTGGGGGCTGAAGCCGCTGGCGTCCGCGAAGAGGGTCCGGGTCATCCCCAGGGACTGCGCCTCCGCGTTGAGCTCGGCGACGAAGGCGCTCTGCGAGCCCGCCACCCAGACCGCGAGAGTCTCGGCGATGTTGTTGGCCGAGGGGAGGAGCAGGGCGAGGAGCAGCTGCCGCTCGGTGAACTGCTCGCCGCTCGTCACGGAAAGGCTGGACCCATCCTCCGCGACCACCGCATCGAAGAAACCGACGTCCTGCCCGGTGATGGTGTAGGTCGGACCGGCCTCGTCGCCGGTGAGCGGCTGACGCTGGAGTACCACCAGGGCGGTCATGACCTTGGCGATCGAGCCGATCGGAACCACCGCGGTCGGGCTCACCGCGGCGAGCTGGCCCCCGTCCGTCGACACCAGGTCGAAGCTGCCGGTGGCGGGCAGCGGGATCACCGGCGCCACACCGGGGGCGACGGCGAACGTGGCGGGGAGGCCCAGTGCGAGGCGGGGCGAGGGTGGGGTGCCGAGCACCCGCACCCCCGCCACAGCGCCCGCCCCCAGCACCAGTGCGGCGATCACCGAGAAGGTGAGTGGCAGCAGCCACGCGTGACGCGGGGGTGCGGGGTCGCGGCTCACCGGGGAGCGGGAGTCGCGCGGGTGGTCGTCAGCGCGTGGCGCGGCGGGCGTTCCCCTTGAGCGACGCGGAGAGGGTGGCGGACGGGGAGAAGCGGACCACCTTGTGGGCGGGCACCTTGACCGCCTCGCCGGTGCGTGGATTGCGCCCGACCCGGGCCGCCCGCTGCTGAATCTTGAAGTTGCCGAATCCGTGGATGTGGACCTCGTCGCCCTTCTGGAGCGCGCCGGTGATCGCGTCGAAGAACCAGCGCACGTCATCGCGCGACCGGGTCATCGCATACGTCCCACCCTCCTCTTCCTCGACCTTCATCTTCCAGGACAAGGCCAGGGAATCGCGCGTCATCACTTTGGCCATGCTCAATCTCCAATCTCGACCCGCTGCTCCGATGGCCCGAATTGTAAGGTCGCGCAACGGGTTTCTCAACTCTCGCCCGTGCTACCTTGCGCGGGTGCAGGGAATCTCAGCGGGCCTGCCCGACATCGAATGGGATCGCGAGCTGTTCACGGGCGGCGGTCACGTCATGCAGAGCAGATCGTGGATGGCGGTGCAGCAGGCGCTCGGCGACCGCGTCGTCCACCAGCGCGGCGAGGGCTGGCGCTGGGCCGGGGTCCACCATCGCCGGCGCGGCCTCAGCTACCTCTACCTCCCCTACGGCCCCGCCCTCGAGGATCCCGGGCGGCTCGGCGACGCTCTCGACGCGATCAGACTTGCAGGGCGATCGCTCGACGTCGACTTCGTCCGCGTGGAGCCCGACGTGGTGGTGGCCTCCACCCCCATGGTTGCCGCCGAACCCGGGGACGCCGCCGGGACGGTGCCCAGTTCAGCGGGCGCCGGTGCCGGGGGGGTGGCGGACGCGGCACACGCCGCCCTGGCCGCCGCGACCGATGCGGCTCTCGGCGCTCGGGGAGCTCTGCGTGTCCGCAGCGTCCAGCCCCAATACACCCTGGTGCTCGACCTCCATCGCTCGGAGGAGGAGCTGCGCGGCGAGATGCTCTCGGGGCGCCGCCGCAGCATCAACGCCGCGACCCGCAAGGGCATCACCATCCAGCGCACCCGGGAGCCGGTGGAGGTCGAGGAGTTCCTCCGATTGATCCACCGCACGGGTGAGCGCAACCGGTTCGACCCGCACGCCGATGCCTACTACCGGACGGTGTGCACGACCCTCTTCGGCCTCGGGGCGGCGTCGCTCTACCTGGCCAGGGTGGAGGATGTCAGCGTCGCCGGCGTCATCGCCTTCGAGTCGGCATCCACCGGGTACTACGCCCACGCCGCCGACGACCCCGAGCGCTCACGCCAGATCGTCGCCGCGGCCCCGCTCGCGTGGCAGATCGTGCGCGACTGCCGCGCCGAGGGGCGGACCGCCTTCGACTTCTGGGGGGTGATCCCGGACGACTCCGCCGAGCACCCGTGGGCCGGGTTCAGCCGGTTCAAGAAGACCTTTGGCGGCCGGATGATCACGCGTCCCGGAACCTTCGACCTGCCGCTCCGCCCGCTGCGCTACCGCGCCTACCACGCCGCCCGCGAGATGCGGGCCGCACGGCGACCGGCCCCCCGCGCGGCCGGCGCATGAGACCGTCCGCCCGATGAGAAGGGCCACTCCGGCCGAGATCGACCACTGGGACGATCTCGTGCTCTCCAACCCGGACGGCGGCAACATGCTCCAGACCCGAGCCTGGGGTGAATTCAAACGGAGCTGGGGCTGGCGGCCCGCCTACCTGGTCTCCGACGACCCCGGGGACCCGCTGGCGGCGCTCTTTCTCCGCCGGCACGTCCCGGGGCTCGGCTCGCTCTGGTACGCCCCCAAGGGGCCGGCCGCCACCTCCGTGGATCAATTGAGCCAGGTGCTCGCCTCCCGGAGCGCCTTCCCGGGTGCCTTCTCCGTCCAGGTGGAGCCGGAGCTGGCCGACACCCCGGCCAACCGGCTGGCCCTCAGCTCGCTCGGGCTCCGCAAGGCCGAGGACGTCCAGATCTCGCGGGCCACCGCGCTCGTCGACCTGGGACCGGACGAGGATGCCCTGCTCGCCTCCTTCAAGCCCAAGACCCGGTACAACATCCGGCTGGCGGGCCGGCGCGGGGTGACCGTGGAGCCCGTCCCCTGCGACGAGGTCGGGGTGGCCACGATGTACGAGCTGATGGGGGCGGCCTTCCGGCGAGCCGGCTACCCGCTGCGCCCCCGCCCCTACTACTCCGGTTACTGGCGTCTCTTCGAGGCGAGCGGACAGGGGCAGCTCTTCCTGGCCCGGCTCGGGGAGGAGGTGCTCGCGGGCGCCTTCGTCATCCACCTCGGAGACCGGGCCTGGTACAAAGACGGCGGTTCGCTCACCCATCGCCACGAGGTCATGGCGCCACACCTCGTCCAGTGGGAGGCGATGCGCTGGCTGCGAGCGCGGGGGGTGCGGAGCTACGACCTCTTCGCGGTGCCGAGCCAGGAGCAGCGCGCGACCGGCGATCACGCCCTAGGGGGTCTGCTGCAGTTCAAGGCCGGCTTCACCGCCGACATCCGCGAGTTCGTGGGCACCTGGGAGCTGGTGCTCGACGCGCGACGGTACCGGCTCTGGAGGCGGGCCGGGGAGCCGCTCGTGCGAAGGATCCGCTGGCGGTTGCAGCGCGACCTGCTGTACTGACCGACCTGCTGTACTGACCGACCGGCTGTACTGACCGCGAGCCGCCGGCCGGCTAGCGCTCGTGCCAGATCCGCTTCATCACAACCCGGGCCAGCTTGTCGGGGTCGTGGTGGGAGCTGATCGCGGTGCTGACGACGTCGGCGAGGATGTAGCGGACGGGGTACTGCTGGGCCCGCTGGCGGTCGAAGCTCACCCGGCTGACGCCGGCGCGGCGCGCGGAGTCGGGGAGCGGCGGGGTGACGTTGCTGTTGACCACCACGTAATCGAAGAGGTTGCTGCCGACGTGGTCCTCGATGGCGGCGAGATGCTCGCTCACCGTGAAGCCGAAGGTCTCACCCGCCTGGCCGGCCACGTTGCAGACGTACACCTTCACCGCCGGGCTGGCGCGGAGGGCCTCGATCATGCCGTCCACCAGCAGGTTGGGGAGGATCGAGGTGTACAGCGAGCCGGGACCGATGATCACCATCTCGGCGTTGAGGACGGCGGCCTCGGCCTCCGGGTTGATCGGCGGCGCCGAGGGCTCCAGGAAGACCCGGTCGATCCGGCCGTCACCGAGCGGGACCTTGGACTCCCCGACCCGGATCTCCTCGCCCGCGGTGGCGCAGAGGACCACGTCCGTGAGGGTGCTCGGGACGATGGCGCCCCGGACCGCGAGGACCTTCCCGGACTCCCGGATCGCGTGCTCGAAGTCGCCGGTGATCTCGGCCATGGCCATGATGAAGAGGTTCCCGAAGGAGTGGCCGCCCAGCTCGCCGTCGCCGCTGAAGCGGTGCTGGAAGAGTTCGGTCATCAGCGGCTCGGTCTCGGCCAGGGCGGTCAGGCACTGGCGGAAGTCCCCGGGGGGTAAGACCCGGAACTCGTCACGCAGCCTGCCGCTGGAGCCGCCGTCGTCGGCGACGGTGACGATGGCGACGATGTTGCCGGTGTACTTCTTGATGCCGCGGAGGAGCGCCGACATCCCGGTGCCCCCACCCATGGCGACCACCCGCGGGCCCTTGGAGAGGAGGCGGTAGGTGTAGAGCTGCTGGACGAACCCGCCCTCCCCGGTGCCCCCGGGCAGGAACGGCCCGAGCACCGACTTGCCGAGGAAGTAGAAGCTGACCCCGATGATGGCCACCCCGATGGCCAGGAAGATCAGGCCGCGGACGGCGCGGGGGAGGAACTGGAGGGTGAGGTCGGAGACGAAGTCGGGGAACCGGTAGTTGGCGTAGTAGATGTCGCGCAGGACGTAGCCGATGGCCAGGGCCACCATCACGATCCCGACCATGAGCAGAAGCAGCCAGCGCTTCACGTGGAGGCCGGGGGTGAGCAGCCGGGTCAGTGTCTTCCCGGGTCGGGGCCGCGCCATCATCCTTCGGGGCGGATTCTCCCACCCCCACCTCCTGAGCGGCACTTTGGTGATCCACTCCCCGGGACGGCTCGCGCCGGCGGGATCGGCCGGGTCTCCTCCGGGCCACGCAGGACGGCGAGGTGGCCGACCTAACCGAGCGGGACGGGTGGCATCGACGCGGCGGCCGCCTCCGGGGCGGACCCTGGGGCCGCCTTCGGGAGACCGCGGGTGCGGCGCCCCATGCTCACGTAGATCCCTCCGGAACCGGTGATGGCCCGTCCGTCCAGGCAGTTGCGGCCGTCGACCACCAGCCGGCCTCGCATCAGGGCGATGACCCGCGCCCAGTCCAGCTCCCGGTACGCCGGCCACTCGGTGACCAGGCCGACGGCGTCGGCACCGGCCACGGCCTCATAGGGGTCATCGACCAGGCTGGTCCCGGGCAGCAGGGGGCGGGCCCGGTCCATGGCCACCGGGTCGGTTGCGATCACGATGGCCCCCAGGTCCTCGAGCTGGCGCACGACCTCCAGGGCGGGCGCCTGGCGCATGTCGTCGGTGAAGGGCTTGAAGGCGAGCCCGAGAATGGCCACCCGCCGCCCCTCCAGGCTGCCCCCCAGCCCCTGGAGGAGCTTGGCGGTGAACCGCCGCCGCTGCTGGCTGTTGACCTCGATGGCGGCCTTGAGCAGCCAGAAGCTCTGGCCGTGGTACCCGGCCGAGGTCTCGAGGGCACGGACGTCCTTGGGAAAGCAGGAGCCGCCCCAGCCGAGGCCGTCGCTCAGGAAGCTGCGGCCGATGCGGGGGTCGAGGCCCATCCCGTCGGCGACGTGCTCGATGTCCGCCCCGGTGAGCTCGCAGAGCTGCGCCATCTCATTGATGAAGCTGATCTTGGTGGCGAGGAAGGCGTTGGAGCCGTACTTGACCAGCTCCGCGCTGACGCTGTCGCAGAGGAGCCGCGTCGTGTCGGGGCCGCCCAGCAGGGCCGCCACCCGGCGCACCGCCGCCATGTCCTCACCGCCGACCACCACCCGGCTGGGGTGCCGGAGATCCTCGAGGGCAGATCCCTCGCGGAGGAACTCGGGGAACATGACGAAGGCGACGTCCTTGCGACTGCTGCTGCGAGCGAGGGCACGCGTGGTGCCCGGCGGCACCGTGCTCTTGATCGCGATGACCGCCCCCGGGGCGACCTCGAGAAGGACCTGGTCGACGGCCTGGCGGACCTGGGAGAGGTCGGCCTCCCCGTCATGGGTGGGCGGCGTGCCGACCGCCACGATGACGATCCCGGCTCCCGCGACCCCTTCGCTCATGGTCTCGACGGCGCGGAGACGGCCCGCGGCGACCACGGTGCTCAGGAGCTCGTCGAGCCCCGGCTCGAAGATCGGCGAGATCCCCGCAGCCACGGCGGCGCGACGGTCGGCATCCACCTCGACGACCCTCACCTGCCGGCCGGCCTCGGCGAGACCGGCCGCGGTCACCAGCCCGACGTAGCCGGCCCCGATGATGCAGATGACCTGGTCGTCGGCTTGCGGTGTCATCGGACTCCACTCTAGCTGCGGCGTGGCTGGTCCCGTCCGCCGGGGCCGGCCCTCGGGGCCGGCGGCCTTCGCTCGACGGAAGCTCCGCGCCGGCCGCACGGATATGATCCGGCGGGCGATGAGGGCGCAGCCTGAGCCAGGCGTGGGGGGACCGGCGCATCCACCGCCAGCGTCCCCCGCGACGGCCGCCGGCGTGCCTCACGCAGCGCTCCGCAGGTTGCCGCCGGCTACGGTGGCCGGCCTGGCGCTCGTCGTCTTCGTGGCGCTGGCGATGGCGGCGATGTGGCCAGGGCTGTTCACCGGCCACGACACCATCGTCGGGGACACGGGTGACCCCTCGCTCTGGATCTGGGATCTGGAGTGGGTGCCCTTCGCACTCGCTCATCACCTCAATCCGCTGGTGAGCAACTACCTGCACTACCCGGGCGGCGCCAACCTGATGTGGAACGGCTCGATCGTCTTCCCGGCGCTGATCCTCATACCGATCACCGACCTGGCCGGTCCGATCGTCAGCTACAACGTGGTCGCCGTGCTGGGCGTGGGCCTCTCCGGCTGGTGCGCCTTTCTCGCGCTCCGCCGGTATGCCGCCTGGTGGCTGCCCGCCTTCGCCGGTGCCCTTCTCTACGAGTTCAGCCCGTACATGGCCCTCCAGATCATCGGGCACGCCCAGCTCTTCATCGCCGTCTTCCCGCCGCTCGTCCTCCTCGTCGCGGATGAGATCCTGGTGCGCCAGCGACGATCGGCCCCGCTGATGGGTACCCTGCTCGGGCTCGCCGCCGTGGCCCAGCTCCTCACCGGAGAGGAGCTGCTGGCGATGACCGTGGTGATGTCGCTGCCGCCGCTCATCGCTCTGCTGATCATCCGGCGTTCCGACATTCGAGAGCACCTCGGCCATGCGGTGCGCGCCGCCGCCTGGGCGCTCGGCTCCTTCCTGGTTGCCGGTGGGTACCCGCTCTACGTGCAGTTCCTCGGCCCTCAGACGGTGCACGGCGCCCTCCAGGGGATCGACACATACGTTGCGACACCCGCCGGGTTTGCGATCCCCTCCAGCTACGAGCTGATCGGCGGGCATGCGCTCGTCTTCGATTCGAGCGTCTACATCGGAGTGCCCCTGCTGCTGCTCGCGGTGGTGGCCGTGGTGTGGCTGTGGCGACGCACCGCGGTGATCCTCGCCGCGGTGGCCGTGGTCGCGGCCATGGTATGCGCGCTCGGCGGGCACCTCGTCGTCCACGGCGTTGCCGGCCACCTCCCGCTCCCCTGGGACGCCGTCAACCAGATCCCCGTCCTCGACAACATCCTCCCGGTTCGGCTGATGGTCTTCGGGTACCTGGGGCTCGCCGTGCTCGTCGCGATGTTCCTCGACGCGACCTGGGGCCGGGCCCCCCGCTGGCGGATCGCCGGGTTGCTCGCGACCGCAGCCGCCCTGGTCCCACTCATCCCCACGCTGCCCTTCCAGGCGGGCGAGTACGCGGTTCCGGCATTCTTCACCGACGGCTCCGCCCAGCTCCTCCCCCGCACCGGTTCAGTCCTCGTGAGCCCCTACGAAAGCCAGCTGCCAGAGGCCTGGCAGGCGCTCTCGGGGATGGCCTTCCGCACCCAGGTCGGGGTGGTCTACGCCCCCGGCCCCGGCGGCCACATGGAAGGGCCCACGCTCGATGCCCTCGGCACTGAGCTGAACCGTCTCGACCGCCTGGGTGCGGCCGCACCCGCTGTGATCACGGCATCGCAGCGCCAGACCTATCTGAGCGACCTCCGAGCCCACGACGTGAGGGCTGTCGTCGTCGGACCGTCGAGCGGGCAGGAGCAGGCGGCGACGTTCTTCACCGAGCTGCTGGGGACATCCGGCGTCCGGACGGGCGGCGTGGTGGCCTGGTTCGACGTCGATGGATAGGTCGACCGGCGCACCGCCGGCACCGCGCACATCGCAGGGTTGGGGCGGGACTCGCCAGGCACGGACGCTGCGGCGGTTCGGGACGCCGGCCGGCTTCCTGGCGCTGGCCGTCGCGGCGCTGTGGCCCGGGCTCTTCAGCGGCCACGACACGATCGTGGGCAACACCGGCGACCCATCGATCTTCATCTGGTCCCTGCAGTGGTTGCCCTTTGCCCTCAGCCACCATCTCAACCCACTGCTGACCGACTACCTCCACTACCCCACGGGCGCCAACCTGATGTGGAACACGTCGATCCTCTTCCCGGCTCTGGTGCTCACACCGGTCACCGACCTCTTCGGCCCGCTCGTCTCCTACAACGTGCTGGCCGTCCTCGGGATGTCGCTCTCCGGCTGGTGCGCCTACCTGGCGGTGAGCCGGTACGCGCGCCACTGGGTCTCGGCGGCGGTCGGGGGTTTGCTCTACGAGTTCAGCCCGTTCCTGGTCGTCCAGATCACCGGTCACGCCCACCTCTTCGTGGCCGTCTTCCCTCCCCTCCTCGTGCTCTTCGCGGACGAGATCCTGGTGCGGCAGCGCCGGCGCGCCTGGCTGATCGGCGGCCTGCTGGGGGTCGCAGCGGCTGCGCAGCTGCTCACCGGGACCGAGCTGCTGGCGATCTCGGCGCTGATGGCGCTCCCGGCGCTCATCACCCTCGCGGTGATCTTCCGCGCCCAGCTCGCGGAGCGGCTGGCGTACGTGCTGCGCGCCGCGGGCGCCGCCGCGGCGGCCTTCGTGGTGCTGGCGGGGTATCCCCTGTACATCCTCTTCCTGGGACCGAACCGGGTCTCCGGAGCTCTCCAGGGCTTCGGCTTCGTCGCCCGCCCGACCTCCTTCGTCCTCCCGTCCGGCTTTGAGCTGATCGGCGGCCCATCCACCGTCTTCGACTCGAGCGTCTACATCGGCATCCCCCTGCTCATCCTGGCGGTGGTGGTCACGTTCCGGATGCGGCGGCAACCGGTCGTGGTGGCAGCGGCGGTGACCGTGGCCTGCGCCATGGTGCTGGCCCTGGGCGGCCACCTCACCCTCCACGGTGCCGCCACCCGGATACCGCTCCCCTGGATCATCCCCGAGCACCTTCCGGTGCTCGACAACGTCCTCCCGGTCCGCCTGATGGTCGCGGCCTACCTGGCCCTGGCGGTGATGGTCGCCGCCTTCCTCGACCAGGCGCTGGACGCGACCTGGAGATGGCGGATCGCGGGGCTGGTCGCGGTCGCGGTGGCGCTGGTGCCCCTCATGCCCACCCTGCCGATCTCCTCGGCCCGGTACGTGATCCCCCCGTTCTTCACCGACGGCGCCGCCCGCCACCTCCCCACCACCGGTTCGGTGCTGATGACCCCGTACGGTGGTGTGCTCCCCGACTATCCCCCCGAGGTGTGGCAGGCGGTCTCGGGAATGGGCTTCACGACCCAGATCGGCATGGTCTTCACGCCGGGACCGGGCGGATTCGTGTGGGGCCCCGAGAAGGATGCCCTGGGGCAGGAGCTGACCGCGCTGGGCAGCGGGGCGGTGGCACCCGCGGCGCTCTCGCCTGCGCTCCGCGCGACCTACCTCGGCGACATGCGGGCTCACGGCGTCGACGCCATCGTGGTCGGCCCGTCGGAGGGCCAGGATCAGGAGGCGCGGTTCCTGACCGAGGTCACGGGGCAGCCCGGGGAGAGCACCGGAGGCGTCGTGGTCTGGTTCGACGTTCATCCCTGAGACCACGCTAGGATCGTCGGCGATGTCCGCCAAGCCTCGACGCCTGGAGCGCGTGGTGATCACGGGAGGGGCCGGTTTCCTCGGCTCGCACCTCTGTGATCACCTCGTCGCGAAGGGGGCGGAGGTGGTCGTCCTCGACAACCTCGCGACCGGCAGCCTGGACAACCTCGCGCACCTGAGCGGGAACCCGGCACTCAGCTTCCAGAAGCAGGACGTCACCGAGTACCTCGAGGTGGAGGGCCCGGTCGACGCCGTGCTCCACTTCGCCTCGCCGGCCAGCCCCATCGACTACGCGCTGCTGCCGATCCAGACCATCAAGGTGGGCACCCTGGGCACCCACCGGGCCCTGGGGCTGGCCAAGGCCAAGGGGGCGCGTTTCCTGCTCGCCAGCACCAGCGAGGTCTACGGCGACCCGGAGGTCCACCCCCAGCCGGAGTCCTACTGGGGAAACGTGAACCCGGTGGGCCCGCGGAGCATCTACGACGAGGCCAAGCGGGCCGCCGAGGCGTTCACGATGGCCTACCACAACCACCACGGGCTGGAGACGCGGATCGTCCGCATCTTCAACACGTACGGGCCCCGGATGCGACGCCGCGACGGGCGTGCGGTGCCGGCTTTCCTCAGCCAGGCCCTTGCCGGCGAGCCCATCACCGTCTTCGGCGACGGTTCGCAGACCCGGAGCCTCTGCTACGTGGACGACCTCGTCGACGGCATCGACCGGCTGCTCGCCAGCGACCATCCGCTCCCCGTCAACATCGGCAATCCGAACGAGATCACCATGCTCGAGCTGGCCCGGACGGTCCGGGACCTCTGCGGGAGCCGGAGCGAGATCGTCTTCGAGCCGCTGCCGGTCGACGACCCCAGGCGGCGGCGACCCGACATCGGCCTGGCGCGGAGCCTCCTCGGATGGGAGCCCCGGGTGCCGCTGGAGGAGGGGCTCGTCACGACCATCGCCTGGTGGCGCGGGGGCGGCGCGGCCCCGGGCTCGTCCCCGGGGAAGCCCGAGCCCGTCGCGGCGTTGGAGTAGGGTGCCCACGCCCGGGGGAGCGCCGCTGCTCTCGGTCCTGATGCCCGCCCTCAACGAGGGGCGGACCATCTCCCAGGTCCTGGACGCCGTCCTCGCCTCTCCCGTCGACCTCGAGCTGATCCTGGTGGACGACGGTTCGACCGACACCACCTGGGAGCTGATGAGCGAGCGCGAGGCCGCCGACCCCCGGGTCCACGCCTTCCGCCACCAGCGCAACCAGGGCAAGGGCGCCGCGATCCGCACCGCTCTCGGCCACGCGCGGGGCGAGGTGGTGCTGATCCAGGACGCCGACCTCGAGTACGACCCCGCCGACTACCCCCGATTGCTGGAGCCGATCGAGAGTGGCAAGGCCACCGTCGTCTACGGCTCGAGAGCCTTCAGCAGCCACACCGCCTACTCCTACTGGTACGTGATGGGCAACCGGCTGGTGACCCTGGCCACCAACGTCATCTACAACTGCTACCTCTCGGACATGGAGACGGGCTACAAGGTGCTGCCCCGGGAGGTCGCCCTCTCCCTCGACCTGCAGGCTCGCGGCTTCGAGCTGGAGCCGGAGATCACCGCCAAGCTGCTCCGCTCCGGCCACCGGATCTATGAGGTCCCGATCAGCTACGCGGCCCGCTCTCGCGCCGAGGGCAAGAAGCTGACCGCCATGGACGGGGTCCGGGCGGTCCGGGCGCTGGCACGCTACCGGGGCTGGCGGCCCCTGCCGCCACGCTGACCGGGCCGTGAGCGTCCCGATGGCGCCGGGTGGCTCGCCGCCGGCCGGCCTGCGGGTGGGCGCCGCGCGACTGCGCCACGCCGGACCGGCCGCGCTGGCGCTGGCCCTCTGCCTGGCCCTGGCGCTGGCGGCGATGTGGCCGGGGCTCTTCACGGGTCACGACACGATCGTCGGCAACGCCGGGGATCCCTCGCTCTTCATCTGGGCGCTGCAGTGGACCCCCTTCGCCCTCAGCCACCACCTCAACCCGCTGATCAGCGACTACCTCCACTACCCGGGCGGCGTGAACATGATGTGGAACGGCTCGATCATCTTCCCGGCGCTGGTGCTGACCCCGGTCACCAACCTCTTCGGTCCGATCGTCTCCTACAACGTCCTGGCCCTCCTCGGCATGTCGCTCTCCGGGTGGTGCGCCTACCTCGCCGTCCGCAGGTTCTCGGAGCGGTGGATCTCGGCGATGGTGGCCGGGCTGCTCTACGAGTTCAGCCCCTACATGGCAAGCCAGATCAGCGGCCACGCCCACATGTTCATCGCCGTCTTCCCCCCGCTCGTCGTGATCTTCGCCGACGAGATCCTGGTCCGGCAGCGGCGGCGCGCATGGCTGATCGGAGGACTGCTGGGCCTGGCCGCCGCGGCGCAGCTGATGACCGGGACCGAGATGCTCACCATCTCGGTCGGGATGGCGATCCCGGCGCTGATCACGCTCGCCATCATCTTCCGGGCTCGGATTCGCGAGCGTCTCGACTACGCGCTGCGAGCAGCCGGCTGGGCGCTGGCCAGCTTCGTGGTGCTGGCCGGGTATCCGCTCTACATCCTCGTTCTCGGGCCTGAGCGGCCCTCCGGGGCGCTCGAGGGCTATGGATACGTCGCCCGTCCCGAGTCGTTCCTCATCCCCGACCATCTCCAGCTGCTCAGCGGGCCGACCACGGTCTTCGATTCGAGCGTCTACATCGGGGTCCCGCTGCTCATCCTGGCGGTGGTCGTGGCGATCCGGATGCGCCGCCGCCCCGCGGTCATGGCGTCGGCGGTGACCGTCCTCTGCGCCATGGTGCTGGCGCTGGGGGGCCGTCTCACCATCCACGGCTCCGCCACCCGGATCCCGCTTCCCTGGCTCATCCCCGCACACCTGCCGGTGGTCGAGAGCCTGCTGCCGGTCCGGCTCATGGTGGTCGGATACGTGGGCCTCGGTGTGCTGGTGGCGATCTTCCTGGACCGGGTGCTGGAGGCACCGCTGCGGACGCGGATCGCGGGTCTGGCCGTGGTCGTGGTGGCGCTCGTCCCGCTCATCCCCACCCTTCCGATCATCTCGACGAGACTGGATGTCCCGGCCTTCTTCACCGACGGCTCCGCGCAGCGCCTCCCCGCCACCGGCTCGGTGCTCATGACCCCGTATGGAAACGGCTACATCGACGATCCCCCCGAGCTCTGGGAGGCGATGTCAGGGCTCGCGTTCAAGACCCAGCTGGGGAGCGTCTACACCCCGGGCCCGGTGGACGGCCATCTGATCGGCCCCGATACGGACCCGCTGGGCGTCGAGCTCAACGCGCTGGGCGATGAGGACCATCCAGCGCCGTCGGTGCTGACGTCCGCGACCCGCGCAACCTACCTCAGCGACCTCCGGGCTCACGGCGTGACCACGGTGATCGTCGGCCCCTGCCCCGGGGCCGCCCAGGTGGAGCGGCTCATGACCGAGCTGCTCGGAACCTCAGGCACCAGCACCGGGGGGGTCGTGGTCTGGTACGGGGTGCCGGCCGTGGCCGGCTGAGCAGGCCGGGGTGCTCTAGGAGGCGGCCGGGGCTCCAGGGTCGTCGCCGGGGGTCTGCGGGCCCGGTCCGGGGCGGCCGGCGAAACCGGGCGGGCCGCCGGGAGGACCCCAGCCGGTCAGGTCGGCGCGGCGCCGGAAGTACTCGTCCCGGGTGAGCTGCCCGCGGGCGTAGGCGAGATCCAGCTCCTGCAGGGCCGGAGGGTGGAACCGGGGCCCGTAGCCACCGCCGCCGGCGTACCAGCGCATGCCCCCGCGGCGCCCGACCCGGGTGAGGGAGATGACCAGCCAGATGATCGACCCGATCATCAGGGCGAAGAGGATCAGCCCGATGATGCTGAACCAGAGGGGGAAACCCAAGCCGCCGTAGCCATAGCGAATGAACATGGGCCGACTCTAACCCCCCGGCCTTTCGGGGAGATGACGACTGCGACGCGGTCAGTTGGCCTCTACGGCGAGCCGGCGCAGGCCGTCGGTCCCGAAGGTGCCGATGGCGGCGGCGGCCCGGCTCAGCCCCTCCTGGAGCGCGGCCGGGAACACGCCCTCGTCGTCCCGGCCCTCCGCCGCGCAGAGACCCAGGAAGCCGCCGGCGACGGCGTCCCCGGCGCCCGTGGGGTCGATGACGGCGTCGACCGGCGCCGGGGGCTTCACCAGGGTGCTCGACGAGGTCACCAGGACCGCGCCGCTGGGCCCGCCCTTGACCACCACGGCGCGCAGCCGCCCCCTGCCCCGCAGGCTCGCGGCGGCGGCCTCCCAGTCCGGCGCCTCGGGGACGAGGCTGCTCAGCTCGGCCCGGTTGAGAAAGACGATGTCGCAGCCGCCGACCACCTCGAGGAGCGCTGCGCGTTCCGGGCCGGTGAAGCAGGTCATGCTGTCGAGCCCGATCAGGCGGGCCGATGACTGGGCCAGGATCTCGAGCTGGAGCCCGGGGCTCATGCTGCCCAGGAAGAGCACCTCGGCACGGGCCGCCTCGGGGCTGAGCCGGGGCCGCCACTCGGCCTCGCATCCGGGCTCCTCGGCGACCGTCTCGGCCACCCAGCGCCGGAAGTCCTGGACGGCGTGCCAGCGGAAGGTGGGGCGGTGGCTCACGGTGAGCCCGCCGAGGTCGACGGGGAGCCCGCTCAGGATCCGGCGCAGCTCGGCCTCGGCGTCGTCACCCACGATGGCGTTGAGGTGGACGGGGGCGTGGGGCGCCGCGGCGAGGGCGAAGTAGAGGGCGGATCCCCCGATCTGCCGGGTGCGCCGCCCGTGCGGGGTGGTGATGTCATCGAGGTGGACGGTCCCCGCCACCGTGATCTCCCAGGGCATGGGTGGAACGGCCGCCCCCGGGTCGCTCAGCCGGCCGGGAAGAGGGGAATGATCGGAGCGAGCTGAGGCTGGCGCTCGCGCCGCGCCTGCTCCTGGAGGAGCTCCTGGGCGGCGAAGAGGACGTCGCTCACGTGGTCGGCGCCGCGGTCGATGCCCAGCTCGTCGCGGAGCTCCGGCTCGACGGCCCCCACCAGGCGAACCACCGCGCTCCAGAGCGAGGGGGGGAGGGGGCGGATGCCGCGGACGCGGCACTCCTCCACCAGGTCGAGGAGGGTGTCGGATTCGCGCAGGCGCAGGCGCGCCAGGAAGAGGCGCTCACGGCGGAAACGTGCCCGGCGCTCGATGTCGACCAGCTCGGCGCGGGTGGCGGCGAGGGGGCCGGGCCGGCTGCGCAGCACGGCGGCGCAAATCATCTGAGCATTCTAGATAGACGGGGCTTTCCGGACCGTGCGGGTGAGGTGACGATCGGCCGTCAGGAGGCGGCAGCCGCCTCGACCGGGTAGGAGAGGGAGCGCCAGCGTCCCTCCACCGCGACCAGGTGGACGGTGCGGGAGAGCCTGACCCAGCGCGGTCCGGCTTCGAACCGGTACTCGACGTCGAGCTCGGCGACCTGGCGATGGCGGTCCCCCCAGTGGGGGTCGACCCACTCGTCCAGGTGGCGGACGGCGACGACGGTCACGCCGTCGAGCTGCTGCAGGGAGGCCTCGGCATGAGCCGCGGCGAAGCGCTCCGCGCTGCCCCAGCGGAGCTGGCACTCGGGAGCCAGCAGGGCGAAGGCGCGAGCGTGCTGCCCACCCCGGATCAGCTCCACGAAGAGCGCCTCGCTGAACGCGGGGTTGCCCGACGGCCGGGTGCCCGCACGGCGCGCGCCTCGATCGTGGGCCGCCACCAGCGCCCGGACCCGATCGCGCAGGGGGCGGGCGGCGACCGCCGCGTCGGACTCGACCAGGGTCACCGGGCCGTCTGCCCCCCGCGACCAGAAGGTGCGGGTGCCGGCGTCGAGCAGAACCCGGCTCGCCGGTCGCGGCGCGTTGACCGCCCCGGCCCGTGGACCGGTGGGATGGGGAGCGCGCTCAACACCGCCACGTCGGCGTTGCATGGCGGGGAAGATCGGCCGCGCCCAGCCCATTCCGCCGCCAGCATAGCTGCTGCAAGCCGATCGTGGCAGGTCCTCGGCGCGGGTCGCTACGATCCCTGCCATGCCGGGCACCCGCATCCTGCTGGCCGAGGACGAGGTGGTCGTGGCACGACCACTGATCGTCGCGCTCCGGGGTCGCGGCCACGACGTGCGCTGGGTGCGCGCGGTCCGGGAGCTGCGCACCGAGCTGCCCGCGTTCAGCCCCCAGCTCCTGCTCCTCGACGTCACCCTCGACACCGACGGCCTCGAGTTCCTGCAGGCGATCCGCTTCACGGCCGATTGCCCGCCGGCCGGGGTGGTGGTGCTGGCCGACCCCGGCGACACCGCCTCGCGTGACCGGGCCCACCAGCTCGGCGCCGTCGCCGTGCTGAGCAAGCCGGTGGACGGGGCCCAGCTCGCGGCGCTGGTCGAGGAGCTGGTCGGCTTCCTCTAGGGGGACCCGGGGTGCGGGCGGCCGATGCTACCGTTTCCTGGTTGTGAGCCCGATCGCCGATCCCCGGTCACCGGGTGCGTGGGCGGGGACGAACCTGCTCACCCGCCCCGGGCTGACCCGGGTCCCCGCCGTGATCACCGCGTGGTTCTGGGTTATCAAGGTGTTCACCACCGCCCAGGGCGAGGCCACCTCGGACTACTTCGTGCACCTCCCGCAGGTGAGCCCCTACGCGGTGGTCGCCGGCGGCTTCGTGGTCTTCGCGGCCGCCATGGCGCTCCAGCTCAGCGTGCAGCGCTACATCCCGGCGGTGTACTGGCTGGCGGTGACCATGGTCGCGGTGTTCGGCACCATGTGCGCCGACGCCATTCACATCCAGCTCGGGGTGCCGTACTGGGCCACCACGGCAGCCTTCGCGATCGCGGTGGCGGTGGTCTTCTTCGCATGGCACCGCACCGAGGGCACGCTCTCGATCCACAGCATCGCCACCCTGCGCCGCGAGCTCTTCTACTGGGCCGCGGTGCTCGCCACCTTTGCCCTGGGGACGGCGTGGGGCGACCTGATGGCCTTCACCCTCAACCTGGGCTTCCTCACCGCGGGCGTCCTCTTCGCGCTGGTGATCGCCATCCCGGCGCTGGCCCATCGCCTCGCCGGGATGGGCCCCGTGCTCGCCTTCTGGTTCGCCTACGTCATCACCCGGCCCCTGGGCGCCTCCTTCGCCGACTGGATGGGCTTCCCCACCGACGTGCACAACGCGCTGGGCTGGGGGCACGGCGCGGTGAGCCTGCTCTTCACGGCGCTGATCGTCGCCGGGGTCGCCTACCTGGCGGTGAGCCGCGTGGACGCGGAGCCGGCGGGGCGCCCGCTGCCGGATCCGGCCTAGTCCGGCGGCGCAGTGCTCTGCCGGCGGCGCTGGCGCCGGCGCGTCCCGGAGGCCCGCCAGCAGACCTCGATGCTCCGTCCCACGTATTCCAGGGATCGCCGCACGTTGATCGAGGACGACTCCCTGGTGTACCGCGTGGGGATGGCCACCTCCTGGATCCGGTAACCACCCACCACCGCCGCCACCAGGATCTCGGTGTCGAAGATGAAGTCGTCGGAGTAGGACTCGAAGGGGACCGACTCGAGGAACCGCCGGCTGTATGCCTTCATCCCGGAGTGCATCTCGGTGAAGTGGGCACCGAGCAGGTAGTTCTCCACCACGGTGCTGAAGCGATTCCCCCAGTAGCGGTAAAGGGGCATGCCGCCGGCCCGCGGATTCCCGGTGCAGGCGAACCGAGAGCCGAACGTGAAGTCGGCGACCCCGGCGACGATGGGGGCGATCAGCGCCGGGACGGCGGACGGGTCGTACTGGTAGTCGGGGTGGAGGAGCACGATCACGGTGGCGCCGAGCTCGAGCGCCTCCCGGTAGCACGTCTTCTGATTGGCTCCGTAGCCACGGTTGACGTCATGCACGCGGACGTCGATGCCCAGACCGCGGGCCAGCGCGACCGTCCCGTCGGGGGAGGCGTCGTCGACCAGGAGGAGGTGGTCGCCGGCGCCCGGGGGGAGCGTCCCGATGGTCCGCTCCAGCGTCCGCTCGGCCTTGTAGGCGGGCAGGGTGATAACGGTGAAGTGGCCCCCCGCAGGAGGGTGCGGGGTCGACCCCGCCGGGCGGGCCCCCTCCCCGGTGGGGGCGCCGGGCGGGGCGGGCCGCGGCTCCGTGGTGTGTCCTCCACGACGGGCCGGCGAGGCGCGCGGGACGGTCATGGCCTGCCGGAGTGTACCAGCCACCCACCTCTGGCAGCCCCATGCCGTGCGCTATCCTCGACCTCCTCATGGCCCTGGTTTCCACAGTCGACGGGCACGCCGGCGGGGCTCGCGGCCGCACCCGCTCGCCACGATTCGGCGTCCTCGTCCTGGCGGGAGACGCCGGCTGCAGTGCGGCAACGGTGCGTGACGCCGTGCCGGAGCGGTTGCGCCCGCGACTGGCGGCGATCTTCCTGAGCGGGGGCGGCCGCCGCACCGCGCGCTCGACGACGGGTGAGGCGCCGCCTGCCGGCGACGGACCGCGGGTCATGCGTCTCCCCGGTCGCGACGGCGAGGGCGCCCTCCAGAAGGCGGCGTTCCGGCTGGCGGGCGAGGCCGGTCTCGACATCGTGGTTGTGCTCCGCGGCCCCGGGCCGTATCCACCCGGCCTGGTCGAGGCGCTGGTCGCCCCGCTCGAGGCGGACGGGTGCGACGCCGTCATCGGGAGCCGGATGCCGTCGCGCGACCGCACCCGCCGCGTTCCGATCGGCGAGCGCGTCGGCGACCGCCTGCTCGCCCGGGTCGACCAGAGGCTGGGCACCCGGCTCGAGGATCTCCACTCCGGCTGGCGTGCCTACCGGGTCGAGGCGCTCAGCGCGATCCCCTTCGAGGGCAATGCCGGCGACGACCACTTCGACCTCCAGATCGTCCTCCAGCTCCGCAGTGCCGGGAAGCGCATCGCCGAGGTGGCCGCACCGGGGGTGGAGGTGGAGAGGGTTCACCCCACCGACACCCTGCGCAGGGTCCGTGACGCCTCCCTGGACGCGCTGCGACTCCGTCTCACCAGCAGGGGTTTCTCGGGAACCCTGGACACGGTCGGGGACGAGTACGGCCTCAAGGAGGCGGAGAACAGCTCGCACTCGATCGTGCTGCGCTGGCTGGGAGAGATGCCCCCGGGCCGCGTCCTCGACGTCGGCTGCTCCAGCGGTCTGCTCGCCGAGCGCATCCGGGCGCTCGGCCACCACGTCACCGGCGTGGACATGTTTGCGCTGCCCGGAGTGACCGAGCGGGTGGACCGATTCCTCCAGGCGGACCTCGACCGCGGCCTTCCGCCCGACCTCGGCGCGGACGGACCGTTTGACCTGGCGGTCGCCGCCGACGTCATCGAGCACGTGCGAGACCCGGAGAGCCTGCTCCGGCAGATCCGCTCCGTGCTGGTCCCGGGGGGCACGCTCATCATCTCGGTTCCCAACTTCGGACATTGGTATCCCCGGGTGCGTACGGCGGCCGGCCGCTTCGACTACGACCAGCGGGGCATCCTCGATCGCGGCCATGTCCGCTTCTTCACGCGGCGAAGCCTCCTCGCTGTGGTCCGGCGTTCCGGCTTCGCGGTCACCCGCGAGCGGGCGACGGGGCTGCCCCTCGAGGTCCTCTCCGCGCGTGACAGCGTGGCGTGGCGCGGGGTGCGCGCGGCCGACCGGCTGGCCGTGGGCGCCTGGCCAACCCTCTTCGGCTATCAGTTCGTCATCCGGTGCGAGGCACCGGCGGCACTCCCCTGGGCGTCCACGCCGGCCGGGTGAGGTCGCTCCCGGAGCGCGTCGACGAACTGGTCGACCTCCGGCAACCGAAATGCTGGAAGATCGCGTCTGACATGCGTGTGCTGGTGACCGGGAGCAGTGGTTTCCTCGGCCGGCAGGTCGCCCTGCATCTGAGCTCGGACCACGACATCGAGACGGTGGGATTCGATCTGCTGCCCCCGCTCGACGACGCCTTCCCGGCGATCGAAGCGGACCTGTGTGACCCCGAGGCACTCGGCCGGGCCTGCCAGCGAACCAACGTTGTGGTCCACTTCGGCGGGGTCGGCGATGTCGACGCGGCCACTCGGTACCCGGACCTCGCCGCGAGAGCAAACGTCGTGGGCACCCGAAGCGTGGCCGAGGCCGCCGCTGCTGCGGGGGCGCGAGTCGTGTACGCATCCACATGGGAGGTGTACGGTCCCGCGGTCTACGAGCCGGTGAACGAGCAGCATCCATGCGCACCGCGCCACGTCTACGCCAGGACCAAACTGGCTGGCGAGGATGCGCTGGCCGGCGTCCACCGGCGCGACGGCCTTCCCGTCATCATCCTGCGCCTGGGCACCGCATACGGACCGGGCATGAGACCCAACACGGTCTTCCGCCGCTTCGCGGATGCAGGGAGGCAGGGGGAGACGCTGCGGGTGCAGGGCGCCGGTGGCCAGTGGCGCCAGTTCACGCACACGTCGGATATCGCCGGCGCCGTGCGGCGCGCTGTGGGGTCGGATCTGACGTGCACCCTCAACATCGTTGCCGACGAGGCGACGACCATCCTCCAGCTTGCCGAGACCGTCGCCGCACGCTACGGGGTGGCCGTCCGGTTCGACCCAGAGCGTCCCGGTGACCCTCCGTCGGCGCGGATCACCTCCGAGAAGGCCGCGCAAGTGCTCGGCTGGCACGCCGAGGTTGACTTCCGCCGGGGGCTGACCCAGCTACTGGATCAGTTCGACCGCGAGCACGGCGAGGTGGCCTGCGGTGGCAACAGCGGCCCGGGCTAGCTGAGCCGACCTGTCAAGGTCGAATGCCAGGCTCCGGTCCATGGGTCGCGGTACCCGCGGAACGTCACCACGGGCGGCGGAGCGGCCCAACCCGCCGAGGGGGCGCCGCCACCTGTTCACCCTGCACGAGGTGGCGCGCCCAGCGGGGCAGGCCTCCCTGGGCTGTCTGGCACACCAGGTCGGCCACCCGCTGGACGGTCACGGCTCGATCGTAGGGCCGCGCCGCGCGGGCTGCCGCGGCGCCCATGGCGCGGAGGGCCTCCGTGGTCGTCGCGGCCACGGCGACCAGGGCTTCCGTCAACGAGCGAAGGTCGGAAGGCTGGCACAGCCAACCGGTGACCCCCGGAACGATCACGTCGGGGATCGCACCGACCCGAGTGCCGAGCACGGGCAGACCATGGGCCATGGCCTCGACGACGACGGCCGGGAAACCCTCGGATTCGGAGGGGCACACCGCCGCGTCGGCGGCTCGCCACCAGTATCGGAGGTCGTCGCGAAAAGGAATGATCCGAACCGCATCGTTCAAGCCGCGCGCGGCGACGTAGGCGCTGATCGCACGCTCGTAGTCTGGATCCGCATCCCCCACCAACGCGCAGCTGACGAGCAGCCCCCGCTGGCGCGCGAGGTCGATCGCCCGCACGAGGGTCGCCTGGCCCTTCACCGGCCAGAGGGTGCCCGCGCAGACGAGGAGACGCTCATCCGCCCCAATTCCGAGGCGCAACCGGCAGGCGGCGCGGTCCAGGGTCCGGCTGGCGTCGTGCGCCGCTCTGACGTCGATCCCGGTCGGGACGATGAGGTAGCGGCCCTCCCAGGCCTGGGAGCGGTAGACGCGGACGGCGTCGGCGGAGTTGGTCACCACCAGCGAGGCGTTCTTCACCGCCCATCGCGCGCGCTGCTCGACCTGCGGATCGAGCTCGCCGAAGACCCACGCCACCACCGTTGGCAGCGGCGCGGATTCGCCGACACGAAGGATCGATGGCAGACCCAGGCGCGTGGCGGCGTCGACCGCCGGGAAGCTCGCCGTCGTGGCCACGACGACGTCGAAGCGGCCATCGATCCAAGCGCACAGGTCCGCAACTGACCGCTCATAAGCAGCAGGATCATCGAGGGGGATCGGCGGGGCGATCCGGACTTCTGCGCCGGTCGCTGCGAGAACATCTCGCAGAGGTCCGTCATCTGGAGAGAGCACCGTCTGCGAGTGTCGTGAGCGACTGAGGTGTCCGATCACCTCACTGATGCGCAGCTGCGAACCGCCACGGCCGAGTCCATGCACTGACCACAGGACTCGGAGGCGACGATGGATCCGGCCCTGCCGCGGAATCGGCGGCGACTCGTCCGCAAGAGGGGCGGGCGGTGCCGGCAACGGTTGCAGACGGAGCGCTCGCGGGCGCAGATAGGTCCGCGCACCGTCCAGCAGCAGCACCGCCACCCGCAGGTTGACGTCACCCCCGGTCAGAGCGGCCGGCACCAGGCAGTGGAGCTCGAAGCCCGCAAGCCCGGCCTCGGGGTCCCCCAGCGCCACTGCGACATCAGGGCGAGGCCTACCCAGCCCGGCCGGTCCCATGTTGTGGTCGCCGAGCCACACCTCGACTCGGACGACCGGGCTCTCCGGGTCGTGCACCCAGCCCCGGATCCACAGTGCACGCGGACCGACGGGGTTCAGCCCGTCGGGCTCGTCGACGCCCCCCTGGGTCATGGGCACCGGCCAAGCATGGCAGGGGACCTTTAGGACCCGCAGCTGAGCGCCGGAGCACCTCCTCGAGCCGGCTCTCCCCCCAAGTGTCTCTATCCTGAATGCGCTGATTGCGCTGTTCCCGCAGGGGCCTCGCCTCCACTCCAGGCGTGAGCCATCCCGGTCGCCGAGGGCGGGTTGGCATAATACGCGACGCTCGGAGTTGCGTAGACGGGTGGCATCTGCACCATGACGGTCCGTATCTGCACCATCGTCGCTCGGAACTACCTGCCGGCAGCGAGAGTGCTGACCGAGTCCTTCCTGGAGCATCATCCCGATGGTCGGGTCAGCGCTCTCCTGATCGACGATCTGTACGGCGACGTCGATCCCGGATCGGAGCCGTTCGAGGTGCTCGGACCCGGCGACGTGGGGATCGGAGTCGAGGAGTTCCATTGCATGGCGATGATCTATGACCTCCTCGAGCTGGCTACGGCAGTGAAGCCCTGGCTCATGGAGCATCTTCTCTCGCGCGGTGATGCGGACGCCGTGATCTACCTGGACCCCGATATCCGGGTCTACGCGCCTCTCGATGAGGTGAGCACGCTCGCCCAAGGGAGCGGAATCGTTCTCACACCTCATGTCACCGCGCCGATGCCGCGTGACGGAAAGGGCATCGACGAGACGACCATCCTGGCCGCGGGGATGTACAACCTGGGTTTCATCGCCCTGACCGGAAGGTCACAGCGGTTCTTGGACTTCTGGAAGGAACGGGTCTATCGCGAGTGTCAGATCGATGTCCGGAACATGCGCTTCGTGGACCAGCGTTGGGTGGATTTCGTTCCCGGCATGTTCGACTGCCACATTCTGCGCGACACCTCCTACAACGTCGCCTACTGGAACGTCTACCAGCGTGACCTGCGCTGGACGGACCAGGGCTACCGCGTCGACGGTCTGCCTCTGAGGTTCTTTCACTTCAGCGGGTTCGACGTGGACCAGCCCTCCCTGCTGAGCAAGCACCAGGGATCCCATCCCAGGGTTCTGCTCTCCGAGAGCCCGGACGTCGCGAGGATCTGCTCCGAGTACAGCGCAGCGATTCGCGCCAGCACCCGGGACCGGGATGCCGATCCCGAGTACGGCTTCGCCGAGCTGCCCAATGGCCTCCCGATCGACCGCGAGCTCCGGTTGCTCTGGCGAGAACGCCTGGTCCGGGCCGAGCTGAGTGGGCTCCCGCGGCCCCCAGACCCATTCTCGGCTGACGGCGCCGACGAGTTCATCACTTGGCTCGCGTCACCACCGGAGGGAGACGCCCGGCGGGTCTCGAGGTACCTATCAAACCTGCACGGTCGCCGGGGGGACCTGCAGGCGGCATTCCCGGATCCCGACGGGGCTGACTACGACGCCTATGTCACCTGGGCTCAGCGGGAAGCGGCACTGGGACGACTGCACCCGCTCCTTGTCCAAGCTGGGCGGGTTCAACTCCGGCCCCCTCCCGCGGGGCCGACCTGGTCCTCCCCGGCCGAGCTGAGGCCGGGCGTGTGCGTCGCGGGCTACCTGCGCGCCGAGCTGGGCGTCGGCCAGCTCGGACGTCTCGTGCTCGCCGCGGCGGATGCAGCCGACATCGACGCCGGGGCCTTCGTCTTCGGCAGGACCAACAGTCGCCAGCATCACCCCTTCGAAGGGGAGCCCGCCACCGACGTCAACGTGAACATCGTCGCTGTCAATGCCGATCAGCTCCCCCACTTTGCGAAGGACGTCGGGCCCGCCTTCTTCGCCGGTCGTTACACGATCGGCGTCTGGGCTTGGGAGCTGGAGGAGTTTCCCGAGATGTGGTCGGACTCCTTCGCTCTGGTGGACGAGGTCTGGGCGATCAGCGAGTTCAGCCGCCGAGCGATCGCCGCTGCCACCGAGAAGCCTGTCTTCGCCTTCCCGCTGCCGGTGGTGGCTCCGCAGGCACGCCCAGGTCTCGACCGCGCCACGCTGGGACTGCCCGGCGGCTTCCTCTTCCTCTTCTGCTTCGATTTCGCGAGCATCACCGAGCGGAAGAACCCGCATGGGTTGATCCGCGCTTTCTCGGCGGCCTTCGCGCCCGGGGAGGGTCCCACGCTGGTCTTGAAGGCCGTCAACGGAACGAGCGGGTTGGCTGACCTGGAGGCGCTCAAGCTGCACGCCGCCGAGAGACCGGACATCATGGTGATCGACCGCTATCTCGACCACGATGAGATTGCGGCGCTCATGGCCGCCTGTGACTGCTACGCCTCGCTGCACCGCAGCGAGGGGTTCGGCCTCACCATGGCGGAGTCGATGGCGCTCGGCAAGCCGGTGATCGCCACCGGTTACTCCGGCAACCTCGACTTCATGGATGACCGGACCGCGTACCTGGTTCCGTGGACCGAGGGTGTCGTACCGGCGAACTGCGCTCCATACCCAGAAGGAGCCCGGTGGGCGGAGCCGGATCTTGACGCCGCCGCTCAGCTGATGCGCCGGGTAGTCGAACATCCCGATGAAGCAGCGGCGGTCGGCGCCAGAGCGCAGCACGCGGTTCTCACCGAACACGGCCTGGCGGCGCGAGCAGCCATTCTTCGGGAGCGCTTCGATCATGCGCAGGCAGTGCTCTCAGAAAGGTCGGAAGCGGGGGCTGCCCGCGGTCGAACCCCTCCTGCCGGCGCGGCGAGCACACGGCTCGGAGGGCGCGCTGCAGAGGAGGAGCACGGCCGTCCGCTGGTGGGCTTCGCGCGCTCCCGTGCACGTATCGACAGTCCGTCACGGTTTCCACTCATATCCCAGCCCCTGCGCCGTGCCGTGGCCCGCATCACCGCGCATGCTGACGCGCACCGCGCGGAGGTGGATGCCCGTCTCGCCGAGTCCATCGCCTCACTCGAAGCCAGGCTGGCCGAGGTGGACCAGCGACTGAGCGGCGTCTTCTTCGAAACCAGAGCACAGCCGTTTCTCGCCTCGGAGACGGCGGCACGCGTGGCCCGGCTCGATGCGCGCGTACGGGCGTTGGCACTCGGCTCCCGGAGCGCCGCACCCCCGGCGACCGCCTCGCAGACGCCCGCACCCGTCGCTCACCTCGAGGAGTCTCGCCAAGCAATCGAAGCCAGGGTGGCGGACATCGACCGCCGACTCGACGGGCTTGCCGCCGGGCTGCGGGGAGTCGAAGGGCCCTTCGATGAGCTCCCCGGCCTCGGTGACCCCAACCTCGCAGGAGGCATCAACACTCCGGCCAATGGCGGGGGGATGTAGGGGATCTGCCCGGGTCGCCGGCCGGCGGCCGCCGTCGGAAGGGGAAGCGGTGCTACTCGCTCCCGTCGACGCGGCGGGGCCGGGGTCGCTTGCCGCTCGGCCGCAGCGCCCGCAGGTACCAGCGGAGGTAGCGCATCAGCCAGCGTGACACGTGGAAGTTCGAGGTCCCGATGGCACGGTCGAGCCAGATGGTGGGGATCTCGGCGACGGGCAATCCCGCCCGCTTCGCCTTGGCGACCATCTCGATGCCCATGGTGAAACCGGAGTCGGACTCCATGCCGACCTCGCGGACGAAATCCCGGGAATAGGCCTTGAACGAATTGGTCGCGTCGTGCGTCCCCACGCGCCCCAGCAGGTGCAGGGATCGCCCGGCGAGACGCGACATCATCCCCTTGGCCCACGGCCCGCCGACCTGCTGACCTCCACGCATGTAGCGCGACGCGGCGGCGACCACCACGCCGCGCTCCACCAGCCGGCTCAGCTGGTCGATCTGGTGGGGGTCGTCGCTGCCGTCCGCCATGGTGACGACCACCACCGCACTCTGAGCGTGGTCGATGCCGTACCTGATCGCCGCCGCCGGCCCCCGCCCGTAGGTGTTGAGCATGGGTCGCAGCCGCGGCTCGCGCTGCGCGTAGGCCGCGAGATGGGGGACGGTGGTGTCCTCGGCGACGTCGTAGACGGTGATCAGCTCGCAGGGGAGCGTCACCGCCTCGAAGACGCGGTCGAGGAAGGGGACGATGTCCGCGCCCTCGTTGAAGACCGGGACGATGACGGAGACGCGAGCCATCAGACCGTGACGCCGCGTCCGAGGACGTTGAAGAGATCCACGGCGGGCACGTCGACAGCCAGTCCCAGATACTCCGGGTGGGGGGCTGCCACCACCAGCAGGCCCGACCTGGCGAGCACCTCATCCAGGGGGACCAGGTCGGGGTCGACGGTGACGTACGGGTCGGTGCAGAGCACCTGGTCCGCCTTGATCCTGAGCAGCCGCTTGAGCTTGTAGCTGAGGCTGGACCGGGTGTCATCCGAGCCCCCCTTGAAGGCCATGCCGAGGATGCCGACGGTCAGCGTGGAGAGGTCGTAGCGCTGCTCCAACCTGCGCACCACGTACAGGGGAAGGCCCTCGTTGACCATCACGCTGGCGTGTCCCAGCGTGAAGCGGTTCTCGTTGAAGGCCGCGATCTGCATGGTGTCCTTGAAGAGGCAGGGCCCGGCGGCGAAGCCCGGGCCGGGCATGTCGGCCGCGCGCGGATACCGGTAGGTCACCGCGTGGCGGATGCGCTCGAAGTCGAGACCGAAGTCGTTGGCGATCATGAACAGCTGGTTGGCGGTCGCGAACTTGATGTAGCGCCAGGTGTTGGTGAACAGCTTGGCCAGCTCGGCCTCCTCGGGGAGCAGCTCCACGATCTCCGGGGTCAGGACGCGGAAGAGCTGCGCGGCGCGCTCCACGGCACGCGGGCTGCGCCCGGACACGATCTGGGGCAGCGAGCTCAGCTCGTCGAGCGCCCGGCCCTCGGCGATGCGCTCCGGGCAGAAGGCGACGTCGACCAGCTTGCCGAGCTGCGCCATGCGCTTCTCGGCCAGCGCGGTGACCCCGGGGTAGACGGTGCTGCGCAGCACCAGGAGCTGCCCGTCCACCAGATCTCCGGAGGCGCCGTCGAGAGCGCGCAGCACGGCACCGACGTCGGGGTTCTGGTACTCGTCGACCGGGGTGCCGATGACCACGATGACGGCCTCGGCCGTGCCCAGGGCCCCGCCATCCAGGGTGGCCACCAGCCGGCCACCGGCCACCAGGCTCGGAAGCAGCTCCTGGGCTCCGTCCTCCCGGAATGGCATCCGGCCCGCGTTGACCATCTCGACCGCCGCGGCGTTGGTGTCGCAGAGGACCACCGTCTGCCCCCTCTGCGCGAAGGCCATCCCGAGCGGCAGCCCGACGTGACCGCACCCGCCGAGAACGGCGATGTTGCGTTCAAACACGGCGACGCCACCTCCAGTTCCTGGTATGTTCCCAGGTCCATAACGACGCTGGCGGCAGTATACCGGCGACTTCTCCACACGTCGCAAAAGGGGAGCAGAAGCCCCACATGGAGTAAACGGAGCCGCGGCCACGGTACCTCGTGTGCGGTGCCTCGACCTGGGTCCGGGAGGTGCGTCCGAGCGGGGAGCCAGGTCAGAACGCGCATTCGCGTCTGCTAGGATTCCGGCATGCGCGGGCAGGGGCGGGCCCTCACGGGCTGGGCGGCTCCTCCCGTTCGGGGAGAGGTCACCCCCCGGAGAGAGAGCAGATGAGCAGGGTACTGGTCAGCGGCGCGGCTGGTTTCATCGGTGGCTACGTCGTCGAGGAGCTTCTCTCCAGAGGCCACGAGGTTGTCGGGGTGGACAACCTCTCGAAGTACGGCCCGGTGGCGAAATCCTACGATCGCAACCCCGGCTACCGCTTCGTGCAGGGAGACGCTCGGGACGTCCAGCTCCTGACCGGGCTGCTCGCCGACTGCGAGCACTTCATCGCGGGAGCGGCGATGATCGGTGGCATCTCGTACTTCCACGCCTACGCCTACGATCTCCTCGCTACCAACGAGAGGATCATCGCGGCCTCCTGCGACGCGGCCATCGACGCGCACCGGGGTCATCGCCTGCAGAAGGTGACCTACCTCAGCTCCTCGATGGTCTTCGAGTCGGCGGACTCGTGGCCCTCCGAGGAGGGCCAGGAGCACCGGATCCCTCCGCCCAACTCCGCCTACGGATTCCAGAAGCTCGCGGTCGAGTACTTCGCGCACGCCGCCCACGACCAGCACGGCCTGCCCTACACCATCGTCCGGCCGTTCAACTGCGTCGGCCTCGGCGAGGGGCGCGCGCTCGGTGACGTCGAGGTGATGAGCGGCAACGTGAGGCTGGCGATGAGCCACGTGGTCCCCGACCTGGTCCAGAAGGTCCTGCGCGGTCAGGACCCGCTGCACATCCTCGGCGACGGCAACCAGATCCGCCATTACACGTACGGCGGAGACCTGGCCCGGGGCATCGTCACGGCGATGGAGCACCCCGCCGCTCTCAACGAGGACTTCAACCTCTCGACCGCGGTATCGACCACTGTCCTCGAGCTGGCCGAGACGATCTGGAGGCGCATTCGCGGCGACGATCCGCCCTTCCGCCACGTGTCCGATCCACCCTTCGCATACGACGTGCAGCAGCGCGTCCCCTCGGTGGAGAAGGCGCGCCGCGTCCTCGGCTTCAGCGCGACCACCACCCTCGACGAGATGCTCGGAGAGGTGATCCCCTGGATCGAGAAGGGCATTGCGTCGGGCGCCATCTGAGCCGGATCGGGTGAACAGCCACTCGCCGGCCGCCGGCGCAGACGCGCCGCGCCGGCCGGTCTTCGCCGCCTGGCTGCCGCTCCTCCTCTTCCTCGCGCTGGCGGTGCTCTGCAAGCTGAGCGTCTGGTCCGCGCCGCTCACCAGGATCTCCGGTCCGGTGGGCCAGGTCGACCCCTTCGACGCCATGTGGTTCCTGCGCTGGACCCCGTACGCGATCGGGCACGGGATGACGCCGTTCACCAGCACCTACCTCAATCACCCCGCCGGACTCAACCTGATGTGGAACACGTGGATGCCGGCCGTCAGCCTGCTGCTCTGGCCGGTCACGGCCCTGGGCGGCGCCGTCCTCTCCGACAACGTCGTCACCACGGCGGGGCTCGCCCTGGCGGCCTTCTTCGCCTTCCTCGCCCTGCGCCGCTACGTCCGCAACGACGTCGGAGCGGCCGTCGGCGGGCTGCTCTACGGCTTCTCGCCCTACATGATGGCGCAGGACGGCACCCACGCCCAGATGGTCGCCGCGGCGGTGATGCTCCCCGTGGGCCTGCTGCTCATCGACGAGCTGATGATCCGGCAGCGGCACGACCCGCGCCTGCTGGGCCTCGTCATCGGGCTGGCGGGCGTCGTCGAGTTCTTCATCCTGGAGGAGTACTTGGTCACCGAGGTGATGGCCGCGGTGGTGCTCACCGCCCTGCTGGCGATCAGCCGCCCGGGTCAGGTCCGGGCTCGCGCCCGGTACGTGGCCCTGTCCACGGCGGTCGCAGTGGTGGTGGTGGCGGCGGCGCTGGCGTACCCCCTCGCGGTCCAGCTGGGCGGCCCCGACCGCGCCACCGGGGTGCTCCACGATCCGACCGTCTTCGTCACCGACCTCGCCAACCTGGTGGTGCCGACCTCGACGCAGCTGATCGCCCCGGGATGGGCGACCTCCCTGAGCCAGCACTTCTCGGGGGATGTGGTCGAGTGGGACGGCTACCTGGGGGTGGGTCTGCTGGCGGTCGTGATGGCGACCGTCGCGGCGCGCTGGCGCGACATCGCCGTCCGGAGCGCCGGCCTGTTCGCCATCGTGATGACGCTCCTCTCCTGCGGCCCCTACCTCCACGTCGACGGCCACCAGTCCATCCCGCTGCCCTGGTGGATCGTGACCAAGCTCCCCTTCCTCGACGACGTGCAGGCGAACCGGCTCATGGTCTACGTATACCTGGCGGTGGCCCTGGTCGTCGCCGTGGCCGTCGCCGAGCTGTGGCGGCGGCGCCTGCGTGTGCTGTGGCTGGCGGGGGGGGCGGTCGTGGCGCTGGTGCCGCTGATACCGGCACCGATAACCGCGCAACCCGCGACGACACCCGCGTACTTCACCTCGTCCGCGGTGGAGGACATCCCCGCCGGAACCGCCGTGCTCACCATCCCCTGTCCCTGTCCCTACACGCCCGACGGGCTGGTCTGGCAGACGGCCGCGGACATGCGCTTCCAGATCGTCGGCGGCTACTTCCTGGGCCCAACGTCGCCGGGGCAGTCGGAGATGGAGAAGCTGGCGACGGCCCTGGGGGATGCGACCACCCCGCAGCCGCCGGACGCCGCCGATCGCACCGCATTCCTCAGCGAGCTGGCGGACAGCCGCATCGGGGCCATCGTGATGGCCCAGGTGCCCCACCCGGCGGCGGCGGCGGCGGTGCTGACCGGGGTGCTCGGCTTCGCCCCTCACGACACGGACGGCGTGGCGGTGTGGCTGCTCCCGGCCCAGTCCGCCTGGCCGTACCGCTAGCAGGCTGTTGATCTTCGCTCCCGGTGGAGCGAGAAAGGGCTGAGGGGTCGCCCGATGAGCAAGAGGGCCGGTTGCGTGAGACCTCGATCCCCGATTGGACGTCGGGAGAGGTCCTCCGGCCTCCGGATCAGGCCGCCTGAGCGTCCAGGGCGGTGATCCGAATCAGGTTGTACACCGCTCCGGTCATCAGGAACCACGCCCGGTTGCGCTGCAGGCCGATGTAGCGCAGATTCCGTCCGCCGGCCACAGTCTTCATCCAGCCGATTCGACACCCCAAGACTCGCACACCGGAGTCACCTTATAGGGACCGAAGTGGTTAGGTGCCCTGCTCGATCAACGTCTGGGTGGCGCCCCCCGTTTCCCAGGAACTCCCGACGGCCCAACAGGCAGTAGCGCTGGCACAGGTCACGCTGTCGAGCGCGCTGTTTTCCGCGCCGCCGGGGGAATTGGGGTTGGAGGCCGCGATCCAGCCGCTGCCCGCCTCCTGGAAGAGCAACGGCTCACTGGCTCCGTCGGCCGTGGAGTAGTCGCCCACGGCCCAGCAGTCGCCAGCGCCGTCGCACGTCACGCCCTCAAGCTGACTGCTCACGGCGGCCGTGATATCGGGGCTGTCGACGATGTTCCAGCCGCTGCCCGTGTCCTCCTCGATCAACACCTGTAGTGCCTGGGAGTAGCCGACAGCCCAGCAGTCACCGTCGCTGACGCAGGACACGCTCACGAGCTGGGCGCCCGCGCTGTCGGGAGGAGTGGCGCCTGGGACAATGGTCCATCCCCCCCCGGTTTCCTGCTCGATCAGGGTCTGGCTGCCAGCGGACCCGACAGCCCAACATTCGCTGGGGCCGACGCAGGTCACGCCGTAGAGGAAGATGCCGTGGACGCCGGCGGGGTTCGGGCTGGAGACGATGCTCCAGCCACTTCCCGAGTCCTGCTCTATCAACGTCTGGGAGCCGCCGGTGGGAGCGGTGTTATAGCCAACGGCCCAGCAGTTGCCGGAGCTCGCACAGGTGACGCTGTAGAGCTCTGTGTCCGTGCTTCCGGAAGGACTGGGGCTGGAGACGGTAGTCCAGCCGCTGTCGGTGCCCTGCTCGATCAGCGGCTGGGTGGCTCCACCGTTGGGCGTGACGTACCCGACGGCCCAGCAGTCGCTGGCGCTGGTGCAGGCAACGCTCCGGAGCGTGCCATCTGCGGGGAGGTCTGGGGCGGAAACGATGTTCCATCCACTGGCCGTCCCCTGCTCGATCAAGTTCCAGCCAACCGCCCAACAGTCGGCCGAGTTGGGACAGGACACGCTCGCGAGCTCGTTGGTCGCGTTTCCGGAACCGCTCGGACTCGTGACCACACTCCAGGAGAGGGACGTCTCGGGTGTCGCGTTGGCGGCGGAGGTTGGCGTCCCGGTTACGACGACGGTAGGCGTGGGGGTGGCGGTGCGGTGCTGCGGATTGGAGCTGGTCGCAGCCGTCGTCTGGGTGCAACCCGCGCAGAAGGGCGCGAGCACCAGCACCAACGCGGCCGAGAGCCCCAGACCCATGGGCGCTCGGCTGTCGCGCGGCGGTTGGCCGCCGAGAGGCTCAACTGCAGCTCCGATTCCACCCACTTCGGCCGCTCCTGTGAAGCGCCCCCTCCGAGGGCGTCGAAGAGACAACGCAGTCAGCGGGCGGAAGGGTACGGTCAGATCCGCGGGGATGGCAGGCACGGGGACGCCCGGCGCAGCCGGGCCTCGCCGCGGAGGTCACGCTGGAGGGCCGGCTAACCCTCCGGGCCTCTCAGCCTCTTCCGGCTACAGGGCCTGGCAGGATGGCGGCGGCAAGCTTCTCCTCGTCGGCGAGGGTGCAAGGAAGACGAGGCCTCGATGAGCCGCTTCTGTCGCCTCATCTTGAGAGCCGTCTACCTTAGCCCGCGAAAATCAACACCCTGCTAGAGCCACCCGGCCAACGCGAAGATGAGCCCGAAGAGCGCGCACTCCAGCGTGAGGACGAGAATCACGACGATACCGAGGGTCCTGGTCCGCGCCTTGGCCACTCGGCTGTCCGCAGCCCCTCCACGCAGAACGTGCCGGTCGAAGAACGTCCCCAGGCCCACGGCGTAGTCGGGTGCCCCCTCATTGACTCGCCTCCTCCATCGCAAGATGGCCCCGGGAGCAACGACCTCGAAGCTGCCAAACGCCATGCCGCCCAGCCAGGCACCGGCCAACGTACCCCCCAAGATCGCGTGGGGAGGCGATTGCTTGAGCAGTAGACCGCTCACCATGCACAAGGCGCAGAGAAGGACCAATCCAACGCTGAGGACGATGGATTGCCGACGCCACCTCGCCCAACCCATCTCGCCGGTCCTCCGGGAGCAAATCTGAGCGATCGCATCATAGTCCGCGGTGCTGCTTGGGCAGTTGCTCAGGGGGACGCTGCCCGCGGAAGGCTGAAACTACAATGCGCGGGCGTGCGACAGCGGGAACGGAAGGGGGTCCGGCGCCGGTGACGGGGGCTGACGGGACCTTCGCGGCGATCGATGCGCGAAAACCGAGCGCGACGGCGAAGCCCGGGCCCTCGCCGTGGTGGCTGCTCGGGATCGCCGTGGTGGCCGCGGCGGTCATCTACTCGCGGCGCCCCGACGCCTTCACCAACCCCCAGTTCTATGCCGAGGACGGGGCGCAGTGGTTCTCCGACGCCTACAACATGGGGCCCTGGCAGGCGCTCTTCGTCTCCTACCAGGGCCACTTCCTGCTCCAGCCGCGCCTGGTCGCGCTCATCGCCACCCCCTTCGGCATCGCCAGCGCCCCCCTCGTCTACAACATCTGCGGGCTCCTCTTCCAGATCGCCCCGGTGCTCTTCGTCATGAGCCCGCGGTTCCGTGCCGTGCTGCCCTCGCTCTGGTGGCGCGGCGCGATCTGCGCCGTCTACCTGCTGATGCCGTCCACCGAGCTGAACGTGGACGTCGCCTCCGCCCAGTTCCACCTGGCCATCCTGGCCACCCTGGTGATCATCGCGCCGCCGCCCAGCGGGTGGGCATGGAAGGCGTTCGACATCGGCACCGTGGCCCTGTGCGCCCTCACCGGGGCCTTCGTCTACATCCTCCTGCCGGTGGCGCTTCTCTGGTGGTGGCTGCGCCGGCAGCGCTCGACCGGCGTGCTCTGCGTCGTCCTCCTGGTCGGCCTGGGCGCCCAGCTCTACTCGACGACGCTCGCCCCCCGCACCGAGTCCTCGCTGGGCGCGAGCGTCCAGCAGCTGATCCTCATCGTCTGCGACCGCGTGATCCTGGCCGGGCTCTTCGCCGAGGAGGGCCAGACCCATGTCTACGTCACCAACCTGCCCCACGACACCTTCATCGCCGCGGGCATCTGCCTGCTCAGCCTCCCGGTCGTCGTCTACGCCGCGCTCCGGGCGCCGTGGGAGCTGCGCATCTTCGGGCTGACCGCTGCCGGCATCGCCGCCGCCGGCCTGGCCTTTCCCCTGGTCACGTCGACGGGTGAGCAGTGGAAGGTCATCCTCCAGGGCAACGACGCCGAGCGGTACTTCCTGATGGCCCAGGTGGCCTGGGTGGTGACCCTGCTCTGGGCGGTGTCGCGGCTGCCCCGGCCGTGGCTGCGCGGCGGCGGGTGGGCCCTGGTCACGGCGGCGTTCGTCTCCGGCCTGGTGGCCGCCTGGTCGTACCCGGCCTACCCCAACGACCACTGGCCCCAGGAGGCGCGCACCATCCTGGACGCCCAGCCCGGCACCCACCTCTCGCTGCCCATCCCCCCGTGGGCGCCGTGGGCGGTCGACGTCACGGTGAAATGAGGGCGAGCGGCGGCAAAGCGCTGCGCTATCCTGCCCGCCGCATGGCAGAGACGCGGTGAGCAACGTCCTGGTGCTCGCCAACGAGCACGTCAACCGGCGGATGGCGGGCCCGTCGATCCGCTGCCTGGAGCTGGCCCGGGTGCTGAGCGGCGACGGCCATCGGGTCACCCTGGCCGCCCCCTTCCCGAGCGACCTGCCTCCCCAGCCGTTCGCCGTCGCCCACTACGACGCGGACAGCCTTCCCGGGTTGGTGGCGGATCACAACGTGGTCCTCCTCCAGGGATGGGTGATGGAGCGCTTCCCCTTCCTCCGCGAGGTGGCGGCGCGCCTGGTCGTCGACCTGTACGACCCCTTCCCGCTGGAGGTGCTGATCCTCTTCGGTCAGGAGAGCATCGAGAAGCGGCTGGAGGCGCAGGCGGGCTCCATCCGGGCGGTCACCGACCAGCTCCGGGACGGCGACTTCTTCCTCTGCGCCAGCGAGAAGCAGCGCGACTACTGGTTGGGCTGGCTCACCGCCGCGGGCCGGGTCAACCCGCGCACCCACGAGCAGGACCCCCGCCTCCGCTCCCTCATCGACGTGGTGCCCTTCGGCGTCCCCTCCGAGCCCCCGGTGAGGACCGGCCCCGGCATTCGCGGGGTCATCCCCGGGGTCGAGGAGGGCGACCTGGTGGCGCTCTGGGCCGGGGGCATCTACAACTGGTTCGACCCCGTCACCCTGATCCGGGGCGTGGCCCTGGCCGCCCCGCAGCTGCCCCGGCTCCGGCTGGTCTTCATGTCCACCGGGCACCCCAACCCCGAGATCCAGACCATGTGGACGCAGGTGGAGGCACGCCGGGTCGCCGACCAGCTCGGGCTGACCGGCCGCCACGTCTTCTTCCACGAGGGCTGGGTGGCGTACGAGGACCGGGCCGGCTGGCTGCTCGACGCCGACCTGGGGGTGTCCACCCACTTCGACCACGTGGAGACGCGCTTCTCCTTCCGCACCCGCATCCTCGACTACCTCTGGGCGGGCCTCCCGGTGCTCTGCACCGCGGGCGACACCCTCGCCGACGAGGTGGAACACCGGGGCATCGGGGTGACCATCGCCCCGGAGAGCGCCGAGGCGGTGGCGGCGGCGCTGCTGGAGCTGGGCTCCGACCGGGAGCGGCGCCGGGCATGCGGCGCCGCGGCGAGCGCATATGCGGGCTCGCTCACCTGGACCGCGGTGGCGGCGCCGCTCCGGCGCTTCTGCGCTGACCCGCGCCCGGCCGCCGATCGCGGTCCCGGGCTGCGCCGGATGCCGGTCGTCTTCACACCCACCCGCGACGACCCCCCGGTGGCCTCCTCCCCCCCGCCAGCCGCGCCCGGGCTCGCGTATCGCGCGCTGCGCGCCGTGTACCGCGCCATCCCGGCCCCGCTCCGGCGCTCCGAGGCGGCCCAGCGGCTGCGCGCCCGGCTGGCCGGGGCCCGGCAACGATCCAATGTTCAGCCGCCGTAGCGCGCAGCCGTCCGAGGCCGACGCCGCCACCTTTCGAGTGGCCACGGGCGAGAATGGTGATGGTGCCCCCACGACGGCCTGGAGGCTCCTCGGGGTGGCTCCTCTGGGCGGGGCGGTGGCAGCCGCCGTCTTCGTCCCGGGGGGCTTCCCCCTCTGGGTGCCGATCGTCCTCGCGGTGCTGGGCGTGACGGCGCTTCTCGCTCCTCCCTGGGCCACTCGCGCCGCCACGCTGCGCGCGCTCCCAGGCGCCTCCAGGGCCGTGGCGTGGGTCGTGCACTTCTTCGTCGGACCCACGTGAGTCAGGGGTGGGGAGGGGTGTTTCCCCACCCCATCGGATCGCACCTCTGACCGGAATCGACCTCAGCCCGATCGGCGAGGCGTCCGCGCGGGGATGCGCAACGTGAGCGGCCGCGGCCAGGCGACGTGGGGGCCGAGGAAGGCGTCGCGCAGCCGGGACTCCTCGCCCCAGCGGAGCGCGAAGCGCCGGTGATCCTCCTCCGGGGCCAGGCTGCCCCGGCTGCCGCCCTCGTCGTGGCGCAGCTCGGCGAGCGGGGTCATGAGCACGCGCCAGCCCGCCCGCCAGAGGCGCAGGCAGAAGTCGACGTCGTTGAAGACGACGGGGAGGTCGTCGTCGAAGCCGTTCACCGCCTCGAAGGCGGCGCGGCGGATCAGCATGCAGGCCCCGGTGACGGCGCTGCAGGCCCGCGTCGCCGACCAGCCGAGGTCGAGGTTGGCCGCGATCCGGCCGATGCCGACGCCGACCCCCTCGTGCTGCACCCGCCCGTCCGCGAAAAGCAGCCGGGCCCCGACCGCGCCGACCCCGGGTTGCTGGCACCAGCCGAGCATCGCCTCCAGCCAGTCCGGCGACCGCACCACCGTGTCGTTGTTGAGCAGGAGCAGGTAGGGGGCGTCGCCGGCCTGTGCGGCCCGGTTCACGATCGCCGAGTAGTTGAACGCCCCGGGGTGGCGGATGACCCGGTGGGGCAGACCGGCCAGGTAGTCGAGGGTCGCGGGATCCTGGCTGTCGTTGTCGACGATGAGGATGCGGCGCGCGGGATAGGTGGTGGCCTCCAGGCTCTCCAGGCAGCGGCGCAGCAGGTCGGCGCGATCCCGGGTGGGGATGACGATGTCGACCTCCGGCGCCCCGGTGAGCTCCCAGCGGACGTCGGTCACCCCCGGCTCGCGACCGATCGTGACCCGGGCGCGGGCCCCCCGGGCGCGCAACCAGGCCTCCACGCACCGGCGGCTGGCGTCGATGCCGGCGTCCGGCTCCGCGTCCGCGGGCCGGGACAACGCCACGACAGGGAGATGGGTGGGCCGGCGGGCGCGGTCGGTGGCACGGAGCCGCTGCGCGTAGATCTGGGTGGGGGCGTCCTCGGCGCGCCAGCCGCCGGTCGCCGTGAGCAGCTCGGCGCGCTGGAGCACGAGCCCACGCAGATGGTCGCAGCCGAGGAGAAGCTCGGGTGACCAGCCGTACGCGAAATGGGGAAGGCGGCGCCGCCCGCCCCCGTCGATCTCGTCCCAGTCGGTGTAGAGGAGGTCGCAGCCGGGGTCGGCCCGGAGCGCCCGCGCCACCTCGAGCAGGCCGTGCCGGGTGATCCGCACCCCGGGCGGCAGCACCGCGACGACGTCGTCCGGTCGCGGGGCGGCGGCGGCCAGCAGGGCGGCCAGTGCTCCGGCGCCGGGGTCCACGGCGACCCAGGAGATCCGCGGGTCCGCGCGGCTCTCTCCGGCGCTCTCCGGGGACGCCCCGACCACCGCCCGCCAGAAGGGGTAGGGCTGCTCGCGCAGCGATCGCAGGGTGGCCCGGACCAGTTCGGAACCCCCGGCGTCACAGCGGATGAGGAAGACCAAGGGGACGGGCGCCTCCCAGGAGCGCGCCTCCTCGGCCAGCCGGCGCAGGGCGGACGTCCCGAGCTCGACCCGCGATCGCCACAGCCGGTACTGCCTCTCCAGGGGGACCTGGCTCGGCCCCGTCCCCGATGGCGAGGCGCCCGGCCGCGTCCGGAGCCGCCGGATGACCCCGGCGGGCCCCTCCCGGCGCCAGAGCCGCACCAGGCCTCGCCCGCGGCGCAGCGGATGCCAGGCGCGGCCGGCCCGGGCCTCGCCTGCGCCCTCGCCGGCGTGGCTCACGACCCGGGGCCGAGACGCCGGGAGAGCCAGGCGGTGCCGCGCCGCCCCCCGGGCACGCGCCGTGCCGCCCGCCGCAGCCGCTCCACCTGGGCGTGCTCGCGCCGCAGCGGCCTCAGCTCGTCCTCCAGGAGCGCCTGAGCGCCCTGGAGGGCCCGGACCTGGGCGCGGAGCAGATCGACCTCGGTGGGGGCCGGGACGGGCCTCAGCGGCCCTCTCAGGGCCGCGAGCGGGGGCAGAGGGCGCTGCTCGGCCCGGAGAACTGCCGCGGCCACCGCGGCGTCCAGGTCGCGCCCGCGGGGGGGCGGGTCGAAGTCCCGCAGCGCGTCCCCCCACTTGGCGATGAAGCGGTGCCCGCTGCGCAGGCCCAGCCGGGTGCGCAGCTCCGGGCTCGTGCTGGAGCCGCGGTGGTGGACGAGGCGGGCCCGCGGGGCGTAGACGGTGCGGAACCCATGGCTGCGGAGGGTGAGGCAGAGGTCGACGTCCTCGAAGTAGGCGGGGTAGTACGCCTCGTCGAAGCCGCCGGCCAGGTCCCAGGCCTCGCGCCTCACCAGCAGGCCGCAGCCCGAGCAGTAGTCGACGTCCCGGACCCGGTCGTGGGCCGCCGACCCCGGGGGCAGGCCCCGCCCCACCTGGTGGGTCCCGGCGTCGCTCCAGAGCACCGATCCCGCCTCCTGGAGGGTGCCGTCGGGGTCCAGGAGGCGGCTGCCCACCGCGCCGATCCGCGGGTCGCTCTCCGCCACGTCGACCAGAGCCGCCAGCCAGCCGGGCTCGACCTCGGTGTCGTCGTTGAGGAAGACCAGGTGACGGCCGCGGGCAAACCGGGCCCCCCAGTTGCACCCGCCGGCAAAGCCGAGGTTGAGAGGGGAGGGGACCACCACCAGGTTCTCGGGCTCAGGCAGGGCGGCGAGCACCTCCTCGGAAGTGCCGTTGCCGACCACGATCACCTCGTGGGACGGCTCGCCGGGCATGGCGGCCAGCGCCCGCAGGCAACCGGCCAGCCGGTCGACCCGGTCCAGCACCAGGATGACGATGGAGGCCGCAGGTGCCGGGACGACCCGCTCCCCCCGCCGGACCAGGTCAGCCATGGGAGGTCGGGGACGGTGTCGCGGCGCGCGCCCGGTGGCTCCCGGCACCGGCGCCCGTGGGGACGCGACCGGCGCTGACGCCCTCGGGGTCGGTGAGGAAGTCGTGGATGCCGGAGAGCGCCGCATCCCAGTCGGCGTGGCGCTCGGCGATGTCCTGCAGCGCGCGGCCGGCCAGGCGCCGGCGCAGCGCCGGATCCACCGCCATCGCCTCCAGCCGGTCGACCAGCCCGTCGATGGTGCGCGGGGCGAGCAGGCAGTTGACCCCGTCGTGGAGCAGCCAGTGGCCGGCCGGGTTGTCGAAAGCGACCACACCGGCCCCGCAGGCCATCAGCTCGAGGGGCAGGTACGAGGGGTGCTCGGAGACGGTGAGGGCCAGACCCATGTCGCAGCGCCGGTAGAGGGCACCGGTCTCGGCGTAGTCGAGGAGGCCGAGGTGGTCGATCGAGGGCATCCGGCCGGTCGGGTCCGGGATCGCCCACGAGCCGGCGGCGATGATCCGAATGCGATCGCCGAGACGCTCCTTCAGCTCGTGGAGGGCGGGCTCGGCCAGCTCCCAGCAGTTGCGCCAGTGACCGGGTCGCGCGTAGACGAAGAGGGCGACCGGCGCGTCGGGGTCGCTGGGAACCCGGCCCCGAGCGTGGAAGACCTCGGTGTCCACAGCCGGGGTGAAGTGGGTCGCGGTGCCGCCGTAGGTCCGGTAGATGCGGGCCAGGTTCTCGGTGTTGCAGATGGCGTAGAGGCCGAGCCGGTAGCTCTCCTCAGCCAGGGCGTAGATGGTGCCCGCGGGGTAGAACATCGGCTCGAAGTCCTGCACCAGGTAGTACTTGCGGGAGGTCGCCCGGTGCCGGGCGACCTGGTAGGCGGTGCTCCAGAGGGTCGCGATGGCGGCGTCCGCGGCGGGGACGCGGGCCAGCTCCTCGTCGTTCTCGGCGATGATGATCGGGGAGCGGGCCAGCTCCGGGAAGGCGGCGGTGATACCGCTGCGGACCCACTCCTCGGGGCCGCCACCGCAGACCACGATCCGGTTCTCGATGCCGTTGTCCCGGGTCAGCTTGGCGGCGATCCGGAGTGCGGTGTTGATGCCGCCGTAGAAGGGGCTGTCGATCCCGGGGATGTACCAGTTCAGGGTCCGAGGGGCAGCAGGTGCCGCCGCGGCCCGGTGCCCGGCCCTGACCGCTTCGACCCCGGCGGGCTCGATCCGGCAGCGGGCGGCGAGCGAGCCCGCCTGGGGCAGGTCCTCCTGGGAGTGCCACACCCCCAGGGTGCGGCCGAGGTGCGGCGACACCAGCTCCAATGCTCCCGGCTCGCCCCGGCGGCGGAGCCGCGGCGCGGTGCTCTGTACCGACAGCCGGGGGTGGAAATGCGGGTCCCCGGACCGCACCCAGCGCTGGTACCGCCACCAGGAGGTGAAGTAGTCCTCCCGGGGCACGCTGCTGCCCCGGGTCGCCGACTCCAGGTGGGTCAGCGCGTTGCTCGGGAGGCAGAGGCTGCGCAGGCCGCGGTCATGGAGGGAGAGGCCGAGGACGACGTCACTCCCACAGAGGATGAATCCCTCGTCGAAGCCGCCCACCGCCTCCAGGTCGCTCCGCCTCACCGCCACGCAGGCCGCGGTGACGGCGAGCACGTCGCGGTACCAGGTGGTCGGACCCATCAGGCTGGAGGACCCGGGGCGCATGCCGGCGAACAGGTGGCCGGCGAATCCCGTGAGGCCGAGGATGACCCCGCCGTGCTGTATGTGTCCCTGCGGATCGATGAGCTGCATGCCGACCGAGCCGATCCCGTCCACGCTCGTCCACCCCACCAGCTCCCGCAGCCAGCCCGGGTCGGTCCCGACCCGGATGTCGTCGTTGAGGAAGAGCAGGACCTCACCGGTTGCGGCCGCTGCGCCGGCGTTGTTGACCGCCGAGTAGTTGAAGGGCCGGTCCCACCAGAGGACGGTGGGGCGGAGCCGCTGCCCCTCGTACCAGCGCTCGTTCTCGTCAGTGCGGGAGCCATTGTCCACCACCACCACCTCGAGGTCCGGGTAACCGGCTCGGGCCAGGCCGTCCAGCAGGGGGCCGATGAGGTCGCGGTTGTGCCGGGTGGGGATGACGACGCTGAGCCGCGGCCAGTGGGGCAGGGCCCAGACGACCCGGACGGCGCCTCCGGTCCAGCGTGCCGAGGCCGCCCAGCCCCGCCGCTCCAGCTCCCGTCCGACCACCTTCACCGCCTCGGTGGGCGGAACCGGGGTAGAGCGCGCCGCCCGGCCGAGTGATCGCGGGATCCGGGTCACGCGGTCAGCGCTCAGCTCGGAGCGGAGGAGCAGATCCCAGATGAGGGCCGCGGCCGACCCGGAGACCGGGCCGGTGCCCAGGTGGATCCGCGCCGCGCGCAGGGCAAAGCTGCGGTCCAGGTAGTTGGCCGACAGCAGTGTCTCCGGCGACCAGGCGGGGCGGAGCCGGAGCTGCGGACGCAATCCGCCACCCCCGACCTGATCGTCCCAGGTGACCAGGTCGACGAGCGGGTTGCGCCAGAGCGCGGCGGCGATCTCGTACAGGCACTGCGGGACCAGGGTGTCGCCCGCGTCGAGGACGAGCACCATCTCGCGATCCGGGACCGGGATGAGCACCGCGGCCAGGGCGGCGGCCCCCGTGCCGTCCTGGTGATGGGTGACGCGCTCAGTGGCCGCGGGGTTGGGGACCGTGCCGGCCGCGGGGTGGAGGACGTGCGCGCGCCAGTGGGTCCAGGTCTGGGCGCGCAACGAGCCCAGGGTGGCGTCGACGTCCCCTCCCGGCGTGGCCAGGACCGCGATGACGAAACCCTGCGCCCCGGTGGACGCCAGCGCCGCGAGGCGCGAGAGCGCCGTCCTCGCCTCGAGGGGATGCCTGGCGACGGTCGCCGGAGCCTCGTCGCGGCGGAGCAGCCGCGCCGCCACTCGGCGCCGCTCGGTCCCGGGGGGGAGCGCCCGGCCCGCCAGCCGGGTCGCCGCGGCCGCGGCGCGGAAGGCGGTCGATCCCTGGATGCCGGCGATGGTCCGGTGGGCCTCGTCCAGCTCGCGCCTCAGGCGCAGGATCGTCTGCTCGTCGGTCTCGGTCCCGTCACCCCCGCGGCCCGCTCCCGGATCGCCACCCGGGGTCATCGGGATGCGGGAGCGTCGCGGTCGTCGCGGCCACCGCTAAGCCCGCTGTCCGCCCCTCCGCTGCGCGCGCCTCGCCGGCCCAGGCCCCGAACCCGCCCGGCGACGGCGCTGACGGCGCCGCCCCGCAGGGTCCCGGCCGGAGCGGCGCGACCCACCGCGTCATGCGCCTGGAGGGCCAGGCGGACGGCGGCGCTGCCCCGGTACGCGGCCAGCGCGGCGAGGCTCTCGGCCAGCAAGGCGCGGCTCTCCTCCAGCTCGCTCGACAGCCGCACCAGCTCGGAGTGGGCGGTGGACGCTGTCAGCGTCGCCAGCTCACGCTCCAGCTCGTCGATTCGTGATCGCTGGGTGAGCACCACCGTGTTGCGCTCGCGCGCCTCCCCCTTGAGCCGCCAGCACTCGCGCTCGTAGTCGACGGCCAGCCGGTGCCACGGCTCGCTCGCCTTGCGGAAGCGCTGCGCCCACCAGGCCAGGAAGCTGCCGTCGAAGCCCAGGTCGCGGGCGAACCCGTGACGGGCGAAGAGGCCTGCCCAGTACTCGGGCGGACGGACGTTGACGTGGGTCTCCTCCCGGTAGTCGACCGGGGTCGAGGTGAAGAGCACGTCGTCGGTGACGGCGCAGATGTTGGCCACGGCATGATCCGCGTCCCGCTCCTCCAGGTGCTCCAGGACCTCGATGCAGACGACCAGGTCGTAGCGTCCCGGAATCGGCCCGAGGACGTCCCCGACCCGGCAGTGCGGCCGGACGTCCTCGCGGACCTGGGAGATCGCGAATTCGGAGACGTCGAACCCGGAGGCGTCGACCCCCCGGTCCCGAAGGGCCTCGACCAGAAAGCCGTGGGCGCAGCCGATGTCGAGCGCGCTGGAGGGTGCGATGTCGGCGACGATCCGCTCCGCCACCGAGGCGAAGAAGCTGAGCCAGGGCTCCCGGCGCTCGTAAGCGACCCGCTCGCCATCCGAGTAGTAGTGCGCGTAGTAGGAGGCGTCGTAGAGGTCCGACGGACCTCGGGACGTCGAGGGGACGCCGGCGTCGGGGATCGGCATGCTGCCTCCAGAGGAGGGTCTCGCGGACCCGCCCGAGTCTACAGGTCCCAGCCCCGGCACAGCCGCTGCCTCGCCTGACGGCCGGCGGGCCCTTCCGGCCCCGGTTGCGACCGGCAAAGGAAAGGAAAGGGCCCCGGGGACGGTCCCCGGGGCCCTTTGTCTAACTGACGCGGTCAGTCAGTGAGTTCAGCTGATGGTGTTGACCTGAGCAGCGCCGTAATTGCTGATCGTGTAGGTCTCGCCCGTTGCCAAGTCGGTCGCGAAGACTTGCTCAACAACGCCGGTGACTCCCACGATGAATGTGTTGCCATTCTCGAACTGGACCGCGTACGGGCCGTCAACGGAGGTGTTGACGATGACCCACACGGCTCCCGTGCCAGAGCTGATCACAGCAGCGTTTGCGGTGCCGTCGAAGGCCACGATGGAGATTCCGCCAACGCCATCGGTGGCAATCGGAGCGTTCACCCAGTTGAGGGTGTCGGTCACCGACGAGCCGATGGTCGCAGTGTCGGCGGCGTTATTGAGCTGGGCCGAGAAGGTGACGGGTGCAACCGCAGTCAGACTGGTCGGTCCTGCAGGGGTGAACTCGACCTGGATAGTGCCCAGGGCGAACCCAGCGGCAATTGTGGTGTCGGTGTAGGTTGTGGAGCCACCGGCATTGACCGTCGTCGACGCCAGAACGATGGCTCCGTCCGCTCCGTTCGTGGCGACGAGCGTGATCTGGTCCGGAGTGCTGTTGGTGATGGTGCCGGTGATCACGTTGGCGCTCTCGATCGCGGTGCCACTCTGGTCGACGATCTTCGGGGTCAGGGTGTACACACCGTTGACCAAAGCGCTGACCTGCGAGTAGTAGTCACCGTTGGTGAACGCGTCGGTGGTGCCTTGGGTGTTGTTGGTCACGGCCAGCGACACACTGCTCGCCGTCGGGGCCGCCCAGGTGACGGTACCGCCCAGGCCCGTCGGGTCACTGGAGCTGTACCCCACCGCGGCAGCGCTACCGATGTATGCCTCGGGAGCGGCGGAGCTAAGGCCATTGCCAGCCGGGCCGCCGACGCCGTTGTTGGCAACGACGACATTCACCTGGTAGAGGGCAGCGACTCCGGTGTCCCAGAATGCGTAGGTGTCCGCGGCACCGTCGGCCGGGGCGTACGCCGCGGCGCTAACGGTTGCGCCGCCCACGACAGTGCCAAACGCCCCTTCGGCGCCCGGAGTGCTCGGGCAGTCAGGAGCGGCAATTGCCCAGCAGTCGGCGTTGTTGCTGGTCTCGACAGCGAGGATCTTGCTGGTGGAAGCCGTACCCGGAGTGGCGATCTCGTCACTGAAGGCCACGACGTCCTCTCCGGAAAGACCATTGCCGGTGTAGTTAGCCCCGTCCAGGGTGAACGTGGCCTCGTACGTCCTCGTAGATGCAGTGCTCAGCGTGACGGGCGTCGTCGGGGTGACGCTGATCGCGCCCACGGAGGCAGGTGCGAAGAACCCGTAGACGTCAACGAACGCGTCGGCGGTCCCCGTGTTGCTGTTGAAGATCGAGAAGGCGCCCGC
>Ga0181520_10000948_pt1 | contig 61608 bp, 37 predicted proteins | sample PEATcosm2014_Bin_29_FD_132451 | JGI IMG/M metagenome (GOLD analysis project Ga0181520, IMG submission 132451) | Peatland microbial communities from MTU Mesocosm Facility, Houghton, MI, USA - PEATcosm2014_Bin02_30_metaG | ecosystem: Environmental > Terrestrial > Soil > Wetlands > Peat | place...
CAGCAGGGTCCCGGTTGGGGGCGGGAGGCTGCCTACAATGGACCGCCTGGCTTGTGTTAGCCTCCCCGCGCTGCCGCTACAGCTATTGCTGGCGCGCCGGCCCGAGTGGCTCGGCCGGCCGGCGGCGGTTGTGGCGCAGGACAAGCCGCAGGGCGAGATTCTCTGGGCCACGCGCGAGGCGCGGCGGCTCGGCGTCGCGCCCGGCATGCGCTACGACCAGGGGCTCGGCCTCGCGCCTGACTTGCAGGCGGCCGAAGTCCCCGCCGGCGAGATCGCGGCCGAGGTGGACGCACTCGCCGACGAGTTGCGCCGCTTTTCGCCGGACGTCGAGATTTCGGCGGCAGAGCCCGGCGTGTTCTGGCTCGGCGGCAAGGGGCTGGCGCTGCTTTTCGCTTCGGCCAGCGCGTGGGCGCGAGCGATCCACCAGGCGCTGGTCGAACGCGGGCGGCAGGCGACGGTCGTCGTCGGCTTCCGGCGCTTCGCCGTTTACGCGGTCGCCAAATCGCGGCAGGGCGCGCTGGTCTTCGCCGGCGCGCCGGACGAAGAAGCCGCGCTGCGCCGCACCTCGTTGGCGGCGCTGGCGGTCGACGCGGACCTGCGTGCGACCCTCGACAAGCTGGGCGTTCGCACGGTCGGCGATTTTCTGAAACTGCCGCCGCAGGGGGTGCGCCGCCGTTTCGGCCCGGAGGCGGCGAAACTGCACGCGCTGGCGGCCGGTTTGGGCCACGAGCCGCTCGTGCCCGCGCCGCCGTTCGAGCCGATCGCGGAGACGGCGATTCTCGATGAGTCCGAAGAGAACGCCGTCGCGCTGCTGTTCCTGATTCGCCGGCATTTGCACCCGCTGCTTTACCGCCTCGCCGAACGAGCGGCGGCGCTGCGCGAATTGGAAATCCGGTTTGCCTTGGAGGGGGCCGAGCCGCGCACCGACCGCATCCGCCCCGCCGAGCCGACGCTCGACGACGCGTTGATTCTCGATCTCGTGCGGCTGCGCCTCGAAGCCGCGCCGCTGCCCGCGCCGGCCGCAGAACTCGGCCTGACCGCCCACGCCGCGCCGGCCGAGCGGCGGCAGCTCGAATTGTTTTTCGAAAAGCCGCGCCGCGACCTGGCCGCGGCGGATCGCGCGCTGGCTCGCTTGCGCGCCGAACTCGGCGACGCCGCGGTGTTGCGGGCGCGGCTGACCGAGGGCCATCTGCCCGAGGCGCGCTTCGTCTGGGAGCCGCTGGAGCATCTGGCCTTTGCCGAGCCGCGCGCCGCCGCGCCGCCGACGTTGATCCGGCGCGTGTTCGCGCAGCCGGCGCCGCAGGGGCCGCGCGCGCGCCCCGAGCCGGACAGTTGGAGCATTCGCAGCCTGCAATGCGGCGCGGTGCTGCAAACGTGGGGGCCGTACATCGTTTCCGGCGGCTGGCAGCGGCGCGAAACGCACCGGCGCTATTACTTTTTGGAAACGCAGAACGGCTGCCTGCTTTGGGTTTACTACGATGCGGGGGTCCGGCGGTGGTTTGTGCAGGGGCAGGTGGAGTAGGGGAATGCGGAATGGCGAATGCGGAATGCGGAATGCCGAATGAAGAAGTCAGAAGACAGAAGACAGAAGTCAGAAGTGAGAGGCTGTAAGAGCGCCCTTCCGGGCGCGATCGGTGAAATCGCGCCTGGAAAGGCGCTCTTACAGGTCGGAGGTGGCGCTATTGCGCCCCACGATGACATAGGACGTATAGGCCCTATAGGACATATAGGTCCTATAAGACCGATTCGTCATTCGCCATTCGCCATTCGCCATTCGTCATTCGCCACTCGTCATTCGTCATTCGTAACTCGTCACTCGCCCTTGGCGCGGGGCTGCGGCGATGAGTGACCCCGCCTACACCCCCCTCTGGTGCAAGAGCAATTACTCCTTCCTCGAAGGGGCGAGCCACCCCGATGAGCTGGTCGAAGAGGCCGAGCGGCTGGGCCTCGGGTCGCTGGCGCTCACCGATCGCGACGGCGTGTACGGCGTCGTTCGCGCCCACGTGAAGGCGCGCGAAACGGGCCTGCGCCTTCTGCTCGGCGCGCAGACGACGGTGGACGACGGCTCGGCGCTCGTGCTGCTGGCGATGGACCGCGGCGGCTACGCCAACCTCTGCCGCCTGCTGACGCGCGGCCGGCGCCGCTCGCCCAAAGGCGAAAGCCGCGTCGCCTGGCGCGAAATCGCCGAACACGCCCCGGGCCTGCTCGCCCTCTGGGGCGGCGAGGCGAGCCTGCTGGCGCAGGCGGCGGACCCGGCGCCGGTCGCGGCGCTGCTGCGCGAGGCCTTCGGCGACCGCTTGTACGCTCTAGTCGCGCGCCACCGCCGGGCGGAGGATGTGGCGCTGGAGGCGCGGACCGTCGCCCGCGCGAAAAAGTGGGGCCTGCCGCTGGTGGCGGCGCGCGAAACGCTTTATCACATTTCGGCGCGGCGGCCGCTGCAGGACGTGCTGACCTGCATCCGCCACGGCGTCGCGCTCGCCCGCGCCGGGCGCCAAACCAAACCGAACGCGGAATACGCGCTGCTGGCGCCCTACGCCTTCCGGGAGCTGTACGCGGACCGGCCCGACGCGGTCGACCGCACGGGCGAGGTCGCGGCGCGCTGCCGTTTTTCGCTCGCCGAAATACGATATCGCTACCCCGCCGAGCGCCTGCCCGACGGCCTGAGCTCCCACGAATGGCTGCGGCGGCTGACGTTCGCCGGCGCGGCCGAGCGATATCCCGAAGGCGCGCCGGCGGACGTCGCGGCGCAACTCGAACGCGAATTGGCGCTGATCGACGAACTCGATTACGGCGGTTATTTCCTCACGATGTGGGAGATCATTTGCTTTTGCCGCGAGCGCGGCATCCTTTGCCAGGGGCGCGGCTCGGCGGCGAACTCGGCGGTCTGCTATTGCCTGGGCATCACCGCGATCGATCCGGTGCGGATGGGCCTGCTCTTCGAGCGCTTCCTGTCGCGCGAGCGCGCCGAACCGCCGGACATCGACCTCGACATCATGCACGAGCGGCGCGAGGAAGTGATCCAGCACATGTACGAAAAGTACGGGCGCGACCGCGCGGCGATGGTCGCCAACTTCATCCGTTACCGCGGGCGGATGGCAGTGCGCGACGTGGGCAAAGCGCTCGGCCTGCCGGCGACGACGCTGACCCGCCTGTCGAAGCTCGCGCCGCATTACGGCGAGTTGACCGCCGAGCATCTGCGGCTGGCGGGCCTCGACCCCGAAGCGCGCGACCACGGCCTGCTGCTGGCGCTGAGCGCCGAAATTCAGGGTTTTCCGCGCCACCTTTCGATTCACCCGGGCGGCTTTCTGCTCGGCCACGAGCCCGTGCACGACCTCGTGCCGATCGAGAACGGCACGATGCCGGGGCGCACGGTCATTCAGTGGGACAAAGAGGACGTCGAGGATCTCGGCCTGTTCAAGGTCGATCTGCTGGGCCTGGGCGCGCTCACGCACCTGGATTTGACGTTCCGCCTCCTGCAACGGCGCGGAGTCGACCTCTCGATGGCGACGATTCCGCCCGACGACCCGGCGACGTACGCGATGGTGTCGCACGCCGACACGGTGGGCATGTTTCAGATCGAAAGCCGCGCGCAGATGTCGATGCTGCCGCGCCTGCGCCCGCGCTGCTTTTACGACCTGGTGATCGAGATCAGCATCATCCGCCCCGGGCCGATCACCGGCGGCATGGTCCACCCCTATCTGCGGCGGCGCAACGGCGAGGAGCCGGTCGAATATCCCCACGAATCGCTGCGGCCGGTCCTCGAAAAAACGCTCGGCGTGCCGCTCTTTCAGGAGCAGGTGATGAAGCTCGCCGTCGTCGCCGCCGACTACACGCCGGGCGAGGCCGACCAACTGCGCCGCGATATGGCCGCGTGGCGGCGCGGCGGACGCATCGGCCGGCACCGCGACCGCCTGCTCGCGCGCATGAAGGCCAAAGGCATCGCGGAAGAATTCGCCGAGCGCGTGTTTCAGCAGATCCAAGGCTTCGGCGAATACGGTTTCCCCGAAAGCCACGCGGCGAGCTTCGCGCTGATCGGCTACGCCACGGCCTACCTCAAATGCCATTATCCCGACGAATTCGTTTGCGGCCTGCTCAACGCGCAGCCGATGGGCTTCTACACGCCGGCGACGATCATCGAGGACGCCAAGCGCCACGGGGTCGAGGTGCGGCCGGTGTCGGCGATCGCGAGCGAATGGGAATGCACGCTGGAGCCTCTTTCTTGTTCGATAGGTCGTATAGGTCCTATAAGTCCTATAGGTCCCATGGTTTCGCCCCGAATTCCGAATCCCGAATCCCGAATCCCGAATCCCGAGCCCCGCATCCCGAATCCCGATTCCCGAATCCCGAATCCCGCTCCCCGAATCCCGAATCCCGCTCCCCGCTCCGCCGTGCGGATCGGGCTGCGCTACGTCAAAGGCCTCGGCGCCGGCGATTACGAAAAAATCGCCGCGGCGCGCGCGGCGGCGCCGTTCGCCTCGGTCGACGACTTCGCCCGGCGCACCGGCCTGGACGAAGGCGCGCTGGCCGTCCTCGCCGAGGGCGGCGCGTTGGAAGACCTGACCGCGGCGCGGCGCGAAGCGCTCTGGCAAACGCTCGGGGCGGCGCGGGGCGGCCGGCCGCCGCTGGTGTTGGGCGAACGCGACCGGCGGCCCGATTTCGCGGCGCTGACGGATTCCGAAAACGTGCTGTGGGATTACCGCGCGCAGGGTTTGAGCGCGCGCGCGCATCCGCTCTCGACCGTGCGCAACGAACTGCGTGCGTTGCGCCTGCCCACCGCGGCGGAGGTGCGCGCCCTGCCGCACGGCCGCCGGGTGCGCTACGCCGGCCTGGTCATCTGCCGCCAGCGGCCCGGCACCGCGGCCGGCGTGGTCTTCCTCACGCTCGAAGACGAAACCGGCTTCGTCAACGTCATCGTCTGGCCGAAGATTTACGCCAAATTTCTCACGGTCATCAAACTCTCGCCCGTCCTCGGCGTCGCCGGCAAACTTCAGGTCGAAGGCGAAGTCCGGCACCTCATCGCGGAAACCCTCTGGCAGCCGGACGTGACGCTCGACGGCGCGCACGCCGCCAGCCGCGATTTTCATTGACGACGCCGCTATATCTCGCGCCGGTTTGTTGATAAAATTCGCTCTTCGCCGAACAAGGCGAATGGGAGTCAACAGGCAGAATTCGATGCGGCCCGGTTTTCGCTGGTTTTTCGTCATGCTGTTCGCGGCGCTGGCCGCCTGCGGGCGCCTCAACGCCCACCGGGCGTCCGGCGCCGGGGCGTCGTCGACGACCGTGCTGAGCAACGGGCTGATTTCCGTCGCCTTCGACAACGCGACCGGCCGGGTTGCGCAGGTCGCCGACCTCCGGCGCAATCCCTCGCTGAACCTGCTCGGCGCCGCCGCGTCGACGCCGCCCGCGCCCGGCGATCCGTTCGAGATTTTCCAAATCGGCAAAGACGCGTCGGGCAAATTCCTGCAAGTCGTGCAAATGCCGGTGTCGCTGCCGAAGGCCGAATTTCGCCGCCTGGCCGCGGACCATCTGCAAATCGTTTGGGCCTTGCCGGCGGGTCCGACCGTGACCGCCGATTGGCGTCTGACGGACGGCGCGGCAGAGGCGAGCGCCACGGCGACGATCGCGCAACTCGGCGGCCGGCAAATCTACAGCCTGCGCTATCCGATTTTTTACGGGCTGGCGCCGCTGTCCGGCGACGGCTCGGGCGACACGTACTTGACGTCGTGGGAAGGCGGCGTGCTGATGAATCAACCGTTGGCGCGGCTGGCCGACGAGATTCGCGACGGGTCATACAGTTTGCGATCCCACCATTATCCGCTGGGCCACGAGGCGATGGCGCAACTGGTCGCCTACATGCATCCGGGGCTGGGCGGCGTGTTGCTGTATACGGCCGACCCGACGTTCGCCGTCAAAGATTTCGAACTCGACACCGACGTCAGCGCGAAGCAGGCGATACCGGTCTGGCGCGTCGAGCATCTCAATTCGGACGTCGCCGGCGCCGCCCAACGCGGGGCCTTCGCCGTCGCGTATCCGACGGTGCTGCACTGGCTCGACGTCGGCGCGTGGGACGAAGCGGCGGACGTGTACCGCACGTGGTCCGACGGGCAGCCCTGGGCGGCCGCCCCGCTGGCGCAGCGCGCGCCGGCCGAGCAGGAATTTTTCGAACGGCTCGGCGCGAGCGTTTTCGGCGTCTCGTCGCGGGTGGATCAGCGCCCGTGGATCGAGGGATTTCGGACGGCGCTGACCGGCGGACTCTCCGCGGCGCAGTTGCTGTTCGTGCTCGGCTGGGATTTCCATCGGCTGGGCGATCCGGAACCGGCCCGCTACTTGTCGATGCAGCAGGCCGGCCACGACGAAATTTTCTGGGCGCCGTTCGTCGGCTCGACGGCGGATAACGTCGCCCAGGCGCAGGGCCAAGGCGACCTCGCGGCCCTCTTTCTTTACGATATTGCGATCGACTCGGCCGTTCCCGGGTGGCACGGTTTTTCGCCGCCGCCGGGCGACGATCCGCACGATCCGGCCTATCTCGCCAACAGCGTGCTCGTCGATGAAACGGGCCGCCCGGGCGCTTTCAGCGCCCAGGATCCGCTCACCGGCGGATGGGTGTTCACGCTCGATCCGGCCAGTGCGACGGTCGCCGATTTCTGGCGCTGGCGCGACTCGCTGGTCGTCAACGCCCTCGGCCGGCCGCTCGATGCGCTGTATTTCGATTTCGGCTTCGCCGTCGCGAACTACGGCGACTACGCGGGGCTGTGCGGCCGCGCCGACGGCCATCCGGCGGGCGCCGGCCAGTGGTACGCGCAGGGCGCGCGCAACGCCCTCGACGCGCCGTGCGGCACGCCGAACCCGCGCGGGTTTCGCTACGGCGCCGAAAACGCGACCGAGCCCTACGCCGACCTGGTCGACTTCTGGCATCTGGGCGCCTCGGGCGACGGGCCGCTGCGCGACAAGGTCGCGAACTCGCAGCCGCCGGCGTTCACCGGGGCGGACGGTTGGATCGTGGCGGGTCTGGCCGTCCAGGTTCCGCTCATGGCGTACCTGCGCCATCACCTCGGCGCGGTGCGAACCGGCGGGAAGATGACCGTGAGCGAGGACCTCGGCGATGTGTTTTACTGGATCGTGGCCGCCGAATACGTGTGGGGCGGCGTCGTCGAACTGAGCTATTTCAACACGCCCCTCGATTGGCTGCCGTCGCTGAACGCGAAGACCGCCTGCACGGCCGGTCATACCGCGTGCGGCTTCCAGACCGATTGGGGGCAGGGCCTCGCGCAATGGGACCGCGGCTGGCAGTACGACGGCGCCGTACACCGCGCGGACCCGGATAAACTCGCCTTTTTACGCACGGCGATGTCGGTGCGCACCGCGTCGCCGGCGCAGCCGTACTTGACGCTCGGCCGCATGGAGCCGACGCCGCAACTCGACCCCGCGCCGGCGAACGCGTCGTTTTCGTATTCGTACTATTTTTCGATCAACGGGTCCGGTTGCGACCACGCCGGCCAATGGCAAGCACAACCGCTACAGGTCGCCGCCTGGCGCCACCCGTATGAAAACAACGTGGCGTTGCTCGTCGCCAACGCGGCCGATCAGGCGATCGAGGCCAACCTCGTGTTCGACCCGGCCAATTACAACCTGCCGCAAGCCAAACTGAGCGCGATTTCCCTCACCGACGGCTCGGCGACGCCGCTGTCGTGCGCGCCCGATGCGAACGGCCATTGCCACGTGCCGTTGACCGTGCCGCCGCGGACGTTCCAGATGGTGGAACTCGCGCCGTAATGGCCGGGGCGACCTCTTGCCCTTTTTCGCGCGCTGCTGTTACATGCGTGCGTCACCGCCGACGAATATTGCCATAGACGAACAGGAGAGTCGCCGATGTTGGATTTGGGCTACGTGCTGGCGCACTTCGACGAAGTGCAAGCGAACATTCGCAACCGTGGAGTGAAGGTCGACGTCGCGGCGCTGCCGGAATTGGCCGAGCGCCGCGCGAAACTGATCACCGACGTCGACGACCTGCGGCGGCGCGCCAATGAAGTCGCCGGCTCGATGAAGGGCAAAATGGAGCCGGAGACGCGCCAGAAGCTGATCGAGGAAGGCCGGGCGCTGAAGGCGCAGATCGCCGCGGCGGACGAAGCGTCGAAGGCCGCGCAGGTCGAGGTCGATGGCCTGATGCGTTTGATTCCGAACATGACGCATCCGGCGGCGCCGATCGGCCTGACCGAAGACGCCAACCAGGTGCTGCGGCAGGTCGGCGAGCCGGCGAAATTTGCGTTCAAGCCGAAAGACCACGTAGTTATCGGCGAGGAATTGAACCTGATCGATTTCAAAGCCGGCCAGAAGGTCGCCGGCGCCAATTTCTATTTTCTGAAAAACGACGCGGTGCTGCTCGAAACGTCGATGACCCGCTACGCGCTCGACACCCTGGCGGCGGCCGGGTTTTCGCCGGTGGCGACGCCGGATGTGGCGCGGCCGGCGATCCTCGAAGGCATCGGCTTCAATCCGCGCGGCGAAGAAACGCAGATTTATTCGGTCGCCAACCAGGATCTGGCGCTGATCGCCACCGCCGAAATCACGCTCGGCGGCATGCTGCAGGACGAGATCGTCGACGAAAAAGACCTGCCGCTGTTGCTGGCCGGCGTCAGCCATTGTTTCCGGACCGAGGCCGGCTCGTACGGGCGCGCGAGCCGCGGGCTGTACCGCGTGCACCAGTTCACGAAGATCGAGATGTTCGCCTTTGCCACGCCCGAACAATCCGACGCGATCCACGAAAAAATGCTGGCGCTCGAAGAAAAGATTTTCACGGACCTCGAAGCGCCATATCAGGTGGTGGACATTTGCACGGGCGATCTCGGCGCGCCCGCGTATCGCAAGTTCGACATCGAGGCCTGGATGCCGGGCCGCGGCGAGGCCGGCGAGTACGGCGAGGTGACGAGCACGAGCAATTGCACCGACTACCAGGCGCGCCGGCTGAACATTCGCTACCGCCCGGCGGCCGGCGGCAAACCGCGTTTCGTCCACACCCTCAACGGCACGGCGATCGCCGTGTCGCGCGCGCTGATCACGGTGCTGGAAAACGGCCAGCAGGCCGACGGCACGGTGCGCGTGCCGCGGGCCTTGGTTCCATACATGGGCAAGGAGTTCATCGGCCGGCCGAAGGCCTGAGCGCACGCCGGCGGGCGGAGAGGGCGTGAGAAAACTCAAGCTCGTCATCAGCGACCTGCACATGCACACGGGCGCGCGCCTGCCGGACGGCCGGCGCAATCCCTTCGAAGATTTTCTCGAAGACGAGTTGCTCATCGAGTTTCTCGCGCATTTTTCCAGCGGCGATTTCGCGGCCGACGACGTGGAACTGATCGTCAACGGCGATTTTTTCAATCTGTTGGAAATCCCGGTGGACGGCAGGGCCACGGAGGCGATCACCGAACAGGTCGCGGTCGCGCAGATGCGGCAGATCGTCGCCGGCCACCCCGAGGTGTTCGCGGCGTTGCGCGATTTCGTGCGGCGCGACCGCAAGCAGCTCACGCTGATCGTCGGCAATCACGACGCCGCGCTGCTGTTTCCCGGCGTGCAAAAGACGTTGCGCGACAGCGTCGGGCGGCACGTGCGCATCGAGACGAGTTGGTCGGCCGACGGCATCCTGATCGCGCACGGCCACCAGTACGAATTCATTTTCAACTTCGACATGCGCGATTACACGCGCCGCGGCCCGGACGGCGTCGAGCTGTTGAAACTCCCCTACGGCAGCCTGTTCGTGATTCAATATCTGCGGGCGCTCAAGCAGCGGCGGCCGATCATCGACAAGGTGCGGCCGTTTGGCAAGTATTTGCGTTGGGCGTTTTGGAACGACCATTTTTTCTTTTGGCGCATTGTGCTGGGAGTGGTTCGTTTCTGGGCGCTCAACCGCTTCTCGCGCGACCCGTATCGGCGGCGCGAATTTCGCTTGTCGCCGCTGCGTTTCGCCGACGCCATGTCGCACCGTTCGCTCGAACGCAGCGCGCAGACGATCCTGCGGCGTACGCACTATCGCCTCGTCACGCTCGGCCACAGCCACAAGATCGATTACCGGCACCTTTCGCCGGACCGCGAATATTTCAACACCGGATCGTGGACGGAAATCATGTCGCTGGACATCGCGTCGCTCGGCCGCGTCTATATTCGACCGTATTTACGGATCGACTATGTCGACGGCGCGCCGCACGCGACGCTGCACAACTGGATCGGCAGCCACCGCACGACACACCCGCTGATCGCATAGTTTTTCGTCACCACGTCGGGGATGCGCCGGTCACCCGTGGCGTCGTTCGTCACGTCGGCCGGTCGCGACGCCGAAGTCTCGTCAGCGGATTGTTGACTTTCAAGTTGGGAATGCCGCGGGCGATTCGTTCTTTTTCGACGGTCGCCACGGGAACGCCGAGCCGGTCGGCGAGCGTCTGATCCGGGTAACGCCCCAGCGGCTGCTCGTCCCAAAACCGGCGGTCTTCTTCTTCGCGCTGGCGCGACGTCCAACTCGGGATTCCGCGCAACCGCCGGGCGCTGGCGACCGTCGTGAGCGCGCAGCCGAGGCGCTCGGCCAGCGCCCGATCCGGCATCTTCCCGAGCGGTTGCTCGTCCCAATTCATGCCGATCGGCTCTGCCGGCGGCAGGCCGCGCTTGGCTCGTTGGCGCCAGACGGCCGCCGCGTCGACTCCCAGCCGTCGGGCCAGCGTTCGATCCGGAATCTTGCCCAGCGGTTGCTCGTCCCAGTTGATGGCGAGCGGCGACGCGCACGGCGGAATGCCGCGCTTGCGCCGCTGGTGGGCGACGACGGCTTTGCTGCAGCCGAGCTGTTTGGCGATCTCCCCGTCGGCGACCTGGCCCAGCGATTGTTCGTCCCAGTTGACGCCCGGCGCCGGCGGCGGCGGTTCGAGTCGGGCAATGCCGCGTTTGATCCGTTGGCGCCGGACGGCCAGTTCGCCAACGCCGAGCCGTTTCGCGAGCGCGGCATCGGAAACTTTGCCGAGCGGTTGTTCGTCCCAATTCACGCCCAGCGGCGAGTACGGGCAGGGCGGAATGCCGCGCTTTCGCCGCTGGGCGGCCACGACGGAGCGGGAGCAGCCGAGCCGTTTGGCCAACTCGCGATCGAGGATTTTTCCGAGCGGCTGCTCGTCCCAGAGGTTGCCCAACCGCCGCGGCGGCCGGTAGGCCGGGATGCCGCGCTGTTGCCGATGCACAAAGACGGCGGCTTCGCTGCAGCCGAGCTTTTCGGCAAGGTCCCGGTCCGTGAGTTTGCCGAGCGGTTGCTCGTCCCAGTCGATACCGAGCGGCCGATACCGGCTCGGCGGAATATTGCGTTTGACCCGTTGGTGGCGAACGATTTCGCGGCTGATGCGGAGCTTCGCCGCGATCGCCACGTCGCTTTCTACGCCGAGGCCGACGTTGTCCCAATCGAATTGCGTCGTTCGGCGCGGATCCGATCGTTGCTTTGCCCGGCGGCCGGCCGGGAGCGCGGCGATGCCGCGCTTTCGTCGCTGTTTGTAAACGGTGTGCACGGCGACCCCGAGCTGTTTCGCGATGGCCGCGTCCGATTCGCTGCCGAGACCGACGAGGTCCCAATTGATTTTTTGCGTTTTGGGCGGACGATACGGGGGAATGCCGCGCTTTCGCCGTTGCATCGCCACCGTGACGCTGTGGACTCCCAGTTTCCGCGCGATGGCGGCGTCGCTTTCCAAACCGAGGCCGGCGCGGTCCCAATCGATTTGCCGCCGCGTGCGCGGATCGAATGCGGCAATTCCCGCCGCCTTGCGCCGCCGCTGGACCAGTTCTTCCGAGACGCCGTGTTTGGCGGCCAGGGCCGCGTCGGTCATCGTTCCCATTTCCGCGAGCGGGAATTCCTTGCGGTTGAACCGCCCGTCCAGCGCGCCCAGCGGAATCCCGCGTTTACGCCGCTGACTCCGCACGGCGTCGATGGAAACGCCAAACTTCTTGGCTATCGCCTGGTCCGGCTCGCGCCCCAGCGGCGCCTTGTCCCAATTTATCGGCCGCTTTTTTCGGCTCATCTCGCTCCTCGTCCTCGACCCGCGGCGCATGCGAAATTCGGCGCCGCCCGCTTTTCCGGAATCTCGCTGTCTATCACGTTTTGCGCAGCCGTGCGCGACGAATACGGCTGGGCGACGAATTCGGCGACGCTCGGCAACAAAATCCATTCGGGATCGGCGCCATATTTACATCGAGAGCCGGCTCCTGACAACCGCCCCCCGCGGGCGTTCTTCTCGCAAATACCGGGACGGGCGCCGGTCAATTTCCCGGTCACGACTGGAGTGAGCGAAACGTCTCCGGGCAATGCGACGGCACGATTTGCACGCCCGGCATTTCTTCGCGCAGGCGGCGCAACAACCGGTAGGTCTCCCGCTGCGCCGTACGGTTCTTGGCCAACAACGGATGCACGCCCGCGGGGCGGCGCGGGTCCTCGAACGTGCGCCGGGTCCAGCAGGCGTCGGCGCACAGCAACGTCTGCTCGCCGCGATCGGTCGCGACGACCGCGCCGAGCATGCCCGGGGCGTGGCCGGGCAACGCGACCAAAAGCACCGAGCCGTCGCCGAACAGGTCGTGCGACGGGCCCAACGGGCCGATCGCCGGCCCGTGCGGATCGGGCAGCACGTGCAGGCGCGCCGCAAAATCATCGGGCAACAAACCGCACAGCAAGCGCTCGCGCAGCGCGGCGAGGCCGGTCTTGCCGGCGATCGCACGCCAGGCCCGCCACGAGCAGACGAAGCGGGCGCCCGGAAAATCGCGCAGGCCGCCGATGTGGTCGGGGTCGAAATGGGAGACGACGATCCAGCGAATCTGCTCGGGCGGTATGCCGCGGCGGGCCAACTGCGGCCCGGCGTTTTCGTCGGCGCCGATCGCGACCGGCGTCAGCCACCGATATAGTCTGTCGGGGAAACCCCGCGTCGCCTCGAAAAAACGCGTGGAGTAGCCGGTGTCGAACAAAGTCGCGCCGTAACGCGGATGCTCGATCAGCGCGAACAGCGCCGGGATCTCGACGCGCCGCCAGCTCTCGTCGACGCCGAACAGCCGCGCCGGCGCGTGCGTGGCGCCGGCGCGGAGAATCGTGAGTCGGACGGTGGCCGCAGATTCGTCCGGGCCGCCGGCGCTCGGGCGCGCGGCCGAATCGTCGCGCGGCAAGGGACCATCGAGAAAAGAGATGTTCGACATTTCGTTGCGCGGGCGGGCGAGCGGCCCGCGTTCACTTCAACTTTTCAAAAATGCGCCGGTTCTCTTCGGCGTCGTTGTGCAGCTCGGCGGCCCAATCGCGGACGATGCGCGGCGAACTGCGAAAGTCCTCGTACAATTGCAGCGCCAAGGCCTTGCGGCTGACGCCCGGCGGCGCGACGCGGATGTCGATCTGGGCCATCGCCATATCGAAGTCCGTGTTCATCACCGTTTCGGAATCGATCTCGTAGGCGCGGAGCGCTTCGTTGATGCGCGCCGGCGAGGTCCGAAACCGCCGCGCGACCTCGTGCAGATTCTGCAACTGGTAACGGTTGTCTTCCGTCACGCCAAGGTGATAGGCCGTGAACAGCGTCGCCGGATCGATGCCGTCCACGAGGGCGTAGTTGCGCCGCGGCGGCACGACGCCCTTGGGCCGTTCGGCGGCGGCCTTGGGGTCGACCGGCGGGCGATCGCGCATCGCCTCGCGATCCAGGTACGGATTTTCCTCGCCGGCCGGATGGGCGGCGCGGAACGCGTCGCGGTCGAAGTGGAACTTTTCCGTCGGTTTCTTGGCGGGTTCGGGCTGGCTGCGTTCGCTTTTCGCGCGGCGCCGAATGACCGTCGGCGGCGGACCGGAACTCTTCATCTTGCGCTCCCGGCGCCGGCGTTCGGCGCGGAGGGTGAATGGATCGAATCGCCCCATCACAAGAGGACATCCTGGCGGATGTCCCCGATGCAAAACATACGATAAATCTCGTTCGCGCGACTGTCATCGGCGAAACGCCGGCGGCGGCGCGCGAAGATTTCCGCCAAATTTCTCAAAGGACGCTTCCCCGGTCCGGAAGAACCGGGTTCCACGGCTTTTCTAGTGGATTCCGGGGCCGAAGTCAAAGCGGCGTTATCCGGCGGCGCCCCAGCCGCTCGGCCGAATCCGCCGCGAGGCCGAAAGCCTTGGAAAAGAACCGCGGGTTGTTTACAATCGCCGCGCTTTGTGGTCAACGAATTTCCCTTTGAGCGGCGCGCGTTGCGCCGTCGATGAAGCGTCAACTCGATGAAGACATGGTTGCAAGCCACCGGTTTTTTCCGCGGCGTTTTGCTTACGAGCTTGATGCCCGTCAGCCTGGGCGCCGCGCTGGCGTGGCGGCACGGCTTCCCGCTGCGCTGGGGCTTGCTGCTGGCGACGCAGGCGGCCGTGTGGCTGACGCACGCCGCGAGCAACATGCTGAATGACCACTATGACCACTTGTCCGGCGCCGACGTCGACAACCCGGTGCGCACGCCGTTTTCCGGCGGCACACGCGTCATCGAAGACGGGTTGCTGACCGCGGGGCAGGTGCGGCGCGCCGGCTATGCGACGCTCGGCGCGGCGGCGGTCATTTTCACGGCGCTGACGTTCGCGACGGGCTGGCCGCTCGCCGCCGTGGCCGCATCCGGGATGTTCCTCGGCTGGGCGTATACGGCGCCGCCGTTGCGGTTGGCGTATCGCGGCCTCGGCGAGATCACGATGGGCGTCACGCACGGGCCGCTGGCCGCGCTCGCCGGCTACTACGTCGTTGCGGGCCGCATCGACGCGCCGGCGTGGTGGGCCGGGGCAATCATCGGGTTCTGGCCTGTGGCGATCATCGCGATCAATCAAATTCCGGATTACGAGGCCGACAAGCGCGCGGGAAAGGGGAATCTGGTCGCGCGGTTCGGGCCGGAGTTCGGCCTGCAATTGTCCCGCGCCGCGGCCGACGCGTGTTTCGCCCTGCTGGCGCTGGCGATTTTCGTCGGCGCTTTGCCGCGCGAGTTGATCGTCGGCTTGCTGCTCCTGCCGCGCGTGACGCGCCTGGCCGACCGCGCCGCGGCCGGCTGGCGCGAACTGCCGAAATTGACCGCGTCGTGCGGGGCGACGATTCAGACCGGCGTCATTTTCTGGGCGCTGCTCTTGGCGGGCACGATCGCGGCGCGGTTGTTGGAGGGTGTAGCGTGAAGATCGTCATCGTCGGGGCGGGGCCGGGCGGTTCGTTCTGCGCGTATCACCTCGCGAAGGCCGGCGCGGATGTGACGCTGGTCGACCGTGAAGCGGCGGCGTGGGAAAAGCCGTGCGGCGGCGGCGTGCCGCCGAAGGTGCGCGAGCGCTTCGCCGAGATCGACGCTTATGAAGGCCCGCGGCGCCCGGTGCTCGACGGCCACTTTGTTTCACCCAAGGGCGAGGACGTTTTGCTGACCAGCCGCCAGCCGATGTGGGTGACGTCCCGCCGCGACTTCGACGGTGCGCTGCGCGCGCTCGCGGCGCAGGCCGGCGCGAAGTTCGTGCACGCCGCGGTGCGGCGGGTGCGGCGCGAGGGGCGCGGCTTCGTGCTGCAAGGCGCCAGCGAAATCGCCGCCGATTTTCTGATCGGCGCCGACGGCGCGAAGTCGATCGTCCGCCGCGATCTGCTGGGTCCGATTCCGCGGAACTTGTTGACGATGACGGTCGGCTATTTCGTCCGCGCCGAGTCGCCGGCCGCCTGGACGTGGTTTCTGCCGCGCCCGGGCTACGTCTGGGCGTTTCCGCGCGCCGACCACATTTGCCTCGGCGGCGGCAGCAGCGACCCGACAATGAACATGTGGGCGGAGGTCGAGCGCTTTCGCCTGGCGCAATTTCCGCAGGCGCCGATTCTGAAAAAGTGGGCCGCGCCGATTCCGTTCATCCGCGATCCGGCATTTTTTCGCGGGCCGGTTGTCGGCGAGGGTTTCGCGGCGATCGGCGACGCGGCGGGGCACGTCGACGCGCTCACCGGCGAGGGCATTCTGTACGCGCTATGGGACGGGAAATTGCTGGCCGAGGCGCTGCTCGCCGGCGCGCCGGCGCGTTACGAAGCCGAGTGGCGCACGGCGTACGGGGCCGAGTTGGCGAAGGCGTCCGAGCTGTCGCGTTGGTTTTACGATCCGCCGACGATCGAACGCGTCTACGCGGTGGCGCGCCGCAGCCCGACGATGCGCCGCTTTTTGATGGACATCATGACCGACCAGCCGAGCTATCTCAAAACCGGCGGGATGTTGAAGCGCAAACTGCCGGCGATCGGCTGGGAACTGCTGAAAAGCGTTTTTCGACATGGAAAGTGATTGCCCGGTAATTACCGACGCGACGCCGTCTGGAATTCGCCATTCGCCATTCGCCATTCGCCATTACGCGGGCGCGTTCCTCGCCTGCTACGCGCTTTTTTCGAGCTTCATCTTTTACGTGAATTTCGTGCAGTACGCCCTGTTGCGGCGCGCGGCGGCGGCGCTCGGCCTCGGCGAACGCGACCTGGCGCCGGGCTTTGCGTTGCTGGCGCTGGGCGGCATCGCGGGGAGTCTGCTCGCAGGGCGGCTCATCGACCGGCGCAAACTGGCGCAGCGGGCGATCGCGCGCGCCGCGGGGCTGTTGTCGCTTGCCGCGGCCGGCGCGGCCGCCGGGGCGATGCTCGCGCCCTCGCGCGGCACGCTGATCGTCGCCTTTGCGCCGCTGGGCTTGGCGCTCGGCTTGCTCATCGTTTCGTTGTTGACGCTCTTTTCGCTGGCCGTGCCGGCGGACCGGCGCGGCCTCGCCGCGGGCGCGACCGCCGGGGCGATCTATTCGATCGCCAGCCTGCTCGGTTGGGCGGCGCGCCGGCCCGAGGCGGTCGCGGCGTTCGACATGGCGCTGATCGGCTCGAATATCATAATTGTCCTGCTTCCTGGGGCGTTCGCCCGAACCGCGCCGCCGCTCGGCCGCCCCGGCGCCATCGGCGCCATGCTGCGCCGGCTGCTGCCGCTCGCGGCGGTGGTGTTCGCCGACACGGCGCTGTTCGTGCTGGTCTCGCGGGCGCCGGGCGAGACGGCGATTCTCGCCTCCGCCCGCGACTGGCGCTGGTTCGGCGCGGCGCACTTGCTGGGCGCGGTGGGGGCGGGCCTGCTGTACGGCCGCCTCGGCTGGCGGCGGCTGAATCGCGCCGCCGCCTGCGGCCTCGGCGCGCTGGCCTTGCTGTATCTTTTGCACCGCTTCGCCGCGGGCGTCTTCGGCCTGCCGATTCTCTTGGTCTACGGCGCGACCGTCGGCGTTTACACCACGGCGTTGTTCGCGGTGTTCGGCGACGAGACATCATCGGATAACCCGGCGTACGGCATTGCATGGGGAATGGTGCTCGTGGGCTGGGTGGCGAGCCCGGCGGGCATCGCGCTGGGAACAGCGCTGGTGGGGTAATGCGGAATGTCGGACAAATGCGGAATGCGGAATGCGGAATGTCGGACAAATGCGGAATCGTGTGCGCCAAAAGGGGAATGAACAGTGAATGATTTGAAGGATCGAACGAAGGCGTTTGCGCTGCGCGTAATCCGCGCGTCTGAAGCGTTGCCGAAGGGGTGAACGGCCGAGGTGATCGGCAGGCAATTGCTTCGCAGCGGCACATCGGTCGCCGCGAACTACCGCGCCGCCTGCCGCGCGAAATCGAAAAAGGATTTCGTCGCCAAACTTGGCATCGTGGAGGAGGAGTTCGACGAAACTTTGTTCTGGATGGAACTGCTTGTCGAAAGCGGCGCTATCTCGCAAGCTCGATTGACGGAATTAATGGGCGAGGCGGGCGAAATCCTGCGCATCGTCGTCGCCTCAGCCAAAACCGCGAGGTCTAATTTATAATTTCGCCACTCCCCGCGTCACGCCCGTAATTTTTCATTGCCCGTCATTCCGCATTCGCCATTCCGCATTGCCTACTCCCGCGCCAGCGCGCCATACAGAATCATATCCCGCACGCGGGCCGCGAGGCGCTCGCTGTCGAGGAAGTCGCCCATCAGGAAGCAGCGGCTCATCAGCGAATAGACGACGCCGTGGTAGAAGTCGACGAAATCCCCGATGGTCAATCCGGGGCGCAAACGGGCGTCGGCGATCGCGTCGGCGAACAACGCCACCTCTTCGGCGTGGATCTCGCGCTGCACCGCCGCGAGATCCAGCAATTTGCCGAGCTCGTGAGCATACGAGTTGACGCGGAACATCATCTGTACCCAGTCGGGCTCGTCGCGAATCATCGCCAGCGCGGCGCCGATCAGGTATTCCAGCAATTCCGGAAGCGGCAGGTTTTTCGCGCGCGCTTCCTCGATTCGGCGGCGCTGTTCGACCTTCGCCAGTTCGACCAGCGCCTGAAACAGTTTCTCCTTGCTGTCGAAATAGTGATAAATCGCCGGCTTGGTGACGCCGACCTCTTTGGCGATTTCGTCCATCGAGGTTTGCGGATAGCCGCGCTCCGCGAAAAGGTGGAGCGCGGCCCGCAGAATATGCTCCCGGGTGCGCGGCTGGCCGGTGTCGTTCATTCCTTGCCTCCGGCGGGCGCGGTCGCGGGGGCCGGCGCGCGATGGCGGAACAGGCCCGTGACTTTGACGCTCAAATCGTCGAGGAAGGTGTAGATGACCGGCACGACGATCAGGGTCAGCAGCGTCGAGGTGATCAAGCCGCCGATCACCGCCGTGGCCATCGGCGACCGAATTTCCGAGCCCTTCGACAGCGCCATCGCGACGGGCAGCATGCCGAAGATCATCGCGAAGGTGGTCATCAGAATCGGGCGCAGCCGCACGCGGCCGGCGTCGACCAACGCTTCGTTGCGTTCCAGGCCATGGGCGCGGATGTTCTGGTTGGCGCGGTCGACCAGCAGAATCGCGTTCTTGGTCACCAGGCCCATCAACATGATGATGCCGATCATCGAAATGATCGACAACGTCGAGCCGGTGATGAGCAGGGCGCCAAACGCGCCGATCACGGAGAACGGCAGCGAGAACATGATCGTGAACGGGTGGAGGAAGCTGTCGAACTGGCTCGCCAGAATGATGTAGACCAGGATGATCGCCAGCACGAGCGCGTTGATCATGTCGCGCATCGCGTCGCCCATCATTTCCGCCTGGCCGATGTACTTGGTGTTGAAGCCCGGCGGGACTTCCACCGCCGCGATGGCGTTGAGACTTTTCTGCGCCTCGGTCATCGCCAGCTTGTCGAGGTTGGCGTAGATCGTCACCTGGCGTTGGCGTTCCTGCCGCTCGATTTCGGTCGGGCCTTTGTCGGACGCGATCGTCACCAGGTCGGTCAGGGGAACCATGCCGCCCATCATGTTGCGAATCTTGATTCGGCCGAGGTCGGCCGTGGTCGAGCGCTCGTTCGGCGACAGCCAGACGCGGATGTCGTAGCGGTCTTCGCCTTGCGCCATTTCGCCGACCTTCGCCGAGGAAACGAGATTGCGCACCGCGAGCGCGACCTGCGCCGGGCTGACGCCCATTTGCGCGGCCTTCTGGCGATCGACGTGCAGCCGCAACTCGTCTTTTCCCGGCCGCACCGACGTATCGACGTCGACGAAGCCCGGGATTTTCTTCAGCCGTTCGGCGACGCGCACCGCCGCGGCTTCCATTTTAGGCAAGTCGTCGCCGCGAATCGCGAATTGCAAAATTTCCGGGCGTTGGCCGCTGCTGATTTCATTCGCACGGTTGACCGACAACAAGGCGCCCGGCAGATTCGGCAACTTTTCGCGAATCATCGCCATCAATTTTTTCTGCGAATAAGGCCGCTTGTCGGCCGGCGTCAGGCGCACGAACAGCGTGCCTTGATTGACCAGTTCGCGTGCGCCGCCGCCGACGGTCGTCGCGATCAGCTCGACGCCTGGCAGTTTGCCGACGATCGACTCGACGACGCGGCAGAGTTGCTCCGTGTGCGCCAGCGTGCTGCCCGGCGGCGTCTCGACGGTGATTTGAAAACGCTCTTCATCTTGCTGGCTCATGAATTCGCCCGGCACCTGCGACGCCGCAAGAACCGAAAGAACCAGCAGGGCGATCGCAATCAGCGCCACCTTGCCGCGGTTGCGCAGCGCCCAGTGAATCAGGCGCGCGTAGCCGGCGTCCAAGCCCTTCAGCAGCCTTTCGATCGCCACGTAAAACCGGCCGTGCTTCGGCTGGTGATGCACGAACCGCGAGGCGAGCATCGGCGTCAGCGTGAAGCTCACGAACAGCGAGATCAGCACCGCCAGCGCGACGGTCACGCCGAATTGGTAGAAAAAGCGGCCCATGATGCCCTGCATGAACGCCACGGGCACGAACACCGCGACGATCGTGAAGGTCGTCGCCATGACCGCCAGGCCGATTTCCGCCGTCGCCTTGCGCGCCGCGGACATCGCCGGTTCGCCGGCTTCCATGTGCCGGAAAATGTTCTCGATGACGACGATCGCGTCGTCGATGACGATGCCGACGGACAGCGACAGGGCCAGCATCGTCAAGTAGTTGAACGTGAAGTTGAGGCGCTGCAGCACGCTGAACGTGCCGATGATCGAGGTCGGAATGGCGATCGCCGAAATCAGCGTCATGTTCCGGTTGCGCAGGAAGAAGCCGATGATCAGCACGGCGAGAATGGCGCCGTAGATGAGGTCGAACAGCGAATCCTTGATCGCTTCGCGGATGAATTTCGCGTCGTCGATGACCAAGTTGACCTTGACGCCTTGCGGAAAGGTCGGGCGCATTTTTTCGAGCGTCTGCTTCACCGCGTCGGCCGTCGCGACGATGTTGGTGCCCGACTGTTTCAGCACCTGCACGAGCACGGCCGAGCGGCCGTTCACCATCGCGTACGACCGCGGGTCCTTTTCGGTGTCGACCACGTTCGCGACGTCGCGCACGTAAATCGGCGCGCCGTTGACCTGGGTCAGCACGATGTCGCCGATTTCGCGCGGGTCGCGGATCTGGTTGTCGACGCGCAGCGAAAGTTCGCGCGTTTTCTGGTCGAAACGCCCGCCGGGCAACTCGATGTTGCCGCCTTGAAGAATCCGCATCAGATCGTCGACCGCGAGGTTGGCGGCGTTGAGCGCGGTCAGGTCGACGAGCAAATGGATTTCGCGCGGGTGGCCGCCGATCAACTCGACCTTGCCGACGCCGGACACCTTCTCGATGTTTTCCTTGATGACCTTGTCGGCGAAATGGGTGAGCGCGGTGCGGCTCATGTCGTCCGGTCCGGAAACCGAATAGGTGACGATCGGAATCGCGCCGAGGTCGAGTTTTTCGATCAGCGGGTCTTCGATGTCCTGCGGCAGATCGTGCCGCACGGAGGCCACTTTGTCGCGCACGTCCTGCAGCGCGCGGTCGATTGGCACGTTCAATTTGAATTGCACCGCGACCTGGCTGACGTTTTCGTCGGAGTACGAAATCAACTTGTCGAGGTCGGGCAGGGTGTTCACCGCCTCCTCGATCTTGCGCGAGATTTTCTCCTCGACCGCCGTCGGGTCCGCGCCGGGATAGACGGTCAGGACCGTGATCACCGGGAATTCGATGTTCGGAAACATTTCGATGCCCATTTTCGGCAGGGCGTTCAACCCGAACACCAGGATCACGGCGATCATCATCGTCGCGAAGACGGGCCGGGCGATGGAGACATCGGACAGTTTCATTTGCCGCTCTCCTTTTGAGCGAGATTGGCCGCCGGCGCCGTCTTCATTTTCGCGGTCGGGGCGGCCGGCTTCGCGTCCGCCGGCTTGGCCGCCGGCGCCGTCGCGTCCGCCGCGGCGGGCGCCTCTTCGGCGATCGCCAGCGGTTGGCCGTTGCGCACCATCGTCGATTCGACCACAACCTTTTCCCCGGTCTCGATGCCGTTTTCCACGATAAATTCGCTGTTGTCGGCGAGGAATTTACCGGTAATTGCCTTTTGCACCGCTTTGCCGCTTTGCGCGACGTACGCCGAATATCTGCCGCCGGCCTCTGTGCGCACGGCCGCGGCGGGCAGCATGATCTTGCCGCGCAGCGCGGCGGGCACGATGTGCGCCTCGAAGTAGATGCCGCTGGGCAGCGGATTCGGCCCGGCGTTGGCGATCGTCGCGACCGCGGTCCGCGTGTGCGACATCGGGTCGACCGAGTCGGTGATGACGGTGATCTGGGCCGTGATTTCACGCTGCAGCGACGGCAAGGCGAGCCGCACGGCGTCGCCGGGCGCGAGCAACGCGGCGCGCATTTCCGGCAGATCGAGCATCGCGCGCAGTTTCGAGTTGTCGACCATGACGAACATCACCGGGTGCATCATCGCATCGACGTAGGCGCCGACGCTGACTAGGCGCTGCGTCACCTGGCCGTCATACGGCGCGCGAACGGTCGCCTTGCTCAGGCGGTTGCGCGCCAGGCCGCACATGGCTGTCGCCTGCTCCAGATTCGCCTTCGCCCCTTTGAAACCGAGCGTCGCTTGATCGAGGTCGGCCGGCGACGCCGAACCGTCCTTGTGCAGGCTGACGAAGCGCTGGTAGTTCTTTTCGGCCGTTTCAAAGGCGATCGCCGCGGCGTCGCGCGCGGCTTCCGCCTGCTGCACGCCGAGCGTGAAGTCGGAAAGGTCCAGTTGCGCCAGCGTCTGGCCGCGGCGGACGCGATCGCCGACTTCGACGTTCACCGTGCGCACGGTGCCGCCGACCTCGGTCGAGATCGTCGTGTGGTTGAGCGGCTGCAAGGAACCGGAAACGATGAACTCGCCGGCGCTCGTGCCCTGGCCGGCGGTGATGGTGGCGACGGGCATCGCCAGATCCGCGACGACGCTGGCCGATTTCTCGGTCTTGCCGCCGCAGGCGGCGGCCAGGGCGAGCAACAGGATCAAACCCACGACGACCGACGGCCGCCGAACGGCATGGTAGCGCTTATTCATGTTTGGCATCTCCTTGGATGGCGGCGAAGGGTTTGCGGCCGATCGCGGCGTCGAGGCTGGCATCGGCCAACGCGGCGCCATAGACCGCGGCGGCGTAGCCGGTTTCGGCGCCGGTCAGTTGCGTCTGGGCGCCCAGCAGATCGTAAGCGGTGGTTTTGCCCGCTTTGTAACGGTTTTGTTCGATGCGGAAGTTTTCCTCGGCCTGCGCGAGGGTGCGCTGCGACACGTCGACGCTTTGGTGGGCGACGACCGCGTCATGGTAGGCCTTTTCGATCGACATCCGGATATCGATGCGGGCGGCGCGGGCTTCGTGCGTCGCCTGGTCCTTGGCGTATGCGGCCGACTGCGCGTTGAGGACGTCTTTGCCGAGGCCCCAGAAATTCCAGGACAGCACCAGGCCGTAGGTGTATTGGCGATCGGGCGTCAGAATGTAGTCGGTTTGCGTCCATTCCGCCTGCCCGACGGCGCCCAACTGCGGAATCAGATTCAGATACGCGGCGGTGCTGTTCGCCCGCGCGATGCTTTCTTGCAGAGACGTCATGCGCAATTCGCGCCGTCCCTGCTGGCCGTTATCGACGTACCAATCCAGATCGTGCAACTGCGTCGGCGGGATCTGCATGTCTTCGCAGACGATCTGGTCGATCGGCATTTCCAGCAGCTTCGCCAGCAACGAGCGCGCCTGCACCTCGTCGTTCTTCGCCTGCAGCAACTGGATTTCCACTTCGCCCTGGCGGATTTCGAATTTGAGCAAGTCGGCTTTGGTGATCAACCCCTGCGCCTCCATGTTCTTGCCGTCCTGCAAGAGGCGATTGACCTGCTCGTCGGCCCGTTGCAGCGCCTTCACGCGCTTCTGCGACAGGAGCACGGCGAAGTACGAGGCGCTGAGATACAGCGTGATCTGGTCGCGCGTGACCTCGTAACCCAGGTGCGCCAGGTTCCGGCCGTCATCCGCCATTTTCGAGTACATTGCCAATTGCGGGATCATCGACAACGGCTCGTACGCCTTGATCGTCAGGTCGTTCATGTAGGTCGGCAACTTGATCAGCGAGTCCAACGAACTGAAGGCGCCGAACACCACGCCTAACAGTTCTTTGTCGTGCGCCGTAAAGTTGGACGGAAAGGCGGGGGTCGGGAACGTAAACGTCAGGTGCTCGTTCAGCCACAGCTTTTCGCCCGTCGCCGAAATCTGGGGCAGGAAATTCGGAATCGTCGCGCCCTCGTCCATCTTCGCTTTGTCCCATTGCGCTTGGGCGGCCAGCACTCGGTCCGACGACGCCAACCCGCGACGCAGGCACTCCTGCAAGTCGAACGCCGAGGCCGACGCAGCCACGGCCAGCAGCGCCATCACGATGGCCGCCGCCTTCCAGCATCGAATCATTGACCATCTCCTTTCCCGGTCGGTTACTGACCGGTAAGTAAAGAGCGCGGAGAATCTACTTACCGGACAGTAAGCTGTCAAGCGAAAAACGCGTTAGCAATAGCCAAAATCGTCGGCAATCACTCGGCATTGCACACTTAAGTGACGCGCGCGAAAACAGATTATTGCCGCGGCGACGAGATTTTCTTGAGGAGAATACACACCCGGCAGAGGTTCGACGTCCGGAATTTCCGAAAATGGCTGGCGATTTTTCGGCGGCGTTCCAAAGCGTTCCGAAGTGGCTGGCACCGTTGCACCGTTCCGAAGTGGCTGGCACCCTGTTTTTAGGCACCCTGTTTTGGGCGCCGTTCCGAGGTGGCTGGCGCCTTTTTTCGGCGATGGAATTTCTGCACAACTTTCATCAAACGCTTTGTTTTCAATTACTTGAGCTGGTGCTGGCCATTTCGAGGTGGCTGGCTCCTGCCGAAGTGAGCCGCGCGCAGGAGCCGCTCCGAGGTGGCCGCTCCGAGGTGGCTGGCGCCTTTTGGCTGACGCCTTTTGGGCGCGTCATCGCGGACGCCCCGTCGAGAACTTGACGGCAAGTGTGCGGCGGGATAAACACGTCCCGGCAGTCGTCATTTTTTTACGTGCTGGGCCGCCGTCGCGTTCCTTGGCGCGGAGAAACGCCGCCACGCCTCATCCGGAACTTCAATCGAGTTCGGGACAGGTTCATCGGGTGAAGGTTCCTTCATGAAGTCCGAAGTGAAGCTCGCGTTGTTCGCCACGCTGTTTTTCGGGGCGGCCGGCGGCGTGTTCAGCTCCACGATCAGCAATTACCTGGCGGACGTTCAGCATCTGGACGCCGGGCAGCGCGGCTGGCTCGAATTTCCGCGCGAACTTCCGGGTTTCTTGATCATTTTCGTTTCCGGCGCCTTGCTCGTGTTTCTTCGCGAAACCCAGATGGCCGCGTTTGCGATGCTGTTCACCTGCATCGGCTCGCTCGGCCTCGCTTTCCTGCCCTCGAACGTCGCCGGGCTGGTCGCATTTACGATGATTTGGTCGCTGGGCGATCACATCATCTTCGCCGTCGAAAGTCCGATTGCGCTGCGGTTGGCCCGCGACGGCGCCGAGGGCAAACGACTGGGGCAATTCGGCGGCGCGCGGAATATCGGGACGATTCTCGGGGTCGCCGTGGTGTACGTGCTGGCGAAGTTGCTGGGCGACCGTTACAGCCTGCTTTACACGTTCGCGTCCGCCTGCGCGCTGACGGCGGGCGTTTTGTATTGGCGGCTGCGCGTCGGGCGCGAAGACCAGCGTTCGTCCCGGATCGTCCTGCGCAAAAAGTATTCACTGTTTTATCTGATCAGCGCGCTGTTCGGCCTGCACAAGCAGATTTTTCTGGTTTTCGGCGGTTGGGTGCTGGTCAAGAAATACGACGTGCCCGTGAGCACGATCGCGCTGCTGTTCTTCATTGCGGCGACGCTGGGCGTGATTTTCCGCCCCCTGATGGGCGAGATTATCGATTGGCTGGGCGAGCGCACGGTGCTGTCCGCCGATGAATTTGTCCTGGCGTTAGTTTGTCTGTCGTACGCGTTCGCGTCGGATCTGGTGCCCAAACCGTACGACGTCTATCTACTTTATGCGACGTACATTCTCGACAGTCTGTTGTACGCGTTGCGCGTGGCCCGCACGACGTATCTGAAGAAGATCGCGGTCGCGCCGACGGACATCACCTCGTCGGCGGCGGTCGGCGTCACCATTGAACACGCGCTGTCGATGAGCCTGCCGGTTTTCTCCGGTTACATCTGGGTGACCTGGGGCTATCGCTGGGTGTTTTTGCTCGCGGCGAGCATCGCCGCCGCCGGTTTTTTTGTCTGCCTGCGGATTCGCGTGCCGAAGTCGGCCGAACCTGTCGGTCCGCTGGCCCCGGAGTCGGAAGAAGGTTTCTGACGAGACAGGGCGCCCTGTTCCTGACTACCACTGTTCACCGTTCACTGTTCCCTGTTCACTGACGACATCCCGTCTTGTGCGCGGGCGCGCCGGCCGCTATTCTGCACGACACAGGATCTTATGCCGACATCGCGGGGGGCCGAACGTGAAGCGAATTGCTGTCGCGGCGATCTTTATGATTTGCCTGACGGTCACGGCCCGCGCCGAGCCGCCGGTGAACGGCTATCTGTACACGGTCGGCGGGCAGCGCGTTTTGCACGTTTGGGGCACGCCCGCAGAAATGGGCTATGCGCACGGTTTCCATCTCGGCGCCGAAATTCGCCAGCTCTTTCGCGATTACGTTTTGTCGCTGCTGCCGCCGGCCCTGTACGAGGCCGCGCACGCCGCGATTCCGATCTTCTATACATGGCCGGATGATTTTAAGCAGGAAGCGGCCGCCATGCTCGCCGGGTTGGCGGCCGGCGGCGCGGACCCGTTCATTCCGGAACTCGGCCGCAACCTCGACGTCGACGACCTGCTCGTCGGCAACGCCTTGAGCGACGTCGGCGGGATGGCCTGCAGCACGCAAATGGCCTGGGACACGGCGACGTCGGTCGAACCGCGGCTGCGCGGCGAAACGGCCCTGGTGCGCAATCTCGATTGGGCGCTGGACGGTCCGAACCGCTATCTGCTGCCCGACATGACGATCGTGCTCGTGTTCTCGCCCTCCGCCGCGGGAAGTCATACGGTTGCGATGGTCTCGTTCCCCGGTTTCGTCGGCTGTTTGTCGTGCATGAACGACCGCGGCGTCGCGGTCGTGCTGCACGTCGCCTCGAACGGCACGCCGCTGTGGAGCAACGACTTCACGCCGGGCTTTGTGCCGCTGGGCGTCACGCTGCGGCAAGCGCTGCAGGCGCCGGACGCCGACGGCGAAATGAACATCGACACGCTGGTGACGGCCGTCGCCGACGTGCCGCGCGGCGGCGGGGCAGTCCTCAATCTCATCGAACCGCGCGGCGTGACGACGGGCGACCCGGCCGTGGTGCTGGAGGTCGACAATCGCGGCTGGGTCTTGCGCCAACCGGCCGACGAAGCCGGCTGGTATTCGGACGTGCTGGTCGCGGCCAACACCCTGTTGAAATTAGAGCCCGGCCAGCGGACCGGACGCTACGCCCTGATGAAACAGGAAATCACTGAACTCGGGGGCGAAGTGACGCTCGGCGAGATGTGGGCGATTGCGGCGACGGTGAAGCAGGTGACCACGCTCTCGACCACGGCGCAGACGATGTATTTCCTGCCCGCGACGTTGGAAATGGGCGTGGCGTTCACCAACGCCGACGGCTATTCGTGCGACAAGCAACCGGTCGCGCTGACGTGGGACGACCTGACCGCGCCGCCGCCCGGCCTGGGCGACGACGACAACGACGATGACAGCGTCGGCGACGACGATTCGCCGTCGCCGGCGCCGCACAGCGCGGTCCAGAGCAGCGGGGGCGGCCAGGGCTGCGGTTGAGCGGAGGCGCCGCAACGGGCGAATCGGTCGGGGCGGTGCAGCGACGCGTCCGGAAAATCCGCGACGAATGGGCGTTGCTCGGCGTCGCCGGCCAGGAATTCGGCGCGGTGCAGGCCGACCGCTTCTGACGGAGAAGAAGCAGCCAATTACGATATCAGAAATTGACAACTGCCGTCAACGGCACGGGCGGATAAATCTGCCCCATTTTGGGCGGCATCGAGTTGTAAACCCAGTCAACGTCGACGACGCCCAACTCGCAGAAACGATGCCGCCGGAAACCGCTGAAGATCCCGCGGACGAGAATGTTTTCCATTTGCATCGTCATGCCGAAGATCGCGACCGGCGCGCCGGCCGGAATCGTCCGCAGCTCGTCGCCGTACGCCAACGGCGAAAAAACCAGGCGCCGGCGATCGGCGCATTGGCACGGCAGCAGCGGCGTGAGCGTGGGGTAGCCGTCGGCGTCGACCCAGGCGATGAATTTCAGGGAAAGCAGGCCATCGAAAAGGCCGCGTCCCCACGGCGTGAGAATCGGCGCGCCGTCGGTCCGGGCCCCGGCTTTGGCGAAACGCGTCGCCACGAGCGCGGCGGCGATATTCGCCAGCGGCAGCGCCTCGCGGCCGCCGGTTTCGACGAGATCCATGTAGTGCACGGTGTGGATGCCGAAGTAGGCGTTGTAGCGAAACATCGGCTTGCTGTTGAACATCACATAATCGTCGCCTTCGCGAACGGCGTGAGTGTAGCTGGCTTTGCCGCGCCACAGCTTGCGATCCACCGTCAGCATCAGGAACGCGGTTTTCGGATTTTGACGCACGTGCTTTTTCGACAACCCCTCGGTGAACTGGCCCCACATCAATTGCCGCGGCGTCTTCGCCTGGATCGACGTGATGAGCGACACGTGCGGCAAACCTTCGGGGCTGACCGTCGCGAGCAGGCCGACCTTGGTTGTCGGCTCGAGTGCCGGGAGATCGCTTGTCTCAAACGCGGAATGCTTCACGGCGATTTCCTTTCTGTCGGCGCGTGGTCAACAACCGCCTTCTTCCGTGGCCGGCGCAGCGTCCGTTTCGGCCCGCACGGCGCCGCTCCAGTGGACCACGCGCGCGTCGACGCCCGAGCCGCGCGCGACCTCGGCCAGGCGTTCCATCGTTGCGCGTTCGAGCAGCGGCTCGTTTTTGTACGGCCACTCGAGGCCGAGCCGCGCGTACTTGTCGCGGCACAGGTTGTTGAACGAGCACAAATCCCAGCGGGCGACGACGCCGCGCAGGTTTTTGCCGAGGAACCGGCCCAATTCGGCGATATTCTCGTCGCGGTCCGTCGCGCCGGGAATGATCGGCGTGCGAATCCATAGCTCTTTCGGCCGGCCGTTGTGCTTCATCGAATGCACGACCCGGCGCAGGTTTTCGATGATGCGGCGGTTATCGCAGCCCGTGAACTGCGCGTGGCGTTCGGGGTCGATGTCCTTGAGATCGTAGAGCACGAGATCGGCGTGCGGCAGTACCGCTTCGAGCGCGGCCGGCGCGCACTGGCCGCAGGTGTCCAGCGCCGTGTGCAGGCCGATCTTGCGCAACCCGGCGAAGAACGCGGCGACGAAGGCGCTTTGCAGCGTCGCTTCGCCGCCCGAGGCGGTGACGCCGCCATCGGTCGATTGCGCGAAATACGCGCGGTCCTTCGCGACCTCGGCGATCAGGTCCGACACGGTCCAGCGTTTGCCGAGCAGCTCCATCGCCGTCGACGGGCATTCGGCCGCGCAGGCGCCGCAGCCCTGGCAACGCGCACGGTCGATAAGCGGCCCCGCCGCGCCCCAGGTCAGCGCGCCGTTCGGGCAGGCCGCCAGGCACAACTTGCAGCCGAGGCAGCGCGAGGCGAGCCACTGCGTCTGCGGCTGGGGCGCCAGGCTTTCGGGGTTGTGGCACCAGGCGCATTTCAGGCTGCAGCCTTTGAAAAAGACCGTCGTGCGCAGGCCGGGCCCGTCTTCGGTGGACATCCGCTGGATTTCGAGAATCACCGCGGTCGGTTCGTTTTGTTCTGTGGTGCGGCCCACGGGCGCCTCGTCTAAAGTTTGTTGTGGCTCAAGCGTGCGATGACTTCGTCCTGCAATTCCTTGCCGATGCTCGTGAAGTAGGCGTTGTAACCGGTGACGCGCACCAGCAGGTGGCGGTAATCCTGCGGGTGTCGCTGCGCCTCGCGGAGCAGGCCCTCGTCGAGCATGTTGATCTGCAGGGCCGTGCCGCCGTTTTCGCCGTAGCCGCGCAGAAACGCCTTGAATTTCGCGCGATGTTCCGGGTCGTTGACGATCGCCGGGTGGAAAGTGATCGTGTGGCTCGCGCCGTTCGGCAGATTATTGAGATATTCGCCCCAGTCGCCTTTGCCGTCGGCGACCTTGCCGCCGAGCGCTTTGCCGACCGAGTTGGCGTTCGAGGTCGGCCCGTTGATGTCGGCGCCGTTCGAGGGACATATCGCATTTGATAGAAACTGGCCTTGCGGCCGGCCGTCGGGGCTGGCGGCGAGGACGAAGCCGTCGCCGACCCAATAATTCCAACTGAGCATGCCGGGGCGGAATTGGCGGCCGGTGGAGGCGGTCTTGTATTTCCAGACCTCTTCAGCCCAGAGGTCCATCACGCGGCGGGCAAGGGCGTCGGCTTCGTCGTCGTCGCGGCCGTATTTGGGCGTTTTGAATCTCGCGCGGGCCTGCAAGACCTCGTGTCCGCGCCAGTTGTCCCGGAGCGCCTGACGCAATTCGGCCATCGTGCAGGCATGCTGGTCGAAGACGAGCGCTTTGACGGCGAGGAGCGAATCGACCGTCGTCGCGAAGGTGACGCCTTCCATCGTCGTCAGGGCGATTTCGGCGCCGCCCTGCGTGACGTCGCGGCCCTGTTCGGCGCAGCCTTTGACCAGGCACGACAGGTACGGCGTCTGGAAATATTCGGCGCGAAGCGCTTCGGATATCTCATATAAATCGACGCATTTTTTGACGATGAAACGCAACTGGGTCGCGAAGGCGCGCCAGAAATCGTCCCAGGTGCGGAATGTGGCGGCTTCGCCGGTGCAGGGGCCGTCCCGGCGGATGGCCTCCGTTTTGCCGGTCACCGGGTCGACAAAGGCGACGAGATCGCGGCCGTTGTTGAGCGCCAACTCGACCGCTTTGAGCAGGTTGAGGTTGTTGTCGACCGTGCCCGAACGGTCGTTGCCGACCATGGTGTTTTCGAGGCAGCCGACCGGCGCATAGTCGTGGACGTTGTCGTTATGGATCAGATGTTCGAGGCCGGCGCGCCGTGCCTCGCGCATCATGCCGGCCATCGACCGTTCGTCGAAATTGAGCAGGAACGGCGCGCCCTGGCTGGCGGCGACCATGTCCACGACCTTATCGAGCAACTCGTCGGGCGTGCCGCGGTGCAGGCGGACGTTGGGCTTGGGTTCAAGGATCGGCGTCATTTCGTCGATGACTTCGAGCATCGCCCAGGTCAGGTCGTTGGTCATGTCGCGGCCGCCGGCGCCGACGCCGGAGAGCGTGATCAATTGGCCGAAGCCGGCGGTGATGCCCTGGTGGCCGGCGCGGATCAGGGCGTCGTAGACCGTGTTCGCGTGCACCCAGAAACAGCGGAGGACTTCCTTGCCGAACTCGCGGTCCATCCCGTCCGCCAGTGAGCGCTCCCAGTAGGGCAAGAGATATTGGTCGATGCGGCCAAACGAGACGCCCGGGCCCGGGTAGTTTTCGTCGCTCATCACGAGCATGTGCGTCAGCCACAACGCCTGCACCGCTTCCCAGAACGTTACGGGCGGCGCCCACGGCACGCGGTCGAGATTCGCCGCCATCTGGGCCAGTTCTTTTTGGCGCGGGGCGGTCTCTTCCTGCGCGGCGAGTTCGCGGCAGAGCGCGGCGTATTTCGCGGCGAGGTCGCGCGGCATCGTCGCGGCGGTGAGCATCGCGCGAAGCTGCGCGCCCCGCGGTCCTTGCTGCTCACGCGGCGTGAGCCCGGCGTATTTCGCGGAGAGGTCGGCGTGGATGCCCTGCCAGCCGATCTTCAGCGCGCGTTCGTAGCCGGGGATGAGGTGGCCGCTGGTGGCGCCGGCGTTGCCGTAACCGTGATCGTGGAACCATTTCATTTTGGCGCGCGCGCCGCGTTTGCCGTAGACGCGACGGTCGCGCACGGCGGCTTCTTTCCTGTCGAGACACATCGACGACTCGAGGTTGAAGCGCGCGCCGGCCACGAGGTCGCCCGGCAGAATTTCCTGCGGCACGTAATTAATCATGACCTCTTTGACGAACCAGGCGCGTCGCTCCGGCAGGCTCCACGACCAGAATTGCGGATCGAGCTTGACCGGCAGCGCCGCCTGCGCGAACGACTTCACGAAGGTCTGCATCAAGAGGTAGTTTTCCGGCACAATGTAAAACGACAATTCGTTGAACTGCGTGTCCCACGGGGCGCCCGTCGTCCAGGCCGTGAACTCGTTGTTCCACGCGCGTTCGGCGCCTTGAAAGAAATAGTCGCGCAACCATTTGATGCGCGGCGATAGGCCTTTGGGCTCTTTGATTTTGTACGCCGCACTGCCGGCGGGCATCGTGCTCATTTTCGCCCCCCTTTTCGGCGGCAACTCGGCGCAGGCCGCGCCCCCGATCGACGACGGCGATTATATCTTCGTTTTTCTTCCGGCGGAAAGCCTGGGCAGTTTCGTGTCACCCCCGACAAGACGCGCCCCGACAAGGCGCCAGCCACTTCGGAACATTTCGATACAAATTGCCGCGTCGGACCGCCTCCCGACCTTTTGCCCCTCATTCTTGCCGCCGGATTCGTCGTTTTGCGGAGTCAGAGACCACCGCGCAGGGATTTTTGTCGTGTTCCGCGCGGCAGTTTGACTGTGATGACGGCCACGGACAGTTCTTCGCCGTCCGTGTTAGTTTTCGTTGGGTTCTTGGAGTGCGTTGGAGGCGTTTAGTTCGGCGCGGGCGGCAACGGAACGAACGGCGGCACATACGAGCCGGTGGGAAACTGATAAATCGCCGCTGGCGGCTGCCGCAAGAATAGGCCGCGAGCGGCGCGATAGGCGGCGACGAACATGTTGTACGCGCCGCGGTGGTCCATGCGGGCCACTTTGGTCGCGGCGTGGCACAGTGGCTGCGGGCGCTTTGCCAAGTCGGCCGGACGAGAGTGCGGATCTTGTCGCAGCACCCACGCCGCGCCCACAACCCTGCGGTTTTCTCTCGCGAGTCGTTCGGCCGTCTCGGTTTCGACGGCGGCGACCATTTCCCGCCATTTCGTCGTTCGTTGCGCCGGCGTCAGGTCGGCGAAGCACGGCAGCGGAGTCAGCGGGACCTCGTAACGGGTGGAAAAATCACATTCTTTTCGCGAACCGTCAGCCCGGGAGGCTTCCGACATCTTTGTGCGATCGACCCACGTTCCGACCAGCTTATCACCATCGACAAGCGCCTTGACGCAGTTGACCCCGGGCCAATCGCCCGGCCGTGCGACGAGGCCCTCTTTGCAACCCTGGCTCAGCAAATAGTGAACACGACCGAGGAGTGACTCGTCGTCGATGATCGGGATCGCCGCATATCTCTTAGCCCAGAATTTGTCGTGCCAGTCGTAGAGCCGGCCGGCCTCGCGCGCCAGGTTGCCGTCAACGTAGTTCATGAACTTCGCCAGCGACTCAACGTCACGCGGCGCCAGAATCATATGCAGGTGGTTCGACATGATGACGATCAGATGGACATGAACGTCGTAGAGCGACCTCGCCCGGCCGATGACTCCGAGAGCCAGGTCGTTGAGTTGCGGGCCCGGTCGAAGCAGCAGGAAACCTTGCAAAGTTCGGCAGGTCACCTCGACCAAGGTGTAGGGTTTCGGCAGGTATCGAAGTCGTCGCGCCATAATTGCTCTTAAAAGCAAGTTTTATGCCAAAAACCGCATCTAGTAATATCAAGCACTTACAATTTTGCCAAATACGTCCGTGTTCGATTTTCGAACACGCGTGTTCGATTTTCGAACACCATCGAACACTCATGGGGATCAACCGAGGCGCAAAACCCCCGCAAAGGTACAGCTACGCCGTTTTTGGTATTGTTTTGGATGCACTTGCGGCGTAACGCGGTTTTCGTGCTGGGATTTCTGTCCTGGCTACCTTCGTGCAAGAATCCCGTTCCCGAAGTGGCTGGCGCCTATTGGTTGGTTGGAAATGGCTGGCGCCTCGATCAGCGGCCGAAAGTCGCGGAGGCGGGGCGAAAGAAAGGGCCGCTCCCAGGCGGCCCTTTTCTGAATAGGTGAGGCGAAATCTAAAACGCGCCGAGTCCCTTCGGCGAGCCCAACCCGGTCGGGCCGTCGTAGCCGGCCTCCGCGGTGCAGAGGTACGCAGGGCTGCACGTGCCGTTGTCGCCGGTGGTCACGTCGTGCAACGTCGTCGAGTAATTTCCCAGAGAGTATGGCAGCGTATTGGCCTTGGCCGTGGCGGGGACGCCGGCGAGGGCGTAAACGGCTGCCACCAGCGGCGAGGCCAGCGATGTGCCGCCGACCTGGAACCAGCCCTTTTGGCCATTGTAGCCGTAACTGTCGTAGATGGCGGCGCCGGTGTTTGGGTCGGCGTCGGCCGCGACATCCGCCACCATGCGCTTGGAGCAGCCCGCCAACTTCAGCGCGGTCTGGAAACTGGGTTGCGGTTCATATTTGCTGCAGCCGCTGCCGCCGTCGACCCAGGCGGCCTCGCTGACGTACGTCGTGCCGGACAGGGTCAGGGTCGTGCCGCCGACGGCTGTCACGTACGGCGACGACGACGGATATTCGACGCCGTAGCCGTTGTCGCCGGTGCTGACGGTGAACGCGATGCCCGGATAGTTGAAATGGCTGTCGTAGGAGGTTTCGCCGGACGACTCGCTGCCGCCGTACGAATTGGAGATGGCGGTCGCGCCCAGCAACCGCGCGCGGTCGACGCCGGCCATCAAGTCCGAATAGTTCGCGGAATTGGCTTCCACCAACAGAATGACGCAATTCTGACACATTGCGTGCGCGACTTGCACGTCGAGCGAAATTTCCAGCGACCAGCCGGAATTCGCGCGCGGCGGGGTCGAGCCGCCGCTCTCGTTCACCTTGCGAAAGCACGGCGCGGTCGGCGGCCACGGCGAGGCCGGGCAGGTCGCCAACGTCGGCAGACCGTATGTCGTGCTGTACGTGTTCAAATCGGCAAAAGCGTTCGGGTCGTCATACGCGTCGACGAGCGCGATGATCGGCACGCCGGTCGCGGAGCCCGTCAGGCCGTAGGCGCCGCGCAACTGCGTCGGACCGTAGCCGGAGGGCGTCGAAACCGTCGCCTTCGGGCTGCCGGATTCATCCACAATCACGTGGGCGTGACACCGCGCCTCGCCGGGGGCCGCGGGCTGACACACCGCTTCGTGCAACTCGCTGACGGTCGGCTCCCAGTAGGGCGCCACGCTCATTTCCAAGCGGGCGATCGACTGCGCGTCGGCCGCGTCGTTGGCCGCTTCGCCCGATCCGGACGACGAGTCGGCGCCGCAGCCGAGGGCCAACGCCGCTACGAACATCGCCGCAACAATAAAATATCCCAATTTCATGAGTCAGCCTCCGTTCTTCGCAATCGATCCGCTGGCTGCGATTGCGCCAATATTTCCCATCGAAATCCGCGAAAACGCCGCACCTTATTTTCTAAGGTGAAACCTAAGAAGGCCCGCCTGACCTGTCAAGGAACGGACGCGACCCCGCCCCGCACCTCATCGTCAAACGCCGCGTTCTCGTTGGGGCCTTTTGGCCAGTGGCGCACGATCCCCCGCCGGATCCTCCGCCCCGCCAATAATGCCGCAACTCGATCTGTTTGCCAATCATCAGTGTTGCTTGTCAAGTATTTTCTTGCGGTCGCTATTCGGTGTCAAGTCCCCCGCGATTCTCGATAAACGCGCCTTCTTGAGAATCGCCGATCTGGACGGCAGCCCCACGAACGGCGAGCCAAAAGATCGGCCGGCGCGTCGGACAGCAGAAATCAAGACGGCAGAGCTGCGGATAGCTGCGAATTCGTCCGACGGACGCGTTTCGTTACGCGGTTTTGATCTTCGCCGCCGCTTCGAGGCCGAGTTCCGCGACGGCGATCTCGCGCATCTTGAACTTCTGAATCTTGCCGGTGACCGTCATCGGAAAGTCGGCGGCGGTCTTGACGAACTTGAAATAGCGCGGAATCTTGTGATGCGTGATCTTGCCCTTGGCGAATTCGCGAAGTTGCTCGGCGGTCAGTTCGTCGCCGTTTTTCGGCAGGACCCAGGCCATCAATTCTTCGCCGTATTTCGCATCGGGCACGCCGATCACATAGACGTCCATGACGCGCGGATGCCGCCGCAGGAATTCTTCGATCTCGCGCGGATAGAGGTTTTCGCCGCCGCGGATGACCATTTCCTTGAGCCGGCCGGTGATTTTGAGATAGCCGTCGGGGTTCATCACGCCGAGGTCGCCGCTGTGCAGCCAGCGTGCGGCGTCGATCGTCTCGGCCGTCGCCTCGGGGTTTTTGTAATAGCGCCGCATGACGTTGTAGCCGCGGAAGCAAATTTCGCCTTGCGCGCCGCGCGGCACGGTTTCGCCGCTCACCGGGTCGATCACTTTGATTTCCTGCATCGGCATGACGCGGCCGACGGTGGCGACGCGGTGTTCGAGGTCGTCTTCGATGCGCGTCATCGTGGTCACCGGCGACGATTCGGTTTGCCCGAAGGCGATGACGAATTCCGTCATGCCCATCTTGGAAATGACCTCGCGCATCGTGTCGATCGGGCAGGGCGCGCCGGCCATGATGCCCGTGCGCAGCGTGTGCAGATCGTAATTCGCGATGGTGGGCAAGTTGAGCGCGGCGATGAACATCGTCGGCACGCCTTGCAGCGCCGTGCATTTCTCCGCGGCCACCGTGCGCAGGTTCGCCTCGGGATCGAACACCGGCGCGGGAATGACAACCGTCGCGCCGTGAGTGACGCACGCCAGAATCGACAGCACCATGCCGAAACAGTGATAAAACGGCACCGGCACGCACATGCGGTCGCGTTCGGTCAGCCGCATCACGTCGCCGATATGGCGGCCGTTGTTGCCGACGTTGAAATGCGTGAGCGTCACGCCCTTGGGAAAGCCGGTTGTGCCCGAGGTGTATTGAATGTTGATTTCGTCATCCGGGTCGAGGCCGCTGGTGATCGCGCGCAACTCGTCGTCGGGCCGCTGCCGCCCGGCTTCGATCAGCGCGGCAAGCCCGAACGTCCCCGGTTCGGCGCCGTCCATCAGCACGACGTTGCGCAGCTCGGGCAAATTCGCCGCGTGCAAATCGCCGGGCTGCGAGAGCGGAATCTCCGGGCAGATTTCGCACAACATCTTCTTGTAGGCGGACGACTTGAACGCGTCCATGAGAATCATCGTCGCCGCGCCGGATTGCTGCAGCACGTATTGCAGCTCGTGCGTCCGGTAGGCCGGATTGACGTTCAGCAGCACGGCCCCGATCTTGGCCGTCGCAAACTGGACGGCGATCCATTCCCAGCGGTTGATCGACCACACGCCGACGCGATCGCCCCGTCTGACGCCGAGCGACAGCAATCCCTTCGCCAAGTTGTCGGTGATCTCGCGGAATTCGCGGTACGTGAAGCGCGCGCCCTGGTGGACCGAAACGACGCATTCCGTGTCGGGGAATTTCTCCGCCGTCGCGTCGAAAAGCTCGCCGACCGTTGTGTAGACGAGCGGAAATTCACTTGAGCCGTGGTCGTAGCTGGCAAGTCGTGCGGTCATCGGAGGCTCCTGAACTTGAGAAAGTTGCATCGTTCTTCGCGCGCCCGATTCTTCCCATATCCGCGAATAAGTCAAGATGGGACAAAATTGAGTTGAACAATCCAATATCGGTCATTCTGGCATCAATGAATGCTCGTTCACTCGGTCAGCAGCCGCACGTGCGGGCGCATCGGCGAAACGCGTCGGTTGAACCGGTCACGCCGCGAGCGCGGGCCGGCCTTGCCTTCGCCGGATGGGTTAGATATTACTTATCCAAGCCACCCACTTTCCGACAGCAGGTACAGTGGAAACTACAACAATATCCGAATCGATGCGGGGAGACGACGATGAAAAGCAGTCATTTCTTGACGCTTGCGGCGTTGCTGGGCTTGGGTCTCGCTTTCCTGACGGGATGCAGCGCCAACAGCGCGGCCGTTGGCGTCGCCCGGGCGCCCGATGACGACGCCTCGCCGGCCGACGACGACACGTCGCCGGCCGACGACGATAATGACGATGATTCGTGGACCGCGATGTCGAGCGGCACGAACGCGATGCTGCTGTTTGCGTGGGGATCCTCCGCCACGAACGTGCTCGTCGTGGGCAGCGCCGGCGCAATTTTGCAATTCGACGGCTCGTCGTGGTCGCCGATGACGAGCGGGACAACGGCGACGCTGTCGGCCGTTTGGGGCGACGCCGCGTCGGACGTCTTCGCCGTAGGCGTGCTACAAGACGCGGGCGGCGACGCAATTGGCGGCGTGACTCTGCACTACGACGGCGCCTCATGGTCGCCGATGACGAGCGGGACGACAACCGGACTGTACGGCGTTTGGGGAAGCTCCGGCTCGGACGTGTTCGCCGTGGGAAACAGCGGCGCCATTTTCCACTATGACGCGTCGTCGTGGACAACGATGACGAGCGGCACAACGGCGGGGTTGTACGGCGTTTGGGGAACCTCCGCCTCGGACGTTTTCGTCGTCGGATCCGAAAACGTGCCGACCACGGGCGTCATATTGCACTATGACGGTTCCTCGTGGTCGTCGATGGCGAGCGGCACGACGGCGAGTTTGTACGGCGTTTGGGGAAGTTCCGCTTCGAACGTGTTCGCGGCGGGGGCCAACGGCACAACCATGGCGGGCGTGATTCTGCAATACGACGGTTCGTCGTGGTCGGCGGTCACCAACGAGACGACGCCGGTTTTGTGGGGCGTTTGGGGAAGCTCGGCCTCGGACATTTTCGTGGTGGGATGGGACGAAGCCACGGATGTCGGCTTAATCTGGCATTCCGATGGTTCCACGTGGTCGCCGATGGCGAATTTTCCGAACGACAATCTGTTCGGCGTTTGGGGCAGTTCGGCTGCGAACGTGTTCGCGGTCGGCGTGCCCGGCGCGATTCTGCACTACGGCGGCTGACGGCCACGGCGGCGGCCCCCGGCGGATTATCAAACGGGCGAGCCGGCGACCTGTTGCCGGTAGATCTCTTTCATCTCCTCGGGCACGCGCGGATCCATGACGCGGAACCATAGCGGCGGAACCATCGCCAGCAGCAGCATGCCGGCGTAGCCGAGCGGCAACTGCGGCGCTTCTTCCACGTGGCGCAGAATCTGATAACGGCGCGCCGGCTTGTGGTGATGATCGGAATGCCGTTGCAGATTGAACAAAAACAGATTGGTGATCAGGTTGCTGTTGTTCCAGGCGTGCCGCGGTTCGACGCGTTCGTACGAGCCGTCGGGTTGGCGCCGGCGCAGCAGGCCATAGTGTTCTAGGTAATTGACGACCTCGAGCAGCCAACTGGCGATAATGCTTTGCACGATGAAATAGGGCAGGGTCCACCAGCCCCAGAACCAGATCAAACCGACGACGAGCGCGGCCGTGAGAACCGCGTACCGCAGGATGCGGTTGGACGGGCTCCACAGCCCGGCCTTCTTGTATTCCAGCCGCGCTTTTTCGATGCCCCACGAGCTGCGCATGCCGCCGAAAACGGTTCGCGGCCAGAAACGGTAAAACGATTGCCCGAAGAGCGCCGTCGCCGGGTCGTCCGGCGTCGCGACCGTGCGGTGATGGCCGGCCACGTGCTCGATCGCCCAATGCAGATAAGACACCGACCAGAGCATCGACTTGCCGAGAAAATTCTCCCAACCGTTCTGGCGATGCACCAGTTCGTGCGCGACGTTGATGCCCATCGCGCCGCCCATGAGACCGATGCTGCTGACCAGGCCGGCCAGTTCGACCGGCGTCAGCGGCCGATGCGTCACGACGAAGGCCCCCCAGATCATGATCGCGACTTGCGTCGGCGCCGCCAACCAGGTCGGAAGCTTGTACCAAAACGAGTCGGCGATGGCGTCTTCTTCCGCCTGGGTCGGGTTCCGCGTATCCGCGCCGACCAGCCAGTCGATGAGCGGCACGTTCACAAAAACGACCAGCGCGGTCAGGAAGTTCCACCCGCCGCCCATTCGATAGCCAAGCAGAATCGACAGCGGAGCGAGATAGATCAGATAGAAAGGCAGGGTTTGCATGGCGTTTCCTGTAGGTTGAGACCGGTCCGGTTAACGTTGACAAAAAATAAACACCGCGCGCCGGAAAAGCAAAAACCGGCGCCGCCTACGGCGTTGCGCGGCGTTCGCGCGCTTCGATCAGGAACTGGTCGATAATGTTCCCGTCGGGGTCTTTGGCCGTCAGGTGCAAGTGCGCCGGCGACGCCTCGACGCGCACGTAATTCAAGGAGTCGCGATAGCACACGGTCCACGGCTGGCGATCGAAATCCGAATAAGCCGGTGCGCCTCCGCCGCCGAGGACGAGATAATGCACGCCGTCGACGAGCGCGTGCTGGTAATTGTGATCGTGCCCCGAAAGCACCAGATCGACGCCGTACGCCTTGAACAACGGCGCCGCCGCGGCGCGGAAACGCAGGACGTTCGCGTCCTTGCCGTGGGTGCTGATCGAATACGGCGCGTAATGCTCCGTCGCCACGAGAAACTTGACATCCGGCGCCGAGGCGGCCGCCGCCAATTGTTCTTTCAGCCACGTGTATTGCGGCGTGTCCGCGTCGCACGGCAGGGTCGTGTCCAAGACGATGAACCGCACGCCGTTGTATTGGACGACGCGGCGCGACGTATTCTCCGGCGGCAGGCCGGGAATCTGGAACAACGTATTGAAATCGGGGTCGCCGCCGCCCAGCGCGCCGAAGGCCTCGTGATTCCCTTTGCTTGGCAGCAAGAGGGAACGGCGCAGCAGCGGATCCGCCGTGGCGAAATATTCCCGCCACAGCAGCGGCCGGCTGGCCAAGACAAAGTCGCCGGTGTGCACGACCAGGACCGGGTCTTCGCGGAGCAGGGCGGCGATCACCTTGGCGTGCCGATCCGGGTTCGACCGGCTGTCGCCGTACCCGGCGAACACGAACGAATCGCCGGGGCCGCCGGGCGCGGCGAATTCGGCGGGCGCGTCGAGCGTGTCGCCGGCCTTCACGCGGTAGTAGATTTTCGCGCCCGGGGCGAGATTGCGGAGCACGGCGCGAAAAAAGTGCTCGGCGAAGGCCGACGCGGGGGCGACGCGATCGAGATGGGCCGGTTCCGTGCCCCATTGCACTTCGCCGGTTTTTTCGCCGGCCTCCCAGGCGATCGCCACGCTATGATCGTCCGCGGGAACCGCCCACGGCCCCGCGGCCAGCTTGGCCGCGGGCGAAACGGCAGCCCCCCAAAGCGTCGCCGCCAACACGACGCTCAGCAACAGAATTCGACGCATGCAAACCCCTTGTCAGTTGGCGTGCGGCGCCGGCGCCGCGCCGCGACCGTTATTTCTGGCGTCGATCGTGAAGCGGTCGAACACGACGCCGTCCGGTTCTTTGGCGACGGCGCGCAATTGCGTCGGCGAAACATCGACGCGCAAGTAGCTCAAGGCGGACCGGAACGCCTTCGTCCACGGCTGCGGCTTGAAGCCGCGGTCGAGATTCGCGCCGCCGCCGCCGAGCACCACATAGGTCACGCCGTCGATGACCGCGCGCTGGTAATTGTGGTCGTGGCCCGACAGCACGAGATCGACGCCGTACGCCGTGAACAGCGGCGCCGCCGCCTTGCGATACCGCAGCACGTCGGCCGAGTTGCGATGCGTGCTGATCGAATACGGCGGAAAATGCGACTCGACGATGCGGAACTTCACGTCCGGCGCCGTCGCGGCCAGCGCCAACTGCGCCTGCAGCCAGGCGTATTGCGGCGTGCCGGCGTCGCACGGCTGCGTCGTGTCGAGCACAATGAAGCAAACCCCGTCGTAGCGGACGACGCGGCGCGAGGCCCACTCCGGCGCGCGCTCCGGCTCGTGAAAAAACCAATCGAAATACGGCCGTTCGAGCGCCGGGGTGGCCAGCGACTCGTGATTGCCTTTCGTCGGCAGCACCGGCGCGCGGTGCAGCAACGGCCCGGCCGATTCGAAAAACTCCCGCCAAAAGACGGTCAGGCTGATGTTGACCTGGTCGCCCGTGTGCAGCACGAGCGCCGGGTCCTCCCGCAGCATCGCGGCGGCGACCTTGGCGTGTTTGCGCGGCCGCGCGCGACTGTCGCCGTAGGCGACGAACACAAACGAGTCGTCCGGCCCGCCGGGCGACACAAAGCTGCCGGGAACGTCGAACGCGCGGCCCGATTTCACGCGGTAATAATATTTCGTCCGCGGCTGGAGGCCGGCCAGAATGGCGCGGAAAATGTCGTGCTCGTCGGCCGAAACGTCGACGGTCCGCGAGAGAGTTTTCGGATCGGCGCCCCAAAAGACCTCGCCCCGTCGGTCGTCCGCCTGCCAGACGATGGCCATGCGCCCGGGCCCGGCCAGCACGACGCCCGGACCGGCGATGATCTTGGCGAACGCCGGCGCCGCAACGACACCATTCGCGACAAAGACCAACAACAAAAAAGGAAAACTGCGACGCAAACTTGACCTTCCTTTACCGGAAGATAAAGCGACATGCGGCCGGGCGCAAATTTGCGTCGTTTACGGCAGGATCTCCAGATCGTAATCGTGCGTTTTGTCCGTCGGCCGCAGGCTGATCCCCATGCGCGCGAAGGCCTCGCGCAATTCCGGTTCGAGATCGCCGGCGATGCCGACGCGGCGGTACGTCGAGGCGAGTTCGAACGCGAGCGTTTCCGCGTATCCCTGCCGAAACGCCGCCAGCGCCTCCGCGGGGCCGACGCCCGCCGCCGCCAGTCCGCAGCGCGAGATCGTTTGCGCGATCGCGCTCGGATCCGTCGGGGGAATCGCTGCCAAACGCCGCGCGCCATCGCCGTACACGGCGGCGAGCCGGCACTCGCGGTCGTTCAATTGGCGCAAGGCGGAACACACAAACGGGACGAAACCCGCGAAGAATTCGTTGTTGGCGGGCTCCGGCGCGGCGGCCATGACCAGGCCCAGCCCGATCGCGATCCCGGTGGCGCTGTCGCGATCCAACTTTCGCAGCAAGGTGAAAACGTTCGCCGGTTCCGCGACGAGGCCGACTTGCCGGGCATGTTTCGCGAGATCGTCGACCAGACGCGATCCCACGCCGATCGCGATCTCCCGCCGCGCGTCGGGCGACAACTGGCGGTTGTCGCTGAGCAATTCCAAACCCGAAAGCGGCCGCAGCCACCGCCCGAGTTGGCGGCGCCCGACGGCGCGCCAGCGCCGCGGCAGCTTCGCGACGGAGGCCAGCGCGTGCGGCGTGTCGCGCCAACTGTCCGACAAACCGCTGCGAATCCAGACGTAATAGTTATCGCCGCGCCGTGCGTCTATCGCCGCCGCGCCCCCCGTGAAGTCGCGCAGCGTGAAGGCGCCGCCCGTGCGGACGTTGGCGAAACCGCCGGCGAGGAACGGCAGGAGCAGCAGCCATTTCCAGCCGCCGCGCAGGCGCATCAGAAAGAACGCGCTCAAGGCGAGCAGGGTCGGCGCGAGCGTGTAGAGATATCGCATTTCGAAAAACGGCCCGTTGACCGACCGCAGCGGAATTTTCTGCGGCGACAAGCCGTAGGCCGCCGCGAAACAGAACACATGGCCGACCGCGAACACGGCCAGCGCGCTTTTCGCCGACGGGCGCGCTTGTTCGCGAACGCCGCACCACGCGGCGACGAGCAGGCCGGGCGCGGCGAGCGCGCTCCAGCCCGCTGACAGCCAGCGGCCCGCGGCGCCGCGATATCCGGCGAACGTCGGCAGCCACCGGCCGAACAAATCGAGCCAGCCGCGCCAGACGGCGGCGGCCAGCCCGGCGCGCGCGTATTGCGTGGGGTCGGCGACGGCGGGCGGCAAAGCCACGGCGAAGAACGTCAGCGACATTGTGCCCGCGAAGCCGAACGCCGCCGGCCAGAGCAGACGGTGAAGCCCGGCGCGTCCCCACCGCCAGATCGTGGCCAGCGCCAGCGCCGCCGCGACGGCCAAATTTTCGAAACAGAAAAACGAGGCAAATCCGGCGATCAGGCCGAGGATCAGCGAAGCGAGAAAGCTCGGCGGCGCGTCGCCCAGCCGCACGAACAGATAGACGAGGAGCCCCGAAAACAGCAGGCTTTCGCTACGCCCGCCCCATGATTGGTGAAAATGCCAATCCAGAAACGGCGGCGGAAAAACCAGGCACAGGAAAAAAATCGCCGCGGCCGTCAGGCCCCACGCGCGCCGCAGCGCGAGCGTCCAGAAAACCGCGCCGCCGACAACCATCGCCGCGCTGACGAGCTTCAGCACGAGAAACGAGGAACCGAAAACGGCGTAAAACGGATAAAGCAGCATGCCGAAGAAAACCGAGCAGGTGGCCGTCGCATTTTGGTAATACCAGATCGGCGCCGCCAGGCCGTCGAGCAGCGCCGTGCCGGCCTGACCGGCGCCCGGTTGCTCCGCGACGAAATCCCAGGCGGTGCAGAAGAAGCGCGCGGCGTAAACGAACAGGCCCAGCGCGCCCAGCAAGACCCACAGGCAAATTTCCCGCACGCGCTCGTTTCGCGGCGCCAACGCGGCTTCGACGAGGCTCGCCGTCATCTCGCGCACGGTCGATCCTTTTGGTTTCGGCGATTGCATGATGGGCGGAGTATAACGGCCCGCGCTCGATTTCGGGAGTATCCCCGCGCACAGGGTTTATCTTTTTACCTGGATGTGGAAAAAGAAGTGACCGTCGCAACGACCGGAAAAGGCGCCGATGAACAACTGGACCGTTTTGGCGATCGCGTTCGCGTTGGCCCTCGACGCTTTCACCGTGGCGTTCGCCGGCGCCGCCGCTGCACCGAACCGCGAGTGGCGCCGCGCGCTGCGACTGGCGTGGCACTTCGGCCTATTTCAGTCGTTGATGACCCTGCTCGGCTGGACCGCCGGGCGGGCGTGCGAGTCGCTGATCGCCAGTTACGCGCACTGGCTGGCGTTCGGCTTGCTGGTCCTGGTCGGCGGCCGGATGATCGTCGAAGCGCGCAAGGCCGGCCGGCCGGGAATGGTCCGCGCCGATCCGACGAAGGGCGCGGCGCTGGTGATGCTCAGCGTCGCGACCAGCCTCGACGCGCTCGCCGTCGGCATCAGCTTTTCGATGATGCACGTGAAAGCCTGGGGGCCTTCCGCCGCGATCGGCGTCGTCGCCGCCGGCCTTGCGCTCGTCGGCATGCGGACCGGCGGCCTGCTCGGCGCCAAATGGCGGCTCGGCGGTTGGGCCGAGATCGGCGGCGGGGCGACGTTGATCGCGATTGGGTTGAAATTGCTGCACGATCGCGGGGTTTTTTGATGCCGGCGCGCGGAGCGGCCGTTCGTTCCCCGGGGCGGACCGAGCGATGATACCCTACAAAGACCTCGAACCGACCAGCACGTTTCCCGTCGTGACCCTCGCGCTGATCGCGACGAACATCGCTGCCTTCTTGTGGCAAAACACGGATCCGCACGGCGGTCTCGCCTTTGCCGCCGTGCCGCGGCAGGTCGCGGCGGTGCTGGCCGGCCGCGGCCTTTGGCCGGTCGCGACGCTGTTCACCAGCGCGTTCTTGCACGGCGGTCTGGCGCACATCGGCTTCAACATGCTCTTTTTGTGGATCTTCGGCGACAACGTCGAAGATCGTCTGGGGCACTTGCGCTATCTATTCTTTTATCTGGCAGGCGCCGCCGTATCCGGATTGTCCCAGGTCGTCGCCTCGCCGCATTCGCTGACGCCGCTGGTCGGGGCCTCGGGCGCGATTTCCGCGGTGCTGGGCGCGTATCTTATTTTTTTCCCGAAGGCCAAGGTGAAGGCCCTGTTCTTTTTCGTCATTATCATTCAGACGGTTGTGCTGCCGGCTTGGTTGTATCTGGGGGTGTGGTTCGGGACGCAGGTGCTGTCGTCGCTCTATGCCAACCCCAACACGCCGGGCGTGGCCTGGTATGCCCATATCGGCGGCTTCCTGTTCGGGGTTTACGGGGCGTTGCGGGCGCGCGGCGAACGGCCGCGACCGGCGGCGGCGAGGGGGCGGGTCATTTGACGCGGCGCGGCGATTTTCCTTGACAGAACCGGCGCGTTCGGGCGAAATTCCCGGGACCGTTAACCGAAGGAGTTCGAAATGGAAGCAGCCGCCAAAACGCGCCCGCAACGGCGAATTCGCGCCGAACGCCAATATGTCCAGGAATTGATCGAACGGATCGTCGATACGTGCCCGGTGCGCCGGCCGACGAGCGACGACGAGCATCGCGCGCAATTGCTCATGAAAGAGGAATTCGCGAAACTCGGCCTGACTGCGCACGAGGAGGCCTTCTGGTTCAATGACAACTTATACGCGAACCTCGCGCTCCATTTCGGCCTGGGCACGCTCGGCTCGATCGTGTCCGGCGTCGCGCCGCTGGCCGGGCTGGCGCTGCATCTGACGGCCGGTTCGTCGTATCTGGCCGAATCGACGCGCCGCGGCTATTTCCTGCGCCGCCTGTTGCCGTTCAAAGCGTCGCAGAATCTGGTGGCGACGATTCCGGCGAAGGGCGAGCCCGATCTGCGCTTGGTGTTTCTGGCGCACGCCGACGCCGCGTTCACCGGCTTGCTCTTCAACCCGAAAGTCGTCAAGAATTTTTCGGGCGAGGCGCCCCCGGGGCTCGGCTTTATTAAACGCGGGCTGGCGCTGGCCACGCGGACGCAGTTTGCGCTCGCCGGCATCGATCTGATTCGCTGCGCGATCGGGCCGCTGGCGCTGCCGTTGCGGCCGCTCGAATTCCTGCTGACGCTGCCCGGTTTCCTGGCCTTCGTCATGAATTTGGAGATGGTGCTGCGCAATGAAATCGTGCCCGGCGCCAACGACGACCTCAGCGGCGTGGCCTCACTGCCGATCATGATTCAACGGCTCGCGCCGCGAAAACCCGACAACGTCGAGTTGGTGTTCGTCGTCACGGGTTGCGAAGAAGCCAGTCTGGGCGGCGCCGATGCGCTGGCTCGCGCGCGTGAAGGCGTATGGGACAAATCGAAAACGGTCATCCTCGGGATGGACGGCCTGACCAACGGCGAACTGCGATATCTGGCCGGCGAGGGCGAGGTCATCCGCACGCCGATGCCGCACTGGCTGCGGGGCGTTTGCGAGGAAGTCACCGCCTCCGAGCCGCGCTTCGCCGAGGTCACCGGCTTCGACGTGCCGGTGGGCGGGTCCGACGTTTCGGCGTTCATGGCCCACGGCTGGGAAGGCGTCTGCCTGGCCGCGATCGACCCGGTGATCGGCAGTCCGCTGCATTATCACCAGCGCACGGACACGCCGGCGAACCTCGACTACGAAAAGCTGATGTTCTCGATCGACTACGCCGAAAAACTGGCGCTGGCCGTGATGGAATACAAACTGGCGTAACACCGGCGCCAAATTCAACCGGCCGAACGCCGACGCTCCGGCGCGCCGCTTATCGTGCGTGACGCGGGGGACATTCCTTTCCTTTTCGCGGGCATTTTTCTATGATCGCCGGCATGGCAGCCGCGACGCAAACTTGGGAAGACAACCGGCGGTGGGAGACGATCCTGTGGATCGTGCTGGCCGCGCTGTGGGTCGTCGCGTTTGCCTACCGGTTGTCGTTTTGCGTTTCGCAGGACTATGAGGAAGTCGGCGACGGCTTGCTGGCGGCGGGAATCGTCGACGGGTTCGCGACGTCGCCGCGCCTTTACACCTACGGCGAGAGCTACGGCCCCGTGGTGTACGGACTGCTCCTGTCGCCGATTTACTGGGCGGCGGGTTCCCACGCGTTATGGATCAAATTGCTAGGCTTTCTTTTTCTCAGCGCCGGCGTCGGCCTTTGGACGCTGCTGTTGCGCCAGGCGTGGGGATTTGCGCCCGCGGTGTTGTTCTTCTTGTTCTGCCTCTTGCCGCCGCCGTTATTTGGCGAAAACGCATCCGTCTTCAAGGCCAACCATCTGGACAGCATTTTCTACGGCGGCCTGCTGCTATATCTGTTTCAGCGCCAGAGCAACGACCTGCCCAGCCGGAAAGCCGTGGCGGGCTTCGGCCTGCTCGCGGGCTTCGCCTCGTTTTTCTGCCTGCAAAATCTGCCGGTCTGCGCGGCGGCCGGCGTGATGACCGTGTGGAAATGGCGCTGGCGCGGCCTGGCGCGCGCGATTTGGCCGGGCGCGGCGTGTTTTGCGCTCGCTTTTTCTCCGTACGTCCTGCTGCGCGCGGGCCCGCGGCCGCCCGTCGGGGGCGGCGCGTCGCCGGAGTTCTGGCGGCGGTTGATCGATCTCGGCGGCGAATTGCCGCGGCTGGCCGGCTATGACATTGCGTGGCTGCCTCATTTATCGCTGATTTTTTTCGTTGCGGCGATCGGCGGATTGATCCTGGCAAATTTCGATGTGGTCGCGACGGGATTTTTTCACTGTCCGACGACGGCGGCGGACCGGCTCAGCCGCTTGCTGGCTCTGTTTTTGGTGTTTTGGATCGCGGCCTTCGCGACGGCGCACGGCGGTTTCTATTCGCGGTATTTCCTGCCGATTTTCCCGATCTTGACGGCCTTCGCCTGTTTTCTGCTCGGGCGCGCGCCGAGTTTTCTGAAATGGGCGGTCGCGGCGCCGTTTCTGATCGCCGGCTTCGTCAATTTCGCGGCGATCTTCCCCGGCGACCTCGTCGCGTTTTCCCAGAATTGGCGGACGCTCGTGGGATTTCGCGGCGAGGATTATCAGGTCATCGTCAACCGCTTGCATCTCGGTTGGGACGGCGACATCGACGCTGCCGCGCGCTCGATCGCCCGCCTGCCGCGACGGTGGCGGGACGACGGCTGGGTCTCGGTCGGCCGCTGGCTCGAACCCGAAAAGGTTCTGACTTTGCTTTTGCAACAGCCGCCCGCGCGGCCGCAGGAGCGGCCGTTTATCGCCTTCGGACTCGGGCGCAAGCTCGAGCCGGAAATCGAGCCGCGGGCCTGCCCCGAGCCGGACGAGGCGCCCGGCGCCGGGCCGCGCGAGGCGCTGCCGGCCGCCTGGCGAGAAAGGCTGGCGCAAGTGGACGCCGAAGCCGCCGGGGAAGCGGCCTCCGGCGCGGTCATGCAGTATCTCGAAAACGAGAAACGAACGGAGACGCAGCGAGCGCGGGATGCGATCTGCGCGCACGACGCCCTGGTCCGGCATCTTCGCGCCGTTTTTCGCCAGCTTGACGACGCGGCGTTCCGGCGGGCGATGCTGCGGGGCGCGGGAATTTTCTACGGTGACCAGATCGTGTTGCCGACGCCGCGCGAGGCCGACGGCATCGTGGCGTCATGGACGGCGCCGCCGGGCGACGAACTGTCGGCTGAGTTCCTCGAAAGCGGACGACGCGATCTTGTCGCCGGCCTGGCGGAAGGCTATGCCCAGTGGTTGATCACGGAACGCCATCGCTTTCGTTATTACGGCGAAGCGGATGTTCTGCCGCCGCTGCGCGACCGACTGGCCCGCCGCGGCGTAACGTTGCGAACGATCGATCCGCGCCGGCGCGAGTATGCGCTGGACCTTCTGAAGTGACGCGAGCGGAAAGCGCGGCCGGGTCGACTTTTTCGGACGTGCGTTGACGCGGAACCCCGCGTATTCAATAATCAAGCGCCGCCGGATTCCGCGCCGGCATCGTCGCCGCGGGCGAGTTCCCTGAGGAAGGCGTAGTGGAGAAAAACATGGGAGACGGTCTCACACCAAAGGACGTGATCGCCGAGGCGCAGACGGGCCGACTCGCAGGGCAAAGCCTCGCCGGTTTGAAGCTGTCCAAAGCCGATCTCAGGGCGGCGAAGCTGCGGAAAATAGCCGCGGCGGGCATCAACCTGCGCAAGGCCGTCTTGCGCGACGCCGACCTTGCCGGCGCCGACCTCGCCGGCGCCGATCTGCGCGAAGCGGATTTCACGGGCGCGGACTTGTCGGGCGCCGATCTGCGTCGCGCCAAAGTTAACCAGGCCGATTTCACGGGCGCCAAGCTCGTCGACGTCAAAGCGGGCGAGGCGATCTTCGACAAGGCTGTTTTCCGGGACGCCGATTTGAGCGGCGCCGATATCTCGTACGCCGTGCTGCGCGCGGCGCGGCTGGAACGGACCAAGTTGATTCGCGCGAACCTGACGGGGACCGATGCGGGCGAAACGATCGCCGTCGACGTCGATCTGAGCGGCGCCGAACTCCGCGAGTCGGCGTTTCGCGAGTGCCGCTTCGAACGCGTCAGGGCCGCGGAAATGTCGGCGCCCGCCGCGGATTTTTCGTTTGCCGAAATCAAGGCCGCAGATTTTTCGCGAGCGAGTCTGCCGGCCGCGAGGTTTTTCGGCGCGATTCTGAAAAACGTGAACTTCGCCGGCGCCGATCTCGCGGAAGCCCTGTTCAACCGGTCGCAACACCAGGCCGTCGCCTTTGACGGCGCCAATCTTGACAAGGCGTTGTTTAAAGGCGTGTACGGAATTCTGGAAAAAGATCTCCGCGCCATGCAGGAACGCGGCGCGCTGATCGATCTGTTTTTGTTCCGCCGTTTTCTGCGGTTGCTTTGGCGCAGCCTGGCGGTGAAAATCGCCGTCGCGGCGATTCTGGTCGCCGTGTTTGTCTCCGCCTATCGGTTTTTTGCCGATCCGTATCACTGGTCATACGAAGTCCTGCACGGGCGGGCGCAGAAGCTCTACGAACGGGGCGAACTGGAACGCGCCGTCGCGTTGGAGCGCGTCATCATCGAAAAATACGCCGGTGATCGCGATCGGATCGGCGAAGCCAAGCTGTCGATCGCGTCCCACTACGCACAGCGGGGCCAGCGGCAGACGGCGCTGGCGATGCTGCAGGAAATTGCCGCCGCCTTTGACGGCGATCGCGAATCCGCCCAAGCGTTGGAAATGATCGCGGGCATTTACGAGCAATGGGGCGACTCGGAAAAGGCGCGCGCGGCGTACCAACGACTGCGCGAGGCCGACGCCGGCAACCCCGAGACGGAGGCGAAAGCGGAGTTCGGTCTCGCCGAACTGCTGAAGAAAGACGGGCGCGACGAGGAAGCGCTGGCCAAATATCGGACCGTCTTCGAGAAATTTCGCTTCGATCTTCCCACCGGCAACCGGGCGCTGCTGGAAGCGATTCGCTTGCTTTGCCAGTTCGACCGGCTCGACGAGGCGGTCGAAACGTTGGCCCGTCTGGACGCCTACGATTCGTCGTCCAATGCCGTCTCGACGCAGGCGATGGCCGCCACGGCGGTCGCCGAGGCATTTCGGCGTCGAGGCGATTGGGCGGCGGCGGAACGCGAATACCGCGCCGTCTACGATAAATACGACAAGGCGCCGCAGTCGGTCGACGCGGGAGCAACTCTGGCCGAACTGTATCGGGAACAAGGCAAGATCCCGGAAGCCGAGGCGCTGTTCGCGGAAATGGCGCAGCGGGCGACGACCGACGAGAAGCGCGGCCAATTGATTCTCGCGCACGTTCGGCTCTTGTTCGAGACGGGCCAAACCCAAAAAGCGCTGGCGCTGTTGCAGGCGAAGGTTCGCGACATCAAGGACGCCCGGTCGCGTTTTGAGGCCGACATGCTGTTGCTGACGACCTATGCGGGCGACGGCGATCTACCGGCCGCCGAGGCGCTCTATGTCGACATGATCGCAACCTTCCGCCGCGATCGCGACCGCCTCGTCGACGCCAAACGCGCGATGAGCCGGATCTACATTGCGAAAGGCATGACGGATCCGGCGGCGTCGATCTTGCGAGAACTCATCGCGCATTCATCGCGGCCGGATGTCGTCGGTTCCGCCATGGCCGATCTGGCCGATTTGTACAGCCGCTCGGGCGCGACGGAGAAGGCGGCGCGAATTTATCGCGAATTGGCGGACGCCCGGGACAAGGCCGCGCGGGCCGATCGGGAAAAGTACGAGAAGGGAAATCCGGCGGAGGCCTATGCAGCAGGATTGATGCTGGCCGACGCCCTGCGGACGCAAGGAAAGATCGACGAGGCCGTGGCCCTGCTCGTGGGCATGGAAAAGCGCTGGCCCTCGGGTTCGCAACGTACGGAAATTCTCAAACGACGGGTCGCCGCGCTGGAAGAATCCGGAAGAGGGGATGAGGCGCTCGTTCTGCTGCGAGAAGCAGCCCCGCAATTCGAGGACCGCGAGGACCGGAGCTATGCCGCCCTGGCCTCGCTGGACCTCCTCGTAGCGGCGGGAAATACGACCGCGGCGGAGCAAGTTCGCCGGAGCATTTACGAGGATCCCGAGCAGGATGCGGCGGCTCGTTTGCACGCGGACCGGTCGATGGCGCGTGGCTACGCGAACCAGGGATTCGCCGAAAAAGCCGAGGCGATTTATCGGCAGATTCTGGCGGATCACCCCGAAACGTCCGTCGGCGCGGACGCCAAATGGGAATTGGCGGAACTTTATCGCAAAACCGGCGACCTGCCCAAAGCAGCCCTGTACTACGGCGAACTTCGGAGCGATCCCTTCGATCCGGACCGGACGTACCGGGCGGGTTTGTCGCTCGCGGACACGTTGGCGGAACAGAATTCGTTTGCCGAGGCGCGCGCCGTTCTCGAGGATCTGAACCGCAAATGGTCGGCCGACGAAAGACGCCGGGAAGAACTCGTTCTCGCCAGGTCGCGGCTGTTGCGTCGCGCGGGGAGTCCGGACGCCGCCGCCGCCTTGCTCCGCACGGAGTTGCCGTCGTTCCGCGATGTCGTCAGTGCGGGCGAGGCGTTGTCGCTATTGCTCGACATTTATTCGGCCGCCGGCGATGTCGACCAGGCGGAACAGGTCGTGCAATTGGCGGGGACGCCCTTCAAAGGCTTTCCCGAGCAATTGGCGAAAGCGAGGCTCAGCCTCGGCCGACTCTTTGCCGGCCACGACTTGCTCGATCGGGCGGCAAAAACATTCGGCGAGATCATCGCCCGATATCCGCACACGGACGCGGCGCTGGAGGCCCGCGACGGGCTCGGCGATTTGCACCGGCGACGCGGCGATTTGGCCAGCGCCGAGAAGACCTATCGCCAATTGGCCGAATGCCAGCCCGACGCGGCAAAGGCTTTTCAGGCCGCGGCCAAAGTCTTGGAAATCTTGCTCGAACAGGAAAAATACACGGAAGCCGATAAGCTGCTGGAGGAGATGCGCCGGAAGTGGACCGGTCGTCCCGACCAAAAAGCGGCGCTCGTCATGCTGCGCGTCGATTTGCTTCGCCGCCAAAACCGCATCGTCGACGCGATCGCGATTTTGCGGCAAGCCCTGCCGTCGTTCGACGAACCGGAAAAAAGGGCGGAAGCGAGCGTGGCGCTCATGGATCTCTGCGCGCTTCGCGGCGACATTAACGGCGCGGAGGTCGCCTTCCGGGAAGCGATCGAAACCTCGGTCACGGATCCGCGGCGCGTGTGGCAGATGAAACAGTCGCTCGCGGAAGCATGCCTCGGCCACGACCAAGCCGAAAAAGGCGTGGCCTTGTATCGGGAGATCGTCGAAAAATGCCCGGACGAAAAGGCGGTTTCCGAGGCGCGGTGGCGGTTGGCGGGAATTTGGCGAACGCGAGGCGAAACCGCCGAAGCCGTCGAGCAATTGCACGGACTGCTTGCCGCCGGCGACCCGGCCGGCCACGCCGTCGAGGCCGGCGTCAGCCTGGCGGAAATCCTGGCCGGCGAACGGCAATTCGATCAAGCCGACGCCGTACTTGCAGAGTTGGAGAACCGGGCAGCGCTGCGGCCGGCGGATAGGGCCGAGATTGTCTTTCGGCGCGCGGAGTTGTTGAAACAGCAGCAACAATACGACTCCGCGATCGCCGTGATCGTCCGCGAGTTGCCGAATATTGCGGACCCGCAACATCGAATGGAGGCGATGTTCAAGCTGCTGGATCTCCATCTGGCAGGCGGCGACGTCGCCGCTGCGGACCAGACCCGGCGCGGAATACGCGCCGAATTTCCGAAAGACATCGATGCGTTGCTCCGGGCGAACGCAATGGTGGCTGATTTTTACGCCGCCCAGGGACAGGCCGATAAAGCGGACTCGCTGAGCCGGGAAATCATCGCGGAGTTCCCCCGTTCCACCGCGGCGACGAAAGCACGGGTGAAACTCGCGGAACGGCTTCGAAAGAGCGGCGACCTTGTCCAGGCGGAAAAGCTGTTGCGCGAGGCGCTCGCCGTCGCCGACGATGCCGACGAAGCCGTCCGTGCCGGGACGATGCTCGCGGACATCCTGGAAGAGCAGAACTCGTATGGCGAAGCGCAGAAGGTTTTTGCGTTGCTCCGCCAGAAATGGTCGGCCGACCCGGCGCGACGGGCGGAGATCGCCCTGCGCCAAGCCGAACTGTTGCGGCGGGCGGGCGATCCCGCGGCGGAGACGGCGTTGCTGCGCGCGGAATTGCCCGCGATCCGCGACACGGGCAAGTTCGTCGAACTCAGCATGCGGCTGATCGGGCTTTACGTGGTCGCCGGCGAAATCAAGTCGGCCGAGGCGGTTTTCCTGAATGTCGCCCAGGCTTTGCACGGCGATGCGGCGTCCCTCGCGAGCGCGCAAGTCGATCTGGCGAAAATCTACGCCGAGAACAATCTCGAAGACAGGGCGATGGCGATTTACGCGGAGGTGATCGCTCAGCGCCCGCGGACTGACGCCGCAGCGCGGGCGAGAAGCGAATTGGCGGCGTCGTATCGTCGCCGCGGCGACGCCGCGAAAGCCGAACGGGCCTATCGCGAATTGTTTGAATCCGCGCGCGATGAGACGCAGGCCATGCAAGCGACGACGGCGGTCGTCGAGATCCTGGCCGAGCAGAAGAAGTACGCGGAGGCGGACCGGCAACTGGCGGCGATGTTGAAAAAGTGGGGTGATCGCCCCGCGCCGCGCGCGGCGATTCTCATGTACCGCGGGGATCTGCACCGTCAGCAAAATCGGTACGACGAGGCGATCGCGGATTTGCGGCAAGCGCTGCCGCTGCTCGACGACCCCGGAAAACGCGCGGAAGCGAGCGTGGCGCTGATTGAGGTCTACGGGTCCCGCGGCGACATCAAAGGTGCGGAAAACGCATTTGACGAGGCGGTGCGGGCGTCCGCGGACGATCCCGGCCGCGTGCGGCAAATCAAGTTGTCGCTCGCCGAGACCTGCGTGCGCCACGAGCAATTTGAGAAAGGCGCCGCCCTCCTCCGGGATATCATCGCCAAGCACCCGGACGCTAGGGTCGTGGCCGATGCCCGGTGGAGCCTCGCCGGCGCGCTGCGGGAACGAGGCGACGACGCGGGCGCCAAAGCCCAATTCCAGCAGCTTCTCGCCGAGCCCGATCCGGCGGGCCATGCGCTGGACGCGGGCTTTGCGCTGGCGGACATCCTGATCGGCGAACAGGCCTTCGAGCAAGCGGCGTCGGTGTACGCCGATTTGGCAAAACGGCCGGCCTTGCGGCCGACGGAGCGGACGGACCTCGTTTTCCGGCGGGCCGCGCTGCTGCGGCAGCGACGGCAATTCGACGCCGCGATCGCCCTGGTCGTCGCCGAAATTCCCAAAATCGTCGTGCCTGAAAAGCGGCTGGAGGCGACGTTCAAATTGCTGGAACTGCAACTGGCGGCCGGGAACTTCGGCGCCGCCGATCAGACGCGACGAGGAATGCGCAGCGAGTTCGCCCGCGACGTCGACGCGCAAATCCGCGCGGACACGATGATGGCGGATCTCTACGTCGCCCAGGGACAAATGGAAAAGGCGAACGCGGCCTTCCGCGAAATCGTCGCGCGCTATCCCAATGCGGGCGCGGCGGCGCAGGCGCGGTTGGATTTGGCGGATCGCCTGCGGAGCGGCGGCGACCTGGCCCAGGCCGCGGCGTTGTTGCGCGAGGCGCTGGCGCAGGCCAACGATCCGGAGATCGGCCTGCGGGCCGGCCTGACGCTGGCCGACGTGCTAGAGGATCAACAATCCTTTGGCGAGGCGCAAAAAGTGTACGAGTTCCTGCGCGGCAAGTGGTCCAACGACGCGTCGCGCCGCAGCGAAATCGTCCTGCGTGAAGCCAATGCGCTCGAGCGCGCCGGCCAGCCCGCCGCCCAGATGGCGCTGCTGCGCGCCGAATTGCCGGCGCTTCGCACATCGGAAAAGTTCGTGGAAACCAGCCTGCGGTTGAGCGAGTTGTACGTCGCCGCCGGCGACGTTAAGTCGGCGGAGGCCGTCTTCCAGAATGCCGCGCAAAGCCTGCGCGGCGATCCGGCCGCTCTTGCGCAGGCGCAAGTCGACCTGGCGAAGATCTATGCCGACAAGGGCCTCGACGACCGGGCGGCGGCGCTATACGCCGCCGTCGTCGCCAAATTCCCGCGAACCGACGCGGCGGCGCGAGCGAAGCGCGAACTGGCGTCCTGGCAGCGCCGCAAGGGCGAACTCGGGAAGGCGGAACAGGCGTATCGTGAGTTGGCCGACGGCGAGCGCGACGCGAAACGCGCGTATGATCTTGCCGCGACCGTCGTCGACATTCTCGTCGAACAGAAGAAATTTCGCGAAGCGGACGGTCAACTGACGGCGATGCTCAGGCGCTTCGGCGCTCAACCGGATCTGCGGGCTGCAACGCTCCTTAAGCGGGCGTCGGTGGACCGGCAACAAGGGCGGAACAGCGAAGCGCTCGCGGCGGTGCGTCAGGCGCTGCCGCTGCTGCCCGACGCCCAGCGGCAGGCCGACGCCGCGGTCTCGCTCATGGAGCTTTGCGTCGACGCGGGCGACGTTAAAGGCGCGGAAGCGGCATTCAAGCAGGCGACCGAGGGGCTCGCCAGCGACCCCGACCGGTTCTGGTCGTTGAAACTTTCCCTCGCGAATCTTTACGTCGGCCACGGCCAATTCGAGAAAGGCGCGGTCGTCTTCCGCGAGATCCTCGCTACGCATGCGGCAAAATTCGCCGGCGACGCCGCGTTGGGATTGGCCGCGGCCTTGCGCGACCACGGCGACCGCGCGGCGGCGCAGAAATTGCTGCGGGAAACGTTGTCGGACAATCGCCTCGCGTCCCACGCCGTGGCCGCCGGCGACCAGTTGGCCGACATGTTGATCGCGGACAAGCAATTCGCCGAGGCCGACGCGATTTATGCCGGACTGCTGTCCCGCGTTCCGCGCGGTTCCGCCGACCACGTCGATGTCGTGTTCCGTCGGGCGCAGTTATTGGCCACGGAGAAGAAATTCCCGGCGGCGATCGCGCTGCTCAATCCGGAATTTCCGCAATTGACAACCCCGGCGCAACGAGTCCAAGGGTACGTTCTCTTGTTGCAATTCGAGCTGGCGCAGGACGATCTGGCCGCCATGGACGCCACCTACCGCGCCGCCGTGAAAAACGTCGGCGGCGACCCGAAGTCCATTGTCGGGCTGCAAGTCTGGCTCGGGCAACGATACGTCGGCCAAGGATTGCCGGACAAGGCGCAGCCGTTGTTCATCGACGCCGCGGCGCGCGACCCGCACGGCGACGGCGGCCAATGCGCCCGTCTCGAGCTCGGCAATACCTATCGCGATCGGGGCGATTTCGCCAAAGCCGCCGCCACCTTCTCCGCCTTGCTCGACGAGCCTCCGTCGAACTGGACGCTGAACGGCGGCTTGTCGTACGCCGCCATGCTCGCCGAACAAAACCGCGGCGATGAGGTCGAAAAAATCGTCGCCCGGCTGCGCGCCCAGTGGCCGAACAAGGGCGGCGAGCGCGACGTCATCGACCTGCGCCACGCGGATTTTCTGCAACGCCTGAAACAACCCGCGCGGGCGGCGGCGCTGCTGGAGACGGCGTTGAAAGACTTTGACGACCGCGGGCGCCTCTACGAAGGGTATTGCATCTTGATCGCGGCCCACAAAGCCGCAGGCGATTCGGGAAAAGCGGCAGCGGCATTTGCCGCGGTGCAGAAGGTTTTTCGCGACGAACCCGACAAGATCGCCCACGCCAAAGACGTGCTGACCGCGAACTGACGCGCGACGCCGCCCGGCGGCGCTGCGCGTTTCCGCTTTCCGCCGCGCCGCGATTGTGATAAAAATAACCCGCTCAATTCCCATACCCGCGGACGCGGAAAAACAAACAACCGACGGGAGGCGACGGCGATGGCGGCAAGAAAGATCGCGACGGCGGCGTTGATGTTGTGCGTACTTTTCCTCGCAGCATGCGAACGAACCGCCCCGCCGGCAAAGCCCGGCGTCGCCCTCGTCCGGCCGGAAATCGTCCGTCTGGCGCCGCCCGCGGCCGCGCCGGCGGCCAAGTACAAAATTCCCGAGCCGGTCGCCGGCAAGTTCAACGCGGCGTTCGTCTATGTCGGTCCGGTCGGCGACGGCGGCTGGACCTACGCGCACGACCAGGGCCGCAAATATCTCGAAAAGGAAATGCCGGACGTGGCGACGGCGTACGTCGAGTCGGTGGCCGAGGGCGCCGAGGCCGAGCAGGTCATCCGCTCGCTGGCGCGGAAAAAGTTCGACCTGATCGTCGCCGCCAGCTTCGGGTTCATGGACGCCTGCGAGGAAGTCGCCAAGGAATTCCCGGCGGTCAAATTCCTGCACATCTCCGGCTTCAAGAAAAACGCCACGAATTTCGGCAATCTGTTCGGCGCGATGGAGGACATGAAATACCTCGCCGGCATGATCGCCGGCGCCCGCGCCAAGGCCGACGGCAAAGAGCGCCTCGGCTACGTCGCCCCGATGCCCATTCCCGAGGTTGTGCGCCTGATCGACGCCTCCGCGCTCGGCATGAAAGCCGCCTGCCCGAACTGCGCGCTGGAAGTGCGGTGGGTCAATTCCTGGTTCGACCCGGTGAAAGAAAAGGAAGCCGCGGAATCGCTGCTCGGCGCCGGCGCCGACGTCGTGATGACCGGCAACGACACCAGCGGGCCGATCGTCGCCGCGGGCAAAGCCGGCAAGTGGTCGACCGGCTACAATTCCGACAACGCCTGCAACGGCGACCCGGCGCACTGCCTGACCGTGCCCTACTGGAATTGGGGCGCCAGCTACGTGCGGATCGTCAAGGCGATCAAGGCCGGCACGTGGAAACCGAGCGACGACTATCCGAGCCTGAAAGACAACGCCCTCGGCCTGCTGGGCTTCATGGAAAACCAGCGGCCGGCGCCGGGCGTGCCCGCGGCGACCGCGGCGATCGTCAAAGAGCGGCTGACGGCGATGAAAGAGGGCAAGCTGACGCGCTTCGACATCTTCAAAGGGCCGCTCAAGAGCAATAAAGGCGTGGAGATCGTGCCGGCGGGCAAGTCGTTGACCCAGGAAGATCTCGAAGGCGTCAAGGGCGTGGCGGGCCGCCCCGATTGCGCCGCGTGCATGCCCATCTTCGTGGACGGCGTCATCGGCGAAATCCCCAAGTAAGCCGCGCCGCCGTGGACATGCGCCCACCGGATCAAGTTGCGCCGCAGCCGGCCGTGCAAATGACCGGCATCGTCAAACGTTTCGACGGCGTCGCCGCCAACGACCGAATCGACTTCACGATCCGGCCCGGCGAAATCCACGCGCTGGTCGGCGAGAACGGCGCCGGCAAGTCCACCTTGATGAACGTTCTGGCCGGCGTTTATAAGCCCGATGCCGGCGAAATCCGCCTCTTCGATCGGCCGGTGCGCTTCCGTTCGCCGCGCGACGCCATCCGCGCCGGCGTCGGCATGGTCCACCAGCACTTCGCGCAGATCCCGAGTTGCACCGTGGCGCAGAACATGGCGCTGGCGGACCCCGACGCGCCGTTTTTCTTCGACCGCCGCCGCATCGGCGAGAAAATTCGCGAGCTGGGCGAACGCACCGGCATCCGGCTCGACCCCGACGCGCTGGTCGAACGCCTGTCGATCGGCGAGCAGCAGCGCCTGGAGCTGCTGCGGCTGCTGGCCAACGACGCGCGCGTGCTGATCCTCGACGAGCCGACCGCGGCGCTGACCCCCGGCGAGGCCGATGAGCTTTTTGCGCTGCTCCAAGCGCTCGCGAAGCGGGGGCGCGCGATCGTGTTCATCACCCACAAGCTCGACGAGGTGGAGGCCTGCGCCGAGCGCGTCACCGTCTTGTCGTGCGGCCGCGCCGTCGCGACGGACGTGCCGCTGACGCAATGCTGCCGCGAGGAAATCGTCGGTTGGATGGTCGGCCAGGCCGAGCCGGCGGCCGCGGAACGGGCCGCGCGCGCGCCCGGCGCCGTCGTTCTGGAACTGGCCGGCGTCGCCGCCGAGCCGGCCGGCGCGGGCGCGGCGTTGCGCGACGTGAAGCTCGCGGTTCGCGCCGGCGAGATCGTCGCGATCGCGGGCGTCGCCGGCAACGGCCAGCGCGAACTGGCGGAGACAATCGTCGGGCTGCGGCCATTGGCGTCCGGGCGGCGCCTGATCGGCGGCGAGGACGCGAGCGACTGGCCGCCGTGGCGCATCCGCTGCGCCGGCGTCGGCTTCGTGCCGGAAGACCGCCTGGGCTGCGGCGTCTGCCCGAATCTGTCGCTGGCGGAAAACCTCAACCTGGCGAGTTTCGGCCCGGGCGCGTCGTTTTTTCCGGACGGCGAACGGCTGCGCTGCCGCGCGGCGGACCGCGCGGCGGCGTGGAAGATCGGCCGCCAGGATCTCGGCGCGCCGGTCCGTTTTCTGTCCGGCGGCAACGTGCAGCGGGCGATTCTCGCGCGCGAAATCGCCGCCGGCGAAAAACTGCTGCTCGCCGCGCAGCCGACCCGCGGGCTGGACATCGGGGCCGTCGCGGCGGTCCGCGCCGCGCTGCTGGCGCGCCGCAACGCCGGCGTCGCCGTGCTGCTGATTTCCTACGATTTGGATGAGATTTTCGAAGTCGCCGACCGCATCGCGGTGATGGCGCGCGGCCGCCTCGTTGCGGAATTTTCGCGGCCGTTTCCGGACCGCGCGGTCATCGGCATGGCGATGTTGGGAGGGCCGGCGCGTGCGCATTGAGATCGTCCATCGCCAGAAACTGCCGCCGGCCGCCGATGCGTTGATCGTCGCGCTGGCCGTGGCCGCCGCGGCGCTCGCGGGCGGCGTGGTCATGGCCGCCGCGGGTCTGCCGCCGCTGGCGGCATACCGGGCGATTTTTCGCGCGGCGTTTTTCGGCGGGGCGTACGCGCTCTCCGACACGGCGGTCAAAACGGCGCCGCTGATTCTCTGCGGCGTCGGCTGCGCGCTGGCGTTTCGCGCGGGGCTCTGGAACGTCGGCGCCGAAGGGCAACTGCTGCTCGGGGCGTGGGCCGCGACGGGCGTGGCCTCGTTCTGGACGCCGGCCGATTTGTCGCCGTGGCTCAAGCTGCCGTTGATGATGCTCGCGGGCGGCGCGCTCGGCGGCTTGTGGGGCCTGATTCCGGGCGCGCTGAAAGTTCGGTTTGGCGTGTCGGAAATCCTCACGTCGCTGATGCTCGTGTACGTCGCCGCGCAGTGGAATTTGTACTGGATTTATTCGCCGTGGACGGACCGCGGCTTTCAGTTAACGCCGCTGTTCCCGCCCGGCGCCCACCTGCCGCGGCTGGCCGATTTCGCCGGCGTGTGGCCGCAACTGGCCGGCTTGACCATCCACGCCGGGTTGCCGCTCGCGCTCGTCGTCGCCGCGGCGCTGGCCGTGCTGATGCAGCGCAGCCGCTGGGGCATGGCCTGGACGGCGATGGGCGACAACCCGCGCGCCGCCGCGGCGGCGGGCATCAACGTGGCCTTTCACACCATGCTGGCGATGGCGCTTTCCGGCGTCGCGGCGGGGCTCGCCGGCGCGGTCGAAGCGGCCGGCGTGGCGCATCGCCTGCAGGAGCGCTTCTCGCCGGGCTTCGGCTTCACCGCGATCGCCGTCGCCTGGCTCGCGCGGCTGAACCCGTGGGCGACCGTCGCGCTGGCGTTCGTCTTCGGCGGCATCCTCGTCGGCGGCAAGGAGGTCGGCAGCCTGGGCGTGGCGCTGCTGCTGCAAGGCGCGCTGCTGTTGACGGTGATCGCGTTCGAGGCGTTCCGTCGGTATCGCGTCGTGATTCGCCGCGCCGCGCCTGCGCCGGAGGCGCAACCATGAGCCCCGCCGCGTTCCTCACCGACCTGATCGCCGCCGGCCTG